>Ga0210403_10000869_pt1 | contig 29903 bp, 26 predicted proteins | sample IncBWC19MmetaG_FD_150863 | JGI IMG/M metagenome (GOLD analysis project Ga0210403, IMG submission 150863) | Forest soil microbial communities from Barre Woods Harvard Forest LTER site, Petersham, Massachusetts, United States - Inc-BW-C-19-M | ecosystem: Environmental > Terrestrial > Soil >...
CACTTGCCCCACGCCCATTCTCCCGTTAAATTGAATATTGGGGCGCAATCCGCTCTGCATTCCACATTGTCCCCCGTGCCCATGCCCAACTTTCGGAGGTTCTGATCATGCGTGTTCGCAATATTCTGTTCTTCTCCGGCGCGATGTTCGCCAGCGCCGTCGCCGGCAGCCTCATCGGCCCCAAGCCCGTCATGGCCGTCGCCCGTGAACTCATCGAGCTCCAGCGCGACGTCACATCCATCCTCCAGGGTCAAAAAGACATGCAGACCCAGCTTACTCAGGACCACACTGTCCAGAAAACGCTCATCGAGCAATCTTCCGACACCGTCAACAAGCTCAACACCACCATGAGCTCCCTGCAAAAATCCGTTCAGGACGTTCAGGCCAACTCCGGCACACGCCTCGACACCATGTCCACCCAGGTCCAGGGCCTCTCCGACAATCTCGAAGAAATCAAATCCCGCCTCGGCAAAGTCAATCAGCAACTCGTCGATCTGCAAAACTCCGTCCAGAGCATCGACGCCCGCCTCGCCGGAGGCAGTCCCTCTGGTGCTCCTCCCGCTGCCGGTCCCGCCGCGAAGCCTGCCGCTGACAACAATTCCCATCCTCCCGCCGACACTCTCTATTCCAACGGCCTCAGCGACATCCAAACCGGCAAAAACGATCTCGCCCGCTCTGAATTCCAGGACTATCTCAAGTATTACGGCGACACCGAACTCGCCTCCAACGCCCAGTTCTATCTCGGCGAAATCGCTTACTCCCAGCGCCAGTATCAGCAAGCCGTAACCGAATACGACAAAGTTCTCACCAACTATCCGAAAAGTTTCAAACTCGCTCCGGCACGCTACAAAAAAGGCATGGCCCTCATCGAGCTCAGTCAGAAGAACGCCGGCGTCAAGGAACTCCGCGAAGTCGTCAAGCGCTACCCCGGCACCGAAGAAGAACGCCGCGCCCGCGCCAAACTAAAAGAACTAGGTGTAGCCGTAACCGCCTCTACCCGCTAACCTTCGAATCCTCTCCTCTCCCCGCCCCGCCGAAGTATTGTCGCGCTGCTCTTACTCTCTATCTCGCAACAGGTCCACCTGGCGGTTGTACCACCAGCCGTACGCTGCCCAGACCCCAATGCTCGCCCCAAGCGCGGCCACCGCTCCAATCAACACTTCAGGCCTGTCCACAATCAAGATGACTGCCCACAAAACTACCATCACGGAAACGACGAGGATTACCAGTGGCACCAAAATGATTTGCCGCGCGCGCGTCAGCGTTGTATCGTTCGTCCCTTTCGAAAACTTTCCAGCGATTGCGATTGGCATCCAGGCAAACCACAAAAGGACTCCTCTTGCCGCCAGCCAAAGTGCCCCCGCGACGGATCCATTCTCGATTTTCGCATTTACGACGGCCAGCACCGCCACCAGCGGGAGCCACGCCAACGTACGCGTCAAATTCACCTTTGCCATCACTCGGCTTGCCTGGCCATACGGGAGTGGATATATGCCGTAGAGGGGCGTGATTTTTCCGGAGATCCAGGCAGGGCTGGTCGCTGCCCAAGTGCCTCCTGCCACGGGCAGACCCATCCCTATCGAAATCAAAATCGGAATCAGCCCCGCGAATTTCCATCCCGCGGGCAAGGACACCACCAACAGGATTCCTGCTGCCAACGCAATCACCGAATTCTTCCAGGCGTTCGACCACTCCGGCAATCTTCCTCCCACCAGAAACCACAACGTATCTTTCTCCTTTTCGGTCAACCACCAACCGATCGTACGCTCGATCGCTGGAGCGTGTGACCAATCGCCTCGGCGGAGCCATTCGCCCCGAAGCACTTCCTCGCCCCACTGGGATCCAATTGTCTGAATCCTCTGCTTCTGCCAGGTCGCCTGAATTGGCAACGGCTGAACGGCCTCCCACGCCTCCTCAGGTTCATCCACATCAGCTTCTGGTTGCTCTGAAACTCTCCACGCCTCACTCGACTGGTCTTCTTGCCCCTCGATGTCCATGGAGTGGCTCTCCAGCTCTGCCTCCAATGACCTTTGAAACTGGCGGACGAAAACTGTGCGCAGCCTCTTCGAAAGTTGCCATGCCGCTGCCGCAAACACCACCACCATGCCGCCCAACACGCCCATCTTCACGTCCGCTGGCCACGCACTCCTCATCACTAGATTTACCCAACCCGTTGGCAGCGCGTTCACCCAAGCCTGTTCCCCCTGCGCATACGTTTGCGGGGTGAAGAACCACAACGCTGCCATCGCAAAAAGGCCCCAGGGTAGCCACCTCGGTATGATTTCAATATGCTGTTCCAGCCCGAACACCAGGCCGATCACCACCAGCATTTCAGCGATCGCCGCAAGCCCTGCCAAAGTCCAAACTTCAAACGAGTTTCCGCTTTGCAGAGCTCGAAAAATCCCCAATCCCACAATCGGTATCCACCACGAGTTCGTCGCCGCTTGAAATAGAGTCCTCTCGACAAACTCTTCTTCCGATACTGGATAAAAATAGCTGTGCACTCTCTCAAACGACCGCGTCAACGCTTGCCGCAACTGTTTTGTCCGTTGCAGCGCGAGGCCTGCAAATGCCAGGCTTGCCGATCCAGCCAGCAGTTCCATCCCTGTGGATTGTTCCGCTCTTGCCGCCACCAGGCGAATTACAACGAATCCCAGATACACCAGCAGAAAATTACTTCGGCTCTTGGCCCTCGCGTTTCCCCACCAGCGTTTCCGATACCCCTTCTTGCCAGATTCCCTGGCCCGCTCCCCGGCCGCCTTCCTGAGTCGGCCCACTAATCCTGCATCGTAAAGCCTTACTCTCAAGCTTTTTCCTCCGGGTCCCGCAATCGCAACAGCAGATCCTCCAAATCCCCTTCGTCCCCCGTCCCTCGCCTCTCTCCCATCTGCCTGTTCAGTCTCAGTCCACCGTGATCGAGCACGCAAATACGATCCGCAAACTTCTCCGCAATTTCCAGAATCTGCGTCGTGAATACCACCGTTCGGCCTCGGCGTGCCGCTGCGCGAGCTTCTCTCTTGAAGACGGCAATCCCCATTGGGTCCATCCCTGACGCCAGCGGTTCGTCGAAAATCCATAGTTCCGGGTCAACGACCACCATCCCAGCCAAAGCCGATTTATACAGCTGCCCACGCGACATTGCGCTGAATGGCATTCCCGTCAAAGGCAGCAAACTCAATTGCTCCAGCAGCGCCGCCACTTTTTCCACGTCGGGATCCGGACGCTCGTAAAGCCGCATGCACATCGCGATATGCTCCAGCAGATTCATCTTGGCGAACGCGAGCGGAAAATCCGGCAGGTACATCAGCCGCTTCCTCAACTCCATCTTTCCCCGGTGAAATCTCTCGCCATCGTACAGAATGCGCCCCGCCGATGGCGCAGCGACGCCTGCCATGCAGTTCAGCAACGTCGTCTTCCCCGCGCCATTCGCGCCCAGAACGCCCACTATTTGCCCCGGCGCCAGGTCCAGCGAGATCTCTTCTAGGGCCCACACCCGCCCAAACTTCTTCGACACTTTGTCGATCTGCACGTTCATCCGCTCGAGCCACCGCTTCCTTTCGGCAAGTAGCGCAGTATAACAAGCGCCTCCCCTGGCCGCATTTCACATTTCTTTCACTGTCGTGTTATCTTCATTCTTCATCCCGTCCTCTTTGCTTTCGCAACCAAGGAGCAGCTCACATGTCCGTCAACAAAGCGGCGATCCGATGAGGATCGTCGTCCTGAGGAGCATAGCGACGAAGGATCCAGCATTTCTCCATTTTCTGAACAGGAGCAACCCACATGTCCGTCAATAAAGTCATTCTCGTCGGCCGTCTCGGCCGCGACCCCGAAACCCGATTCACCTCCGGCGGCCAGGCCGTCGCCAATTTCTCAGTCGCCACCGACGAAACCTACAAAGACCGCAACGGCGAACGCCAGAAGCGAACCGAATGGCACAAAATTGTCGTCTGGGGCAAGCAAGCGGAAATCGCGCAGCAATACCTGAAAAAGGGTTCCCTCATTTTCATTGAAGGCCGCATCCAGTCCCGTGAATGGCAGGACAAAGAAGGCCAGAAGCGCACCAGCTTTGAAATCGTCGCCACCAACTTCCGCATGCTTGGCGGCCGTGGCGACGGTATGGCCGCAGGCGCCAGCGCGGGCGGAGGCGCTCCCGCAGCCCGGAGCGGCGGAGATGACTTCGACCACAGCGCCGCCCCCTCCGAAGAGTTCGGCCAAACCTCCGGCCCCGAAATCTCCGACGAAGATATCCCCTTCTAATCACGAAGACCTACCGAATTCCGTGTAGGGGCGGCTTTATGCCGCCTTCTTCTGTTTCTCTTCTTGCTCCGCCTCTGCGTTTCCTCCGCGCACTTTGCGTCTCTGCGTTAGCCTTCTCTTTCCTTCCTCGTTAACTCCCCACAAAAACAAAAAGCGGAGAAGCCCAACCGCGCCCCTCCGCTCTGATTCTTTTCCGAAAGCTGTAAGCTGTCGGCTCTCTTTCTACTCCATCGTCAGCACCACCCGAAACTCCGCCTTGCCGCTCATCATCCTCTCAAACGCCTCATTCACCTTCGCAAGCGGGTACTTCTCGATCATCGCCCGCACCCCCGTCTGCGCCGAAAATTGAAGCGTATCCTCCGAATCGATTGCCGTACCCGAAGGCCATCCCTGAATCTTCCGTTTCCCTATGATCAGCGTTGCCAGCGGTACCTCCAGTGGTTCCGATGGCACCCCAATCGCCAGCAGCTCTCCGCCCGGCTCCAATCCCCCCACCAGTTCCGACATCGCCTTCGCATTCGGCGCCGTCGCCAGAATCACCCTCGCCCCTCCCAACTTCTGCAACTCCTCGGCAGCATTCTTCGCGGCGCTGTCGATATACGCCCACGCCCCCAATTTCTTCGCCAGAGTCCCATTCTCCGGCCCACGGCCTATTCCCACCACCCGATAGCCAAACTTCGCCGCATACTGAATTCCCAGATGCCCCAACCCGCCGATGCCCTGCACCGCGACCAGCTCTCCCGGCCCAGCGCCGCTGTGCCGCAGCGCATTGAACGTAGTAATTCCCGCGCACAACAGCGGCCCCGCATCCGTCGCGTCGAACCCTTCCGGCAACCGCGCCACGGCTTCATGCCGCGCGATCATGTATTGCCCGTACCCGCCGTCGCGCGTCACCCCGTTAATCTGCTCGTTTTTGCAGGTGATAAATTCACCCCGCCGGCAAGACTCGCACACAAAACAATGCCCGCCATGCCATCCGGTCCCTACGCGTTCGCCCTTCTTCCACTCCGTCACGCCCGCGCCGACTTCATCAATCACTCCCGCCACTTCGTGCCCCGGCACGCGCGGGTACGTGATGAACGGAAACGCCCCAAATTTCGTCGCCGCGTCGCTGTGGCAAACCCCGCAAGCCTGCACCTTGATCCGCACCTCTCCCGATCCCGGCACCGGAATCTCCCGCTCTACCAGCTCAAAATCACCGCCCGCTTTCCCTACCTGTGCCACAAGATTCTTCGCCATCTTTCCATTCTCCATTCTCTTAGCTGTTTTTTTGTGACTAAACGCTGAACAAACCAAAAAACCTGTCATTCCGAGGGCGTTTTCTGCCCGAGGAACTCTGCGCCATCGCGCGAACCTTGCGCGATGAATCTGCTTTTTCTTGACGTTCCGTCCAAAGCAGACTCCTGGCCTTGCCGGGGATCACACCTTCTTAATCCAGGCTATTCAACGATTCTTCGCGACTCCCGCTTCCGCATCCGGCGCTTTCAGCGAATTGTGCAGATTCAGGATCACCCATTTTCCGCTGCTGTCTTTTCTGCACATGGACATCCCGTGTCCCACTACGTGTTCCTGTGGCGCCGTGATCTCATATTCGTACGAATACCACAGCGCATCTCCAAAACTCTTTGCATCCCGCAGGTCCATCCTGTAGCAAAGGTTCGGGGCATACTTCATGTATCGCGCCTGCAGATACTCCACCGCCTGTTTGCGTCCGTGATACTCGCCATCCGGCGTGTACAGCACAATCTCCGGGTCGAAGCACTCTTCCAGTTCCTTGGCCGCTCCCTGCCCAAACGCTTCCGCGCAATGATGCATATGCGCTTCCATCTGCCCGTACATCGCCCGGGCATCCTGCTCTATCGGGGGCCCCATTGAAGCCACCTGCCGCTTCAAATCAATCGTCACCCCCATCTTGTCCAGCAGGTCCACCCCCAGAATTCCGTCCACCCGGCCGCCGCACGCCTTCCCAATCGGACTCAAATCGATGGCAGGCAGCCGCAAATCCTTCAGCCGGTGACTCCCCAGCGCCAACTCCGGCAGTCGCACTTCGCGCGCGCTCGTCGCCGCCGTTCCGCTCCACGAACTTACCTCGATCTCCTTCGTCCCGCCCGATGCGAACGAACGCAGATTCAGAATCGTAGTCGCACCTGTATCCAGCAGGAACCGCATCTCGCCCCCGCCTATCTTCACTCGCACCACCGGAAGCACGTCGCACTTCTCAATCGGAATTTCGTCTGAATTGTCGGAATTCTTCGCAGCCGCGCTGTCCTGGCCCCACGCACCGCCGCACACCAACAGCCCGCCAACCACAAGCATGGCTATGTTCGGCAAACGCATACACTCCCCCGCCACCTTCTGTCCAATCGGATGCGCCGCCACAATCCTAGTTACAAATTTCTTCCAAGTTACCCGGCGCCATCTACCTGCCCTGACAGCATCCTGCGAAGAGTGCTTATCGATCTCACCCTTCTCTTACAATTTCATGAACATGTCTCTCTTCTCTCCGCCCCGCTGGTGTACACTCCCTCTTGCTACAAGTCCACTACCCGGCGCGCACCGCCAGGCGCGCCCTTTGAGGTCCGCTTGCTATCCCAAGGCAAGTTCCCCAAGCTCCTCATCGCCCTCGCCCTACTCGTAGCGGCGCTCCAATTTCTTGACCTCGTCGCCGCGCGCAACCCAGCAACTCGTCTGTTCTTCTCCAACTCTCTCGATTTCTCCATCGTCTTTCTCGCCGCGCTCGCCTCCGCCTATGCTGCCCTCCGCTCGCAAGCCTATGCGCGCCAGTTGTGGACTCTCCTCACCATCGCCCTCTCGCTTGAAGCCCTCGCCCAGGCCACCACCACCTTTTACCAAAGTTTCGTCCCCGGCTCATCGCACATGCCGATTCCTTCTGACATCCTCTTTTTCGTCTGGACTGCTCCGGTTGTCATGATGTTTCTTCCCGCCGCCGACGAAAAATCCCGTGGCTGGGATTGGCTCCGCATTTTGGACTTCGCCCAGATCGCCATCCTCGCCCTCACGGCTTATCTCTACTTCTTCTACTCGCCTTCTCGGTGGCGCCTCGATTCTTCCAATCTTCCCAGCCAGATCCTCATTCTTTATATCGTCCGCGACGCCGCCATTTCCCTCGGATTCTTCTATCGCTCGCGCAGATCCTCTTCCCCCGGACTTCGCTCCTTCTCGCTCGGCCTCTGCTTTGTTTTCCTGCTCGCCTCTCTCTCCGACGCGGATTTTCTCCTCACCATCAAAACTGCACTGGGCGCCGCCAGTTGGGGCGATTTTCTATTCCTCATCCCCTGGCTTGCCGTAATTTTTCTCGCTGCCGTCTGGCCGCGCCGTGGTCAGCAGTCCATCGCCGAACCGGTCTCCCCTTTCGGCGATCTCGCTGTCACTCACGGCTTTCCCGTTGTCATTCCCCTTCTCGTTCTGTTCATGGGGCGCTCCCTTGCCCGCGATCAAATGGCCTTCGCCTGGCTTGCCATCGTAGCCTCGTTTGCCTGCTCCTCCGTCCGCCTCATTCTCACCAATCGCAGGCAGCGCCGGGTTTCCGATGAACTTCTCCACACCGAGCGCGCCCTCGCCCACTCCGAGCACCTGCTCTCCTCCGCCTTCCGCTCCAGCCCCGACGGCTTTGCCATCAACGTCTTCCCCGACGGCTCCTACCTCGACGTCAACGACGGCTTCACCCGCCTCACCGGATATTCCCGCGCCGAAGTCCTCGGCAAGACTCCGCTCGAACTCAGTCTTTGGACCGAACCCGCGCGTCGCGCCAAGGTGCTCTCCGAGCTCCAGGAGCGCGCGGAAATTCGCGACGTCGAATTCTCCTTCCGTACAAAATCCGGCCAACTTCGTATCGGCCAGCTTTCCGGCTCTCTCCTCGAACTCGATGGCCGCCGCTGCGCGCTCGTCGTCGTCCGAGACATCACGGAACAGCGTCGCGCGGGCGACGCCCTCCGCGAAAGCGAGGAACGCTTCCGCTCTTTCGTCGAAAACCTCCACGTCGGCATAGTTTCCTGTGACTCCCAGGCTCGGATTCACTACACCAACCCGGCTGCCCTCAATATGTTCGAAATGAAAGTCGATCAGGTAATCGGCAAAACCGAAGTGGAACTCGGTTTGGAAGTTCTTCGCGAAGATGGCTCGGTCCTCCCCGCCTCCGAAGGCTTGATCCCCACCGTCGTAGCTGTCCGGCGGCCTATCCACAATCGTGTTATCGGCTGGCGCCACCTGCCCTCCCAAAAAACTATCTGGACCCTTCTCGACGCCGTTCCTCAGTTCAACTCCTCCGGCGAAGTTTCCAACATCCTCGTCTCGCTCACCGACCTCTCCGAGCAACGCCGCGCCACCGATGCCCTCCGCGAAAGCGAAGAGCGTTTCCGCACACTCGTCCGCGATATTCACGCTGGAGTCATCCTCACCACGCCCGATGGCAACTTTGAATTCGCAAACCGGGCAGCGCTCGAGATGTTCAACGTCGCAAATGAGCAGGTCATTGGCCGCACAGCCGACGAACTCAATATCGTTCCCATTGACGATCAAGGACGCGACATTCCCTACTCCGATCGCCCGATCCCAACCGTCCTCCGCACCAAGCATCCTCTTCGCAAAGCTACCTTGGGCTACCGCATTCCGGGCAACCCGGAAATCGTCTGGATCTTCGGCAACGCCACCCCCCAGTTCAATCCCGATGGCTCCCTTCTCCGCGTCATTGCCACCTTCACCGACATCACAGACCTCAAAAACGCCGAGCGCGCCATCCACCAGCTCTCCACCGAACTCCTCAAGCTTCAGGACGAAGAGCGCCGCCGCATCGGCCGCGAACTTCACGACGGCATGGCCCAAACCGTTCTCGCCGTCAACCTCAGCCTCGCCCAGCTCCGCCAATCCGCGCAGCCTCTCAACGCAGCCTCCAACCGCGCCCTCGAAAAAGCCCGCGAACTCCTCCAGCAGATGTCTCGCGAAATCCGCACACTCTCCTATCTCCTCCATCCTCCCCTGCTCGACGACCTCGGTCTCGTCTCCGCCCTCAAGGAATACGTCAACGGCTTCGGCGAACGCAGCGGTATCGCAACATCTCTCGAGCTCCCTTCCAGCTTTCGCCGCTTGCCCCAGATGGCAGAGACCGCATTCTTCCGCATCACCCAGGAAAGCCTCGCCAACATCCAGCGCCACTCTGGCAGCAAGCGTGCCCGCGTCCTGCTCCGCGAAGACCCCGAATGCGTCATCCTCGAAATCACCGACTTTGGCAGCGGCATGCCTGCTCCTTCAAACGGCGCACCTCATCGCGGCCAGCCCCGCCTTGGTGTCGGCATCCCCGGCATGCGCGAACGCATGGCCCAGCTCGGTGGCTCGCTCGAAATCGATTCCAGCGCCGCCGGCACCACCGTTCGTGCAAGAATTCTTTTCTCGGCTCCGGTTCTCAAGGACTCCCTCTATGCCCCCACTTTCCATTCTGATCGCGGATGATCACGCCGTTGTCCGCGCCGGCCTCCGCACTCTCCTTGAATCGCGCCCCAGTTGGGAGATTTGCGCCGAGGCCGCGGACGGCCGCGACGCCGTCGAAAAAGCCGCAAAGCACAAGCCGCGCATCGCCATCCTCGACATCGGTATGCCTCTTCTCAACGGCGTCGAAGCCACCCGTCACATTCGCAAAGCCTCCCCTTCCACCGAAATTCTTATCCTCACCATGCACGAGTCCGACGACCTCGTTCAGCAAGTTGTTGAAGCCGGCGCCCGCGGCTACATCCTCAAAGACGAAGCCGACCGCGTCCTCCTCGACGCCGTCCAGGCCCTAAGCCAGCACAAACCGTTCTTCTCCTCGCGCGTCTCCGAAGCCGCTTTCACCTCCGACGCCTCCGACAACGCCAAATCCTCCCGCTCCCGGCTCACCCCGCGCGAACGCGAAATCCTCCAACTTCTCGCCGAAGGCAAAAGCAACAAAGAAGTAGCCAGCCTCCTCAACATCAGCGTCAACACCGCCGAAGCCCACCGCGCCAACATCATGCTAAAACTCGACTTCCACTCCCTCGCCGAACTAGTCATGTACGCCATCCGCAACAACATCATCCAAACCTAACCCCAGTAGCACAGGCATTCCTGCCTCAGCGCTTCTCCTCGATGTCCTTGCTCTCCTCCACGCCTTGCTAATGTAGGGCCCGCCTTCTGAGGCGGGCTTCTCTTCTCCGACTCTGTCATCCCGCCTGCCCTGAGCGAAGCCGAAGGGACCGGAGTGGCCGGTTTTATCTTCCGCGCCGTCCGCGGCGCGCCGGCCACGAAGAGGAGGGACCTTGGCAACCAACTCCGCGTCTCGACAAATCCACGTGCGCCGCGCCCTCCCCGCCTCCTGCTATCACTTCGCTGCTATCTGCTATCTCTCTTGCTTGCCCCCTCCCCCTAGTGAATATTCACTACGCAATCTCCCTAATACCCTTCCCCCTTCCATTCCCCCAATATGAACGTGCATTAACAATGGAGCAGCAATGCCGCACATCTCCCCAATCCGCGTCCTGGTAGCCGATGACTCACCCACCGCCCTTCGGTCCGTCTGCGACTACCTCGATTTCGCCGGCGGTCTCGAAGTCGTCTGCACCGCCAGCGACGGCATGAACGCCGTCCAACTCGTCGCCAAGCATCAGCCCGATCTCGCGTTACTCGACTTCCGTATGCCGCGCCTAAACGGCCTTCAAGCCGCCAAGGAGCTCCGCCGCGCACACCCGTCTCTGCGCGTAATCATCTATTCCGAAATCCAGGGCACCACGTTGGAAGAAGAATGCCGCAATCACGGCGCTGACGGCTACGTCTCCAAAGGCCGCCTGCCCGACGGCCTGCTCCACGAAATTCGTCGCCTGTTTCCGGATTCTCTTTTGTAGCGGCCGCCTTCTGAGGCGGGCGCTTTTCGCGGTGCTGTTGGTTTGTATCAGCAAGCTGGATCTCAGCCCCCAGCGTTTCTCGCAGTCGGCCAAGCCGCCTCGCCAACGGCTTTATTTTAAGTCTGAGGAGTGTTTAGCAAGACCGATGTCCACCTCTGGTTCTCAAATTCTTTTCCTGGGCGAACTGCCCTTCTGGCTGAAGATCTGCCAGTCCATCTTGGAAGCCCCGGCTTCCTCGTTTCAGTTTTCCCGCGCCCATTCCCTCAATGACGCGGTGCGCCGCCTCAATTCCGAACAGTGGCACGCCCTTCTTCTCGATCTCAGCCATCCGTCCGCTCAGGAGCTTCTAGCCGCCCGGAAGCTCCATGACGGGCTGGATTCCCTTCCCATCGTCGCCCTTCTCCCGATCTCCGATCCCCAATTCCACCAGGCCGCCGCGCAAGCCGGCGCCGCTTCCTCTCTCCTGCTCTCCGAACTCAACGTAGCCTCTCTGCAACACGCTCTCGTCACCGCTATCAACACTGAAACTCTTCGCAATTCACCCAGAAAGGTAAGCCCGATGTCTTTTCCGTTCGAACATAATTCCTCCGACCATCTCCCCGCTAACAAACTCGACGCCATTTCCCACGCTGTCAACAATCTCCTATGCGTCATCAGTGCCAACGCCGACATCCTCACCGATCAACTCGACGCCACGCACAACGCCACTCGCAGCCTCACCCAAATCAAGAAAGCCACCAAAAACGCTTCCGACCTAATCCGCCTCCTAAAAACCCCCTGATGAACACTGTAGGGGCACGATAAATCGTGCCCTCTTGGGTTCCCTCTCCTTCCTCTTCTCTGCGAATCTCCGCGACCTCTGTGCCTCTGCGGTATCCTTATCTCTCTTTTCTCCTCTACCTCCTCCTCGTTTTGACTTCCATCTCGCTTCTCCTCTACTCTTCCCACATGCCCACCACCAACCGTCAATGGCTCCTGGCCAACCGTCCCACCGCTCTAATCACTCCCGACGTCCTCCAACTAACCGACTCCCCGATCCCCGCCATTTCCGAAGGCCAAGCCCTCGCCAAAGTAAAATATCTCTCCATCGACCCCACCATGCGCATCTGGATGACCGACTTCCCCCAGTACATGCCTCCGGTCCAAATCGGCGAAGTCATGCGCGCCTTCGGCCTCGCCGAAGTCATCGAATCCCGCCACCCCAATTTCAAGAAGGGCGACAAAGTCTCCGGCCTCACCGGCCTACAGGAATACTGCGTCCTCGCCGGCGAAGGAAAAGGCGCCTTCCAGAAACTTCCCAGCATCCCGTTCCTCTCCGATACCAATTTCCTAAATCTCCTCGGCATCAACGGCCTCACCGCCTACTTCGGTCTCCTCGAAGTCGGCCAGCCTAAATCCGGCGAAACCCTCGTCGTCTCCGCCGCCGCCGGCGCCACCGGCAGCATCGTCGGCCAACTCGGCAAAATCCACGGCTGCCGCGTGGTCGGCATCGCCGGCACCGATGAAAAATGTAAATGGATTAAGGATGATCTCGGCTTCGACGCCGCCATCAACTACAAGCATCCCGATTGGAAAGCCCAGCTAACCGCCGCCACTCCCAAAGGTGTCGACATCAACTTCGAAAACGTAGGTGGCGAAATCATGCACGCCGTTCTCGACCGCATGAATCTCCACGGCCGCGTCGTCGTTTGCGGCCTCATCTCCGGCTACACCACGCATGATCCCAATCTCGTCGGCTTCGGCCAGCTCATCATCAAGCGCCTCCGCGTCGAAGGCTTCCTCATCATGGATTACATTCCAAAGTTCATGGACGCTGCCCAGAAACTCGGCATGTGGAAAATGACCGGCAAACTCAAAAGCCGCGAAACAATTGTGAAAGGCCTCGAAAAAGCCCCCGAAGCCATCAACATGCTCTTCCGCGGCGACAACACCGGTAAACTCATCGTCGAGCTCTAACCGCCCGGCTCCAGCAATATCTCCCAACCTCACCGTGCCCCACACGTCCGGTAATCCGGCTTGCCAGTAGTTATTGGGTTGGAATGCGTCTGCCCCCCCACCTGTGGACGTAGCCATAAGGGGAATTACCCGAGGGGGAATTACATACTTCAAGGGATTTCCCCCATGCTGCGCCAATAGTATGTATTACCGGAATCTAGAAGATAGGGACCAGCCCCTGCACCGCGCACGTGTGACCCATTCCCTGGCGCGGCGGGCTCAGTTTCGCTTGGAGAACGCATGGCCGGCCCGATCACGCAGCGCAGCCGCGGAAGAAGTAATCCCCGGAACCTGGCAACGAGCCCATTGGCTAAACGGCGGGCACGCGATGATTTTGCTCTGTTCGCACAACTTGCGATACGCCCCACATCGGGCCACACCTTCAGAAGTAAACTGGGCAGCTGCGGGTCAAGAATGGACCTAGTCGTACTCCTTGACAGAAACAAAGCGCGAAGCTATAAGCGCGCAATGATGCGATGGACGCGAGTCGCGTTGGCTCTGCTCGTTGCCTTCACAATTGCGTACATTCTGATCACCCCGGATCTCAGTGATGATGTTGACGGGGTCCTCGGACCGAATCATCCTACCCTGGCGCATAAGATGCTTGAGGTCTCACTCCCGAATTCCCAGATTCCTGTAACTGTCCTGTTCCCCCTGTTCAACCTTCCTCGTTGCACTCGACATTTGGCTGCCGTGGAATTGCTCGATGTCATCTCTGTTTGTCGCTGCTAGTTCTTCTCTCCTCGCTTAAGAGGCAAATATCTTCTCCAAAAGGTTACTGGCCCACTCTCAGGTGGGCGGAACGCCGGGCTAAATCCCGCGCATGAGGCTCTAAGCCTCGTTGGGAGACATTGATATGCCGGATGGAGTGAACGATCGGAGTAGCCACCAGGCGTTCGAGTTTCTGTCGGGCCTTGAGAGTAAGCTTCAGGCATCCCAGCGTCAACCGCTGGTCCTGAGCGAAGCAGTTCCTGAACAACTGTCTGTCCGCCCGAGTCCCCTGACTGCAAGCCCCCTGACTGCAAGCATTGTTTCAACCCCCGCCGAAGTCCTCGACTTCACGGCGTTTGTGAGCAGTCTGGCGCCAGAACCGGGGATGCTGTCCCCACGATTTTTCCTGGCATCGCTCTTGCCGCGATTTTGCAGACCCTGCGTGGTGGTGGTTTCCCAAGGGAGCAAGGTTGCAGGGCTGCTCTATGCTCGAGAGCGCGTGGTGGCGGGAATCCCGACCGGCATCGTGCTCGGGGACGATACCCTTGGCACAATGGTCGTGGCCCGTCTAAACGAAGCAGAAGACGTCCTGCACTGCGCCGTGGAGGCTCTGCTTAAGCACAAGACTGCACTTAGGTTCCGCGTTGCTTCGGATCACCTTGCGCTCCTGCAGGCACAGACCGCCAAGGCCAACGCCGAAATCCATTTTTTCAGTCAAGAATTCCACGCCCATCTCGAACTGCCACGAACTTACGACGGGTTTCTAGCTAAGTTCCGGAGCCATACCCGCCACAACTTTTGCCGCTATCGTCGAAGGAGCGAGTTGGCAGGCAATGAATTCTGCCCTGACCTGTCATTTACAGAATTCTGCGTTGCAGCGCAGGGGCTGTTTCCAAAAGAGGCCCACGCGAGGCACGAATCGAATTTTCGCCAATGCCTTGCCATGATTGAGGCAATGCCCTCTCGAATCCTGATTGGATTGCGGCGAAGCACCGGCGAATGGGTCAGTCTCGCGGGTGGCTGGTATGCTGGTGATCGCGCCGTCCTCAACCTGCAGTTGAATGATCGTACTTGTGTGCGAGAGTCCGTCTCACTCGTATTGCGATCCTATTTGATCGAGCAGCTGATCAATCGAGGGATCCGGGAAGTTATTTTTTGGGCAGGGACCTCGGCACCGCTTAGTTATTACATTACTCACCGCGAGGAATACATGACGTATGTGGATTCCAGGTCGCATCCCTGGCGTCTCGTCCGGCTGGCCTGCGTTACGCTCGCCAAACTTGCTCCGGCTACATTTGGCAAGTGGCTGAAATGGGACGCGCCCGACGTCAACGGGAACACAGTGCAAAAGCATTCCTCGTAAGATCCCGGCAGGCTCAAAGATCGCCAAACCTTCGTCAAAGGCCTCAAAAAAGCTCCCGAAGCCATCAACATGCTCTTCCGCGGCCACAACATCGGCAAACTAATCGTCGAACTCTAACCGCCCTCTCAGAGACGCCTCTAAATTCAGTAATCCCAAGGGGACTGTGTTGTCACTACTCCGAGCCCGAAATCCCCCGCGCAGTGGGCCGCAGTCGGATCAAAATTGTAGCTGAAGTTGAAACTGTTTCCGCTTGGCAAAGCGGTGAGAACAGCTTCGTTCGCCGAATCGGTCAGACTAAACGCCTCACCAATCGCTCGCCCCGACAGGGTGAGAGAACTGATACACGGTGAATTCATGATGGTCGCCGTTCCAGTTAGGTTGAAGCTGTTATCTTGTGTAAGCGTAATCAAAATGGTTGGAGCGATCGCCAGGGGGTTCGAACTCGAATTGAACGTCCCGCTGTACGCTCCACTCAGCGCGCTCACCGAAAATGCACTCCAGGTGCCGGTGTCGTTCACACTGTCGGTGTAGGTCCCGGCGAGAGCCGTTCCCGCCGCGGTGCCAACCATCGTCACGGTATCGGCTCCTGCCGCACTCGGGAAGAAAATCGTCATCGTAACATTCGCTCCGTTTACGGTTCCGCTGGGAGTAATGGAAACGCCCCCAGCATTATTGCCTTCGCATTTTGCTAAATCATTTGAGAGGCAGACGAGCGTACTTGCCGCCCCCGTAATTGCCGCTCCGGTTTGCGTGAAATTTGTATAGATATTTGTCGTCTCGTGCCCATTGTTGGAGGTCAGCACCAGATTGTATTGCCCGGTGATGCTGGCATTTGGGATCGCCGGGGCGGGGGGCGGAGGAGACGTCGAGCCGCCGCCGCATCCCCCCACAAGCAAGCCAAACAGAAATATTATTTTAATGTCGGCTACCGCTTTTCTATTTTTTCGCAATTTAGATGTTTCCCCCGTCGGCATTCTCACCATCACCGCTCACCGTTCCCGTGCCGTGGTCATGGCTAATCTGCCCGACACGCTGTCCGTGCAGCGACTGCGCACCATTCTGCAGCACGAAGTCCGCGACGTTCTGGCCGATCACGTTGCCGTCCAGGCACGAATTCCGGAAGTGAATGCCACCGAAGACGCGAGCATTGTCAACCTCTAGCACGGCTTGGGAAAAACTTGGGAACGAACGAAGAACGCCGGTGATCTTTTCGGAGTCCACCGTGAACGAAGCGTTGTCGCCAAAAATTGCTGCCAGGATCCCGGCGGCTGCGGCGCTGACAGTGGCATGCCCCGATGGGTATTCAGGGAAATTGGGCGTGATTCCCGGCGGTACAGTTTGCAGCAGGGGTATCCATGCAGCGTCCGCAAGTGTCGCCGGATTGCCATCGAGATCCGCCAGAACGATCGCGGTTATGGGCCTCCAGAATACGTAGTAATATTTCCCATCCCAGCAGGCGATCGCAGCATCAGCCATCGCAACACTCAGCAAACCAAACAGATGCGCATTGTCGGACAGCGTCAAATGGCGTTCGACGGAGATCGCCCTGGCAGCCTCGCTCCAAAGACGCGCAGGATTTCCATTCCAGAACAGGGCCAGCTCGGTCTGATCTGCGGTTCTTGGTGAACCGGCGGCGATTCCCATCGTTTTCACCTCGTTGAAGACAGCTGTGTAGTGATCGCTCGTCAAGGCTGGCGGACCGGCAGTGCGGAATTGGCTGGGTGAATTAATCACCCACGGGGTCATGTGCGCAAACTGCGGCACGGCGCCTGGCGTAAAATCCGGTGGCGTCGGGCGCCACTCGCCAATCGCCAGTCCACCGACAAACGGTGGAGGGGCCGGCGTGAAACCATCCGTGCTGCGCCAAGCCATGATGTCATTCGCGACCGTCTGGCCCCACTGTACGCCGAGTGCTATGGATTGGCTGTTCTCCGTCGCCGAGCCCGAAGCAATGCCCGCGAGGGACACCTGAAGGCTTGCATCCAGCGCGGTCTTCTGCGAAGGGAACAGCACTACAAGCGTGGCGTAAGCGGCCTGAATCGCTGCCGCCCGTTTTGAGGCTCCCCTCGGAGCGGCAAAGTCAACGTGAATAGGAGTGAACCGGCGTTCGATTCCGTTCACCGCGTCGAACACTGCTGCTTCCACAATCGCTGCCACACGGGTTGAAACCACGGGGCTGGTTTTGGCGTTCAGTACAGTCTGCACCATGATTTGGTTCCAATCGGTCACCTCATCGGCTCGTAAACCACTCGGTACAGCAGCAGCGATGACCAATACCATCAAAGCGATCTCGAGCACCGCTGCACAACACGACCTGGCAATACGCCTTTCGAAGACAACCATTTTGATTCCCTCCTTTACGTCTGTTTTCGCCGTTTCCACTTGAGCGGTGGCCCATCTCGCAAGATTTCAGGCGGGGTTCTTCATCAGCTCATCGTCCGCCCGCTTGTGCATGGCGGCCCGAAGTGTCGGCTTGTTCGATAAACAGATCAATTCACTGCGCATCTACGCCAGGTCAACTGCGCGTCTACATCCAAGCCTCTTGGATTCAGTGGATTGGCCCCATTGTTACGTATGTTACCGGTAGCCACTTGACCGTGTTATGCTCCCCGAGCGGTTGACGGTCTTGCCAAATCCGATCCAATCCTCGCATCTCCGGCGGTTTGATCAGTTCGAGCTGAACCTGCGCACTTCGGAAATCTACAAACAGGGCAAGCGCGTAAAGTTGCAGGACCAGCCGTGTCAGGTCCTGGCGCTGCTGACCGAACGTCCCGGCGAACTGGTCACTCGGGAAGAGTTGCAAAAGAGGCTCTGGCCAAACGACACATTTGTGGACTTCGATCACGGCGTGAATATCGCCATCAATAAGCTGCGCGACGCTCTTGGCGATTCTGCCGAACACCCCCGCTTTATTGAGACTCTTCCGCGCCGCGGATACCGCTGGCTCGCGCCGATTGAGGGCGTCGCAGATATTAATTCCAAGGCACAAACCACCGCCTCCGTGGACGCAACGCCAGAGGCGTCCTCAACACCCGCCGGCTCCACCACTGAGGCTCCTCAGACCAAACTCCGGCTGCGGCCGGCAATAACAATGTCCGGACTCGCGTTCCTCCTCGTGCTTGCGCTGTTGATCTCATTCGATGTAGGCAAGTCTAGGACTCGATTGCTGAGCAGCGCCGCTCCCCCGCGCATACAGTCCATCGCTGTGCTTCCCTTGGAAAATCTTTCCCACGAACCGGAACAGGAGTATTTCGCGGATGGCATAACTGAGGAACTGATTACCAGTCTTAGCAAAATCGGAACGCTCCATGTCACCTCGCGCACCTCCGTCATGCAATACAAGCGGACAAACAAGTCGTTGCCGCAGATCGCGCGCGAATTGAACGTTGATGGGATCGTCGAAGGGACGGTGCAACGCTCGGGTGATCGCGTGCGCATCACCTCGCAGTTGATTCATGCCCCAACTGACCACCACCTGTGGGCGGGCACTTACGATCGGGAATTGAAAGATGTGTTGGCGCTGCAGGATGAGGTGGCCCGCGCAATTGCCAACGAAATCAATGCTACGCTGACGCCGCAAGAGCAGAAGAGCCTGACAGCTATCCGTCCTGTCAATCCCGATGCTTACGAGGCGTATCTCAAAGGCCGCTATTATTGGAACAAGCGAACTGCTGATGGGATCAGGAAGGCCTCCGAATATTTCCAGCAGGCCATAAATAAGCAGCCTAATTACGGCCCGGCTTACTCTGGCCTGGCCGACTGTAACAGTGGACTTGCATGGCACGGCTTTGCCTCGCCCGCGGAAGCATTGCCCAAAGCAAAGGCCGCGGCGCTTAAGGCTGTTGAGATCGACCCCGCATCCGGCGAGGCGCACGCCTCCCTCGCCCTTGTGCTTTCCCATCAAAGGAGCTGGGCTGCGGCGGGAAATGAGTTTAAGCGCGCTCTGGAGTTGAGCCCGGGCTATGCAAACGCGCATCATTGGTACGGAGATTACTTATCGGTTTTGGGCCGGCATGGAGAGGCGCTTGCCGAAGCGAAGCGGGCATTCTCGCTCGATCCCCTCTCGCCCATGATCAATACTTGGTTGGGGTATCGCTACTACGACGACCGGCACTTTGACGAAGCAATCGAGCAAGGTCGTAAAATCCTGGACTTCGACCCAAGTTTTGCCGCCGCTCATCTCCTGCTCGGCCAGGCATACTTGCAAAAGGGGTTACAAGCTCAGGCAATCTCGGAATTGCAAAATGCAACTGCCCTTTCCGGAGACAGTCCGAGTTACATGGCCGAATTGGGTGTTGCGTACGCCGTGTCCGGGAAAAAAGTGGAAACTCTGAGCGTCATCAACCAACTGCGAAAAGTTGCCAGGCACAGCTATGTTTCGTCCTATGGCTTTGCGCAGATCTACGCTGCGCTTGGCGACAAACAGAACTCAATAAACTATCTTCAATCTGCGTACGAAGAAGGCGCCGTTTGGATGCAATACCTCCAGGTCGATCCAGTTCTCGACTCGGTGCGCTCCCAGCCGCGTTTTCAGGATCTAGTGCGCCAAATGGGCCTCCAGCCTTCTCCAGGCATCCATTAGCCTCGCCGCCTTCCCCAATACCGTCAAACCATCGTCAAAGGCTATCCAGACCAAGAAAAGCAGCCGGCTTGCGCCGCCACTGTCACTCGGGCACGCCGGCTTTTCTCGGTCCTTCCAGAACAGCCAACGTCTGAAGAAAGGAAAGCAGCTCTTGCATAATGACTGTTCGCTTAGGGCCTTCCTCCTTGCGGATGGTTCTCTGCGGTCGGAGCGCCCTGATGGGGTTGCTGATGGCTCTGGACGTTCTGCTGCTGTGAAGCGTGCTTCTGCTCAAGCTGCTGCGTTTGCTGAGTGTGGCGCTGCTCCATCTGCTGTTGTTGGGGGGCGCTGGTACTTTTCTTCGCAGCTTGTTGGTGCTCTCTTTCCTGCTGCTGCTGCAGCTGCTGGTGCTCCTGATTTTGTTTGGCGGCTAGCTTTTCCTGCTGTTGTTGATATTTCTGATCCACTCCGGCTTGGCCGGTCGTCGGCGCCGTGTAATTGTGGGGCTGAACTTCGCTGGCATGCGCGTTGGCAGTGGCACGTTCCGCGCTGTTGTTTGCGGGACGAGTTTCATTCGCAGTCGCGGTCCGCTCAGGTGCTTTGTACGGAGCACCGGCTTCCCGGGCAGGTACCGCGCTCCCCTTAAAGTCTCCCGGCCTGGAGGTCGCTGCGATAGGAGGCTTGCCCTGATTCGAGGATGCGCGTAACTCCGGATTCGAACGAGCTTGTTGCATGTGCTGGTTTTGTGCCGCAACCGGGCCGGTGTGGCGTTCCTTATCGTAGGTCTGTTCCTGTGCCGACGGCCGCTCATTGACGCCGCCATTGCCGCCATTGTAGCTCACGCGGTTTTCCGAGTTGTTTTCGACCCTGGTGTTATAGGTGTTGTGAATGTTCTCGTTGTTTATGCGATTTACCGAGGTGTTGTAATAAAAACGATTGTTTTCCCACCGGCCGCCTTCATAGCCGCGACCACCATATCCGAATCCGTAATTGATCCCGCCATAATATCCAACGCGCGGTCCCCAATATCCTTCATGAAAGAAAAACGCGCTGCCGGCCCATCCCCAGTATCCGGGCGTCCAAAGGTAGCCGAGTTCAGGGGCTTCGACCCAGGTGCCGGGTGTCCAGTAATAGTCGTCACCGTCCCCGTCCCAAGCCCAATAACCGGGGGTCCAGATGTAGCCGTCCCCGGGACAAATGGGTTGCTCATAAACGGGGAGCGCCGGCGGTCCAAAAGCTACAGAAATTCCGATTTGAGCAAAGGAAGCAACCGAAAGAGCCATCAACAGGACTGCGAAAAGCAACGAACGAATTACAGCGAAGGTACGCATCGTGCCATCTTCTTTCTGCCCGCTCATATTTCTTGCCCAGTAAAATGCTGGATTGTCTGGCGCGCTTTTGAGAGGCTTACATCTGATTGTTGCCCTACTCCTGGGCCGGCTACTGTCCAAAAGTAGACATGAGCGGAATGACAGCCGATTTTGCTGACGTGGTAGCAGCACCGCGTAACACTCGGCCGCGCAGGTCGATGCAAGGAGCCATTTTTGAAACTATCCGTCTCCCAACTCCCCGACGGCCTTTCGCTCGACCACCCCGCGTGGGCCGACCTCCTCCGTCGAATTGAAATCGATCGCCCAGATATTGCCGTCTTGAACGAAATGCCGTTCGGCCCGTGGATCGCGAACCACGAAACTTTCGATCCCGCTCTCGCAAAAGACAGTGTGGAGGAACACGAACGCGCCCTCCCGGTTCTGCTGAATATGGCAGTGCCGGTCCTCAGCTCTCGTCCCGTCCTGGGACCTCAAAAACTCTCCAATGAGGCATTCCTGATTACCGGCGGCCGCTACCAACCAATCCACCACAAGCATTTCTTCCCGCAGGAGCCGGGCTTTTTCGAGGACGCCTGGTTCGCCCCGCAACTCCCCGGCTTCAACGTAATCGAACACCGCGGCTTGAAAATTGGTGTGCTGCTTTGCACCGAACTCATGTTCAACGAATGGGCCCGCCACTATCGTCGTCAGGGTGCTCGCGTAATCGTAGTGCCGCGTGCCAGCGGTGCTTCGCCCAAGTGGTACACGGCTGCTTCGATGGCCGCCATCGTCTCCGGCTGCTACGTCCTCAGCTCCAACCGCGCACCTGCCGAGAATGATCAGTCTTCGAATTTTGGTGGGCGTGGCTTTGCCTTCTCGCCCGCCGGAGAATTGTTGGCAGAGACCTCGCCCTCAAATCCTCTCGTCAGCATCGACATCGACCTCACCCTCGTCGACGAAGCCCAACGCGACTACCCCTGCTACGTCCGTGAACTCTAGCTCTGAAACTCCTCGCCATCCGTCAAAACAACTCAACCCTCCGATGGTCCAGAGCAAACATAGTCGCCGCAGTTCTTCCCGAATCCTGCCATCAAGGTATCCTGAGGGTCGTCCGCTTCTCCAGCAAAGCCAATTTCTGCTCGTGACTCATGGGCTCCCACGGGACAAGTTTCTCGGCAAGCACATCCATTCTGTGAAATAGGGTTAACTCCAGGAAAAGCCCCAGAAAATCCATGTCCCGGAAAACCAGCGATCCCGCATCTCTCATCCTGTCTCGAAGCCGCTCAAAATGGACCGGCATCTCACTCCAGTGAAGGCTGGCACGGTGATGATGGCAGAGGTGGTATCCTTCATTTAGAAAGTTCACTTCATCCACAACTGTCACGGTATTCGTAAAATAATCCTCAGGATTGTCCGGATCGCAGAAAGCGTGCTGTACCCATGCGGTGATTGCGTTGATGAAATTCATGCACAGGAGTGGAACCAGCACGAACAAGATTCCAATTCTCCAGTCGTAAATAAAGACCGCCGTGAAGTATGCGTAGTAGCTAGCCATCCCCCACAGCATGCGTCTGCGGTTCTTTTCATCGCCTCTCGCTTTGAAGTAGGCGTAGGGAGCAAGCCCCAGAACCGTCCAGATGTTGTCGGAGAGATACCACAAAAAGTCCATTCGGCTCGTTCGATCGTAGCCCCTATTGTTCCGAGTATCGTCGGGCCCGCTGTTCTCTCTATGGTGAAGACACACATGAGCCGTTCGGCCCAGTTCCGGAGCGTTCCCATACAAATACCCTAGAAAAAATTCAAAGTACCGGCCGAAAACCTTGTCGTATTTCCCCGAAAAGTAGCCGTGGCGCCGGTGCGCTTCCACGTGGCTGGCGCTGAACATTCTCACAAATCTCTGGAACCTGACACCGTAAAGAGAAAGATAGAAACTGATCACCAGCAGCAGCCGGGGTTTCCCTAAAATAAGTTGGACCGCGAAAATGGGGACAGCGGTAAGAGTAAGGGAGACCATCACCCGTAACGCGGGCGTATCGCGTTGGTCCTGCAGAACTACTTTCCCCAGCCGCTCGAGGACCAGGTCGTATCCACGCGAGAGAAACTTATAGGCCTCGCGCAGCGGACGGACCTTCCCAAGAAGTCTGGCTACACCATCGCACCCGAAGGAAAGTACGGCTACGGGCAACACAGCAACGGCGCTTGCCAAGCCCATGAGGACTGCCAACCATCGAAATAGGATCCGGAGCTTGGAACCCGTTCCAAAACTCATCGCCATCGAAGCGTGACTTATCTCTGCGTTTTCAATCTCCATTTAAGCACCGTGCCCCCACGGTTTGGTTTGTGAACACGCGTCGACATCTTAGGCTGCAGTCCGCAAGTGAGTCAACATGTCACACTGTTCGATATTTCGCAGAGCCTCCAGCTGTTTTTGATATATCCTCGGCCTGCTGTACCATTCTTCCGGGTACCAGCCATCCGAAAACACAATCTATGAGCACAACGCCATTTCACGAACAGTCGGCCAAGCCGCTACGCCACAACGATAAACGCAAAATTGTCGAGCATTATGATCTCGTCAGCCCTTATTACCAGTCGCTTTGGGGCAACCACATTCATCACGGCTATTGGATTCGCGGCGACGAATCGAAAGAACAGGCCCAACTCCAGCTCATGGAGCACCTCGCAGAGTTGGCAAATATCCAGACCGGCTCAACCGTTCTCGATATCGGTTGCGGATTCGGTGGCAGCAGTATTTACCTGGCACAAAAGTACAACGCGCACGCGACCGGCATCACCATTTCCCCTGTTCAGGTGGAAATGGCCCGGAAGGCAGCAGCTGCCGAACATCTGGACGCCCGCTTCCTCCTCATGGATGCCGAGGCTCTGGACTTCCCGCAGCCGTTCGACCTTCTTTGGTCTGTCGAGTCCATCTCCCACTATCACGATCGTCGGAGTTTCTTCGCCAATGCCGCGCGGTTTCTGAAACCCGGTGGTATCTTCGCCCTCACGGACTGGTTCAAGAAGCCTGGCCTTTCCCCTGCCCAGGAACAAAAATTTATTGAACCCATCGATCGGGGGATGTTCATTGAACTCGAAACGATGGACGATTACGAATCCTATCTCGTTGCCAGCGGTCTCGAAATCGTCCACAGGCAGGATTTGACCCGGCAGTGCGCGAAATCCTGGGATCTTGGCCTCGATATGATCCGCGACAAATCCCTTTGGATCCTTGCCGCAAAAATGGGAAAAGACTTCGTGGCCAATCTGCGCTCTTTCAAGGCAATGCGGGCGGGCTATTCGTCCGGTAATTTTGTATACGGGCTCTTCACCGCCCGGAAGCCTTTCTCCGCCAATCCCAAGTAACTCCAGGCAATGCGGTCAAGGCAGTCCCTTTTGGAGGCCCTAAATGAAAAAGACGATTCTCCGCCTGGCACTGTCTTCGGTTGTTCTCATGCTCGTACTTCCATTCTCCTTCGCCGCCTCCGACTTCCCCAAAACCTCCGCCTGCCCCATCGACGGCGGCACCGCCCACTCCACCGGCAAAACCAGAAAAGGCATGCAGGCCGCCTGCACCGACGTCGAATACAAACACAAAGGCACCGACTACTCCGACCCCCGCCACCCGCAAAAATTCAACCACATCTTCTGGGTCACCCACTGCACCGAATAATTTCACACTCACCTTTGTAGGGGCGGGGCTCGCCCCGCCCTCTTGGGTTTCTCTTTCTCCGCGATCTCTGCGTTAATTCTTCCTCTTCGAACAATCATCTCTCCCTGCACCCAATTCCCAACTCCAGCTATTTCGCGCTACAATCTCCACCCGTCGGCTGCCCGAAAGGGGGGCTCCATCATGTCCACCTCCACCGGTATCCGCTGGCTGCGAGTCTTGCTCGCCGGATTCCTCGCCGAAGTCGCCGTAATCGCGCTCGTTATTCCCCTCGCTTTGCTCGCCGGCAAAAATACCCTCGCCTACACCGCACCTGCCGCCTCCTTCTTCGCTTGTTTTGTCTTCGCCATCTGGGTCGGCCGCAACCTCACTTCCCAATTCGTCCTGCACGGCATCTTCGTAGGCGTCGTAGCCACTCTCATTTATGTCGGCCTCACTCGCGGCGGCCCCGAACCTCTCGCTTATCTCATCGCCCACGCATTAAAACTCCTCGGCGGCGCCGCAGGCGGCCTCGTCGCCGCCCGCCGCCAAAAAACTTCTCCGCAAGTCCAATCGCCCGTCAAAGAAACCCAACCCTCATGATCCGCCGTTGCACCGCCCAGGATTTCTCTCAAATTCATGCCATCATCAACGACGGCGCCCGCGCCTACAAAGGCATCATCCCCGCCGATCGTTGGACCGACCCGTACATGTCCACACACCAACTCCAGCATGAAATCGACGAAGGTGTAATTTTCTGGGGTTACGAAGAAGGTTACGAAACCAACGGCCAACTCTCCGGCGTGATGGGCATTCAACCCGTTCGTGACGTCACCCTAATTCGCCACGCCTACGTTCTCACCACCAACCAAAAACAAGGCATCGGCGCGCTCCTGCTCTCCCACCTGCGTGAGCAAGCAACAGGCCCCGTCCTAATCGGCACCTGGGCCGACGCCACCTGGGCCATCCGCTTCTACGAAAAACATGGCTTTCAATTAATTGCAGGGCAAGAAAAAAACGATCTTCTCAACAAATATTGGACCATCCCCGACCGCCAGGTCGAAACCTCCGTGGTCCTCGCCGACGCAACCTGGCGCAACCTCAACCACAAATCCTCCGCCGCGCCATAAACGCGCTCTCAGCGCATTCTCCCCGGCAGTTTCCTATGCGGCCTTCCGCTTCAGGGTAAACACGCGCAACCTCGACAACACCACCTGTTTCACCGACTCCACCGCCGGCGGAAAAATCTTGTACGGCACCACTTCGTCCGGCATCTTCTCCAACCCCTGCTCCAACCCGTGCCGCCACGCCACCCGCAATTCCGTGTTGATGTGCACAACATTGATTCCCGCCGCAATCGCCTTCCGCAAATCGTCGTCGTCCGTCCCCGATCCGCCGTGCAGCGTCATAAACGTCCCCGCCGCTTTCTTGATTGCCGCGATTCTCTCGATGTCCAGCCTCTTCTTCGTCTCCCCGCTCACCATGCTCTTCAGCAGCCCGTGCATATTCCCCACGGCCGGCGCCAGGATGTCCACTCCCGTGCTCTCCACAAAATGCTTCGCTTCTTCAGGACTCGATAGCCCCTTCGCCAGATCCGGCGCCTTGTCATGTATCTCCGAGCCCGTCCCGATGTCCCCGATCTCTCCCTCCACCATCATCAAAGGATTGATCGCCTTCAGCGCCTCCACCGCCTGCTTCGTCTGCCGGATATTTTCCTCAAACGGCAGCGCCGACAAATCAAACACAATCGCATCGAACCCGGCCTTCGCCGCCTCAATCCCTTTCGCCAGCGAATGCGTGTGATCCGCATTCAGAAATATTGGGAAGTCGTACTCCTCCCGCAAACTCTTCACCACCGCTCCAATCGTCCGCGTCCCCACAAACTCCCGCTCGCCCTCCGACAACCCCACCATCACCGGCACATCCAGTTCCCGCGCCCCGGCCAACACCGCCTTCAAAAGCACCAAGTCCGAAATGTTAAAATGCCCCACCGCGTCGCCCCGCCCCTGCGCCTCTTGCAATACTGTCCGCAATGTTTTCATGGATTTCCGTTCCTTTCACCCTGAAGCTGCCACATTCAATCGCGTAGTCGACCCCATTCACCCTAGCTGATGCCCAGACCAACCTAAAGGATTCAGTTCATTTCCACTGTTTCTACTCCTATGAACAGCCGGCAAACTCGGAACTTCACCCTGCTTCCCCCTCAGGTAAAGACTGCAGTCCGCGTGCAAATAATTCCCTGCCCATGGTCGGCTTCTTCCCAGCACTCCCCGCAAGGCTCTAGTTCTCAACCACTTCCCTCGACCTTATTTGGCACTTGAAACGCAGATTCAACCCCTGCCACGCCCGATGTCCTTTCTCGTCCCCGGAAAGCGGAGGCAGCACCTCCGAAGAACTGGGATTGGAGATCGCAAGCAAGACCAATCCACCCAAACTTAGTTTTTCGCGCGACTACGGGTGTCTCTATCCCGCCCGCGCGAATGTTTAGTGAGGGACATATGAACCCGGTCATCTTGCTCGTGGATATTCCGTCGGCGGATCGCGAACAACTAAAATCTTTTCTTCAAGACCAACGCTGCGATGTAGTGAGTGCGCACTACGCCGATTCTGCCGTTGGCTATTGCCGCCAACTCCAGCCGGACTTGGTCCTCCTCTACGACAACCTTCCGGAAACCAACGGCTTCTCTCTCTGCCGTCGCCTCAAAAAAGACCCTCTCAATCAACTCACGCCTGTAGTCTTGATTAAACCTGCTCCCGATCAATGGGACTTCCTCCGCGGCCCGAAGCCGGTGCCTCCGACGTTTGGGCCGCCCCCGCTTCCCTCTGGGACGCCCTGCAACGCATCCAGACTCTTCTGCGCCTCAAAACCTATACCGACGAGCAAGCCCGCTCCGCTCTTTTCTCCCTCGCTCGCAGCGTCGACTCCAAGCAAAATCTCCGCAACGGCCATTCCGATCTTCTCCTGGGCTACGCCGAGCTCCTGGGCCGGAGCCTCGACCTCGACGACCAGGCCATCCTCGAGCTTCGCATCGCCTGTTGGCTGCACGACGTCGGCAAAGTTGCCGTTCCAGAAAGCATCCTTCTCAAGCCAGGCCCTCTCGATGCCGAAGAAACTCGCATCATGCGCGAACATCCCATCACCGGCGAACAAATCTGCGCGCCCCTCAAATCGCTTCGCCACATTCTCCCGGTCATTCGCCACCATCACGAAAGATTGGACGGCAGCGGCTATCCCGATGGCCTCCGCGGTGACGCCATCCCCCTGAAAGCCAGAATCCTGCAGGTCGCCGACATCTACGATGCTCTCACAACCGACCGCCCCTACCGCGAGGCCCTCCCTCACAACGAAGCGCTATCCATCCTTTTCGCAGAAGCCGAAAACGGTTGGCTGGACTCCTCCGTGGTCTCCAAATTCGCCCTGGTCTCCAAAGGCCACGAATACTTCCCCGTCCGCGGCCATACCATGCTCGCTTCCTATTACGCTTAGCGGCCCCGGTAACATAGGCTTCAGCCTGTGCTCTTGGGTTCTCACACTTCCCTACGGCCCGCGTATCGAACCAGGAACTTCCCTCACACATAGGTCTTGGCCCTGCCGCCTCCCTTATGCGCACAATAGAACATGCCTCACTTGGGAGCAGCGGAGCGCCGCCGCAAAGGCCGTCTAAGGGTCCCGCGTGTTGTCCGTGTGCGCCCCTCCGAACCCACCTCGACCGATTTCGACGAAGTCCTCCCCACCAAGAACGCCGCTCTCGACAGCGTCTACTTCATCTCTAAGAATCCTCGCTACAAAGAAGGCCTCCGCCTCTTCATCACCTTCCCCTACTCCGACGCTCCCGGCGCCATCAATCAGGAATCCCTCGGCAAAGTTGTCCGCGTCGAGGAACTCGACCACGGCCGTCGCGGCATCGCCGTTCAAATCCTGATGCCCCTCTTTCTTGGCGCCAAAGAAACCGTCCGCTAATCCTCATCTCTATTTCACCCCTCGCGCCAGCGTCTCCGCCGTAAAAATCGCCAGCCTTCGGAAAACACCCTCCGAACCTGCCTCCCTCTCCTCAACCGGCAATCGCAAATGCCTCTCCACCTCTTCCTCCATCTCCTCAACCTCTCTCGACAGCGCGTGCTCCTCCAGCCGTCCGAACAGCAGCTTGTGCGCCCTCTTCCGTTCCATCACTTCCATCCCATCCAATATCTGCCGGTGCGAAGTCCCTTCCCAGATCGCCAGAATCATCGCCTCCCGCAGCCATCGCTCCGCGCCATACTCCGCCAGCACGCCCAGCCCGCCGTGAACTTCCATCGCCCACTTTGCCGTGTCCACCGCAAATTCCGCCGTCCAATATTTCGCCAAATGCGCCACCAAACGAAACAGTTGATACCGCTCCGAATACGGCGGCTTCTCCATCCACACGTCATCCAGCAATCGCACCGCCTCCCACGCCAGCGCAAACGCTGCCCGCAACCCCTTTACCCGCTCTTCAAACTGCCGCCGCAACAACGGATGCTCCACAATCCGTTTCCCAAACGCCGTTCGCTTCTCCGCATACGAAAGCGCATCCGCCATCGCCCGTTGCGCCAGCGCCACGCTCACGACGCTGTTCGCCACCCGCGAAAGGTTCAGCACCTCTAGGATCATGTAAATCCCCGCATCCGCCGTCCCTAGTAGATATCCTTCGCTCTCCTTCAACTCCACTTCCCCGGTCGGCACCGATCGCGTCGCAATCTTGTCCTTCAACCGCCGCACAAAACAATTCAACTCCCCGTTCGAGCGAATCCGTGGCACCAGAAACAGCGCAACTCCCCGCACCCCCGCCGCCGCTCCCTCCGGCCGCGCCGCCACCACCGCCAACTCCGCCCCCGCATTGCTCGTAAAATATTTTTCGCCCGTCAATCGCCATCCATCGCCCGCTCGCCGCGCCACCGTCTCCACCGCCGCTCCCAGATCCGATCCACCGCGGATCTCCGTCATCCACGTCGCGCCTTGCCACACCGAATCGTCTTTCCGCAAAAGCTGCCCCAAAAATCGCTCCCGCAGCTCCTCGCTCCCATACTTTGCCAACGGCACCGCCGTCCCCAGCGACACCGTATACGGGCAGCAAACCCCCGGGTCATAAAACGGAATCACATGCATCAACGAATACGTCGGCGCCAGCGACTTCTCTTCCAACGCCCGCCAGATCACTCCCGCCCGGTATCC
>Ga0210403_10000870_pt1 | contig 29889 bp, 27 predicted proteins | sample IncBWC19MmetaG_FD_150863 | JGI IMG/M metagenome (GOLD analysis project Ga0210403, IMG submission 150863) | Forest soil microbial communities from Barre Woods Harvard Forest LTER site, Petersham, Massachusetts, United States - Inc-BW-C-19-M | ecosystem: Environmental > Terrestrial > Soil >...
CGGGGGCGGGCTGTATCAATCGAGGGGATTGTCATGCAGCACACAGCTTCGATAAGTCCAAACCGCAGCATCGCGCAGGTCGCCGACCCTCGTGGCTGGCGTAGGCGCAGCCTTCGTGGCTTCCGCCATTACACTTTCGGTGATGATGAGCGGCGCAGCACCCGCAATGGCCCCACGGCAGGCCGCCGATGGTTCGAAAAATCAATGCCAGATGGTTCACCGTGCGATGCTGACCGCGACCACGAGCGGCGGCGGTACGAAGGCGATTATATCTCGCCTCCGATTGTCCTCGGCCCGCGAGCACAGCTGGTAAAGGTTCCGCTCCCTCGCCTTGGCATCACCCCGGCCGAAGATGTTGTGATCATTGAAGGTAGTGCTACCGACGTTATGCGTATCGAAAACTCAGGCCCGGGCGTAGCGGTGATGGAGTCCGCCTAGGATGGGGAACGATATGCTGCTCCCGGCCCGCCGAAACGGGCGAGACACCGGCACATCTTTATCCAATGATCGAGGCGTTCGGACTTCGTGGTAACAGCGGGCGTAGGATTGCAGGATTCGGCGAAAGGCTTGTCCATGGAAGGTCAGTCCCAATTGGCAGAAAGGATTATCGATCAAGTCGCTGACGCGATCATCTATGCAAACCACTTGGGCGTTATCATTCGCTGGAACCGAGCTTCTGCCACTTTGTTCGGCTTCTCCGCGGAGGACGCGCTTGGCCAAAGTCTCGATCTGATTATTCCCGAACATCTGCGGACCTCACATTGGCGCGGCTTCGAAGCAGCAATCACAAAGGGCACAATGAAGCTCCAAGGCCGCCCCACGCTAACCCGCGCGCTGCACAAGAGCGGACGCAAACTATATGTCGAGATGACCTTCGCGATCGTCAAAGGCGAGGCCGAAGGCGAAGTGCTTGGCTCGGTCGCAATGGCGCGAGACGTAACGGACCGTGTTGAACGAGAGCGCGCTGCGACCCACGCAGGTTGAGTGGTTCACATCACCCAGCGGGGCCATCAGTTTGTCTCACATGGCGAACTTCGGTCGATTTCGGGCTCTGTTTTCGGCGGTTAGGCAAGACCCTCCTCTAGCGCTGTGCTCCCCTGTGTAACCCCTCTAACGCGATGAGGTGCCGTAGACTTGTGGCACACCCGCGCTGGGGAAATGACGGCTCTTGGCGGATTGTGTTGAAGAAGTCTGCGAACTGGCGATCCCAGACAATGCGACTGGGACGCAACATGGAAGCCGCTGGCATTGAACTGACTGAGCGGAATTAACAATAGTTGCGGGCGGTAGGCTCACCCTCGGCGACCCGACAACCAGATTCCCCGTGGACGGTGAGGAAACTAAGGCCGCTAGCAAGCACTTGTTGCCCGTCTACCGCCATTGAGGCTGAGTATCGAACAGTCGCGCCAGTTGTCGCGTCCATATCAACTGGTTCTTGGTCAAAACTGCCCTGTTTTTCGATAATGCTATACCCCTGCTGCAAAGGGAGACGGATAGGGGGAACGGTATCTAATTTCAGCCGCTCTGCCGATCCGCGCTCAGCGTCCGAGTTAGGTCATTCTCGACTAAAATAGGCCGTTCGCATCATGTCCGGTTTACCCGCGATAGCGACCGTAGAGCGAACGTCCCGTTCGGCAGCTTCGTGCCAACAGCGAAAATCAGCCGCCTCACTCGATCACATCGTCGGTCACATCGATCCGAGACTGCCTAGCGCCGTAGTGACTGGCAAATTGCAGCAATCTGCTGCGGTTCAGGTCGGTTGCGATAGTCTGCATCGACATGCGCGTAGACAATATGGCCTGAGCGATCAATCACGAATGTCCCAGGTACGGGAAGTATCCATCTCCCATCGGCATTTCGTTTCTCGAGATCGAGACCGGCGCTCTTCAGCAAGTTCTTCGCAGCATCATCCATCTCAAAGGTGAGACCGAACTGTTCGGCAACCTTGCCACCATGATCGATTAGGACTGGAAATCTTGGGCCTTCGGCGCCGGCACCGTCAGCGGAAGCTGGTGCGGCCTCCGGCGACACCGCAATCAAGACGGCGTTGGCGTCGGACAGCTGCGATTGAATTTCGAGCAATCCGCGCAGATAGATATTACAATATGCACACCAGGTGCCGCGATAGAAGACTACAACCAGAGAAGAGAATTTGCCGTGCGCCAGATGGTCGGCCAGTCTCCATGTCCCCGCCTCTGCCGTTGGCAATGAAAAGGCAGGTGCCGGGTCGCCGACACCAATGGTGTTGGTTCTCGCGCTCAACGCCTCAGTAGCGGGACCTATCTGGCCTCCAAACAGGAGGTTAGATTGCTCAACGCCTCGTCGCGCGATCAGTTTATCGGTGAATTCAGCAAGGGAAGCAGCAATGGGGACGGTAGATCCGCGGTGTTCGCTCATGTTTCCTGCTCCGTGGCTATTTCCCGTTTCGGTTGGAACATCAACCAAATCAAAGTAGACTTCAACTCCGCATAGTGTGTTGGTGTGCACGGCTCCAAGTCTGTTGTGGATCAAAGTCGGAGAACTCAGTCTGAGCATTTGTCTTCCGGGTTACCGCTTGGAAGCGGACGTGGCACAGTGCAGCCGTCATGTAGCAAAGGTGCGGCAATACGCGGAAGTCGTCGCTTCATTCGATCACCTCGTCAGCGAGCCCCAGCAGATTGGGTGATACTGCGATGCCGAGCTGCTTCGCGGTCCTGAGATTGATAACGAGTTCGTAAGTTTCCGGCTGCAAAATAGGTAGATCGGCGGGCTTGGCGCCTTTTAGGATTTTCCCTACATAGTTTCCGCATTGGCGAAACGCATCGGGAAGCTTCGCGCCATAGCTCACTAGTCCACCTGCCTCCGCATACTGCCGCAGGGGATAGATCGTGGGTACCGCAAAGTGATTCGCTAAGTTCACAAGTCGGTCCTGCCGACTGATAAGGTAGCCATCGGCGGTAACGATCAAAGCTCCGACCTGCTGCTGAGAAAGCGTCGGGAAAACACTGTCAAGCTCTGCGTCGTTACTGGCGCCAAGAGTGACAAGTTGCAGGCCAAGGGGTCTTGCTGCCACTTGCAGGTCATTGATCTGAGGCTCAGCATTAGGATTGGTCGGGTTCGCAAGCGCCGCGATTACCGTGGCTTGTGGTACTAGCTCGCGCAACAACTCCAAATTCTTTGCTCCCAATCTAGTGAACATGACTGCAATGCCGGTGACGTTACTCGTGGGCCGGGTAATGCTCGACACCAGACCCGACTTGATCGGATCACTGCCGCTGAGGAAAACGATCGGGATCGACCGAGTAGCGGCCTTTGCGGCCAACGCGGCAGGCAGAAGTTCTGCTGCTATGACCGCCACCTGACGGTTGACCAGGTCCGCTGCCAACGCAGGAAGTTGATCGTATTCGCCGTTTGCAGCGCGATCTTCGATGCGAATATCAAGGCCATCACTGACGCCGACTTCAACCAGTCCTTTCCTGAAGGCAGCCTTCAATGAAGGCGGTGGGAGCGCCGCTTGATGCAGGAAACCGATGACCGGTCGCGGCTGCTGTGCGTTTGCTTGAGCCAGAAGGGCGGTACCGCCAAGCGCGGTCAGGAAATCGCGTCGCCTCATGTCCCCCTCCCAACCTAAGAGACAAGCCGTTGCCGACCACAAGCTAGCACACTGAAATCAGGTGGCCACGAACTTCAACGCCGGAAATTGACCGTCTCACCCGTTCATCCAGGTCTCAGTTGGGGATCTTGGGTGACTGCACTTCGCGCGGTTTTGTCAACTGCCGTATCGAGCGATCTGCCGCACAGATTACCCTCTCGAATTTATTCGTTTGATGATCGCAATTGATGGGGACATGGTCTCGCAAGCGCCAAAAGCCAAATCAATCGCTCACGTAAGGAAAGCCAAAGGAACTCGCACAAGTGCACGGAGAGGAATCCCGGCGCGACCAACGTCGCGCAGATCGTGATTTCCGGAACCCGGCGGCATACCGAAGGCGCGGTCTCGATGCCGGCGTTCGGCGATGCCTATTCTGACGCCGAGATCGCGGCGGTTGCCAATTACGTCACGGCACGCTTTGGCAGCAGGGGATCGAGCCTCACGGCACAGGACGTGGCGGAGCTAAGGAAGCAAACGTCACAATGATCAACGGCGGGCGGCCACCAGAAACCTTGTCAACTCGGAAGTCGTGGATGCGAAGTTCAAAGTAGCCACTCGGCGCACGAATGCGAAGCCCGAAAAATTCCGGCGCAATGCGGCACAATGACCGGTTTGGTCTTCTGAACGGATGATAAGTCATGCTCAAGCATACAAGAACGACAATTTTGTCAATTCTCGTCGCGTCTTCGCTCTCGATAGGCGGTACGTGGCCCGCAACCGCTGAATCGAAGCTGCCGGACCCGGCGACGACTGGTTTCGCCGAAAAACTTTATCGGTTAGATTGCGGTCACTCTCTTGCCAACGACGAGTCGGTGTGGACCCCCGGGGAAAATGTCGGACGGAGTATCGAGTTCTCATCAACTTGCTGGCTGATAAAGCGGGGAAGCGAATGGGTGCTCTGGGATACCGGTGTTCCTCAAGCTACGTTGAACGACCCCAAAGGTTGGTCGACCCTGCCCAAATTGATCGTCTACCATCTGGACAAGACGATAACAGGTCAGCTCGCGGAGGTCGGACTTAAGACAAGCGACATCACTTATGTTGCGCTATCTCATACTCATGGCGACCATATCGGCAACGTCGCCTTGTTCCCGAATTCGACCATTCTGATACAGCGGGTTGAGTATAGCTGGATCAGTTCTCCCGATGGACCTAACGACAACGTCAATCAATTGAAGGCTCTCGCGCGCAGTCTAATGGGCGCTCCGAAACAACTTCGATTGCTCGATGGTGATACTGACGTATTTGGCGATGGCAGCGTCACGCTGATTTCCACGCCAGGACACACTCCCGGTAGTCAATCTTTACTGGTCCATCTGAAGAATTCGGGGTTCATCATTCTGTCCGGTGACGTCGTTCATCTGGAAAGGAATTTCGAAAAAGACATAGTGCCGTCTCTGAATACGGACAAGGCCGCGTCAATCGCCTCGATGGATAGGGTTAGGAGAATGGTCGCAACCTACCAGGCGAAGCTATTCATCAATCATGACAAGGCGCAATCGGACACGCTAAGACTGCTTCCGGCATTCTACGACTGATGAGACCTGCGGCCGAGATCGTCCGCGAGTGCCATTCATCGCAATGCCGTCGTGCATGCAACAGGAGAGCGATAAGGGAAGGCTTTTCAATCCCGGGCAAGCCGCGACGATCTTCGCCGGCGAAAATTACCGCCCGCCGCGCATCTCCAATCGTTGCTCTCCGGGCAACAAAACGAGACTATAATTGCTGTTGATGGAACGCAGCGCAACATCTTAATTCCCGTATCGGCGAAATGCGAAGCGCCCACAATTCTCATACGACAACGTTGTTCGCGAGCTGGGAACTCTTCAGTACCGAACTCTGGGCGGCATTCAGCGCCAATCATGATGAGAGCAACGGTAGCACGCATACTGTGCGCGCCGCCTTCGACACACGTGACAACAGATTGAAACAGGGAGATCCACCAATGGACAGTATCAATTTGCCAGACGACGTAAACCATCATCGCCGCCACTTCTTTGGCACTGCGGCCTTAGCGATCGCTGCCGCACAGTTAGCCCTGACTGGTTCTGCAAACGCGCAGTCCGCAGTGACGCCACAACCCGGCGAAAAGAAACCAGCAGCTTTGACCGCGACTAAACCGGGGGCCAACACCTCGTTCGGCGCACTGAAGCAAATCGATGCCGGCCTTCTCAATGTCGGATACGCTGAAGCCGGACCCGCCGACGGCCCGGCGGTTCTTCTTTTACACGGATGGCCCTACGATATTCACTGCTACGTCGACGTCGCGTCATTGCTCGCGCAGGCCGGCTACCGGGTGATCGTCCCGTACCTGCGGGGCTACGGCACCACACGTTTTCTGTCAGACGCAACTTTACGAAGTGGTCAGCCTACGGCGGTCGCTGCGGATATCATCGCGCTGATGGATGCCCTCAAGATCGAGAAGGCCGTTGTCGGCGGGTGTGATTGGGGCGCACGCACCGCCAACATCATGGCGGTGCTCTGGCCCGAACGCTGCAAGGCCATGGTTTCCGTGAGTGGCTACCTTATTGGTACTCAGCAAGCCGGCAAGATGCCGTTGCCGCCGAAGGCCGAGCTCCAATGGTGGTATCAGTTCTATTTCGCCACCGAGCGCGGTCGAGAGGGTTATGAAAAATACCGGCGCGATTTCTCGAAGCTGATCTGGCAGATTGCATCGCCGAAATGGGTGTTCGATGACGCCACGTTCGACCGCAGCGCCGCGTCTTTCGAGAATCCGGACCATGTCGCCATCGTGATCCACAACTACCGCTGGCGGCTAGGCCTGGCGGAGGGCGAGGCGAGATATGCAGATCTGGACAAACGGCTTGCCGAACTTCCGGTCATTGCTGTGCCCACCATCACCCTTGAAGGGGATGCCAATGGTGCACCACACCCCGACCCCGCCTCCTATGCCAAGAAATTTTCAGGCAAATACCAGCACCGCCTCATCACGGGCGGCATCGGCCACAATCTACCGCAGGAAGCCCCGCAGGCCTTCGCCGAGGCCATCGTCGAAGCTGCAAGCTACACATAACGCAAGTATCGGTGCGATCGGGCTGCCGCCGGGCCCAATGTGAACGCTAAAGGATGCCATGGCTGTCAAGGTGCCTCGGCAATGGACTTCCGGCTCCTCCCGCCGGAAGGGAGAGACCATCAGGGTAGATGTCTCTAAACTTGAGCCCGGCGCATTCGCGCCGGGCTTCCTTTTATTCACTGAGCGCGCATTGCGCTCGACGCACCCTTGACTGAGCGCGGTGGCTCCACCCGGCAGGTTGGCGAACGGTCTTGAGACGGTCGCGAGCGCTTACATCATCCAGCCGGCGGCCGCTTCCCCAGTTCCAGTTCGCTCCAAATCAGGCCCGAGGGCCCTTCGATTTCTCCGAACGGACACCGCCTGTGCCAAATCCCGGTATGTTTCTTCGTATCTCCGTCAGCATTCTTGTCGCTGCTGGTGACAACGGCCGGCTCTGGCGAACAATTAGCCTCAGCTTGGCGGCCGCGCAAAGAGGGTGTGCGATATCGAGCAGCGCCACCTGTCCGGCTTCAAGTTCAGGCGTCGCCGCCGCACCCGCAAAGAAGAACGTCACTCCGTTTGTCGAGCGTACAAAGCGCTTGAGGGCGACAATCGAATTGCTCCGAAGCAACGGATTGAACTTGATGTGCTCGGCATATTCGAGCGTTTCAATTACCTGACTGACTCCGTATCCCGCCGGCATCAAGGCCAACGGATATTGAAGGACTTGTTGCAGCGAGAGCGGCTTTCTGATCAGCGTCAGCGGGTGATTTCTGCGAACAAGCAGCTTGGTGGGTGCGGGCGCGCTGGCCACAAACGAGATGCGGGGATCTGGCTGCGGATTGTATGCCAATCCAATATGGGCTTCGTCTTCAGCAACCGCCCTGACGATATTGGTCATGGATAACGCGTTCAATTCGATGGAAAGTCGAAGGTGCGCTGCGCAGAACGGTCCCACGACCTTTTCAAGCAGATGATCCATGAAACCCTCGCTCGCAACGATCCTGATCGAGCCTTCCTCCATCGACTCGACTGCCTGTAATCTTGCGGCCAGCTGTTGGCGGTGGGCCTGGCAACCGCGCAGATACTCGAGGACGTGTGCTGCGACCTCGGTTGGGGCGACGCCTCTCGGCCTTCGCTCAAAAAGGGTGACGCCCAGTTCCGCCTCAAGCAGCGCGATCTGCCGCGTAATCACCGACGGTGCGGTGTTGAGAGCATCGGCGGCTCTCCGTATCGAACGATGCTCGTACACCGCCTCAAAATACCCCAGCCGCTTTTGATTGATCTCGCGCATGCCCCCTCCGTGCGTTGCTCATTGGGCAACAAAACTAGACCATGATTGCTATTGCTGGAACATAACGCAACATCTTTAAATCGCATATCGGCGAAATGCGAAGCGCCAGCAATTCTCAGAGAGCGGATTTTCCTCATCTCGGGGGCGTGCGCGCCTGCCGCGAAACGATGACTGGCAGCCTCTCAATTGTCGGGCTGCGTAGAACGGGAAGCCTTTCATGAACATTCTTGTCGCTGGTTTCCAGCATGAGACCAATACGTTTGCTCCCACGATGGCGACATACGACAGCTTCGTTCGCGGCGAAGACTTTCCCGGCATGGCGCGCGGTCAAAATGTGAGAGAATTGCTTCAGGTCAATATTCCGATCAGCGGCTTCATTCGCCAAGTGGAAGCGCTGGGTCATACGGTAACCCCGGTCATCTGGGCCGGCGCGGGTGCTTCTGCGCATGTGACTTCCGAGGCCTACGAACGGATCGCCGGCGAGATCGTTGATGCGGTCGAAACCGCTACTTTCGACGCGATCTATCTTGATCTCCACGGCGCGATGGTCGCGGAGCACATCGACGACGGAGAAGGGGAATTGTTGAAGCGGGTCCGCGCCCTGGTCGGCCCGGATATGAGGATAGCGGTATCGGTGGATTCGCACGCAAACATGACCGCCGAGATGTTCGCGTTGGCCGATGTGATCGCCGGCTACAGGACCTACCCGCACGTCGATATGGCGGATACCGGGCGACGAGCCGCCGAGATGCTGCTGCACGTGGTCGGCACGAAGAATGTGGTCCATTTCGCGGTCGCACGACTGCCTTTTCTCATTCCCGTCAACGCCATGTCCACGATGATGCATCCGGCACGAAGCGTCTATGACGCGCTTGAGGCGTTGGAGAAGGACGTACTGTCCCTTTCCTTCGCTCCCGGCTTTCCTGCTTCCGACTTCTCGCAGTGCGGTCCCACCGTTTGGGGCTATGGCCACGACCTGGCGAAGTTGGAACACGCCGTGGAGGCCCTGTATTCCCGGATACTAAGGGCAGAGTCGGAATGGTCGGTCGAATTCGAAGATCCTTCCGAAGCAGTGCGGCGGGCCATAAAGATCTCCGGGAAATCGCACAAGCCGGTCATCATCGCCGATACGCAAGATAATCCCGGGGTAGGCGGGGATTCAAATACTACCGGGATTTTGAGGGCACTGCTCGCGGAAGGCGCCGAGAATGCGGCGATCGGCCTAATTGTTGACCCCGCCGCCGCTGCGGCCGCACACAAGGCCGGTGTGGGCGCGAAGATTGAAATTGCCCTGGGCGGCTGCCCCAAAGTCAGCGGCGACGAACCGTTGCGTGCAACCTTCGAAGTCGAAACACTCTCGGACGGCAAGTTCGTCTATGGCGGCCCCATGATGAACGGGAAAGCCGCGGATCTCGGCTTGATGGCGTCACTGAGAATCGAAGGCGTCCGCGTCGCGGTAAGTTCGGCCAAGGCGCAGCTCCTCGACCGGAACATGTATCGTGCGGTGGGCATCAAGCCGGAGGAGATGCGGGTTCTGGTGAACAAGAGCTCTGTGCATTTTCGAGCCGATTTCGGCGCGATAGCGGAGGAGATCATCGTCGCGCGCGCGCCGGGTCCGTTCACCGCAGATCCTTCACTGCTGCCCTGGCGTAACCTCAAGGTGGGAATGCGCACTGGCCCGAATGGTCCCGCGTTCACTGCGCTGGCGTTTCCGGATTCAGGTCACAAGGTTGTTATGCAGCCGAACGCAGTGCGTTCTGTCGCGGAGTGAAAGCCATATCTGCATCCTCGATAAAGTCGCGGTGCATACCGAGTTGATCGTCGAGACGAGACCAGCGTGAGCAATCCGAGCGCAATACTTGCGCTCCAAAACATCTCTCGATCAATGCATCGATCTGACTAAGCCGCTGTCGCCTATCCAGGCGGAAACACAAAGGGAGGACTATGTCGGTGAGATACGTTCTAACGGCATTCCTGTTTGGTGCGCTGATCATGGGCGTCACGCGCCCGTCGCTTGCGCAAGAGACCAAGGTGCTACGTGTCGTACCGCAGTCCGATCTAAAGATCCTGGACCCGATCTGGACCACGGTGTTCGTCATGCGCAATCATGGCTATGCGATATACGACACCCTGTTCGGTGTAGATGCAGAAGGTCAAGTGCGGCCGCAGATGGTCGGCGAATACAGCAGCAGCGCGGACCACATGAAGTGGTCGTTCGCGCTGCGAGAAGGGCTGCATTTCCATGATGGCAAGCCGGTGACGTCAGCCGACGTGATCCAGTCACTCAAGCGGTGGGGAGAGCGGGATTCGCTAGGTCAGAGATTGTTCGCGGCTATGGCAAGTATCCAGGCAAAAGATGACGCGACATTCGAAATGACGCTGAAGCAGCCTTTCGGTCTTGTCCTCGAAGCTCTTTCAAAGCCAGCGTCAGTGCCGCCGTTCATTATGCCAAAGAGCGTGGCTGAAACGCCGTCGGACAAGCAGATCGACAGTTACATCGGTTCGGGGCCATTTATTTTCAAGGTGGATGAATACCGACCCGGAGAACGCGTCGTCTATGTCAAGAACACCAAATATGTCCCTCGCAATGAGCCGGCATCGGGCACCGCGGGTGGCAAGGTAGTCAAGGTCGACCGCATGGAGTGGGTCATTCTGACGGATGCGCAGACGCAAACGAACGCAATTACTAACGGTGAGGTCGACCTGATCGAATGGGTGCCCGCGGACCAGTACCTGGCGCTCAAGAATAACCCCAAGATCGACTTTGCCAATCTGGTGCCTAAGGGGTCGTTCGCGCTTCACTTGAACCGTCTGGTACCGCCGTTCAACAACGTCAAGATCGCGCAGGCCGCGCTGATGACCGTGAGCCAGGAAGCGTTGATGCGGGCGCAAATGGTGCACAAGGATTTGTACAACACCAACGCGTCGATCTATCCCACCGGCACGCCGTACAATTCCGACAAGACGTCGTTCTTCACCGGAAAGCCGCAACTTGAAAAGGCGAGGGCGCTACTGAAGGAAGCCGGATACCAGAACGAGCCGGTCGTACTTTTGTATCCGGCTAACTTTGCGGTACTTAATAAGTTCCCGCCGGTTATGGCCGCGCTGCTTAAACAGGCCGGATTCAACGTTGATATGCAGTCAATGGACTGGCCTACGCTGGTCGCACGTCGTGCCATGAAGAACCCTTCGACGCAGGGAGGTTGGAACGCCTTCATTACCGGCTGGAATATTCCGGACAACGTCAACCCGCTCTTCTATGCACCCATTACCGGCAATGGCGAGAAGGGATGGTTCGGCTGGACGACCGACGAGCGGCTGGAAACGTTGAAGGACGAGTTCCTTGCTGTGGACTCCGAAGCCCAACGCAAGGCGTTGGCGGTCAGGATCCAGGAGCGCGTGTATGACGCGGCGGTGCTCGCGCCGCTCGGTGAGTACAAGCAGCTCACGGCAATCCGCAAGGAAGCAATCGGCGGCATCGTCACATCGCCGGTGGGCGTGTTCTGGGGAATCACCAAAAACTGAGGTACCCATGTTCTCCTTTCTTGTGCGCCGAATCGTGGCTATCGTGCCTGTGCTGTTTGTGATCGCGCTCATCGTTTTCATGATGACGCGGTTTGCACCCGGCGACCCCGCCGCTGCTATCGTCGGCAACGATGCGAGCGCTGAAAATTTGGCGCGCGTGCGCAGCAATCTCGGCTTGAACGACTCGTTGCCGGTGCAGTTCGGCCGGTGGGGCTGGCAATTGTTGCAGGGTAGTCTCGGCGAATCCTTCTTCCTGAAGAAGCCGGTGTCCGAACTCATTGGACAGCGCATCGAGCCGACATTCGCTTTGACCGTCATGACGCTTGTCATGACGGTGCTGATCGCCGTCCCACTGGGTGTTATCGCGGCATGGAGGCACGGCGGATGGCTTGACCGTATGCTCATGGGATTGTCTGCCCTCGGCTTCTCTGTTCCGGCATTTGTCATCGGCTACGTACTGATTTGGATTGTTGCCTTGCGGTGGCAGCTGTTGCCCGTGCAAGGCTATGGACGAATTTCCGACGGCATCGGCCCATGGCTGAGCCATCTGATATTGCCGGCGACGACGCTGTCTATCATCTATGTAGCACTGATCGCGCGCGTGACGCGCGCAGCAGTCGCGGAGGCGATGACCGAAGACTATATCCGCACTGCGCGCGCCAAAGGTCTTTCTGAAACGCGCGTGCTTACCCGCCACGCACTGGCGAATGCAGCCGTTCCGATCGTTACAGTAATCGGTATCGGCGTTGCCCTGCTGATCGGTGGCGTGGTCGTGACCGAGTCGGTGTTCGCTATTCCGGGATTGGGCTCGCTCACGGTCGACGCGGTGCTCTCCCGAGATTTCCCCCTCATCCAGGGAATCACGCTGCTCTTTTCCGCCGTTTACGTGGCCGTCAATCTGATGGTCGACATCAGCTACCTGGTGCTAGATCCACGCATTCGTTACTGAGCGAGGAATCAATGACTGACGTTCGCTTGCTTTCCTCCGTGATGGCTGTCGAGCCATTGGTACCCAGACGCCGACGCTCGCTGTTGCGTCGCGTGATCTCTAACTGGTCAGTTCGACTTGGCGGGGGTGTACTTTGTGTACTGGCCGCGGCCGCTCTATTCGCCCCGTGGCTCGGAACGATCGACCCCACTGCGATGGATCCTGGCAGTGGCAATTTGCTGCCGGGGGCGTGGGGTGACTTCAATAGCCTCGACGGCGACGTGATTCCCCACTGGTTCATCATGGGTACGGATAGCCTGGGCCGCGATATCTGGAGTCGGGCGTTGTTTGGCGCCCGCGTTTCGATCACGGTCGGCATAGCGGTGGCCTTGCTGGCGCATGTGCTGGGGTTGTGCGTCGGACTGACCGCGGGTTATTTCCACCGGATCGACGGCATCGTCATGCGCTTGATGGACGGTGTGATGGCGATACCTGCCATCCTCTTCGCCGTCAGCCTGGTGGCGCTCTTCGGCGGTACGCTGCTTGTGGTGATTGTCGCCATCGCCGTGCCCGAGATCCCCCGTGTTGCCCGGCTTGTGCGCTCCGTGGTGCTCAGTGTCCGCGAGGAGCCCTATGTAGAGGCGGCCATTGCGCTCGATACGCCCACGTGGAAAATCCTGCTTCGCCACATCCTGCCGAATGCGGTCGCGCCGCTGATCATTCAGGGCACCTATGTGTGCGCCTCCGCGATCTTGGTTGAAGCCATCCTCTCCTTCCTTGGAGTTGGACTGCCAGCCGAGATGGCGACCTGGGGCAACATCATGGCCGAAGGCCGTTCGCAATTCAATCAGTTCCCCCATAACGTCCTGTTTCCAGGCGTGTTCCTTGCGCTGACGGTGTTGTCGGTAAATGTGCTGGGGGACGGCCTGCGCGACACGCTCGATCCCAAATTCAACAAGCGGACCGAATGACAATGGCCAACGAAGATGCGCGTGGCCCGGCAGGGCCGGTGTTATCGATTCGGGATCTTGCGATCAGCCTACCATATGGCGGCGACCGCTTGAACGCCGTGCAGGAAATTTCGCTCGATGTTTTGCCGGGCAAGATTGTTTGCTTGCTCGGAGAGTCCGGCTCCGGAAAGTCGGTCATTGCCAACGCTGTCATGGGTTTGCTGCCACCCAGTCTCCAGCCGACAACTGGATCGATCCGGCTTCAAGGTCGCGAACTGATAGGCGCCCCTGAGGCGGAATTGCGCAAGCTGCGTGGACCGTCGATGGCAATGGTGTTTCAGGAGCCTATGACGGCACTGAATCCGGTTGTGACCTGCGGCGAACAGATAGGGGAGATGCTGAGCCAACATGTCTGCATGGACCGTGCCGCGAGGCGCCAGGCTATTCTGGACATCATGCGGCGCGTGCACCTTCCCGATCCGGAGCGGATTTATGCTTCCTATCCGCACCAGCTCTCGGGCGGGCAGCGTCAGCGCATCGTGATCGCTATCGCTCTGATACTCAAGCCGGCCCTGTTGATCTGCGATGAACCCACCACGGCGCTGGACGTAACGACCCAGGCAGAGATCCTGGAACTAATTCGCGACTGCAAACCCAGAACGATACAGCCGTGCTGTTCATCACGCACGATTTCGGTGTCGTGGCGGAGATTGCGGATCAAGTGGTGGTGCTCGAGCTGGGACACATGATCGAACAGGGCGATAAGCATGAGGTGCTGACGCGGCCAAGTCAGCCTTACACGCGCATGCTGCTCGACGCGGTGCCTGAACTTTCCTTGCGGAAGAGGCAGCCGTTACCGGAAGCAGACCCTCTGCTCCGCGCATGCAAGGTCAGCAAAGCCTATGTTACGGGCTCTTGGCCGCTCAGCCGGCGGCACGTTCACGCGTTGCAGGAAGCTTCCGTGTCCGTGCGGCCGCGGGAGACGGTAGGAATTGTTGGAGAATCGGGTTCGGGAAAGTCGACCCTGGCTCGTTGCATCGCCCGGCTCATCGAACCGACTTCGGGCGACATCGAGGCGAACGGCCGTTCCGTCGCGCGCCTTCGCGGGCGACAATTGTCGCCGTTTCGGCGCGACGTGCAGGTTATTTTCCAGGATCCATATCGCTCGCTCAATCCGCGCCGGTCCGTTGGGTCGTCGATCATCGAAGGGCCGATCAATTTTGGCGTACCGCACGCGCAAGCGTGGAGCCGGGCTGAAGAGTTGATGGGACTGGTGCGTCTTATGCCAGAAGCCCTGAACCGATATCCGAGCGAGTTCTCGGGTGGCCAGCGCCAACGCATCTCAATCGCAAGGGCCCTGGCCTGCGAACCCAGGCTCCTCATTGCAGACGAAGCGGTCTCGGCTCTGGATGTGTCGGTGCAAGCGCAAATCCTCGCCTTGCTTGAGGAAATCCAGCGGCTCACTTCGGTTGGCATTCTCTTCATCACGCATGATTTGCGTGTGGCGAGCCAGATCTGCGACCGGGTCATTGTGATGCACCAAGGCCGTATCGTTGAAGAGGGGTTGGTATCGGACGTTTTCTTCGCACCTCGGGAAGACTATACGAGGCGCTTGCTTGCGGCGGCGCCCGGCCGCCACTTTTCGTTCGCGCGGTCGGCAGAGACACCGAGGGACCCGGCAGATCCGACAAACCGGCACTTCCGAATTCGTGGGGCGGCGGATAGCACGCGCGCTTGACGCGAATGCGCACGAGCCCGAAATCGATCCATTTTCCCAAGCGTCACCGTTCAAGGGCCAACCGTGGAGATCAATGCGAGCAGAGGACTCGAGCCGTGATCTTTGTAATAGAGCTCTTTGGAGGTCGAGTTTTCTTGCCCGACTTTGATGATGCCTCGTACATCAGCGACCTTCGACTTGGCAGAGGAGCTGCGCTGATCCAACGACGACAAGATTACGGGCATTGCGCACGAGATCGCGTGCACCAAGAGAAGATTCCAAGCGTGATCGTAAATCCATCGAACGATGGTGTGATCGATACCCTACTTTTTGGTTGGTTAACGTCGAACGCCGTCAATGCCCATTCGCAGAGCAGGACCGCGATTCCATCGCCCAAATTCAGTCCTCTCGTGTCAAGAGGTTCGTCAGGCGTCGAATAGCCGGCGCTGCGAACAACACAATTGGCAGCATCATGATCCAAGCGACAAACGATGACCGCAGCCAATGGATCACGAAGGTCCCCGTCGCGATCAAAGGGAAGCTTGCGATCGCAGCCGCAATCGCACAGGTAAGGCCCGATTGAATAACGCCATAAACGAAGTAGTCGAACCGGCGCGGTATTCCCCGCATACGAGCCTCGGCATTGGGGTTATTGCTGATATAGCAAGACGAGTGCCGATGACCGGCGTCACTTGTCGTAAGCTCACGCGTTGCCGAATTGAAAATTGCGTCGAACAAGTCGGAGCTCTCCGCGAAGCCTGGTGCAGGGGGCTTCGTCGTTACGAGGGTTTACCGCGATCGAAACTCCATCAATCGGGCCATAGAGATGGCCAGGTCGCTGCTCAAATCGCTTCCACCCGGCTAAGCGGGGCGAGGCAGTCTCCGCTGCAGATGCTCGGGAAGTTAGGCTTGGCTCCGCAGCGGCCTTTGTCTGTAAAATTCCAGGAAGTCGGCCGGCATTCCCCTCATGGAGCTGGCGCCTTATCATGGGGCTTTGCGGAAAAATAACCGGCTTCGGGCTGAAAAGAGCGCCGGGATCTCGAGCGAGATCCCGGCAAGTCTGGGAGAAACGCCTGAGGGAGACGCCTCCACTGCCTTTCAAGAATGACCGACTCCGCCGACGGCGAATGGATTCGGTGCGGCAGGCCTTAGGAAATCGACAACAGCTACCTGGCATTCCTCTGCTCTTTGAACGGATCACTCAGGGTGCCTTGTACTTATCATGCTCGGCCGCAATGCAAATTGTTCGTGCCAACCACTCAGCCGCGGTCGTTCCGACCGCCAAGGACGGTCACGGAAGCGAAAGTCAAGGTATTCAAGGGCGCAACCGACAGTGATGGTTCCGAGGTCGGGATTGAGCGAGGGTACATTGGCGTCGAGAGTGTCGAGGATCTTGCCAATCCGATCAAACTGAGCATCTACCCATCCGCTCCAGCGATGGCTTTCTGGCCGAAGGGTTTCTTGGCGGCAGACGACGGCGCGATCCATGATGTCTGCGCCAAAGAGTTCGAGCTTAAGCACCTGTCTGCGGGCGGACCCCGGCTCCGGTAGCAACCCGCCGTCCGAGAACTCATCGAGGTACTCACAGATTAAGCTGCTATCAAAAAGAACTTCACCGGTGTTCAATTGAAGTGTGGGGATGCGGGTCAGCGGATTAAGCGCCGAAAGCACCTCGTTCGCCTTTGTCGGAATTGCGAGTGTTTCGATGAGTTCGACGCAATGATCGATCTGCATTTCCTTGGTAACCACCACTACCTTCCGCGCAAAGGGGGAGTTCGGCGACCAATATAGCTTCATGAGAATATCCCCGATGTTACGTGGTCGTGTTTTCGCATAGTCAGAATTGCGGACTCGCTGCTGCAGCCGTGCTCTGGCCAGCTTGCAGGAATCGCTTCAACCCTGCGAAAATCGAGTCCAACCGGTTCATGAAGGTTCCGTTCAGTTCGGCTTACAAATCTAGCTTATGAATTTGGTGTATCCAGGCGAAGCGATTTGAACTGAACACCGTATCTGTCGCGACGATAAGACTAGGAGCCCGGCGCTGCCACCGTCAGTCAGTGGCGCTGAATCGATCCGGTGTCGCCATGCCACCTCTTTGATCAGCCGGTAGTCCAGCTCACGCTTCCATTTGCGCGTGAGAAATGCCTCGATGGCCTCGCGGCCCCGGATGAACTCGGCGCGGTTGCGCCAGGCGCTATCCAACGTATAGGCAAGCGCAACTTTGGCAGGATCGCGAGTGTTCCAGGCATCCTCAGCGAGGCGCGCCTTCCGCGCAGCGGTCTCGGCTGTAAAGGGGGGCAAAGGCGGGCGGGTCATGTCGATACCTACTTGTCTGAGCTTGCAGAAGCGCTGGTTTATTTCAACGCCGAGAAGGCAGCGGGCGCAAGGATTTGATTGTTGATGCTTGCAGCAATCGGTCCATCGCGTTCGCTCTCGTCGCGCACCTTGTGCCAAGTCGGGTCGTTCAGGAACGCCGTCCACTTCGTCTCGAGATCGGCCAGCGAGTCCCACTGGAGGATGTAAGTCATCTGGTTGCTGGATTCCCCGATAAGGGTGGTCCAAAAGCCGATCGCATGAATGCCGTGCTTTTCCCAGATGGGGGGAAGCTGGTCCCTGGACCGAGCCTGCAGCTCTGCTATTTGACTGATACACTCGTTCCGGCCAAAGCCGTCGTCTCACATGCCCTTGACGATGTTCTCGGTCATCTTCTTGGCGTCGCCGAGCAACATCATGGTGTTGTCGCGGTAGAACAGGGGATTGTCGATGCCGGCATAGCCCGAAGCCAGCGAGCGCTTGATGAACATCACGGTGCCGGCCTTCCAGACCTGCAGCACCGGCATGCCGTAGATCGGCGAGGTCTTGTCCTCTTCGGCAGCTGGGTTGGTGACGTCGTTGGCGCCGATCACGAAGGCGACGTCGGACTGGGCGAATTCGGAATTGATGTCCTCGAGCTCGAACACCTCGTCATAGGGCACATTGGCCTCGGCCAGCAGGACGTTCATGTGGCCGGGCATGCGGCCCGCGACGGGGTGAATGGCGTATTTCACCTCGACGCCTTCCTTCTTCAGGGTGTCGGCCATTTCGCGCAGCGCATGCTGCGCCTGCGCCACTGCCATGCCGTAGCCGGGCACGATGATGACCTTGGACGCATTCTTCATGATGAAGGCCGCGTCGTCGGCCGAGCCGAGCTTGGCCGGCTTCTGCTCGCCTGTAGCCCCGCCGACCGCCGCGGTCTCGCCGCCGAAGCCGCCGAGGATGACCGAGATGAAGGACCGGTTCATCGCGTGGCACATGATGTAGGACAGGATCGCGCCCGACGAGCCGACCAATGCGCCGGTGATGATCAGCGCCGAGTTGCCGAGCGTGAAGCCGATGCCGGCCGCGGCCCAGCCCGAATAGGAGTTGAGCATCGAGATCACGACCGGCATGTCGGCGCCGCCGATCGGGATGATCATGAGCACGCCAAGCGCCAGCGCGATGATGGTGATCAGCCAGAAGTCGAGCGCGCTGCCCGACAGCACGAGGCCGACGATGAACACCGCGAGCGCGATGGCGAGCGCGATATTGATGAGGTGGCGCGCGGGCAGGATGATCGGCGCGCCGCTCATGCGCGCGGACAATTTCAGGAACGCGATCACCGAGCCGGTGAAGGTCAGCGCGCCGATGGCGACGCCGAGCGACATTTCGACGAGGCTCTGCTGATGGATGTTGCCGGGCGTGCCGATGTCGAAGGCTTCCGGCGCATAGAACGCGCCGGCAGCGACCAGCACCGCGGCCATACCGACCAGCGAGTGGAAGGCCGCGACGAGCTCGGGCATTGACGTCATCGGCACACGACGGGCGATGACCGCGCCGATCGAGCTGCCGATGGCGATGCCGAGCACGACCAGAAGCCACGCAAGACCGTCAGCGGGCGGATGGTTGGCGAGCGTCGTGGCGACCGCGATCGCCATGCCGATCATGCCGAACAGGTTGCCCTGGCGCGATGTCGCAGGGCTCGACAGCCCGCGCAGCGACAGGATGAACAGCACACCCGCCACGAGATAGAGCAGTGCAGACAGATTGGCGTTCATCTCAAGGCCCCCTTTGTCCCCATCACGCTGAGGCCGCTCACTTCTGCTTCTTCTTGTACATCCCCAGCATGCGCTGGGTGACGAGGAAGCCGCCGAAGATATTCACGCAGGCGAAGACCAGCGCGACGAAGCCGAAACCCCGCGCCCAACCGCTGCCGCTCGACACATTCGCGACGCCGCCGGCGAGCAGCGCGCCGACCACGATCACCGAGGAGATCGCGTTGGTCACACTCATCAGCGGCGTATGCAGCGCCGGCGTCACCGACCACACCACGAAATAGCCGACGAACACCGCCAGCACGAAAATCGACAGCCGGAACACGAAGGGATCGACGGCCTGCGCCAGATGTTCCACGGCAGCTCTCCTTGGGTCCAGAATTAGGAAGACTTGGGCTGGAAGTTCGGATGGATGACGGCGCCGTCTTTCGTCAGCGCGGTGGCCTTCACGAGTTCGTCGTCCCAATTGACCGCGAGCGCCTTGTTCGCCTTGTCGATCATGGTCTCGATGAAGGAGAACAGGTTGCGCGCATAGAGCCCGGAGGCCGAGGCGGCGACGCGGCCGGCGACATTGGTGTAGCCGACGATCTTGACGCCATCGATATCGACGACCTCGCCGGCTTTCGCGCCCTCGACATTGCCACCACGTTCCACGGCGAGATCGACCAGCACCGAACCCGGCCGCATCGATTTCACCACCTCGCCGGAGATGAGGCGCGGCGCCGGCCGCCCCGGGATCAGCGCGGTCGTGATCACCACGTCCTGCTTCTTGATATGCTCGGCGGTGAGCGCGGCCTGCTTGGCCTGGTACTCCTTCGACATTTCCTTGGCGTAGCCGCCGGCGGTCTGTGCGTTCTTGAACTCCTCATCCTCGACGGCGAGGAATTTCGCGCCCAGGCTCTCCACCTGCTCCTTGGTGGCCGGCCGCACGTCGGTCGCGGTGACGATGGCGCCAAGCCGGCGCGCGGTTGCGATCGCCTGCAGGCCGGCAACGCCGACGCCCATGATGAACACTTTCGCCGCAGGAACAGTGCCCGCCGCGGTCATCATCATCGGGAAGGCGCGGCCGAAGGCCTCGGCGCCCTCGATCACGGCGCGGTAGCCGGCCAGGTTCGCCTGCGAGGACAGGACGTCCATCACCTGCGCACGCGTGATGCGCGGCATCAGCTCCATCGCAAAGGCGGAGATGCCGGCATCCGCCATCGCCTTCAGCGCGGCGTCATTGCCGTAGGGGTCCATGATGGCGATAACGAGCGCGCCACGCTTGTACTGGGAGAGCTCGGAGGCTTCCGGCCGCTTCACCTTGATGATGATGTCGGCGTCCTTCAGCGCGACGGCGCTGACGGTGGCGCCCACCGCCGTGAACTCGGAATCCGGCAGGCCGGACTTGATGCCCGCTCCCGGCTCGACCGCGACCTCAACGCCAAGCGCCTTGAATTTCTTCACCGTGTCGGGCGAAGCCGCGACCCGTGGTTCGGCGAGATCGATTTCCTTGGCGACGGCAATCTTCATACCAAACTCGCTAATTCAAATGATGTGCCCGAGCGTAAGCATTCGCTTTCGACAGCTGTACGCCAGACGCAGAGCGCAGCAATATCAAGTCAAATATTGACCACCGTTGATCGAGAGTGTGGAGCCGGTGATGAAGCCGGCGTCGTCGGCGGCCAGGAACACCACCGCGCGCGCAATCTCCTCGGGCTCGCCGAGACGGTTGACCGGAATCTGCGGCAACACGTTCTTCTCCAGCACGTCCTTCGGCACCGCCTGCACCATCTCGGTGTTGATATAGCCGGGGCAGATCACGTTCACGGTGATGCCGCCCTTGGCGTTCTCGAGCGCAAGAGCCTTGGTGAAGCCGATGTCGCCGGCCTTCGCCGCGGAATAATTGACTTGGCCGAACTGGCCCTTCTGGCCGTTGATCGACGAGATCGAGATGACGCGGCCGAACTTGCGCGCACGCATGCCCTCGATCACCTGCCGCGTCATGTTGAACAGCGAACCGAGATTGGTGTTGATGACCGCGCGCCACTGCTCGGGCGTCATCTTGTGGAAGGCAGTATCCTTGGTGATGCCGGCGTTGTTGACGAGCACATCGACCGGCCCGAGATCAGCCTCGACCTTCTTGACGCCATCGGCACAGGCCTCGAACGAGGCGACATCCCATTTGTAGACGGGAATGCCGGTCTCGGCCTTGAATTTCTCGGCCGCCGCGTCGTTGCTGGCGTAGCTCGCCGCCACCTTGTAGCCTGCAGCCTTCAGCGCCTTGCTGATCGCCGCACCAATGCCGCGCGTACCTCCGGTTACCAATGCAACACGTGTCATGTCGAATTCCCCCTCGGCAATGGTTCAGTCGCGAGCCACGCACATGGCGATGCCCATGCCGCCGCCGATACAGAGCGTGGCAAGGCCCTTCTTCGAATCTCGCTTCTGCATCTCGTGCAGCAACGTCACCAGGACGCGCGCGCCCGACGCACCGATTGGATGGCCGATCGCGATTGCGCCGCCATTGACGTTCACCTTCGACGTATCCCAGCCGAGGTCCTTGTTGACCGCGCAGGCCTGCGCCGCAAAGGCTTCGTTGGCCTCGATCAGATCGAGATCGGCCACGCTCCAGCCGGCGCGCTTCAGCGCCGCGCGCGAGGCGGGGATCGGGCCGGTTCCCATGATCTTCGGATCGACGCCGGCCTGGCCCCACGACACGATGCGCGCGAGCGGCTTCTTGCCTTCCTTGGCCGCCTGCCTGGCGGTCATCAGCACGACGGCGGCCGCACCGTCATTGATGCCCGACGCGCTGCCGGCGGTGACGGTGCCGTCCTTCTCGAAGGCTGGCTTGAGCTTGCTCATCGCATCGAGCGTTGCGCCATGGCGCGGATATTCGTCGGTATCGACGACCACGTCGCCCTTGCGGGTCTTGATCGTGACCGGGACGATCTCGTCCTTGAACTTGCCGGCCTTCTGGGCGGCTTCGGCCTTTTTCTGGGAAGCAACCGCGAACTCGTCCTGCTGGACGCGCGTGATCTGATATTGCTTGGCCACGTTCTCCGCGGTGTTGCCCATGTGGTAGCCGTTGAAGGCATCCCACAGCCCGTCCTTGATCATGGTGTCGACGAACTCAAGCGCGCCCATCTTGACGCCGCCGCGCAGATACTGGGCGTGCGGAGCCATGCTCATGGATTCCTGGCCGCCGGCGACGACGATGTCGGAATCGACGTTGAGCAGCGCCTGGTAGCCGAGCGCGACCGAGCGCAGGCCGCTTCCGCAGAGCTGGTTGACGCCCCAGGCCGGGCTCTCTACCGGGATGCCGGCGGCGATCGAAGCTTGACGTGCCGGGTTCTGGCCCTGCGCCGCGGTGAGGATCTGGCCCATGATCACTTCGGACACGCGGCCCGGCTCGACGCCCGCGCGCTTGAGCGCTTCCTTGATCGCGACAGCGCCGAGATCGTGGGCCGGCAGCGTGGCGAACGCGCCGTTGAAACTTCCGACCGGGGTGCGGGCGGCGCTGACGATGACGACATCGTCTGACATAAAGATTTCCTCCGTTGGATGCTATTCGGTGGTGTCAATCGATTGGTTTGCGTAACTGATTAGTTCGATTTTTCTTTTACGTAGCGACCGGGCGCGGGTTCTATCGGGCTGAACCGAGCGTTCCCTTGTTGTACGGGCGCAGGGATCGTTCCGCCTGAACGACGTCTCATCCACGCATTCCAATCCGGCCACCAGCTTCCGGGTTTCTCTTCAGCGCCGTCGAACCAGCCCTGCGGATCAGACTCAAGATCGTCGTTAAGCCAGTGGCTGCGTTTATTGCGCGCTGGAGGATTGATCACGCCTGCGACGTGGCCGCTGGCAGCCAGGACGAATCGAGTCTCCCCACCGACCAAATCCCTCGTACGAAATGCCGTCTTCCAGGGTACAATGTGATCCTCTCGGGATGCGAGGAGATAGAACGGCACGGTAATCTTAGAGAGGTCTACAGGAACTCCGCACTGTGTGGTCTTGCCCGGGTCCTTGATGTTGTTCTCAAGATAGGTGTTGCGCGTGTACCAGCAGTACATAGGGCCAGGCAGGCTCACACTGTCGGAATCCCAATACAACAGATCGAAAGCGTCGGGCGTTGTGCCCTTCAGATAACTGTCGACGACGTACCGCCAGACTAAATCGTTGGCACGCAGCGTACCAAACGCAAACGCTAGTTCCTTGCCGGGCATGATGCCGCGCTTTCCGATTGTCGCTTCTCGCAATGCGACTGAGGCAGCGTCGATCAGCAGGCCGATTTCGCCGGTGTCGGAAAAGTCCAGCATGGTCGTCAGCAGCGTGACCGTCGCCAGCTTGTCTTGCTTTCGCGCGGCCAGCACGGCTGCGGCGCAGCTCAGAATTATTCCACCTACACAGAATCCGAGCGTATTTGTTTGCTCCGCACCGGTGATGTCGAGAACAACCTCGACCGCTTTGAGCGGACCCATCTCGAGATAGTCATCCCATGTTAGATGTGCCGTTTCCGGCACTGCGCTGCGCCAGGAAATCAGGAATACTTGATGACCTTGCGCGACCGCATACTCGACTAGCGAGTTTCCGTTTCCGAGATCAAGCAGGTAGTATTTGTTGATACATGGTGGAACGAACAGGAGTGGCGTCTTTTCGACCTCACTTGTCTGCGGCGCATACTGGATCAACTGGATCAGTTCATTCTCGAAAACCACGGTTCCCGGGGTTGTGGCCAGGTTGCGGCCTACCTCGAAGGCCGACTCGTCGACCCGCGTGATCCGTCCTTTTTGGAGGTCATCAATCAGATTCTTCATGCCGTCCGTTAGACTCACGGAGCGGGTCTCTATCGCTTTACGAATCACCTCGGGATTAGTTGCTGGGAAGTTCGATGGGCTCATTGCGTCGATAAGCTGACGTGCATAGAACCGAAGCTGAAGTTTGGTTCTATCGTCGGCTTGCACCCTATTCACTAACTCATGCAAATGCCTTGAGCCGAGCAAATATGTTTGCTTGAGAAGATCGTAATAAGGGTTCTCTCGCCAAGACGCATCCTTGAAGCGCCTGTCGCCCTTGGCAAGAGCGATATCCGAATGTACGCCATCCGAATATGTCTGAAGGAACATCGCGTTCCAAAGGCGCCACACCTGCTTAAGGTAATCACGCTGGAGATCTACGATCAATCCGAAGGGGAAGAACAAACTTCCGGATGAAGCTGACTCCTCACCTCGCACTCCCGCAGCCGTTGCGAGAGCGTCGTCAAACTGCTTCACCGCATCTTGTCGGGCCCGCATCAGGTCTTCGAGATACGCCTTAGCGTCAGCGTCGGCAAATTGTGGGAGGCTGTTCATGACGTGCGTTCCGGCCTCATTTCTTCCTGGGCACGTAAAAACTGGTGATCGTTCCTTCGAACGGTTCGGCCTCCATGCCAAATCGCTTCGGAAAGCATCGGATGGGGGTGGATTGCCAGTCCAATGTCGGCCGCGCCCGTTTCGATCACGAGCGCCGCTTCGGCGATGCCATGACACCCATGTGAGCAAGGCCGATCAGATGACTGCATTTCAATAATTGAGTCGAGTAGCTGATACATGGCGATTTCTTTCAGTTCGACTTCCAAATCGACCTTACGAACCTGGCACGTCCAAGCGAAGCGATTTGAACTGAACGCCGTATCGCTCGCGATGATAAGACTGGAGGCCAAGCTATGCCACCGCCAATCAGCGACGCTGAATGGATCCGGTGTGGCGATGCCATGCTACGCAATCAGTGGAGTCCGAGACGCGGAGTGAACACTCCACCCATCTCCAGAGAAGATATGGCTATCTCGAAAAAGCGTTTGAAGCCAAAGACAGTCACTGCCTAGCTTGAGCCAACCTAATCGCAAATATGCGAGACGGATAGACGGATGCAGGGGGGCTGAGTTTGCACAAAACCACTGAAGTCGTTCCACTGCGCGTTGCCGCCGACAGGTTGGGGGCCCTCCGATTTCGGTTGGCGCTCCTGATGATCGTCTCGTACTTGGCGATGATGAGCTTTTTGATTTATAGCGCCCGGCACACGCCGCTGACCTCCGCTGTCGCATCTAACTTGAGCTCAGCGATGGTCGCCTTGGCGATCTGCATGGCGTTCAGCGTAATTCTGACCGGCTTATTCGTACTCGTACGAAACAGGGATTGAGCGATGCGCTTTCCACGGAACCGCGTGCTGTTGCTTCTCGCAACTGTGTCCATCTTCGGTGCTGGCGGGGCGGCGTACTCCGCGCAGTCCGATTCTCAAATTCGTCAGGCTGATTTTTCCACGATCGTGTTTTTTGTGGTTTTTGCAGTGCTTACGCTGCTCATCAGCTTTTGGGCGGGTAGACGTGCAACCAGTTCGTCGGAATATCTTACAGCGGGAAGTTCGATTTCAGCGGGCCAAAATGGCTTGGCTATCGCAGGCGACTATATGTCAGCCGGTGCATTCCTTGGGCTGTCCGGGGCGATCTATGCATCCGGTTTGGACGGGATGTTCCTCGCCGCAAGCTATCTGGCCAGTTGGCCTATCGTCTTGTTTCTCGTCGCAGAACCGCTCCGTCGTCTGGGGAAGTACTCGTTCGCGGACGTGCTAACGCATAAATTGCGAGAGCGGCCGATTCGCATCCTGGCTGGCGCTTCCACCATCGTCATCGTCAGCTTCTACCTCGTCGCGCAAATGGTCGGCGCGGGAGAGCTTATTTCGCTGCTGTTTGGAATCGGTTACGGGCCCGCCGTCATCATGGTCGGACTGCTTATGATCGTGTTTTCGACGTTCGGTGGCATGCGCGCCGCAACATGGGTTCAGATCATCAAGGCTATTCTGATGATCTGCGGAAGCGCCATGATCGCGACGTTGGCGCTGACCAGGTTTGGATTCAGCCTGTCTGACCTCTTGAAGACAGCGGCAGCCAATCATCCAAACGGCAACAGCATCATGGAGATCCGCGGCTTCTCTCTAGATGCAATTGCGACCTTGTCCCTTGGCGTCGGAATCCTGTTTGGTACTTCCGGATTGCCTCATATCCTGATGCGCTTCTTCACCGTTAGCGACGAGCGGGCAGCGCGTATATCGGTTTTCTACGCGACGTGCCTCATTGCGCTGTTCTTTACGATGCTGTTTTTCATCGGATATGGCAGTATCGCAATCCTCCGCGGCGATGCCACCTACGCTAGCGCCAGCGGAGCACTTTTTGGCGGAAACAATTTGGCTCCCATCCACTTGGCGAGCGCCGTTGGTGGAAGCGTCTTGGCAGGCTTCATCTCTGCGGTTGCGTTCGCGACGATCCTGGCGGTCGTCTCTGGACTGATCATAGCAGGTGCCTCCTCGGCAGCTAACGATCTCGTCGTCGGCCTGTCCGGTCGACATCTCGATGAGCGCACGCGACTCCGGATATCCCGCATCTCCGCATTGGCGTTAGGAGTACTTGGGATCGTGTTCGGACTAGCGTGTGAGGGGCAGAATGTCGCCTACCTCCTTGCGCTTGCCACGGCGATCGCAGCCAGCGCGAATTTTCCATTGCTGCTCTTGGCAATTTACTGGGACGGCTTGACGACGCGTGGTGCGGTCGTAGGCGGTACCTTCGGCCTTGTCTCGTCGGTTGTTTTGACGACCATGGGGCCAACTATCTGGTCAAAGGTGCTGGGTCTTGGTCCCGCGATCCTTCCCTATGACTCTCCGGCACTCTTCACGGTGCCTCTCACGCTGCTTGTCTGCTGGCTGGTATCGATCGCCAAGGCGGAACCCGAGAAGGACTGGCGGCTGGCGCAACCTTCCGTCGCTCAATACGCGGAATAGTCAAATGCTTGATCCGTACGGTACATCGGCGCTCCCCTCTGGAAGGTATTAACGCTTATCTCGGACCTGCGAAGGCTGAACCAAAGGGTCGACGAATGCGCCGGTTTGCAAACGAGGCTTCGATTGTAGACCCGTCACGCCGAGTGCCGATCAAAAGCTGCTTTTGCGATGGCTACCCTAATCGAAGGCTTTCAAGGCTGCGGAGGCTTCACGCAAGCTTGCTGGCCCACCTCAAGATGTGTAGAGCTGGCGCTGACGTGAATAGCGGTTATCCAAGGCGGATTCGTGCGGTCGTGAATCTCTCGCGACCGCACTGCGGCTCGTCGGACTACGGACATAGCAGTCAAAATGTTGGGAATGCTTGTGTGAAGGGCAATTCCGATGCCGGCTTCGAAACCTGAATTAGCGGCATGAGTTGTTTCGGACGAACTGGCTTCCCGTTGGCCTCGGTGTTGGGGCGAAGTCATGAAAGACGACGTTAGTTCACCATGGCATGAAGGGGAACTGGCGATACAACGCAGTGTCGGCGTTGCCGAGTGGATGGATGCTCAGGGCCGAATACGGTTGCGCAAATTCCTTCTCGAACAGCACCGTGAATTCTTTCCTCTCTTGCCGTTCATCGTATTGGGCACGGTCGATCCTGATGGCGAGGTCTGGGCGACGCTGCGAGCTGGTCCCCCAGGCTTCCTTACCTCGCCCGATCCGAAGATCCTTTCATTTCGTCTCAACCGCGAAGTGGACGATCCTGCGGATATCGGCATGAACGATGGCGACTCCATCGGCGTTTTGGGCATCGATCTTTCCACACGCCGGCGCAATCGGCTCAACGGCATAATCCGGCGTTCTGATGCAGAAAGCTTTTCGCTTGAGGTTATCCAGAGCTTCGGAAATTGTCCGCGGTACATTCAACACCGCAATCCGATATTCACCCGCGATATAGACGCACGGGGGAAGTGTCCACCTCAAATGTTGCCTTCGCTTGCCGGCCGCGCTCGCGAGATTATCACGCAGGCCGACACCTTTTTTGTTGCTTCCTATATCGACGCCAAGGACGGGTCCCGACAAGTAGATGTATCGCACCGCGGCGGCAAGCCGGGATTCGTGAGACTTGACGAGGACGATACCCTCACCATCCCGGATTTTAACGGAAACCTTTTTTTCAATACGCTGGGAAATTTCCTGATCAATCCAAAGGCCGGACTTCTGTTCGTCGATTTTTCAACCGGTGATCAACTGCAGCTAACGGGAGAAGCGAAAGTCATTCTCGCCTCGCCAGAGATCACCGCATTTCAGGGCGCGGAGCGGATATGGCAATTCAGAGCTCGACAGGCGATCTACCGGCAAGACGGCCTACCGCTCCGCTGGTCACTCGAAGGTGGCGGAGCCTCACCCAGTTCACTTATGACGGGCGATTGGCAAGAGGCTAAAAAGCGACTCCGTGCCAGTGAATTTTCCAAATGCTGGCGTGTGTTTCGGGTCGGTCATATCAAGGATGAAACGGCTCTTACCCGTTCGCTGGAACTGGAGCCGACCGACGGGGCCGGTCTGATAAGCCACTTGGCCGGCCAACATATTCCTGTCCGTATCCAGCCTACGGGCGGCGAAGCTCCGCTGATCCGGACCTATACGCTCTCGGTGTCCCCGTCCGAGAACAAATATCGCATCAGCGTTAAGCGGGAGGGTATCGTTTCGAGGTACCTTCATCAGTTAAATGTCGACGACAAAATTGAGGTGCGCTCTCCCGCCGGTGGCTTCACCATTGACGCGACGCAGGATCGGCCCGCGGTCCTGCTCGCGGCCGGCATCGGCATTACGCCCATGCGCGCAATGCTCCGCTACCTCGTGGATGAGAACGCAAGGACACGGCACGTCCGACAAGCATGGCTTTTCCAATCGGCGCGCCGGAAGGGCGAATTGGCCTTCAGCGAAGAGATCGCAGGCATCATCGAGGTATCAAAGGGGTACGCAAAATACATCAGCGTACTAAGTGATTCCGATGCGGTCGCCGGAAAGGACGCCGATCACGTCGGGCGCATCGACCTGGCTCTGCTAAAACGCGTGCTGCCGTTCGACGATTACGATTTTTATTTATGCGGCCCGCCGCCTTTTATGCAGGAGACCTATGACGGACTGCGTCGGTTGAAGATCGCCGATGAGCGCATCCATGCCGAAGCTTTTGGACCGAGCTCGCTGCGACGAAGTACGGAAAGGCCGACATCGCGCCCTATTGATGTTCCTGCCATCGAGCCGACGCGGGTTATTTTTAGTGAGTCTGGCAAGGAAGCACGCTGGCACCCTGGCACTGGAACGCTTCTGGAGCTCGCTGAGGACCGTGGGCTATCGCCATCCTTCGGCTGCCGGAGCGGAAGCTGTGGGACCTGCAGCACTAAAATATTGAAGGGTACTGTCGCCTACCTGTCGGAGCCATCGTTCCCCGTACCGGTAGGAGAAGCGCTGATTTGCTGCTCGATCCCTGGCCAAACGCCGGGCGAAGATCCTTCGCTCCACTTGGCTGTGTAGAAGCGCCAGATATTTATTATGGCGGGATCCCAACACGTTGATGCTCGCGATAACAGAGCGTGTAGCGCGCTGCAGAGCACTCGCGCGTCCTTTGTGCCGTAACGGCATTGAGAGCGTCAAAGACCTGATGTTGTTGTCGGCAGAGATTGTCAAGGAGACATGTCATCCCGAAGGGAAGCCTTCTTCCCAGCTTAGAAACTAAGGAGCCAAAGGCGCACGGACAAGCGACAATTGGTTCAGATACCCCTATCAAAACCGATTATGCCTTCGATCCGTTGCCGCGTTCCTGACGATCACCTAGGTTGGTTTGATGTCAAATTTCAAGCGGTAAGGAAGTGGACCGAATTGACGCCATGAAGGTCTTCATCGCCGCCGTCGACGAAGGTGGCTTGAGGAAAGCGGGGCGCAGGTTGGGGCGATCTCCTGCCGCGATAAGCCGAGCGCTTGCTTTTC
>Ga0210403_10000871_pt1 | contig 29881 bp, 20 predicted proteins | sample IncBWC19MmetaG_FD_150863 | JGI IMG/M metagenome (GOLD analysis project Ga0210403, IMG submission 150863) | Forest soil microbial communities from Barre Woods Harvard Forest LTER site, Petersham, Massachusetts, United States - Inc-BW-C-19-M | ecosystem: Environmental > Terrestrial > Soil >...
AACGTCGTCCCTGCGCCAGCCTTCTTTTGCTTTTTACATTTGAATTGCTCACCGGAATTCCGTGCTGGGCTGCGTCCCCGCCAGGCGAGAAGCCTGATGTGCTGCTCACGACCATGCAGGAGGAACTGCAGCGCGCTCAAACGAGCCTTGGCAAGCTCGACCCGGCGCCATACTTTTTGAGCTATTCGGTGTACGACCAAAGTATGTCGGTGGCTGTGGGAAGCGAAGGAAGCCTGATGAGTTCGACGCGGGTGCGGCGCCGTGCTGCCGACGTCACCATGCGGATCGGGACTGCGGCGCTTGACAATTCGCACCAACAGAATCGCGGGTCTGCCCGCACCTCCGGATCGCTGGCTCTCGAAGACGATCGCAACGCGATTGCGCGCGAACTTTGGCGCCTCACGTACGAGGAATATCGCAAGGCGTCCAAGGCCTATGCCAGCGTAAAAACCAACACACAGGTCGAAGCGAAGGAAGAGGATACCTCTCCGGATTTCTCTGAAGAGAAGCCACCCACCCACTCAGACTACAAGGAGGTGGCAACCACTCCCGACCAAAAGGCTCTCGAAAAATTTGTGCGGCAATATTCGGCACAGTTCCGGAGATACCCCTACGTATACTCGTCGCTCGTGCTGGTGAATGCGCAGAAGACGCGGTTTCACTTTCTCTCGACTGAAGGCAATCATGTCGTCGCTCCCACCGCATTTGTTCGCGTTTCGATTCAGGCGGAGACCCGCGCCGAGGACGGTATGGAATTGATGCGCGTCGAGACATTTCAGGCGGAAAGCGTGGACCACCTGCCTCCCGCGTCGGAGATCGCTGCCAAGGTGGAGAAGATGGCCACGGATTTGAAGGCGCTGCGGGATGCTCCCGTGGCTGAGCCTTTCGACGGCCCGGCTCTGCTGTCGGGTCGGGCCTCCGCAGTTTTCTTTCATGAAGTGCTGGGGCATCGTCTCGAGGGCCACCGGCAGCGGGGCGAGCAGGAAGGACAGACTTTTACGAAGGCGGTGGGCCAGCCCGTTCTGCCGGAGTTCCTGAGCGTGGTCGATGATCCGACGCAGCGCAAGCTGAACGGCCTCGACCTTGGTGGCTGGTACGAGTTCGACGACGAGGGAATGCCAGCGACAAAAGTTGAGGTCATCAAAGATGGAGTGCTGAAGACTTTCCTGATGTCGCGCATGCCGATCAAGAACTTCGGCAATTCGAACGGGCACGGCCGCTCGCAGCCGGGCGCGATGCCTACCGGACGACAGGGGAATCTGATTGTGTCGTCGACAAAGACGGTGAAAGACTCCGAACTGCGGCAGAAACTGATCGAGGAAGTGAAGAAGCAGGGCAAGCCCTACGGACTGTACTTTGAGGACATTCAGGGCGGGTTCACGCTCACGCAGCGCTCGATGCCGCAGGCGTTTCAGGTGCTGCCCGTGCTGGTGTGGCGGGTGTATCCGGACGGGCGGCCGGATGAACTGGTGCGTGGCATCGATATCGTCGGGACACCGCTTTCTGCCATGAACCGCATCGTGGTGACCGGCGACAAGACGGATGTGTTCAACGGTGTATGCGGGGCGGAGTCAGGGCAGGTGCCGGTGGCTGCGGCGGCGCCGGCGATGCTGTTCTCAGAGATCGAGGTGCAGAAGCGAGCCCATTCGCTCAACCGACCGCCAACTCTGCCCGCTCCCACCGAGGAGGGTGCGGATTCCACAAGGGGTTCGGGAGCAAAACAATGAAGATCATGACGCGCGCGCGCCTCATGTTGCTCCCGGTCTTCATCGCATCTCTTCTGTCTGGATTCGTCGTGGCTCAAGCGGCCGTGGCCCAGCCTGCAAAGTCCGACGGGAAAGATGATGTCGTCCTGTCGGCGATGCGGGAGGAACTCGAACGCTCGAAGTCACAATTGCGGATGGACCAGGTCGCCGCGCCTTACTACATCGAGTACAGAATCTTCGATGGCGACGAATATTCGGCGGAAGCGTCGTTCGGCGCGCTGCGAGGCGACGTGCGTGTGCGGTTTCGGTTTATCCGCGTCGTAGTCCGTATCGGGGACTATAAGCAGGACAGCTATGTCGGTCAGGGCGAAGGCACGCCTTATTTCATGCCGGTCGATGACGACATTACCGCGCTCCGGCACCAACTATGGATCGCCACCGACATTGCGTACAAGGCTGCAGCCGAGTCCCTGGCAGCGAAACAGGCACAGATTAAGCAACTCACTATTGACCAGCCCGTGGACGATTTCGCGCATGCCGATCCGATACAGTCGGTCGGGCCGCTGGTGAAGTTAGAGCTCGATCCTGAGCCGTGGAAGAAGATGCTGCAGGATGCGTCAGCGCTGTACAAGTCCGATCCCGACATCGAATCGTTCGAGTCAAACCTGAGGTTTCACGCGGTGAACCGGTACTTCGTTAACTCGGAAGGAACGGTGGTGCGCAGCGGACAGAATCTGTACGAAATGTATATCTCGTGCAGCACGCAGGCGGCGGACGGCATGAGCCTGGCGCGAAACAACGCGTTTGTGGCAACTGACATCCGGCAATTGCCTTCTTCCACTGACTTCATAGCCCGCGCTTCTAAGCTGGCGGGCGCCCTGAAGGATCTGCGCGCCGCACCGCTAGTGGAAGAGGAGTATCGCGGCCCGGTGCTGTTTTCGGGCGATGCCGCGGCTTCGGTGTTCGCGGACCTGGTCGGCGACAACATACTGGGACACAAGCCAGAACTGGGGAAGAACGCGCGGACCACCGGGGCGTTCGCTTCGAGCTATAAGACGCGTGTGTTGCCAGACTTTCTGTCGGTGGTTTCGGATCCAACTGTTTCTACCTATGGGGGCGAGCCTCTCCTCGGTCATTACGAGATTGACGACGAAGGGGTCCCGGCACAGCGGGTGACTGTGATTGATAAGGGGAATCTCGTGAACTACCTCATCGGCCGCGAGCCCATTCGGGACTTCCCTGCTTCGAATGGACACGGACGGGCGCAAGTTCCGACCGGAAAGCCGGTGCCGTTCAACAGCAATCTGATCGTCACCGCTTCCCAGCCCACGTCAAAGGAAGATCTCAAGAAGAAACTGATCGAACAGTGCCAACAGCGCGACCTGCCTTACTGCTACTACGTGGAGACATTTGGTCCCAAGCTGACGCCGCGCTTGCTTTACAAGATCTGGAGCAAAGATGGACACGAGGAGTTGGTGCGCGGAGCCGTCTTTGGCGAGCTCGATATGCGGGCGCTGCGCAGCAGCGTGGTTGCTGCCGGAGGCGATGCTTATGTCGACAATCGCCCAACGAACATTCCGCACAGCATCGTCGCGCCTTCCATTCTTTTCGACGAACTGGAAGTAAAGCGCGCGAATCAGAACAAAGAAAAATTGCCGGAATATCCCGCTCCCGCGGTGAGATAAGCGGCTTCGTTTTACGACGCAGCCGCGGACGCTGCTGCCGCTGCATCTTCCGCCTGGCGCACGCGATAAAGGGTAAACAACCCCAGAAGCAATAACCGGCTCTCTGGGAGCGCTGCGGGGTCATGCAGCCTCACAACTTTTTCGTGCGTATGCAACTGTAGTACTGGTTGCCCTGTCTCGGTCGCGACAGTCCACACCGGATGCCACCACCCGCGCGTCACCACAAAGAACCTTTGACCATCGGAGAAAGTCAGAGTGCCTTTGCCGCCCCAGGCAGATTGGAAGTAGGCAATCGGTTGTTGTGAGGCCGCATCGACGATTTCCGCTTTATTGCCCCAAAATCCGCCACGGCGAATAATCCAGTTTTCCTTGGTGGTTGCGGCCACGAAGTTCGACGACCAGACGCTCTGCTGCCGAATCGTCGCCACGATCTTGTCGTTCTGCTTGAGCTCGAAACCGCGCCAATTGCGTGAAAAGGTGAATCCGCTCAAAACGACGATGGAGAGAGGAATCATAAACACCTCCGAAAAGGCATCTCGATCCAATTTCATGCTAACACCGGGATGTTAATAACGGGTTACACGCAAAAGCAAAGGCATCCTGATTTTCAGGATGCCTTGGTTGTTTAGCGTTGGAAGTTTCGTGTTACTGCGGTGGCTTATGCTTGTCATCTTGCTTCGGCTGCGGCTTGTTCGGCTCGCGTGGCGCTGGAGGCGGAGCCGGTCTGTTCTCTGCCGGTGGACGAGCCTGCTGCCGCTCACTCGGCGGAGGACTCTGCGGACGCGGAGCTGGCTCATTCCGCGGTGGCGGCGCGGTTTCGTTGCGTTGCGGCGGACGATTCATCTCGGACCGATTCGGCTGCGGCGGATTCGGTTCGGGACGATTCGTGTCAGGACGAGGTTCAGGACGATTGTTCGGCGGCATGCTGCTCGGATGGTCGTTGCGGGCGGGCGGTTCCGACGGGCGATTCATGTCGGGACGATTGTTAGGTGCCGGCTGATTCGGCTCAGGCCGATTCGGCTGCGCCGCCGGCGGCCGATCGTTGCGCGCCGGTGGTTCGAACCCACGATTGCTGTCCGGGCGATTGTTGTCCGGCCGATTGTTTGGAGCCGGTTGGTTCGGCTGCGGTCGATAGCCCGGATTGGGCTGGTTCGGCTCAGGCCGATTTGGCTGAGGCGTGTTCGGTTGTGGCTGGCCCGGCTGTGGCCTATTGTTCGGCTGGTTGAAATCGGGCCGATTGTTAGGCTGCGACGACGGACGATCGTTCCGTGCTGGTGGCTCAAACGGACGATTCGCTCCGGGTTGTGGGCGATTATCCGCCGGCCGATTGTCGGGTTGATTCGGTTGCGGCCGATTATTCGGCGCCGGCGGATTGCCCGGCTGAGGCCGATTCGCCGCAGGGTTGTTCATGCCCGGACGCTCGTTCGCGGGAGGATTTCCTGCTGGTTGATTCGCTGGCGGATTTCCGGGCCTAGCATTCGGCGGATTACCCGTACGATTTCCAGCTGCCGGAAGCGGCTGCGGCCTTGCGGGAGGAGCAGTGATCACGCGAGGCGCGGACGCCGGAGCATTGGCGGCGTGCATCTGCTGAAGCTGCGGACGCGACACCGGCACTCCCGGATGCTGCGCAAGCACCTGTTGTCTGGATGCGAACGACGGCGGTGGCGGCGGTGGCGCGTTCTTGGCGATCACCTGACGGCTGGCCACCGCTTGCGGAGGCGCAGCCACACGATTCGTGTTGTTGGCCTGCATTCCCATCACTGCTTGACGGCCGGGAGGTACGGCTGCGCGCGAGCTCACTGGACTTCGCTGGAGCTGGCTTTGGTTCACTGCAACCGCCGTCCGTCCTACCGGCTGGGCGGTAGCGAATGCCTGCTGCGGAACCGCAGTCACTCCTCCACGAACGTTTCGATTCACGTACGTGACGTTGTTAATCGTCGTGTTGTTGTTAACGATGGTCGTGTTGTAGACGTTCGTCACTTGCGTCACGTTCACCGTAGTGTTCGTGACATTGACGCGATTCACGTAACCGCGGCTCACACGGTATGACGGCACGTACACTTCCCTCGGACCGAGTGGAAACCACGCGACGTTGCCGCCGACTCCGATTCCAACTCCACCGACGAAAGCTACCAGAGCTGGCGCGTACACGGGACGAACTTCGCGCGGCCCCGGCACCCAGCCCCAGCGGCTGCCGACAAAGACCCAGCGTCCGTAATGGAACGGCGCGTAACCCCAACTGGCGTCGTCGACCCAAGTCCAGCCCCAGGGATCAATCCAGGCCCAATGCCCGTAGTGGTACGGAGCCCACCCCGCGTCCACGCGCGGATACCAGACGCTTCCGTACTCGGACGCGGGACTCCATTCTCCGTATTCGTCGAGATCTTCGAAGCCGACGACTTGGCGCGAGCAATACCGCGCAGATGGCGAATCTTCGTACCGACGCTCGCGGTCATCGCTCCAGCGATCGAAAGGATCCGGGTCGCCAATCTGGTCGACTTCCGCGTTCAGCGACGTAGTTCCCCGGAAGGTTACCCGTTGACCCCGGTGAATCGTGTAGCTCTGTCCGTTGCCGGTCGACTCACCTTCTCCATCGCGAATCGTGACGATGGTGTAATCGCCGTTTTCCGAGGATTCGACGCGATAGCGCCCTGGCTGTTGAATCACGAACGCCTGATTCGCCGTGTCGATCTCGTAATCAGTATCGCGATCGAGCTCATAGACGCGCACATTGATCGTGCCAGCGCTGAGCTGAATCTGCACGGTGCGGTCGTCGAGATTGAGAAACGTGAATCCCGTATTGGCACCGAGATCGATCTTGGACGACCCGAGTTGCACTTCTCCTCGTGAGTCACGATCAGCCCAGAGTTTGTCACCCGTGGTCATGGGGCGATTGCGCGTAGCCTCGACCCATTCCGATTCTCCGGCGGGCTGGAAGGAGACAGATCCGTCGATGTGCCCAAGCCGCGCGACACGGCTAGGAGGATCGCCCTGATCTTGATCTTGATCTTGATCCTGCGCTCTCGCAACCAGCGAGGAGGCCGCGGTCAACGATATGCCGGTAATAAGCACGGCAATCAGGTGCAGTGCTTTTTTGCGATAAATAAGTCCTGTTTTGTTCATAAAGTCGTTCACCTCTTCCCGAACGTAGAAACGTCGCACGCCCAATGTGCACGACCAAGGTTCTGGGGATTTGTCTCTGACGATACGCCCCGGCCTGACCGTGACCAAGCTTACTTTGGATGCTGACCGTGACGTGCCCTTGACTACAGTGATTCGCGTAGCTGCACTGAGAACGAAGGTCATGCGCTGCTACAATGCCGTGTTCCCACAGACTTAGCGCCGGCCGCGAACTTCATGGCCTGCAATCACGTATTGTCTTGTGGGAGAGCTTGGATGCGGTCTCAGTCGTCCAAGCCCCAGTCTCAGTGTAGAAGTCGCACTTTCTCCGGGGAGCGCACGTGGAAGACGTCCAGGTCGTCGCGATGCTGGTCCGGCGTTGTATTGCCGGCGATGCCGCCGCCTGGGAGGAGATTGTGCAGACCTATAACCGCAGGATATACAACATCTGCTATCGCTTTGCCGGCACGTCCGACGATGCCCAGGACCTGACGCAGGAAGTTTTCATCAAGATGTACCGCACCCTTTCGAGCTATGACGCATCGAAAGGCGCGTTCGTCACCTGGGTTACGACCATTACCCGCAACCTGCTGGTGGATCATTTCCGCAAGACTAAGCAGGACCGGATGACCGACTCGATGGACTCCACGGCCTCCGATCACGAGGACGCCCAACCGCTCAGTGAGCAAATCCCTGACCAAAGTGCTCCGCCGGACACCCGGGTGCGCCAGCGGGAGCTGTCCCAGACAGTGCACCAGGCCTTGGGCAAACTTTCTCCCGAACTTCGGGAAGCAGTGATTCTAAGGGACTTACAAGATATGGACTACAAGGAAATTGCCACCGCTTTGAGGGTTCCGGAGGGCACCGTGAAATCAAGAATAAATAGAGGGCGGGCGGAACTTGGCCGGCTCCTACAACGTACCTATAGGCAGGTGATGTGATGCCAGATCGCATAAAAAACGATCACACCAGTAACGGAATCGGGTGCAACGAGTTCGACCTGCTCCTTTCGGATGCGCTTGATGGCGTCCTCAGCGGGCCCGGACTCGACCGCTTCCAGGCACACGCCCGCACCTGCAAGACGTGCGGGCCGCTGCTCGAGGAAGCAGAGGCAGGCCGTACGTGGCTGAAAGGTCTCACGGAGGTGGAGCCTCCAGCCAGCCTGGTCTCGAATATCCTGGCATCCACGACGGGCGTTGACACCCAACGCCTGCGGACGATGACACGCACTCCGCAACCACACATTTCATGGTGGGAGCATGTGCAGGCTTCGTACCTGGAGCCGATGTGGGCTATAGTTCGGCAGCCGCGTTTCGCCATGTCATTCGGTATGGCATTCTTCGCGCTGTCGGTGAGCCTGACTGTGGCTGGCGTGAAACCGAGAGACGTACTGCAGATTAGCCTGCGGCCTTCGGCAATCAAGCGCACGTATTACAACACGCAAGCTCGAGTCGTCCGCTATGTTGACAATGTCCGGCCTGTGCTCGAAGTGCAGGCTGCTCTGCGCGGGATCAAACGCAATATGAATCCCGCTGAGCCCGGACCAAGCAAGCAGCAGAAGGAACGCAAGAACGACACAACACAACAGCCCGAGCAGAAGCAGGATCGCAACTACAGCCAGACAGGGGAGAAACTTATTCTGGCTGGCGATCCGCTGGGTCCATCTAATCGCGATCTGCCTGTAGTGTCGGTGACCACGTACAGGAGGTTCGTATGAACTGCGCCACTCACAGCGATCAAGCTGCAGTGGCTTTCTGCCGCACGTGCGGCAAGCCACTTTGTAACCAGTGCACCCGCGACGTCCGCGGAGTGATCTACTGCGAATCGTGCCTGGCGGCACGCATGGAGGGCGCCGCGTCGGCGCCAGGGACGCCGTATGTCCCGCCTCCACCGCCACCGCCCAACGTCTATCCACCCATTGGGGGGCCGGGTGCCTACGTCCCGCCTCCACCTGTCTATACGGGCCCGAATCCGACGGTCGCGGGGATTCTAGGAGCTATCCCGCTGGGCCTTGGCGCCGTCTACTGCGGGCAATACGTCAAAGGACTCGTTTACCTCGGAATCGCAGTGCTGACCATCGTTGTTCAATCCCAAAACATACCGGGGATGGCGCACGCCGCGATAGGGCTGTTCATGGGGTTTTTCTGGGTCTATCAGATCATCGACTCAGTACGCACCGCGAGGGCAATTCAGCTCGGGACCCCCACGCCTGACCCCTTCGGGTTAGTCTCGATGTTTGGTGGAAGCAACACGGGCGCGGTTGGCACGTCTGCGAGTGGCGTCATTCCACAAGGTAACACCACTAAAGTTCCGACGGCGGCAGTCATTCTGATCGTTCTAGGCGTGCTGTTCCTGATCAATACGGCGTTTGACTTCAGCCTGCACCGCTTTTGGCCTCTGGTCCTGATCGTTCTGGGCGTGTATCTCTTTGCTAAAAATTGGGGCCTGCTGGGCAACTATCGGCCTGGCTGCGTTTGCGAACGTTGCCGCACGCGCAGACTCATGGGACCAGCCATGCTGGTCACTATCGGCGTCATGTTCCTTCTCCACAGCGTTTCTGAGGTGGGAATCGACAAGACCTGGCCGGCGATCTTGCTGGTCATTGGCGTAGTCAAACTCATGCAGAGCAACGCGTCTTACGACGGACACGTGGGCCCGTTGCCACCTGGACCGGACGGCTATCCGCCAACGCCTCCACCGCCCACTGCCGGCGCGCCACCAACGTATCAGGGGACGCCGCAGAATCCACCATCACCGCCGGCGGAAAGCATGGATCCCTCGTCTGGGGAGGTGAAAAATGTCTAACCCAGTAGCGACGCCTCCACCGCCACAGTTCTCTCCATTGCCACCGCTGCCGCCGCCGCGTCACCGCTCGTTTGCGGGGCCGTTCGTACTGATCGTGATCGGCACCATCTTCCTGCTGACCACGATGCGCGTGCTGTCGGTGGGCAAACTGGCTCACCTATTCGCGAGTTACTGGCCGTTACTGCTCATCCTGTGGGGAGTGATCAAGGTGGTTGAGCACCAACGGGCACAGCGCGGAGGCTACCGGTCATCCGGCATCGGCGCGGGCGGAGTCTTGCTTATCGTCATGATCGTCGTGTTCGGCCTGATTGCGAGCCAGCTGCAGCGCGTGAACTGGTCCGGGCTGCGTGACGAGATCAACGTCGACGACGGAGATTTCCCCAACATCTTTGGAGAAACTTTCAACTACGACGACCATCTCGAGCAGAATTTCCCGGCTGATGCCAGCTTGAAAGTCATCGACACTCATGGCGCGGTCAGCGTGCATGCATCGGATGACAACAAAATCACCGTAGTCGTGCGCAAGCGAATTGGCGCGGAAAATCAGAGCGACGGCGATAAGTACAACACCGAAACCAAGCCGACCATCACCGCGATCGGTGGACTGGTCACCCTCAACGCAAATGTGGAGGCTGCGGGAGACCATCCGGTCGAAACCGACCTGGATATTTCCGTGCCGCGGAAAGCGGCGGTCGCGATCAGCTCCCGACGTGGTGATGTAAATGTCAGCGGGCGCGGCGGCAACATCGATATTGCCGCGCAGCACGGTGACACTTCAGTCGACGACGTCACAGCCAACGTCAAGGTCAGCCAGGAAAAAGGCTCGGTGAAACTCGAGCAGGTTAGTGGCGACGTGCAGGTGGGTGGGCGCATGAGCGACGTGACCGTGACCGATGTGAAGGGCTCGGTACAACTCGAAGGCGAATTCCAGGAAAGCGTCAAGCTCGAGCGCATCGCGAAAACGATTACCTTCAAGTCCTCGCGAACGGACATGGAATTCTCGCGGCTGGGCGGTTCTCTCGATCTGAACTCCGACGAACTCCATGCGGATGAGGTTGCTGGCCCGGTGCGTCTGACAACTCGCTCCAAGAACATTCGACTGGAGGCCGTCTCGGGAGATGTGCGCCTCAAAGACGACAACGGCACCGTCGAACTGATCATGCATTCGCTGGGCAATGTGCAGATCGACAACCGGAACGGCGACGTGCAACTGGCTGTGCCGGAGAAGTCCGGCTTCCGCCTGGATGCGCGCACTCGCGGTGGCGAGATTCAGTCGGATTTTCCGGAGCTCAAGGTCAACAACGACGAGCGTGAGGCCAAAGCCAGCGGAAGCGTGGGGAACGGATCATCCCACATCGTGATCACCAACGAGCACGAGGGTATCGAGATCCGCAAGGCGTCTGCCACACCACCAACGCCGCCCGCGCCGCCAAATCCGGCCAAGCCCGCGAAGGCGCTGCCGGAGCCAAAAGATAAAAAAGTTGAGCCAACGGAGAACTAGCAAGCTCGCGTAGGGACAGCCGCCTCGGCTGTCCCGCGCAGCAGACCCTGAGCCTGTCGAGGGGGCGAAGCCAAGCGCTTGAACCACTGGCTAACCATCGAGTCGATGTTGCACGAGCCCCTCGACCCTCGCCAGAACATCATCCTCGCTCATTGAGGTGGAGTCGATCACGACGGCATCTCCTGCTGCCACCAGCGGCGACGCCGCCCTGGTTCGATCACGGCGGTCGCGCTCCCGCAAATCGGCCGCGACATTCGCCGCTACCTCTCCGGAAATTTTCTGTTGCGCCATCCGCCGCTGCTCGCGGATGACGGGATCGGCGTCGAGGAAAACTTTCAGATCGGCATCAGGAAAAACCTTCGTCCCGATGTCGCGCCCTTCCATCACAACTCCGCCGCCTGAGCCCAGGGCTCGCTGGTGAGACACCATCCACTCCCTGACTTTCGGGTGCACCGAAATGCGAGAAGCTCCCTCGGTGACATCGCGCTCGCGAATGCGCGCGGAAACATCCCTCCCGTCGAGTAGCGTGCGATTTCCGTTGATTGTCGGCTCCAGTTGAATTCGTGAAGCGTCTGCGAGCTTCACCAGTGCAACTTCGTCGTCGAACGAAGTGTCTTTGTCGATGGCTTTCAGCGCGAGCGCGCGGTACATCGCGCCGCTCTCAAGGTTGACGTAACCCAACTTGCGCGCGAGCCGCGCCGCAATGGTGCTCTTTCCGGCGCCAGCCGGCCCGTCGATGGCAATGATCAGTTTTCGAGGACGTCGATCGGAGGACTGTTCGTTCATTTTGTAGCAAGATTGTACACGGGGAAGTCTGTGCTTATGTGGTGACGTTCTTGTGTGGCGACGGACGCATTCGTCCGTCCCGCGATGGCGAAGCCGAGCGGAAGCTTCTAATGCGTCATTGAGTGACTAACGTCCGCTGCGTAAGATCTTCGATAAGTCTGCTTCCCGCACCCGCTCGGCAGTCCACCCCATCTCACGCAGCTTGCGGATGCTCAGGGAGTCATGGCGTTTCGCCAGCCGCACTCCCATGTCGTCGCGCACGAGATCGCAGTGATAGAAGGTGGGTGCCACCAGACCGAGCGCGCGATAAAGCAAAATCTGCCGCGCCGTAGACTTCAGCAAATCAGCTCCGCGCACAACTTCCGTGATCCTCATCGCGGCATCATCGACCACGGCCGCCAGTTGGTAGGCGGGAACGTCGTCGCGCCGCCAAACGATGAAGTCGCCAAAATCGCGTCCCGCCACCATCCGCCGGGCGCCAAGATGCAAATCGTCAAAACAGATTTCCTCGCCATCCGGAACCCGAAACCGCCAATTCACTCCAGCAGGCACAGACCATGTGGCGACAGCCGCCTCGGCTGTCCCGCGACGGCGAAGCCCAGCGGCCCCGACCACGGAACCAGCCGGCCGACACCTCCCAGAATAGATAGGCTCATCATCGCCGTCATTCGGCGCCCCAGCCGACAGCGCTACATCCTTGCGCGAGCAAGTACAGGGATAGACCGCCCCAATCTTCCGCAGCCGCTTCCACGCTTGCAAATAGAAATCTCGCCGCTCGCTCTGCGTATAGGGAGCGTACCGGCCGCCGCAATCCGGCCCTTCCTGCCAGGAAATTCCCAGCCAGTGCAAGTCCTCGATCATCGCATCGACGAATTCGGCACGGCAGCGCTGCGGATCCAAATCCTCATTTCGCAGAATCAAGGTCCCGCGCCGCTCCGTCGCTCGCTGCGCCGCAATCCAGAACGTACGGGCATGTCCGACGTGGAGCAGGCCGGTGGGCGAAGGCGCCAGGCGCCCGCGATAGTGTCCAGGATTTAAATGGTGAGTCAAACTCGAATCACGACGATCGTGTCGCGCTCCGCGGCGTCACCACGATTTTCTCAGGCGTAATCTGCACCATCGATTTCCCGCCAACGTGCACAAAGCTCAATTCCCGCGCCGCCAGCAACGCGTTCACCGCTTCCTTCACCTTCGAACGGGCGATAAATTTTCCGAAGAATGTTTCGAGTTCCCCCGGCTCGACCGCAATGACGCAATCCAGATACTTCGACACCAGTGCGGAAAGGGCCTCCGGCACCGACAGCCCAACGCCCTCTTTCACGGCATCCGGCGCCCAGCGATACAGCAGGTCCCACACCGAACCTTCGCTGGCCTTATAGTCGACGCGCGTGATGCGCAGTTTCGACCACAACTCGGCCAGAGCCTTATCGAGCGCGGCCAGTGACACGCTGCCGCCCAGTGCGTCCACCAGTTTCTGCTTCGACATCGCCCCCTCACGCTGAATCAGTGCAAAGGCATCGCAGGCGAGCGCGGAATATGCGGATCGGGAACCCGCCCGTGGCGCCTGCTTTGGATTCCGCTCGCCGGTCAGCGCGTAGAAATAAGGAAACACCGAAGCCGCGATCAGGAATCCGTTGTTCTCCTCAAAAAGATTCGCCTCGAACACAGTCTTCTCGCGGAGCAAGCGCACCATCAACTCGGTGGCTTGGGCAGCGCGCGGATCCTTAAACGCATGCTGCCACTCTGGCAAGCGGTCCTCGGATCCAACAAATGCTCCGATGAACGTCGGCACGAGCAAGGCCGGACGCTGCGGATACATCAAGCAGAATCCCACATCCTCCAGGAACGCGCGCGCTTGCTCAATGGTCTGGATGGGCCTGCCGCCCAGTCGCCATTTCTCGTGGCGCAATTGTAGAAGTTCGAGATCCGTCATAGGGTGATTCGATTATAAAGAAGACGCCTTGATCTGAACTCACTTGTATACTGCGTCCCTATGAAACCACGATCGGCATTCGTGTTGATCCTCCTCTCAACCATATCGATAGCCTGTTATGCGGGCCCCGCGGACAGCGCCGAGGCCGAGGTTCGCAAGACGCTTTCCGATTTCATCCAGGCATTCGATAATCTCGAGTGGGACCGTTTTTGCACAGCTTTTTCGGACGATGCTACCGCCTTCTACCCGCGCGAGTTCACGAGCCGTGCCAACGGACGCCAGGAATATGAGAAGACCTTTCAGAAGGTGTTCGATCGCATTCGAGCAGGCCGAACTCAGGGACCTTACATGGACATCCAGCCGCGGGATCTACGTCTTCAACTCGCGGGGGACATAGCGATTGTTACCTTCCACCTCGACGACCGTCCCGGCTTTTTGAATCGACGCACGATCGTGTTGCAGAAGCAGCCATCCGGATGGAAGATCATTCACCTGCACGCGTCCGAGGTGGCAGTACCGGCGAAGTAATCAGATTCGCTTGAACGCCTTTTGAATGTCCTTCAGGGAGTACCTCAGCACCACCGGCCTTCCGTGAGGGCACGACATTGGGTGATCGGTTTTGGCTAATTCGGCCAGCAGCCATTCCATTTTGTTCTGTTCCAAAGGCATGTTGACTTTGATAGCCGCATGGCACGCGATCGAGGCGGCGATGCGCGTGCGAATCTTCTCCAGGTTCAGCGACTGCTCTTCGCTGGAGAATTGATCGAGCAGTTCGTGAAGCATGTGTTCGACCGCCGCGGCCTCCACTCCCGCCGGAGCAACCTTGATGGCGACACTGCGCGCGCCGAATGGCTCGGCCTCAAAACCGTTGCGCGCGAGTTCGTCGGAGATCTCGCGAAAGACCGCCTGCTGCGCCGGCGACAGTTCCAGCACGATCGGCATGAGCAGGCGCTGGCTCTCGACTTTCATGGCCGCCCGCTGCTTCAGCACGCGTTCGAAAAGTACACGCTCGTGAGCCACGTGCTGGTCGACGATCCACAAACCGTCTTCGTTCACCGCCAGAATGAAGGAGTTGCGAATTTGTCCCAGCGGCTTGAGCGTGCCGAGAGCGGAGAGAGTGGGCTCCTCTTCGCTGATGTCGAGGGTAGGAGAACATCCGCGGTCAGGAACCGCGTCGAACTGCTGGCGAGGAAGAGTTGCCGAGAAATTTGGATCGAGCGCAGCAGACTCCAATCCGCGCGCAACGGGAATCGCTGCATTCGCTTCGACGGCGAGGCCGCCTTCAAACTGAAAACGGGCGGAGATCGGCGGCTGCACTGGAACCTGCAGTGCGAAATTACCGTCGGCTCCGGGCTCGCCGTGTCCAGCTTCCTGAAGGCGAACGCCAGACTGCGAGAGCCCGCCTTCAGACGGAGGCCATTCTGCTCCGGGCGTCAAAGCTCCTGGCGTCAGCGCCTGGCTAGCCGTGGCGTGCGCGCGAATCTCCGCGACAAACTGCGGCACGGGGCGCGCTTTCATCAAAGCACCTCGCACGGAGTCGCGCACGAAATCGTGCATCGCGGACTGCTGCCGGAAACGAACCTCGGTCTTCGAGGGATGCACGTTGACGTCGACTTCGGCCGCGGGCAGTTCCAGGAACAACAGCACGACCGGGTACACCGTCGGAGGAATAATGTTCCGGTACGCCTCAGTGAGCGCGTGCTGCACCAGGCGGTCGCGAATAAGCCGTCCGTTGACGAATACAAAAATCGAATTGCGGTTCAGCTTCTGAATCTCGGGCTTGGAGACGAAGCCGTGAACCCGCATCTCGCCGGGATCTTTTGGGGCGGCCTCTTCCCCATCCTCCTCTGCTTCTTTCCGCCGCCATGGCGGAGGCTGCGGGAGTCCGACGTGATCGAGCGCCTGCCGCGCGGCCACGGGGATCAACTGGTCAAGCGTCTCCTTGCCAAACACCTGGTAGACGCGCTCGCTGTGTCCCGCCACCGGAGGCGCCACCAACATGGCGTTCGTGGCCGAATGCAGTTCGAAATGCTTATTGGGATGCGCCAGTGCGTAATGCGTGACCAGCGATGCGATGTGGGAGAGTTCGGTCGACTCCGCTTTCAAGAATTTTTTTCGTGCGGGAACATTAAAGAAAAGATCGCGGACTGTGATCGAAGTCCCCAGCGGCAGTCCGGCTTCCTCCACGCGAGCTATTCTCCCGCCGTTGATCTCGATCACCGTGCCCGCAGGCTCATCTGCTGCCCGGGTCTCCAGGCGCAGGCGCGACACAGAGGCGATCGAAGGCAGCGCCTCGCCGCGGAACCCGAGAGTCGCGACGCTCAACAAGTCTTCGGCATTCTTGATTTTGGAAGTTGCATGGCGCTCGAACGCCAGCATGGCGTCGTCGCGCACCATGCCGCAGCCGTTATCGGTGATCTGGATCAGCTTCTTCCCGCCCGCTTCGACGCTGATCTTGATGCGCGATGCCCCGGCGTCCAGCGAGTTCTCGAGCATTTCCTTTACCACGGACGCAGGACGCTCCACTACCTCGCCTGCGGCGATCTGGTTGGCTACGGTTTCCGAGAGTACGTGGATGCGGCCCATGGCTCAGAGGTCAGTGGTTAGGGATCAGTGGTCAGTTTCGCAGATGGGATGGAAAAAACAAAGGAGGCGACCCATCCCTAGATCTAGCTCGTTGATTCCACTTTAAGAGAAGGACGGAAATCAGCCGTGTCGCGGTCGGTGCTGAGATTTGAAAGCCATAAAACAGCGAGAAGCGCGCCAAGGTAGCAAACGGAAGCTAGCACTAGAACGATCCGGAATCCAATCATCATGCCAAATATGAGCGCCAATACTGTGCCGATCACGGTGAAAAATCCATTGACGCCCCACGCCCATGATCCCAAAGCCGACGATCGTTGCATTGCCAGGCGAAGTCCGAGAGGGAAAGGCATGCCCAGCACAAATCCAAGAGGTGCAACCAACAACAGTGCAATCGTGATCCGCCAGAAGATGCCAAGGCCCAGACAGCCGCGGAATACCATGGGAGTGATGACCGCCATGAGCGGTACCAGAACGATTGCGCAGAACAGTGCGCGTTTGAGGGTCCGCTCAGGTTCGCGGCCCCAACTTCCCGCTGCATGCGATCCGATGCCCGTAAATATCAAGAGTCCGGCCAGCACGACGGCATACGTGTAGATCGGCTGTCCCAGGAACAAGAGGAAGCGCTGCAGCAGCGCAATTTCCACCATGATGAAGCCAAGTCCAAGCGCCGCGAAATAGCCGAGCCAAGACCAGCGTCCTTCGATCTGAAGGCCGCGTCGCTCCAGCAATACCAGTGGTAAAAGAATACACAGCGCCGCAACGATAGCCGACTGCACCAGAAGAATCAGAAGCGTGACTTCTGCTATGGGCCGATCTTCCAGCGCCAACCTAGCGCCCATCGGTTGTTTTTGCGAAAACAGATCAACGATGATGTTCCACCGGATTCTCGACCAACGGGTGTGCTGGTTGAAAAATGGTTTGTCGTCGGTGGCGGGCGCAAGCTGTGAATCGTTCTGTCGAAATACTTCTTCCAGTTGTGGCGCGCTTACGATCTGCGCACAGAGACTATTGGCCGGTTTTTCGTCGGGCGAGTAGAGGATCTTTACGCTGGGCGCTGCTTGCGCCGAATCAGGCTTCGTGTTCAGAATGTCACGAATCTGCTTCAGCTCTCCCGGAAGAAATTCGCTCTTCTTCAACAGGAAGCCTGCCAGGAATGACAATCTCCCCGGCGACTCCATCCCTCCCCCTTGGCTGAATGCGAACACATGATTTTCGATCGACCCCATTCCTCGCTGTGCAAACACCTCCCGCGCCGTCGAAACCAGCCTGGGAATCTGAAACTCCGGCCGCGTGAAGAAAATGGCGCCATCCGGAGTGAGGTGGTCGAGGTAATCTTCAAACGCTTCGCGAGTCAATACATAGCTCTCCGCCAGGCTTAGAGCGCCGGATGCGACTGCAGCATTGCTGATCGTGTGAACCGAAATGATCGCGTCGTATTTCTCTTTCGATCGCCGCACAAAACTACGCCCCTCATCGTTGACCAGGTGTACTTCAGGCTGGTGGTAGAGATTTCCCCAGAAATCGTTCATCCGGCTTGCGACGATGTCATTGATGATCGAATTGATTTCGACCGCAGTAATCGAACTCGCGTGGGCTTTCAATCCGGCCAGTACCTGATCACCACCACCGGAACCGATGATCAGAATCTTGGGATTTGTTTTCCCAGCATAGGCGATCATCGAGAGCAGCTCTACCTCGTCGGGATGCTCTGCCAGAACTTTCCGCACGCCCGGCCTAAGATCGCTGATGCCTGTGGCGGCCGTCCCAGAATCAATGAGCATCAATCTTGCTGCGGGATCTTTACCCTCCGGCGGATACTCCACAACCTGTACGAACGACAATGTATTCCAGGCGGAATAGATGGAGTGGATGCTTCTCCGGCTCTTGTTCGCACTTACATGGATACGGATGACCCTTTCTCCGTAAAAGCTCGCTGCCAACAGCACCACAGAAACCAATGCGGCGGTCGTTGCGAGAACACGCCGGGAACTCCAGGCAAAACACGCCGCCGACAACGCTCCTACGAACGCCGTCAGCAGCACGCTTCCGGTTCCACCGAATCTTGGAATCACCAGCGTGATCAGCGCACAGCCAACGCCTGCTCCTAACAAATCGTATGCATAGAGCCGGTTAATCTGTTTCGATCCACGCGTCAAGAGCAGCGAGATCGCCAGTCCGGAGCAAAAGAAGGGCAGCGCTACCAGTAGCAAATACGCCGGCATGTAGAAAAGCTGGCGGTGATCGACGGCCACCGAAAAGGGATCGAATGGGATCCACTGCATGAGCCGAAAACTGAGTACCACGCACAGAGCAAACGCGAGTGCACAAAAGGCCAGCGCACGGTCCAGATCCTGCCTTTCGCGCAGTCCTGTCCACAGCGCGAGCATCACGCCCGACGCACCGAAACCAAGGAGGGCCGTCGAGATCACCAGAAACCCGAAGTGATACCACAACGACACGGAAAGGACGCGAGTCAGCGCAAGTTCCAGGAGAAGCGTGGCCAGAGAAAGCAGGAATAACCCCGCAAAATGCCGCGTCTGAACTTGTCCGGAGTCCGCCGAAGAAGGAAGTGGCATGGGTCCCTCCTTGCAATTCGGCAGTCATGGTAGCACGGAGGACAAACGTCCTCTGGCATGGCAAACACAGCTGAAGTCCGAAAACGTTGAAACGCTCCGCCTGCTGGATGCACTATCCTCCGACAGCCTCGGGAGGACCCATGAATCGCTACTGGTCTGCTTTGCTGGTCGCTCTGGCAATTGTTGTCATTCTCGCCTGCCCGCACAATCCGCCCAACTACCCGACTGGCGCGATTGAACTGCACTACTACGCCACTGGGCCGTGGCCCGTCACCTCAAGCGAGAGTGCGACTCCGTGCGATTCTCAAGGCCATAAGTGCGTTTTCTTCTATCCCAGCAATTTGGGCGCGAATGGATTCCTGCACCCGATCCTCACCTGGGGAAATGGCAGCTTTGGCACGCCCAAGCAGGCCGAGTATTTCCTCCGGCATATGGCCTCGTGGGGTTTCGTCATTGTGGCCAGCGAAGACCCGATGACGGGTCCCGGGCAAACCATTCTGGACGCCGCCAAATACATGGTCGCCGCCAACTCCGATTCCACCAGCCCGTTCTTTCACAAACTCAACGTCAACCAGGTCGGTTCCTTCGGACATTCCCAGGGAGCAACCGGAGCCGTCAACGCGCTGCTCAAGTCCAACGGGCTGATCAAGACCGTGCTGCCCCTCGAACTCCCGGCTCAGATCTACGGCAATTCCACCAACTTTTTCAACCCAGCCAACCTGACTGGCTCAATCTTCTTCGTCGACGGCTCCGCTGATTTCGTCTCGCCTCCGCTGCAGGGAAACAACGTCACCGGACTGCAGTCGATCGACGCCTACTACCAGGCTGTGCCCAACTCCGTGGCCAAGGTCAAGGGCACGCTGATCGGGCCAAGTCACAACGATGTCGCTGGACAGCCCGACTGCTCGCAAGCGCCCTTTCCCTGCATCAACGGCGTCTACGGATACCTGGGATATCCCACCGCGTGGTTCATGGACCGTCTTCAAGGCGACACCTATGCCCACGGAGCCTTCGTGAACTCCACCGGCGAAATCTTTTCCGAGACCACCAATTGGCAGTACGTGGCCAGCAATATCCCGTAGCGCGTCCCGATCCAGCAAATTTATTCCACTCCCCTTGCTAACCGAGGGGAGCGGAGTTTAGTCTAACTCGGTAACCGAGAGGAGACCGAGTGAGCAAGCCTTCCGATCTGGTCCAAGGGACACTGGACATGCTGATCCTGAAAATCCTCGCGTTAGAACCGCATAACGGGTGGGCCATCAGCCAGCGCCTGCAACAGATCTCCAGCGACGTTCTGGGAGTCAGCGACGGCTCGCTATATCCTGCGCTCCACAAACTGGAACGGCGTGGTTGGATTACGGCTCAGTGGAAGTCGAGCGGAAAGAATCGTCGCGCAAAGTTCTATTCCCTGACGCGGCTCGGGCGGAAGCAACTGGAAAAAGAGACGGCAAACTGGAACCGGATCTCCACGGCGATCTCCGGAATTGTAAAGCTCAAAGAGGCGTGAACATGAGCTTCGAACAATGGTTGTATACGCTCCCTGTGCGCTGGCGCGACCGCTTTCGCGGCAAACATGTGGATCAGGATCTACGAGAAGAACTGCGCGACCATCTTGAGCAGCAAATTCAGGTCAACCTGGAGAAGGGAATGACGACGGAGGACGCGCGCTACGAAGCGTCACGGGCACTCGGTGGAGTTACTCAGATTGAGCAACAGTGCCGCGACGCGCGCGGCCACAACTTTGTCGAAAATGCCATTCAGGACTTGCGCTATGGATTCCGTCAGCTATTCCGCAGTCCGGGTTTTTCTATTCTCACCATTCTGTGCCTGACCCTGGGCATCGGCGCGAATGCGGCAGTGTTCAGTTGGATGGAAGGAATCTTATTTCGCCCCTACCCGGCGGTCGCTCATCAGGATCAGTTGCTAGCACTGGGAGGAACGGCGCGCGGAGTGCCCGGAGGCGAGCCAACCTCGTGGCCGGATTTCCTTGACCTACAGAGAAACTGCACTCTGTGCGACGCCGTGTTCGTCACCAAAATTACCGGCACCACGCTCAGCATCGGCGATCACGCGGAAGTCGCTACTGGCAGCATCGTCTCGGCGAATTATTTCGACGCGATCGGCGTCCACCCGATTCTTGGACGCGGCTTCGAACCCGGCGAAGATGTCGGCAGCAATTCCCATTCCCTCGTGGTGATCAGCTATGACCTCTGGCAGAAGCGGTTTAAAGGAGACCCGCAAATCATCGGCAAGATGCAGCGGCTCAACAATGTCCCGCACACCATCATTGGAGTAATGCCCGAAGGTTTTTATGGAACTTTCGTGGGCTGGGCGATGAATTTCTGGGTCCCAGCCTCGATGGAAGAGACGTTCGAAAGTGGTGGATACAAACTCGAAGACCGCGGAGCGCGTTGGATCGAAGGTTATGTACGGCTCAAGCCCGGAGTCAGTCGCGCGCAGGTACAAGATGAAGTCTCGGCGATCGCCACGCGACTGGAGGTTTCCTACCCCGCTACCAACCGGGGACGCAGTCTCAAGCTATGGCCACTCTGGCAAACGCCGTTCAACAATGCGCGTACTCTGCTGCCCACGCTTCAGATCATGACCGCGGTGGTGGCGTTCGTCCTTCTCATCGCCTGCGCAAATGTCGGCAACCTACTGCTCGTGCGGTCATTCGCGCGACGACATGAAATGAGCGTTCGCATGGCCATTGGTGCCAACGGCGGACGCCTGTTAAAGCAGCTTCTCACGGAAGGCCTGATCCTCGCCGCGTTCGGTGCGGCCGGCGGACTCCTGGTGGCGTACTGGTGCCGGCATGCCCTCGCGTTGCTGTTCCCGCGGCGCTCGGGAACGATGATGTATCTTCCCGGCCAGATCGACTGGCATGTGATGCTGCTCAGCACCGGCATTAGCGTTTTGGCTACGCTGGTTCTCGGGCTGGTTCCCGCATTTCAGGCGCGCGGCATCGATCTCGCCGGAGCTTTGAAAGCGGAATCTTCGAATGTAACCACGGCTCGCAGAAGGGCGTGGATGCGATCCGGCTTGGTCGTTTTTCAGGTTTGCCTGAGTTTTATTTTGTTGGCCGGAGCCGTGCTATTGCTCGAGAGCCTGCAGAAGATTCGAACCGCCAGTCCGGGCTTTTCTACGACCCGCGTTGTAGAAACGGGTGTGTCTCTGGTGGCCGCGGGATATGACGCTCAACGGTCCAAGACTTTTCAGGACGAACTGATGGAACGCGTCAGGGCTCTGCCCGGAGTCGAGTCCGCGGCGTACGCTCGAGTGACGCCGCTGGGCTATGGCTCATTCTCTTCAACGCCCATTGCGGTGGACGGCTATCAACCTTCGCCCGATGAGCAACCGTCCATTGACTACAACGAGGTCGGCCCGGCTTACTTTGCGACCTTGGGCATCCCTCTAGCCTCGGGCCGGGAATTCACCCGCGCCGACGACGAAAACGCTCCTTTGATCGCGATCGTGAATCGCACCATGCAGTCGCGCTACTGGGGCGGCCATGATCCTATCGGACGACGCCTGCAAGTGAAAGGGAAGTGGGCGGTCGTCGTCGGTGTGGCTGCCGACTCCAAGTACGAGAGCATGCGCGAGGATCCCAAACCATTCTTCTACGTGCCCCTTCTGCAGGATTTCGTGCGTGGGCCGCGTTTGAATGTCCGCACTACGGAACCTCTGCAGAGTATTTCGGCCGCACTGCTCCGCGAAGTCCATGCCTTGGACGCGAACCTCGCCCTTTACGAGACGATCACGCTTCAGGAACAGGTGGACCGTTCCACCTCGCCGCAACTTGTGGCCGTGACCCTGGTTTCAATCCTGGCAGGATTGGCGCTTCTGCTCGCAGCAATCGGCCTCTATGGTGTGATGTCTTACGCGGTAGCGCAGAGCATGCGCGAACTCGGCCTGCGCATCGCTCTTGGCGCGGGCTCAGCCGATCTGCTTCGTCTCGTCATCTCGCGTGGACTAAGGTTAACCGCAGGAGGCGTCTTCCTTGGCGCGATTGCCGGACTTGTCCTGACGCGGTTACTCGGAAAGCTTCTCTATAACGTCAGCCCCTACGACCCGCGCGCATTCGGGGCGGCGTTGGTGGTGATGACCATCACCACGCTCGCAGCTTGTTTCTTTCCCGGATGGCGCGCCACCCGTGCCGATCCGGCTCGCGTTTTGCGGGATTGATCCTGTCACGGATTCGGGGGTTACTACTTCGCGTCCGCTACCTTCTCCCGCTCTTCGTTGTACGTTCCAAACTGTTTCGCAACGATTTTGAGAGTCGGATAGAACTGCACGAACGTGTGCTCCACCGCCGCGTGCGCGTCGTGACACGTCCAGCAGCTGTTGCCGTGCGCCATGGCGCCGGATGACTTGCTGTCGGCCGCGAACCCGTAATACGCCCACTTGTCTGGATTGCGCGTTGAATCTTTGACCTCGACCGCCAGGCCCATCAGGTCGGTCTGGTAATGGCCCTTCTGATTGATCGAGCTGCGGCTGGCTGCGTCGCGCTCATCGATCACAAACATGCTCTGCTCGGGCCATTTGCCGGACTTCGCGAACTCGTCGTACGCCCAGCGCTGCACGAAAACGTTGGTGAACATCTCGTGGCTGCCGGGCTCAGGACTGTAGTTCATGCCGTATCCGGCGGAGAGAAACATCCATTCGCGGTAGTCGGTCGGTCGCAGAAGCTGGCCCTTCTCGTCATACTGCGGCTTGGCCATCTTTTCTTCGGGAGCAGCGCCCAGCACAGCCAGGCAAACCATCCCGAGCACGACCAGACAGAGAATTTTCTTCATTGAGGCCTCCCCATGTGAGTGGCAGCTTAGCTTATAGCGCCGGGTCTTGTCTTGAACGGATTAAACATGGAGAGCTTATGTTTTTGCTGTATTCCGTAGCGATGTCATCCTGAGCCGCGTCTTTTGCGGCGAAGGACCAATGCTACTTGCTGGCAGCACCCGCGCAGCAAGAAAGTTCACAGCTCCTTCGCGGCAAAGAACGCCGCCTCAGGATGACACCGTAAGAGGACTACGCAATTACCAGACGGTTCTAGCGCCGAAACAGTGAACGGTTGTTGACCATTCCCTGCCGGCCACGTCTGAACATTCGTGCCCCAGTCTGCCCAGCCCGGCAAAGTCCTGCGCGGTGGAGAGTTCTACTCTCCAATTCAGGCTCGCCTGAGCGCGAATGACGTTGTGCTTTCGGAACTGCACCAGCCTGTCGCTCGTTCGGTGCCCCGGCACGAACATGAACTCGCCTACGTAACCATCGTGCTGCAAGGCCATTACCGGGAAGGAGATCGCGGCAAACTCGACGAACTCCCGCCGCTGACCGCGGTCTTCAATCCAGTAGGCGTGGCACACTCGACCGTCATTGGGCCCGCCGGAGCATCGATGTTCACCATCGAATTCCGCACTGAGGGCCTGCGAGAACTTGGCCTTCAACTACCCGATCGCACAACTTTTGACGGTGGTGTTGGGACCATGCTCTGGCCCGGGCTGCGCTTGTTTTCGTCTTTCAAGAATCGGAGCACGGACTCTCTCATGCTGGAGGCGCACGTGTTGGAACTGCTGGGAGCGATCATCCGGCTGGATCCATCGCCGGAGAAGACGCCGCCTCGATGGCTGAAGCGCGTGAAAGATCGCTTGCACGCGGAATTCTGCGAGCGGCTCCGCATGCGCGATCTGGCGCGTGACGCCGGAGTCCATCCCGTCCACCTTGCGCGCGCGTTTCGTAAGTTCGAGAAGCGCACTCCCGGCGAATATCAGCAGCACTTGCAGATTCGCGCCGCCTGCGAGCTGTTAGGGAAACCCGAGTGGCCGCTGGCGGAGATCGCCGCCGAATGCGGCTTCGCCGATCAGAGCCACTTCACCCGCACGTTCCGCCGCATGGCCGCCACAACTCCATTGCGCTTCCGGCAAGCCGTGGTTCCGAAAACCATCGCGGCGTGAGATGACGGCGCCAAATGGAAAGCCTCTCCGGGATCGGAGCGCCTAGTCACGAATGTTTCTAGAACGTGTCTCAGAAACGTTTTTGATGGGCGCGACTTTCAGTGTCTGGGTGAAAAATCGCATTGAACGCAAGCGGTGGAGCAAGCACCACCAAAGCTTCAGCCGCGCAGCGGCGGGACATGAAAGCCCGGCACGGAAGTGTCGGGTGAAGTGGAACAAATATGCGAGTCCCGTAGGGACGTCACGCGTTCTCACGCACACTCTTTCAGTCGCACCGCAAAAAACCAGAAATGAAGCGGGCTTCAGCCCCTGAGGGAAGAGCCTTAGGTCCAGCAACCCAATTTATGAGACCAAATCTAGCGATTACGGAACAACGACGAGCGTGAAACTGGTCTGACGAGTGAGCGACCCCGACGTTCCCGTCACCGTGATCGTGTAACTCCCGGTCGGGGTTCCCGGATCCTTGGGGCCGTGGTTGGAACCTCCACAAGAGCCGAGCCAGATTGTCGAGAATCCCAAAACCATCAGGAGTCCGAGGAAGCGCACACTCCAAAGCGAGCGCTTACGCGAAGAAGCGACGACCACGATTCCGAAGAGTCCCGGCAACAGAGTGGCGTAGAGTATGCGCGAGTCTCTGTCGAAGGGCCGCTCGAGCCGGGCGATTGGAGCCTTGGTGGTTACAAGAAAGCTGGCGGCCTGGGTGCTAGCAACCGCCGTTGCAGGGCCTGTACACGTCGATTCCGAGACGCTTTCAGTACAGGTGTAGGTTACTTGGCCGGTGAATCCGTTGAAAGCCGTTAGATTCACGATCGCGGTGACGCTCGAACCCTGGGCAACCTGGTAACTGCCTACCGTGGGGGCGAGCTTGAAACCGGGCGCCGTGCTCATCGCCTGCGCCAAGGCGAAGGCGTCGACGGAGCCCAACCCGGTGATCTGATCGTAGCCTACCCCCGCTATGAAGCCGATTGTCGTGGTGCCCGTCGGACAGTTGGTCGTCCCGGTCGTGCAGGGAACTTTATTGTCGCCAGTGGTCACATCGTGGAAGACCGATGGGTTACTTACCGCTAGCCCATAAAGAGTCGGGTTCACCGGAGAGAGTCCGGTGGATGGAGGGTTGCCAAGGTACTGGTTGATCAGTGCCAATATCGCGGAGAAGGTCGGCGCGGCTGCCGAAGTCCCACCTACCGCACTGAAGTTCCCTCCAGTGCTGTCCCGGAAGCCAACTGCACAACTAGTGGGGGAAAAATCCTCGGAGCAGAGAAGATACGAATCGTGGTAGTTCGAAGCACTCAGCGAGATATCCGGAACGTCCCGGAACCCATCACTCGGCACGCCGGTTCCGGTCTGCCATGTAGGTTTTGCAAAGTACAGGCTCGCACCACCACCTGATGCTGAAAGTATGTGAGTTGTATTGTTGAGGTTTGTCGTGTCGTTCCAGGCGTCTTCGGGAATGTATTGCTCCGCCGTTAGGACTACGTCAGAGCCAGTTCCAGAGGCTAACCAATAGGGGGGATCAGTGGCCGCGGTAGTGTTTGGGGCAGTCCCACTCACTGCTCCTGCAGCGTCACCCGTGAACTCATTTCCCCCGGCACCAGTAACCTCGGGGATGGAAGCGGGCATATCGACAGCTAAGCCGGTAGTCGCCGAAGTACTCGTGCTAGACTCACAGTCGGCGGCCCCGGCGTCGCCTGATGCTGAAACGATCGTCTGACCCTGCGTTTGTCCCTGTTTCGCCCACCCTTGCACTTGCTGCGCGAACGCCTGGCCGTTGCCCGACTCGCAATTACCGTAACTAGTGCTGATGAATGGCGCAACGTTGCTTTGCACCGCCTGATCAAGAGCATTCCAAACGCTATTACTCCGAGCGCCTCCACAAGCATCGCCCGTAGCCAGACTAGCGGTCACAAAGATGATGCTAGCCTTCTTCGCGACACCCCCCGCCCACTCCAGGTCCAGGTCCGACTCACCCTCGTCACCAGTGCATTTTGTCGGGGTCGACCCAGACGGCACCGCAATCGTCGTTATCGTGCTCGCCGGAAGCTGAGCTGCGCTTCGGAAATTGTTGAGGTCGTTTTGGTTGACTGAGCTCTGACCGACGATCGCGATCTTCTGTCCCGTGCCGTCACTTCCCGCGGAATAGAGCGAGTTCAGATCATAAATCGTGGCAAAATCTGCGGGGGTCAGGAAGTGATTGCCACTCACGTAGGAGGTTAGATGTGGCTGCACCCTCGCTCTAGGCTTCGGAGCGAAAGTGTGCAGACCCGCAACGTTCACCACAGATGCCGCCAACGCCGCAGGGATGGAAGGCTCCTCGGCATTCGCGAGATGGACCACACCGTCGACCAGATAGTGATGCATTTCAACGTTGAACGCGGATTCCACCTGCGTCACCGTGCCGTCAAACGAGATTTCGTTCCTGCCGTTGGCGACCTTGATATTGTTGAAACCCTCTGATTGCAGCCACGCAGTGACCTTGTTCAGATCGTTCGAACTCATCCCAAACCGCTGGCCAAATTGTTTCGGAGTGAGATATTTGTGGTAGTTCGGGGACGAGCGGTCTCCCAGTTCGGCGATGAACTGGTCCAAGTCTTTCTGTTGCCCGGCCGAAGGATGAAAAGCGAGTGTTACACCCTGCATGGGCCTGCTTCCATCTGCGCGGCCGAGGTCGTTCTCAGGCTTGGCGAGGCCGTGTACGTTGCCCCTAAGGGCGACTTTCATACCTGCACTCAGCGGACCATTGATCCGGTCCTGCGCGGCCGCAGCGCTGATCATTGAGAATACAACCGCAGTGCACAACAAATACACAACACCCCGACCGCTCTTTACCATAAGCTAACCCCTAGGTTTGATTGCATGGATAAGGTTGAAGCCTAAGATTATCGGCTTATCTGTCGTTCGATCAAGTATCAGAGGTGAAGGTTGTATGGCGTTCGGCGCTTGACAAACTTTGACTTTGCAAAATTCCAGCAGTTCCTGCAAAAGGAGGTTCAATCGAGGACAAAAACCGGATTCTGACCTGTACTTCCGGGTAAACTTCCTGCCTTTTCGGCATACTGCTGCCGTATACTGCCCCTCGCAAAACGAGCATGTCCGCGGCTGAGGCCACAAAATCGCGCCTTGCCTACATCGACTGGATGCGGGGACTTGCCTGCCTCCTGATGTTCCAGACTCATTGTTATGACTCGTGGCTCGGCGGATCGCCTCGCCAGAGCCGGTTCTTCATGGATTCGCAATTGTTAGGGACGTTTCCAGCGCCCCTGTTTCTCTTTCTGGCGGGAATCTCGTTTGCCCTGGTCACGGACAAACTCTTGCAGAAGAATCTCTCGGCCACGCAGATCGCGCGCAGCACGATCCGCCGCGGTGCGGAGATCTTCGGTTTCGGCCTGCTGTTCCGCCTGCAGGAATACCTGATCTCCTGGGGCTGGGCCCCGAAAAGCGACCTGCTACGCGTCGATATCCTGAACACCATCGGCCTCTCGATGATGCTGATGGGCATACTCTGCTGGCTGGCATTGTCACTCTCGATTCGAAAAGGAAACATGTGGGGACAGCCGCCCCCGGCTGTCCGGCCGGGCGAAGCCCGGCAGGAGGCCGCCAGTACTCTTAAAAGCCGCTTCGTTCTGATTTTGTCAGCAGCCGCCGCTGCCCTGGTGATCTCGGCGTTAACCCCGCTCCTCTGGACCACCTGGCGCCCCCGCTTCCTCCCCTGGCCGCTCGAGTCGTACATCAACGGCGTTCACAACCTCGGCACGCCGCAAGCCTGGCTCTTCCCCGTCTTTCCCTGGACTGCCTTCGCGTTCGCAGGTCTCGCCGTCGGATTCATCCTACAAAGCCCTTGGACGCGTGCCCGCGAAGCCCGCGTATTCTTCTCTCTCGGAATCGTAGGCATTGTTCTAATCGAACTCTCGCGCTGGATCGACGCGCTGCCACGCCAGCTGTATCCGGTCTACGATTACTGGCACACCAGCCCTGAATTTTTTCTGATCCGATTGGGAATGTTGCTGCTGATTCTGACGGGAACCTACGCCTGGTGCCGCTGGGGGCTGGCACAATGGGGATTCAGTCCGCCGATTCAGCTAGGGCAGGCTTCCTTGCTCGTGTACTGGGTTCACATCGAGTTCGTGTACGGACGCGTATCGATTCTTGCCAAGCACGCGCAAACCATCGGCGGGGCGACCGTGGGGCTGGTGATCATCTTCCTGGCGATGCTGGCCTTGGCTTACGTGCGTACGCACGCCAGCCGGTGGATGAAGAAAACCGGTCCCGGAGGGACCACCGATAGTAGCCCGCCAGTTTCACTGGCGGGAAACAAGCGGTCAGCGACACTCGTGCCGTAGGCGCGACCGAAACTTGATGTGTAATGGCTCAAGCGTCGCTGCCCGGGACGCCGTTATTTTTAGGCTGCAGAAACCCGGCGTTGAAACGCCGGGCTACTATCAGGTGTTCCTCCGGAACATAAATCGGGGGACCGTTCAGATGTTCCTCCGGAACAACGTCTGGAACTGTTCTGGCCCGCCTTAGCTTGCAACCCGCTTCACGAACTCGACCACTTCCCTTTCCGCCCAGTGTCCGTCGTAGCCGTTGCCGTCCGGTTCGCCGATGAACGAACAGTGCCCGCCGTCCGCAGTCTCGATGTAGGTGAGATTGGGATTTCCCGCGATCTTTCTCAAAGTCTCCGGCCGCATGCGAATGAAGGGATCGTTGGCAGCATGAATGATCAATCCCGGAACAGCGATCCGGTCGACGACATTGGTGGCGGCAGCGCGGGCATAATAATCGTCGGCCCCGGCGAATCCGCAGTAGTACGCGGTCACGCGATCGTCGAATAAACGCAGGCTGGTGACGCCGCGCAGTCGCCGGACGTCGAAATCCTTCGGGAAGACCTTCGCCTTCGTTCGCATGCGCCGGAACAACTGCATCAGAAAATACCACTCGTAGATGCGATTCGCGCGCTCATGCAGGGCGTCAGCCGACGCGGCCAAATCCATTGCCGGACACACCGCTGCCACGGCCTCGAATTGCGGCGGTCCCTGACTGCCCCACTCACCGGCGCACTTGAGAACGAGATTGCCGCCCATCGAGAAGCCGACCAGCGCGAAGCGCGATACGCCGTCGCTCTCGATCACGCTTTTCGCGACCGCGGCGACGTCTCCCGACAAGCTTGAGTTATAGAGCGTCGGCGCGCAGTAATCCATGCCACCGCAGTTGCGCTGATTCATCCGAACGACGTTCATG
>Ga0210403_10000872_pt1 | contig 29877 bp, 42 predicted proteins | sample IncBWC19MmetaG_FD_150863 | JGI IMG/M metagenome (GOLD analysis project Ga0210403, IMG submission 150863) | Forest soil microbial communities from Barre Woods Harvard Forest LTER site, Petersham, Massachusetts, United States - Inc-BW-C-19-M | ecosystem: Environmental > Terrestrial > Soil >...
GGGGTGCAGTAATGGCTCGCACCAGCAAACCAGCAACCGACCTGTCGATCAGTGAAGGCACCGGCGAAAAGATGGACATCACTGTCGTCACAGCCATCATCGATCACAGTGCACACGTGAAAATCCCGGTCTCGGTATTCGAATACGAACTGCCGGTGCTGGAAGAGATCTTCGGCTCCGAGAACATTCAGGTGACCGGGGACGACGTGATCAGTGTTGATCGGTTCAATGCCGCCGAGGCGCACGCCGCGCTGATCCGCAAGTACCGTCAGAACGAGGCCGAAGTGCGCGCGGTGTACCGCGGCCCCAAGGCGCTGGCCAAGGAGTCGGACCTCCCCTACGAGCGTGGCGACGAGAACGCCTCGCGATTCACGCAGGCGGAGATCTACAAGGATGGCGTCAAGCAGGGACAGACCACCACCTCGCAGGCCGCTTCGCCGGCCGACACAGGTGCGGACAGCCCCGAAGATTGAGCGTTTTGTAACCGTTCGTGCCGAAACGGCCCGGCTGCAAGGTCGGGCCGTTTTTTTGAGGTGTGCAGATGACGTGGTCAAACGCTTTCGACATTGGCCCTTGCAACGTGACCGTTGACGTCGTAGGCGGATCGTCACACGTCTGGTCAGGCCTTCTCGCCAAGGGAGCATCCTCACCTCCCGTCACAGCGATAAATGGTGACGTTGTGCAGGCTTCGGTCACATCAGGTGGCGATGTCGTTCTCACTTGGCTAAGTGGCACCGGAGGTTCGCCGAGGATCGGTTACCAGCTTTCGGTTATCCCTACGTACAACATCGCATCCGTGGGATTGCGTGTGTCAGGCATATCCATGCCACAAGGCATATCCGGTGTTGCACAAGCATTTTCAAGCGAATCGGCACTCACTCAGGTGACCCTTTCATCTGCTGGTGGAAATGTCTGGACGCCGGACCCTGCGGACATTTCGTCTGAAACACCGCACGATGGGCTGTACATTTTTGAGGGAAGTGGCGTATGACGGCCATCATCATTCAGTTCACGCCACAGGTTGCCGAGGCAGTCGTTCCCGTCGCTCCTGATGAGACGATTGTGGTGACGCAGAACAGCGCGGGAAATATCATTTCCCCCGTCATCACACAGGGTGGCATCCCTGTTACACCCACCAGCCTGACGATCGATATGCCGCCAGTGAGTGGCATCGCCGTCGTCAGCGGCTTGACCATTCTTTACACGCCGAATGCCAACGTGATTGGCACCGACACGTTCACGTATCACGCCACCTATGCGGGCGTTGATTCAGCACCCGCTACCGTGTTCATCAACATCACGATGAACTACAACTGCGACTGCGACGATGCGTTCCCCACGTCCACCTTGGCGGCGCTCCGGCAACGGATGGTCGTGCGCCTTGGATACGCAGCGCTACTCACCTCGCCACCTGGTCTGAATCTTCTCATCAATGATTTCCTGTATCAGGCACAGGTGCTTCTGTATTGCAAGTACGACTGCTTCCGCACCGAGCGGTGGTTCACCTGGGCGATGCCACAGGGTCAGCGGTTCTACGACTTTGGAGCCAACTCCGACTTGTGCACGAAGGTCATGGACCCCCGCAAGGTGAAGTGGGTCGGAATCTCCAAGGGCGATACGGTGTGGACGGAGCTGATGTGCGGCATCAACCCGGTCTACTACCGTTCGATGCAGCAGGCCATCCCGCAGTTCTACGACATCCGCCAGTGCATCGAGGTGTGGCCGGCTCCCAACTCCGACGAATGGCAGCTACGCATCAAGGGCGACTTTGGGCTGCTGCCGTTCGTGGCCGATGGCGACGTTACCACGATCGACGCCGAGGCGGTGTTCCTGTTAGCGCTGGCCAATGCCAAGGCGCATTACGAGCAGCCCGACGCCGGCACCACGATGGCAATGGCGACCGGCCTGATTGCCGATCTGACCGCGGGCCAGCACTTCACGCGGCGTTACCTGCCGGGGGCCACGATCCTGCCCAACGCGGTGCCACCGAAGATGGTGCCGTAATGGCTGATCCGCAGGTCTTCCCGCTCGGCGGCTTCGTCACCGGCATCACGCGCCTACGCTACAAGGGTGGCGCCTCGCCGCAGTCGTTGTACGACCTGCAGAACGGCTACGTCGACCAATCCGGCATGCCGACCAACCGTCCCGGCACGACCTATAACGCCACGCTGACAGCCGGCACCAAGGGCTTGTGCGCCTTTCAGGGCAAGCTTCACGTGTTTGCGTTGACCGCGATCAGCGTGCCCACCGGCTACGCGCTGGACATCCTGATTCATCCCAACCCGGCGTTCGCTGGCACGCTCGACCACATCTACTTCGCCAAGCCGTTTCTCGGCTTCCTGTACGTGGTGGCTGGCTTCAGCGATGGCAGCGTGTACCACTACTGGCTGCAGTCGGTCGGCGCATGGAAGGCGAACACCATCTACCAAGCCAATCAGAACGTGCAGCCAACCGTAGCCAACGGCTTCCTGTACACGCCGTCCAGCGTTTCCAATCCGGTGGCCTGGGCGCCGAACGTGCTGACATCGGTCGGCGCAGTGGTGCAGCCCACGGTCTACAACGGATTTCAGTACACCTGCATCGAGGCCGACGGGGCCAATCCGTCGACCGGATCGATCGAGCCCGTGTGGATCGCCGCCAATGGCGCCACCGTGAACGACATCAACGACAATGCCGCTACGCCGGGTGCGCCGACCACGACGCCATCCACCGGGTCGCCGGCCGGCAGCCGCTACGACAACCTGCCAGGGGTCAAGGGCGTATGAGCATCCCTGTCTGGCAGGCCGGCACCACCTACGCACCAGGTGCGATCGTCGTCCCGTCGTCAGCACCGCCCGTCACGTTATCGCCGCCGACCAACGGTGATTTCGAAACTGGAACCCTATCGGGGTGGACTACCGCCAGTCCGTCGATGTGGTCGGTGACAAGTGATGCCTATGCCGGAGCGCACTCCGCGCAAGCCATCGGCGGCGGCAGCTCCGATCTGGAAAACACCTTGCATGCGCCGGTCACTCCGGGCATGCAGATCACTGCCACATGCATGATCAAGTTGACCAATGTTTCCGTGGACGATCAGGGTGCACAGGTCAACATCATCTGGCTCAACTCAGGCAGCGGCGTGATCAGCACGTCGAACGGCAATCTGATCTTCGGCCAGGGCGGATCGTGGAAGCAATCGACGTGCACGGACATTGCGCCGGCCGGCGCCGCCTACGCGCTCATCAGCTTGGGCGTCAACACCGGAAGCCACGGCGGCCACGTCAATTTCGACCAAGTATCGTGGAGCTACGCCTTTCAAGCGTTGCCGGCCGGCATCGTGTTCAAGGCGACACAGGCCGCTCCCGGCAAGAGCGGGTCCAGCGAGCCGGTGTGGCCAGGCGTTGCCGGCACGGTGGTCGACAACCAGGTCACATGGCTGGGTGAGTACGCGACGCGGATCGTCTGGCAGGCGTCCCCGATTCTCCAATCCGGCGGCACCGAGCCCACCTGGCCCACCGTGACCGGCGGCATGGTGCGAGACGGGACGATCGACTGGACGGCGCGTACGGCGCAGATCATCGACCCCAATTGCCCGCAGTCCAAGATCGTCGCGATTGGCGCCGGCAAGGTGTTCGCTGCGGACAATGACATCGTGCGGTATTGCTCGACGGTCAACCCGCTTGACTGGACGGCCACGAACGACGCCGGCTACCTGCCGACTGGACTGCAGACCTACGGATCGAATCCGGCCGCCGCGATGGGTCTGTACCGCTCCAACCTGGTGGTGTACAACGCCGAGGGCTTCCAGATGTGGCAGCTGGACCCTGACCCGGCCAACATCGCGCTACTCGACGCGCTGCCGGTGGCCAGCACGCACAATCCGGCCCTGGCGCCTACCTCAAACGACCTGTTCTTCCTGTCCTCGCAGGGCGTGCGAAGCATGGGCATCTCGTCGGCGGGTGTGAACCTGGAAGCGGGCGATGTTGGCATGCCGGTCGATGCGCTGATCAAGCCGGCGCTCGCTGCGGCCATCGCTTCCGGCATCGAACCGATAGGCACCTACGTTCCCGCGATGGGCCAATACTGGTTGTCGTTCGCGAACTATCCGACCAACGGCAACTCGCAGGTGTTCGTGTATTCGATCAATGTGCCGAATGCGCCGGGCAAGTGGAGCTACTACAACTTTCCTCTGGCGATCACCGACTTCACCCAGCTCAACGAAAAGCTATACGTTCGCGGTGGCGATGATGTACTGCTGGTAGACGACACGGTGCTGTACGACTACGTCGGTCGATCCTCCGGCGCTGGCGGACAGGTCGATGTCGTCGGCGTGGTGCAGACGCCGTATATCGACTTGGGCTCGCCGGGCGTCGAGAAAATGTTGGTCGGCTTCGACTCGGTCAACCTAGGCACGCCATCGGTGCAGATCGGTTACGACGAATTCAATCTGTCGAATCTCACCGTGGGCTTCACGATTCCAGCCGACACCATCCCCGGCATGATCATTCCGCTGCCGATCGCCTCGCCGTCCTTCAGCCTGAAACTTACCTTCCCAGCCGGCGCGCCGTGGAAGATGATGTCGGCCAACTTCTACACGATGCGGTTCCGGGTGGGCGCATGATCTTTCCCAACAATCCCCCGTCGAACATCATGAAGGCGCTGAACTGGCACATGCAGTACATCGCCGAGCGCATGCGGCCCGACGAGATCCAGCACTGGCTCGCCGTCAGCGGCGCTCCGTCGTACGACCCGGAGGTCGCGGCGGCCGGCTTTATCGCCACCCCGGGACTGAAGTTCAGCGTGCTGCACACCGATGGCAACCCGGCCATTGTCGGCGGCTTCCACGAGGTCAGTGCGGGTTGCTGGGACGGCTGGATGATCGGCACGCTGGTCGGTTGGGAGGAATGCTGGCGCTCGATCACCAAAGGGTCGCGCTGGCTGATCGACGAACTGTTCGCCAGCGGCGCGCGGCGCGTATGCATAAGCACCATTGCTGAGCGTACCGAGGCATGCATGTGGTATGTCGATGGGCTGGGTCTGCAATGGGAAGGCACCCATCGCCGGGCCGGCGCGCATGGCGAAGACATCGTGTTCTATTCACGCATCACAGAGGATCGGACATGAGCGGCGGATCAAACGACGCATCCAAGCAGGCCGCTGCCAACCAGGCACAGCAGCAGGCGAATATCCAGGCGGCCACGACGCAGATCGGGAGCATCTTCAACAACCCGGCACGGCAGCAGGAATACAAGGATCTCAACACCGCCACCACCGGCTATTACACCGACCAGCTCAATCAGCAGCAGGACAAGGCGAATCGCAACCTGAAATTCGCGCAGGCACGCGGTGGCCAGACGGGCGGCTCCGTGGCGACGGATCAGGCCACGCAGTCCGGCAAAGATTACTTGGCCGGCGTACTCAAGGCGAAGAATCTCGGCGCGGCGGCGGCAGCGAACCTGCAGGGGCAGGACTCGACGGAGCAGGCCAATCTCACTGCGGCGGCGCAGGGCGGCCTGTCGGCCACTGATGCCGCCTCTCAGGCCGCCTCCGCGATGAAGGGTAGCCTTGACTCCGCGCAAGCGACCTCGACCGCCAACGCGTTTGGCGATGCCTTCGGCGACTTCGCCGGCGTCTACCAGAAGTCGCAGGATGCGGCCCAGCTGCGCAACGGTATGCTGTACTCGTACAACACCGTCTATCAGCCGGGCTTCGGCTACGGCGGCAACACCGGAGCGCCACGCTGATGAATGTCATGAGTCTCGCGCCGGTCAAGAAAGCCATCGAGCTGCAGCGCGCGATCGAGCGCATACCGCATCATCTGGTGCGGGCCGACTTTCCGCTGCTGCACCATTTCTCCAAGGGCGTGTATGCGCGCTCGCTGCTGATCCCGGCCGGTCACGTCATCGTCGGCCATCGTCACGCCACCGAGCATCTTCTGATCATGTCAGTCGGCGACGTTGACATCACCACCGACGAAGGCATGCAGCATCTGGTCGGCTTCAACGTGATCAACACGAAACCCGGCATCAAGCGGGCGATCTACGCGCATGCCGACACCATCCTGACCACCATCCACGTCACCGATGAAAACGATCCCGACATCATCGGTGCACACATCCTGATGCCTGAGCCGCAGGAAGCCATTGAAGGGGACACGCCATGACATGGGTCGCCGTCGGCCTCACCGTCCTCGCTGCGGCGGGCACGATGTACAACAACCAGCAGGTAGCGAACCGGCAGGATTCGACACTGGCTGCTAGCCTGCGCCAGCAGGGCATGCTGCAGCAGCAGCAGAATGCCAAGACCAGCCAGCTGATCCAGAAAACGTCGGAATCCAACCCGGCGACAGCCAAGGCCGATCTGCTGGGCCAGTTCACGCAGGCGATGCAGCAGAACAAGAGCCGGGCGACCAACCCTCTGAATCAGGCTGGCGCGGTCAGCAGCGCCTACACGAAGGCCGCTAATGATGCCGCCACCGGCATCAGTGCCTACGGTGCGGACCAGGCCGGATTGTTGTCCTCGATCGATGCGCCCGGGCTGCAGCGCCAGCAGGAGGCCGAGAACCTGCAGCAGTACGCCACCGGCCTCAACCAGACGAAACAGCAGTCCGCCTCCGATCAATTCCTGGCGCAGATGAAGCTCAATAGCATCAAGCCCAATCCGTGGATTGGCGGGGTGACCGACGCGATGCGCTCGTACGCGATGGCGAAGGCGGGCGGAACAGGCGGAAGCACTGGCACGGGAACCGCACTGCCTACCACCGACGGCGCCGGCCCAGCGTCAGGTGCAGCGGCTCCGGGCTTCGGCTCGCTCTACAATTACGCGCCGGTCTACGGACAGTGAGGACACCATGAGCGGATTCAGCGAACTCGGCGCCGCCCTCGGCGGACTCGACCAGAGCGGCACCAACGCCTACCAGACCGGCATGCTGCGTGGCGCGCAGGGAGCCGACCTGCTCGAGCAGGCCCGCCAGCGGCGCAACAAGAACCTGGCGATGGCGGCGATCACGCCGGACAAGATTCAGGCTGCCTTGTCCAATCCACAGGGACAGGAAGCCTCTGACCTGGCCGCCGCACTCGTACAGGCCGGCGAGAATCCCGAGCAGTTGGCGAACTACGGAAAGACCATGCAAGGCACCGGTGAACGCGGCCAGCTGTGGACGGCGGCAACCCAGCCCGGCGCGACGGTCACCAGCTTGAACCCGATGCTGGCGGCACTGGCCGGAAAGCCGGTGGCCGTGACCGACGTGGAAGGCAATACACTGATCAACAAGTACGTCGACCCGAATCAGGAGGCTGCGGTCGGCGGAAACGTGCCTACTGCGGTGGGTCAGTCCGATATCACAGCAGCCCTGGCGCGTGCAGGTGCATCAAACGCCTCGGCGGCCCGCCAGTACGCCGGCATCGGTGCGGACAAGGCCGCAAACTACGAACTGGTGGATGATGGCAGTGGTAATTTGGTGTCCGTCAACAAGATGACGCAGCAAGCCATGCCAGTCATGTCAACGGATGGTGTGGCCTTCAAGGGAAGCAAGAGTGGTGGGAAAACGGTTACCCCCACATCGCCCACGACGAATGATCTGGCAATCGTCGGCGCGCTGAATAGGCAGGGTGTCGTTGACCCTGCGAAAGCGCAGCAGTTCGTACTGTGGCAGGCTCAGCAGGTCGAGAAAGACCCGCGTATGGCGAACTCAGCCTATGCAGCGCAGAAGTATGTTGCGCATCTTGGCGGCATGGCGTCATCCGTTCCGGCATCCATCGGGCAGGCATTATCGTCGGCATTCCCTGGTGTACTTGGGCCGTCCATTCCTGATAGCGGCACCACTTCAGCATCCGCTCCCGCACCCTATGCAACGCCCGTCCCTGCCTCGATGGCTGAGGCGTTGAATAGCGCCGCGACCACGAAGCCGATTCCGGGAAAGGTCAACGCTTCGGGCGACTACACGCCGCCTACCAAGACTGTTGTGCGCACCGGCAAGCAGAACGGTCGCAAGGTCGTGCAGTACTCGGACGGGACGATCGACTATGCCGATTGATCCGAGCCAAGTGCAATGGGACGACGCGTCACCGACCACGACGCAAGGCATCAACCCAGCGACCGTGCAGTGGGATAGCACACCGGAACCTTCCAAGGTCGGCGCATCCTCTGATATCGGATCACTGGCGCAGGCCGCGTTTAAGGATGCCGCAAGCCATGCGACTCCGGCGCAACTGAATGACCCTAGATTCGGCATTGGCTTGGCGCGCTCGATCGGCCAGAAAATGGGCATCAACCCCGAAGATGTGCTGCCTCAACCATCTTCCGCACCGGCATACACGGAATCAGGCGCTCCGGCCGCCGCTGCCGCCTTCATGCAGGGATTCGCCAAGCCATTGGCACACGAAGCTGCCATCCCGGTCGGCTTGGTAGGTGGCATCGCTTCACGCCTTGGCAACGACTCCCTGTTCAAAACCTATGACCAGATGACGGGTGATTCTGGGAGCGCAGACATCGCGAAAAGTCCTGTAGCCGGCCAGCTGGGCCAGCTTGGCGGAAGTCTTGCCGGATTCGCGTTGGCGCCGAGCATCGGCGGCGCATCGGACATTGCCTTGGTCAGCAAGCTGGCGCAGAGCGGCGCGGCTGGACAGAAGCTTGCTCCGGTTGTGGCACATATCTTGGAGAACGCCCCAGGCGCGCTGGCGGCAGGCGGCCTGCCACAAGGCAGCGAGGCTGCGCAGAAGACCTTGCAACAGGGTGGGACGCTGGGGCAGGCAGTGGGTGAGGGTTTGGCTGGTACTGGCCTCGGGTCGGCGCAGTTCCTCGTGCCGACCTCACTGGAAGGCAACGCACTAGTACGCGGAGCCTCTGGCTTCGGCATCCAGCAGGCATTGAATCAAGCGCAGCAACAGGCGCAGCATGCGATCGCGCCGGATGTGTTCCAGTCTGCGCAGGCCCCCGACTTGAGCAACCCCATGACCTACCTTGGCGCTGCACTTGGGCTCGCTGGTGGTCATGGTGATGTCACTCCGTTTGCCGAACCGGGTATCGGAAAAGTGGCTGGCGACGTGCAGGCGCCTGGAACGGCCGAGCCACCCGGGCCGCGTGCGCTTCCGCCGCCCGACTCTGCGCCACCGACCTCCACCGCACCGAAAGCTCCAGTCGCTCCGCCAGTCACTGACCTTCCCACGGCTGCCGGTGCATTCATTGCCGACCCGAAAGCCGCGCTGACCGCGCTCGATCCGGTGGTGCTGCACCAGGTTGCCAGCGATGCCGGCTTCACGATCCGCCCCGGCACCGCCCCGGCGACCATCGTCGACACCATGATGGGCAAAGGTACGCCGTTCCTGCACTCGGACGTATTGCCGGAGTACATGGCGGCGCTGCAGGAGCATGGATTGCCCTACGCGGTCTCCGCGCCGCTCGCTGGATCGCCTCCGACGCCCACGCCGGCACCACCGGAGCCACAAGACTTCGCGCAAGCGCTGAAGGCAGGGAATTCGCCCGTTGCCGTGGACACCGCCGGCACCGCCTACACGCCGCAGCAGGGCGCATCGGAACTTGGGCAGGCCATCGGCAACCGTCCGCCAGCAGCACCGGCGTTGCCGGCGCCGGTGACGACGGTCGATAAGGCCGGCACTGCGATGACATCGGCCGACTTCTTGACCAAGACGCGCGCGGCGCAGCAGGAAGCTGAATCGCTGCAGAGTGCCGTGCTGCACCGCCAGAATCTCGGCATCACACCGGACATCGAGCGCACGCAAGGTCCGCGCTGGGATGCGCAGCGCAACGCGGAAGCCGCGGGTGGTAGCGAGCTGGCGACGCAGCGCGAAGACGATTCCCCGCCGTGGTGGCTGGCCGGCCAGCAGGCCGATGAGGAAGCGACCGCGGCACGAGCAGCGCAGAACGCCACGAAGCTGCAGACCGCCATCCATGCGCCTGGGCCGGCGAATGCGCCGATGCACCCGTGGACGCCGATCGACGCAAACGTGGACGTGCCCTACGCCGGCGGCCAGTCCAAGGACTTGAGCAAGGCCTTCATCGACCGTCGCATCCCGCAAACGATGGAGATCGCCGGCAAGACGATCGACGTGCACGAGGCGATCGGTCTGCACGAGAACATCGAATCCTCGTTGATCCACAACACGAAGGTGTGGAAGCCAGCCGAATTGGATGCGCTGGCGCAGCGGGTTGGACTGCAGTCCGCGCAGGACTTCCCCGCGCTGGTGCGCGAAAAACTCTATGCCGGCAAGGCGCTGTCCTACGTGCAGGGCCACAACATCGCCACCAAGGGCGAGAATCACCTTGTTGCGACCAAGTACGGCGTGCCGGCCGCGAAGTACCAGATGGGCCTGCAGTCATCGATCAAGGCCGCTCTGAAGCATGGCACTGGCGCGGCGAATGTCCCCACCGAGCTGGATACCAAGCCGTACGACAACATGGGCGAGTCGCACCTGGTGCCGCAGCAGGATGATGCCTACCAGCAGCATCTGACCGAACTGGCCGGCGAGCGCCAGGCCATGTCCGGCGACGACCGCGCCCGCGCCGCTGCGTTTCTGACCGAGGCCGGCGTACCGCAGGCCGATCATGACGAAGCGATAGCGCTGATCCAACTGGCCGACCGCGCCTACGATGCCGGCGCCGAGCCGCGCGATATCCTCACTGACCCCGCCATGTCACCCTCGGCCAAGGCGCGCGCGCTCTATGACCTGGCCGCCAAGCAGGAGACACTCCGTGCTGAACCTTCACGTAGCGCACCACGCCTTGAAGCTGGCGATGGATCGGAGACTCAAGGGCTTACCCGCCCTCGTGCCGCAAACGATCAAGCCCTCGGTCAAGCTGCCGCAACCGAACCGGGTCGAGGAGTTCCCGAAGCGGCCCATCAAGTAGGCCGGCCGTCTCGAGTTGAGGAAGGCGTATCAGAGCCCGCAGATGGAGGCGTTGCCGGCCGCCGTACCGACTGGACGCCGGCACTGGAAAAGGCCAGTGATGCCGCGGTCGACTCGCTGGTGGAGCGTTACCGCGGATCTACGCTGGCCGATTCCATCGCCAAGGAGTTCAAGGAACACCAGGGCGCGGCGCTGATCGGTCAGGCGATAAAGAGCCATCAGGATTTGGCGGCATTGGCCAGAATCTACCGCAGTCCGGTCATCGAGACGGCGCGTTACATGTTCGTCGATGCGGATGGCACCGTGCTGGGTGAGACGGCCGTCAGCTCGCGTAAGGCCGGATCTTCGATCATCTTTCCGGTGGGTGAGGATGACGGCGCTGCATGGCTCATCAAGGCGGCACCTGAAGGGACGACGGGCGTGTGGATGGTGCATAACCACCCCAGCGGCAATCCGAAGCCATCCAGCCCTGACCTTGAGGCCACCGGGTCACTAGGCATCCAGTTGGGGGATACCTCGCGCGCACCGAAACTGCTCGGACATGTCGTGCTGGATCACGATACGTTCGGCCAGATCAACGCATCGGGCGAGGATATGGGGATCGGGAAACTTCCGATGAAGGGATCCGATCCGCTGCGTGATCGACGCGGTGCTGATTTGTTCGACGTGAAGATGACATCGCCGGCGTTCGCCGCCAGCACCGGCAAGCATATCGCCGATATGACGCCAAAAGACTCGACCGCTGTCGTCATCATGGGCGCTCAAGGTGAAGTCGTGTCGGTGCACACCTTCCCGAACGAAGTACTTGCTGGCCCGCGCGGCGGCGCGCTGTTGTCGCGATTGGCCGCCAAGAAAGGTGGTTTGGGGATTGGCATCGTCACCAGAACCGATACCTTCGCCCAATTCCGCACCAAGTTCGACGACGCGAGCAATCGCAGTCTGCTGTACGACGCTGTGGTGGTCACGCCGAACGGCAAGGCTATCCAGCTGGGCAACCATCCCGAATTGATGCCAAAGCGCAGCCTGCTCGGCAAGCAATCATCCGGCGCGGTACAGAGCGGCAATTCGGGCGTGAAGGTGTACGAGGGTGCGCAGGAGCCGGCTCCGATCAGTCTGACGATGGTGAAGGAAGCGCTGCGCAACCGGGGCATGTCGGAAGAGTCGATCGCCGGCATGAGTCGCGCCGAGCTTCGTGCCGAGCAGGCCAGCCTGCGCGCCCGCTCCGAGCCCACACCGGAACAGAAGGACACTGGCGTCAAGAACGCGACCAAGGAAGAAGAGCGCGCGATGAAGGGAAAGGCGGCGGTCGAGCATGATCTGTCGACCAGCAACCCGGCGCAGTACGCCACTGCGAAGGCACGCTTTGATGCCGACCCGCATGCCGGCCAGATCCTCGCCGCCAAGGTGATCAGCGACAAGAAGGCGATCACGCCGGAGGATTCGATCCTGCTGGGCCTGGATGCTATGCGGATCATCAATGCACGCCAAACCGCCTACGAACAAGCGGAGAAGGCGCTGGACCGCGGCGACGAGGCTACCCGGGTTGCTTCGCTGTCGCTGATTCACCAGCTGGATGGCCAGATGGAAGCCAACGACATGGCGTCGCGCTATGCCGGCGTGCGGGCCGGTCAGGCACTGCAGGCGCGCAAGGTGATGATCGCGCAAGACTACTCAATGGCGCGCATGGTGCTGCGTGCGAAGGTGGCCAAAGGTGCCGACCTAACTGCCGCCGAGCGCACCAAGCTGGAGGCTGCAGCAAACGCCATCGCGCAGCGCACCAAGGAACTGGACGCGCGAGAGGCTAAGCTACGCGCCATGGAAGCCGAGGCTAGGCCAGTGGCGGCGAAGCGGGCCGCAAAGGTGAAATTCGATGACCTGGTGAACCAGTTGAAGGCGATCGCGGAGAAAGACCACATGAAACCCGGATGCGTGTCATGAGTTGCGAGCCGACCGACGAAGTTCGCCGCATCATCCGAGCCATGGCGCGCGCCAAGGTCGAGGAAGGGTTCACCGACGCCAATGCGATCGTGGACGAGATCCATGCGGCCATCAATGACCACACCCCACTGTGGAAGAACGAGATCGCCGACATCATTACCGGCATCGGCCAGCCCAAGCGAAAGGCGACGCAGACCGAGTTGCAGGAACGCCTGAATCAGCTCAAGCGCGACCTGAAGGCCACCTATCACCCGAAGCCGGCCGCCAAGACCCCGGATGAGAAGGCGAACGCGGCGCAGCAGACGCGCCTGCGCAACCAGATCGCCGATCTGCAAGGACAGATCAACCGCAAGGACTTCAGTAAGCCCGAAAAGCGCGCGCTGGCCTACGACACGACGACACAGAAGCTGCAGCTCGACCTGGCTGCCGCCAAGCGCGAGGCGGACAAACTGATGGCGAAGATCCAGCGCGCCAACCGGACACCGCTGCGGAAGACAGTCGATACGATGGCCGAGCTGTACCGTGCGTCGATCCTGTCGGGCTACACGGTGTTCGAACATCTGGCCGGAGCCTCGGTAGGGCGTCTGATTTCGTCGCCCTTGGAGCAGCTGGCCGGCGAGATATTGCATCACGTGCCGGGACTGCGCGGGATATCGGAAAGGGCGCCTACCGAGGGCGGCGGCTTCCAAGGTCGTGCGCTCGCGGAAGGCTACAAGGCCATCGGAGCCGCGGAAACACGCAAGGCGATGGTCGACAAGGTGGTGCGCGGCTACAGCGACCGCCAAGCGATGTACGACAAGCATGCCGACTACGACGGGGCCTTCCTCAGTGTCGTTGGTCATCTGCACGACACGATCAAGACGCCGGTGGAGCAGTTCGCGTTTTACAAGGCACTGACCACGATCAACGGCCAGATGCGAAAGCAACTCGCGCGCGATGGAAAGTCACCGGATGAGATCGACGCCGAACTCGCCAACGAGTACACCCAGTCCCGCAATGGTGCGCTGGCATATGCGTATTCCAAGGCGGCCAAATTGCAGGGCGACAACTGGCTCGCTGACGTGATCCAAGGCGCCATCCGCAACATCAGCAGCAAGGGCGCGCATGGCGCGGTGGCCGGCGGCTTGCTGAAGCTCACCATGCCGATCATTCGCATACCGACCAACTTCGCCAAGGAAACGGCCGAGTACGCGACCGGCTTCGCCAATGCGCTGGCCACCGCGATTTATCACCACGGCGAGGATTTCACACCGGAAATCAACGACAACATCATGCGCAACCTCAAGAAGGGTCTGGTCGGCGCAGCGTTGGCACCGCTGTTCTGGATTCTTTACACCGAGATGGGCGCGCTGTGGGATGAACAGCGCAAGAAGAAGGCCGGCGAGCCCGAGTACGGCGACATCCGCACGCCGCTGGGAACGATCAATCATCACCTGCTGCACATTCCGCTGGTCGAGTTCGGCCAAGCCGTTGCGCTGGCCCGCCGCGTATGGGAACAGCAGAACGGCAAGTTGGACAAGAAGACCGGCCAATTGAAGAGTGCGGAACAGGCGGCCGGTGATGCAGCGATTCATGCAGCGGTCGACGTGGGCCGCACATTGCCTTTCGCGCAGGCATCGAAGGACTTCATCGACGGCATGCGTGACGCGTCAAGCCTTGGCGATTACACCGGCCGCATCGCTTCGGGTTTCGTGCCACAGATCGTCCAGCAGATTGCGCGCGGCAACGATCCCGACCAGGCCCCGCGCAAGCCGCACGGTTTCGTTGAGCAGATTGAGCAGGGCATCCCTGGCCTTCGTGAAAACGTCGCGCATAAGCCACTCAAAGGCATGACCCTGGACGCCAAGCTCGACCTATACGATAAGATGGGTGCCAGTGAGCGGGAGAAGAGTGACATCGTGGATTCGATCATGACCACGGCCGGACACGAACGCGGCCGCCTCACGGATGAGCAGATCAAGCGTCTGGATGCCATCCAATGACCAAGGCAAGTGTTCCCGTCTTCCGCAACATGCTCAAGTCCGTCGTGGTCGATACCGAAGCGACCAAAGGGGCGCAGGTTGGCATAAACTTGCTCGACCCGAGCGGCAAGTTGGTCAACTGGTCGGACATCCTTAATCCGAAGACAACGACGGGATCGACGCTTAACTCCACCGATGACCTGCAGGAAGGTCAGTGGAATCTGTACTTCACCAACAAGCGCGCGCAGGACGCTGTTGGTGGCATTCTGGTAAACACGCCAGATATCAACCTTGCCTACGCGCCTGGCGTACCCAGCATCAGCGCCATGCTTGTGCATCTCACAGCCATTGCGCTCACCAACCTCACCTATCCGATGGTGGTGGCCGTCGATGGCGCAGGAAACGCCTACTATCCAGACCTGACCAATCCAGTGGATGTCTCGCGCATCGTTGGCGTCACCATGAATTCGGCGTTGGCTGGCGCAACGGTTCAGATCGTCACATCAAGGAATTTCACCGAAATCGCGTGGAGCTGGTCACCTGGCCGCATCTATTGCGCGGTGACCGGTGGCGGACTCACGCAAACTGCACCGACTACGGGAGCCGTCGTTGAAGTCGCTCGCGTCATCACTCCCACATCCATCCGCGTCGGCATTCAGCCGGCTATCTTGAGGTAACGACCATGGCAGGCAACAAGTATCTCGCGCTCGACGGAACCACCAATCTTCCCAAGGAGATTGCTGGACTACAAACTAGTGCTGGCGTGGGCAGTGCGGGCTCTATCCCTGCGCTGAATGGCTCCGGCGTCATCGATGCGACCATGATGCCGCCAGGCGTTGCGGTGAATGCACAGTCCTTCCCCACCTCGGAGAATCTGGCTGCCGGTGCGCTGGTGAATATCTTCAACTCCACCGGGACGCCGACGGCGCGCAACGCGAATGCAACCGACGCGACCAAGCCAGCGCAAGGTGTCGTGATCGCATCAAGTACCTCGCCGGCGGCCAACACCGTTTATTTCCCTGGTGCGCTAATCACCGGCCTTTCTGGACTGACGATCGGTACACCGGTTTTCCTGTCCGCCAGCACTCCGGGAGGCGCGACAAGCACAGCCCCATCAGCAGCCGGAAATCTGGTACAGCAAGTGGGCTCAGCGATGAGCGCCACCGAGCTTCTGTTCTTTCCGATGGCCGGCATCATTCATGGGTGATGCATGACTAACCGGACACCGCTCATTCGAGACGCGACGACGAATCTCCCTTCGGAGCTTCGTTCGGGAGATACGATTGCCTTTAGTAATTTAGGATCCCTACCGACGACGCTTGCCGGCTATGGCATCACGGATGCGCTCGCTACGATCACGCCAGCAGGCTACATTGACGGTCTGAAGATGGTGTGGAACAGCGCGACTTCGATCAGCGTGACGAGCGGAACATGCTACATCCAAGGATCGAGTGCAGTTATCTCGTTTCCATCCCTATTAACACTTTCTAGCCTGAGTCTATCTGCCTCGACGTTCTATCATTTATATGGTTACCTGAATTCTGGCACTCCATCGATCGAATTGGTGACGACAGCACCAGCAGCAGCGTATAGCGGTACAGCACGATCAAAGACGGGCGATACGTCACGACGCTATTTAGGAAGCGTTTTGACTGACGCAAGCAATAATGTATTCCCGTTTTCTATAGCAAACGGGAAGTTTATGTATCTTGGAGCTGGTAATGCTGTCTTCACAGTATTGACAAGTGGAAGCGCGACATCTTCTACTTCCATTTCACTATCTGGTGCAATTCCTATAACAGCGGCTTCAGCGACAGGAAGGTTAGCGAATAATTCAACGACAGTGAATTTCAGTATTCAGCAAACAGTTGGAGGAAATAATTTCGTTTCCATACCTTCTATTGTCTCCGGTTCCGGCCCTCCGATTACCGTCGATTTCCCCGTATCTAGTCAAGCATGCGCTTACCTAACTGGTGGGGTTGGTGGAAGTGCAAACATCACCATCCTTGGTTACATCTACGAGCGATGACCATGTACGCTGTAACGATCCTATCTAACGGATGCACCAGCTGGCGAGCGATCATCTCGAGCGCTGACATGCTGCCCGGCGAAGTGCTGTCTGTCGATGTTCCTTCGCCCACGATGGCCGATGCCGCTGCGGCGCTCATGCAGGACGTTCAGGCGTGGCTCGACGTGACCGCCAGCCAAAATGGTTACGACTCCATCGCTTCGTGCATATCCTATAAGGACAGCGCTGTTTCGCAGTGGGCATCCGATGCCACCTCTGCGATTGCTTGGCGCGATGCAGTATGGCAGGCCTGTTTTCAGTGGAAGCAGTCGGCCAGTGCCAATCCTCCACCCATTTTCCCGACTTCCGCACAAGTCATATCGCAATTGCCGCAGCCGTCTACATTCGGATGGATAACTCACACACCAGGGTCGACATCATGATGATAACTACCGACACGCAGATTTTCTCCCAGGCCGAGGACCTCTTTAATTGGGCGTTTCGAGCCGGCGTGCTGGCGCTAATCATCTATGTGTGGCGAAATGAGGCACGCCAGTATAAACAGGACATCGAGGCACGCGAGCTGGAGACGCGAATCAAGGATTCCATGACCAATGTTCGCGAGTTCCGAGAGCTTCAAGTGACCGTTCACAAGATCGACCGACTGATTGTTCGCATCGCGGATAAGATGAATATCCCTACGAAGGAGTACGACTAATGGACCAGATACTCGAAGCGCTACGGGAAGAGATGGGAAAGCTGGAAGACACACTTGAGAAACTCCAAGCTAGCTCACCGGTCAGCAGCAACTCGACCATCAGCATCGTCGGTGGAACGGGCATTAATATCGCCGTAGGATGTTGTGTGGTGACCTTCATTCTTGCCCTGTTCGTATGCATAAATCTGAATGGAAAAGTCGATAGTCAGGACGCCTCAATCACCGAGCAAAATCACAAGATCGAGCGCATGCAGGACTACCTTAATGCGATCTACTCGATCGCTCCGCAACTTAAGCCAAAGGAGAAAAACCCATGATTCTCGATGACAGCACCATCATCATCATCACGCCACATCCGACGCCCAATGGTGCTTCTATCGAAGCAAGCTCTTCGACGTCAAGGATTGTTGTCAAAGGCGCGTCGATGACAAATGCCGAGGTTGCCTCACAGCTTCGCGCGGCTGCTAACGAACTGGACTCGCCAGCATGAAGCTCATCGACAATGCCGGCATCCTATGGCACCGACTCTGGTCGGTTCGCCTTTCCGTGCTGACCACCCTTTATACGTCCGCTGCGGGTGCGTGGCTCGTATTGCCTGTCGATTGGAAGCCGGTTCTATCGCATGTTGAGCAAATGATCCTGGCTGGCGTCGGCATGCTACTGCCGGCACTATCGTCGATCGCTCCCGTGATCAAACAGCCGAAGGTTGACGAGATCAAAGCGGGTCTTGCCATGGTGCCACCCGGAGCATCTTCAGTCGTGCTACCGGACGGTACAGTTCGAGCGGCCGATCCTGGTAACAACTCGGAGCATGCGTGATGGCTATCGCTGATCGACTCTTAAAGGCAGAAGCCCTTCGACTGACCGTCTATGACGACGCTACAGGAAAATCCATACAGCCCGGTAGTCACGTCATCGGAAATCCCACTATCGGCATAGGAACGCTCATTTGCGCTCCTGGAGGCATCACAGCGGATGAGGCGCAGTTTCTCCTAAATAACCGTATCGAGATCGCTGCGGACGCCACGGAAGCCATCGTCGGTGCGTCATTCAGGGCCGCTGACCCTACTAGATTCGATGTGCTGACGGAAATGGCATTTCAGATGGGAGGTTCTGGTCTAGCCAAGTTCGCCAACATGCTGCAGTCCGTTAAGGAGAGCCGATGGAACGATGCGGCAAACGACATGCTTGAATCGACATGGGCCACGCAGACTCCTGTGCGTGCGCAGACACTAGCGAAGATCATGCGGAGTGGGCGGTAATGACCGTTCTAGCTTTGCTGTGGGCAAAAGTGTGGAAGTACATAGTCGCCCTCGGGGTGCTGTTGGCCGCGGTTGCTGCCGTCTTCCTCAAGGGCCGGTCCGCTGGAAAGAAGGCCGACGAGGCGAAGGTAGAAAACGCCGTTGTACAGACCGAAGTCGCTCAAGCCAATACTGCGCAAGTGGAGTCACGCCATGAAACCGATGTCATCGTACAGAATCTTCCTGAAGCTCCCGCGCAGACAGTGGCAACTGCGGATCCATCGACTGCTGCTGGCAAGCTTCGTGATGATGGCTTTACTCGCGACTGAGGGGTGTACACCCAAGCTTGTCGCGGTGAAGTCAGATCCCTGCGCCGGCTGGTCTACCATCTATGTGAGCAACGCGGACGTGCTAACGGATGGAACCGCAAAGGCCATCCTTTCGCATGACCTTCACGGCGTACAGGTAGGCTGCTGGAAGTCACCCACGAAGGCAAAAAGGCCATGAGCATCTTCGCCATCCTAATCGTCGTTGCGCTGATCCTGGCCGTACTGGCTTCCTTCGGCGTTCCCTGCAAGATCGGCCTGTTCCCGCTCGCCTTCGCGTTCTTCTTGCTGGCGATCCTGATCGGCGGCATGCACGCTATTGGGTGATGGCGGTCATTCGTTTGTCACTCCCATGAGGTGCAGGTCGATGTCATCCACCGAATTTCGCAGACGGTGGGAAAAGGCACGTAGCTCTCGTGCCGTCACCCTGCGATCTTGTCCAGCCTTGGCGTAGAACATAGCCATGTGCAGAGATCCTTTCTGGTCCCACCGGTGCAGCTTCCACCGGATCGTCGGAATCAGATCATCGCCCTGCTGAAGGCTGCGGCTCCATGTGAAGCCGCGGCCCTTCTTCGGCAGCTTGAATGCTGCCGACTTTATGCGCCTTCTCCTTGAAGGCAGAAGTACACCCGGGCGCACGCCTGCGCATCGATCAGCGCGCTGTGAGCGCCGACCAATTCTTCGCCGGTGTAGTGCTTGTATGCTTCGGCTAGCGAAGGGTTCTTGTTGAACTTCATGCCCTTCGCCACCATCGCCTCGGTCGGCGGTAGATTGCATGCTTTGGTGCTGCTGCGCATGGTGCAGTAACGCGGCGCGTTCTTGTAGGCGTCGGCCACTGCATCACGATCTTCTTCAGGAGCCAATAACCAGGCGGGACGTCCGTCACCAAACCGCTTGATGCCTATACGGATAATCCGCGCGTCGAATGGCTCATTGTGTGCCACGCGAAGATCGGCGCGAGCATGCAGTGCTAGGTACGCTTCCAGCACCTGATGCTCAGGTATGCCTTCATCCATCGCACGCTCGGTCGTGATGCCGTGGATAGCGGCCACGTCGTCGGGGATCATCCAGCCGTCTGGTCGAACGATGTAGTGCAAGCGCTCGATCTGATCGGTGCCGTCGAATAGCAGTGCGGCGAGTTCGACGATGTGCGGCTGATTCTCACCTTCGCTGGGTTCGTGGTACAGCGGAAGGCCATTTGTTTCCGTGTCTATCACAATGACTTTCATGCGGTGCGTTCCTTTTGGGCTCGGGTTGCCCGCGCGGGTGCGCGGTGGTGGTTGATCGGAAAAACCTGCAGCTGGTCGATGTGCTCGATGATGTTTCCGCCGGCATCGCGGACATCGAAGTACACGATACCGTCGTTTTTGAAATGCACGCCGACAACCGGACCGGTGAAGTCGCGCACCGGCTTGCGGCTGATGACGCTGACGACTTCGCCCAACTGATAGCGCGCGGGAAGTGGCTTGCTCATGGGATGCCTTCAGGTGAGGCCGGAGCCACATCGCACCGGCTGGGGGTGGGTGTAGAGGTTGTAAGTTCCGTCTGGCAAGTTGCCGTAGTAATCGAAATCGTGATTGACCATCGAGTCAGAGCAACGAAAGCGGCGGACGTTCAATGATCCGACAACCTCGCCACCCACCACCCCGCCATCGACCTCGGCGTCGAGTAGGGCCAAGAGTTCGTCCTTCAGCTTATCGCGCGTGGCACGATGATTTGTGCGCTCATTACCACTGGTCGCATAGCCAATCATTTCGCACGTCGACATAAGCTCACTGAGAAGTTCGCGAAGGGCGGTCATCACCAGTCACTCCCGCAGAGCCATCCAGCTTCGTTGCCATGCTCTGCGAGCATTTGACGGATAGATGTCATGGACCCAGTCTTTTCTTCGTTTTCGTCAAACTCTGGATATTGCACATCAAGAGCTTTTTCAGACAGTTCTTGTGGATACCCTTCTTCCGGTAATTCGCCGACCGTTTCCTCATAAAGCTTCAAGGCTTGTTCGGCGCTCTCAGCGGCGTAAACATCTGAGTCATCGCACAGGTATGCTTTAAGTTTCTCGATCATCCCTCAATCCTCTTCGTGGTAGTCCGTGCATTTAGCGCCAGCACGGTAGGCGTCCCTCCCCCGAGATATTCGGGTCACTCGTCGCTTGGTGGAACCAGCGTTATTTCGACGGTGTGTTTCTGCATCATCGCCAGCTTGCCGGCCGTCTCTTCGTCAATCAGGAATCCGCAATTCATCTCGATTTCGGCAAAGCCACCGTCCAGCGGCGTGATGTTGAACGACGACACGGAGACGCCATCGCATTCCAGCGGCTGGGTCGATTCCAAGCCGCTGCCGATGTCCAGATGATAGTTGGTGAACTTCTCTTCCCATGGGATAGATGGCACCTGCTTGTACTTGCGCGCCGTAAGTTCGGTGGTGTTCTCTTCGGCCGCGGGGACGCCTGGCAGGTTCTCCTGGGGAGGCAGCGCACCCTTGATGACCTCATCCTTGCCAGGCTTGCGAAACAGCAGTTTCGGCAAGGTCTCGTCGATGGTGGAAAGGGTTTTCATCACGGCCTTGAACACGAACCGGATGGTTATCGCTGGTACTTCCTTATTCGGTCCGTTTTTCTCAGTGCGAAGCGTCACCGATTTGATCTTCGCCTGCTGGTTTACGAGCTGGAACATGGGTGTTACTCCTTTGTCGGGTGGGTGATTTCGTAACGGCGCTTGGCAATGAACTCGCGTAATACCTTGTGTTCGGACTTTGGCACCTGGGCTATCTGAAGGTCAGCCTGTGCCAAATGTTCGATGGTGGTGGATGCCATGATGGCGTCGTGCACGTCCTGAGCGGTCAGCACCGGCGGGTTGCCCTGTTCCTTTGTCGCCGGCTTGCCTGCGCGTCCGGCGGTGTCGATCGCATCACCAAGTCCGGACGGTCGTGCAGTTGCGGGACGGTCTTCACTGGCCTCCTTCGCTTCCATCACCTCCACCCACGTAGTGTCGCCTTCCTTGATGGCCAGGCTGATCGCGCGAAGCTCGGAAATCTCCTTCGGGGTCAGCGCTGGCGCATCGTGTCCCAGCCACTTGCGCAGCATCGGCACGGTGACGCCAAGCGTGGCCATGAAGTCGAAGATCTTGTTGCGCGCCGCGTCGGGATCGGAGAAATCCTCGCGCTTCATCGTCTCGCGAACCATGCTCAACGCTTCGTCGATCAGATCGCCGGGGATCATGCGCAATCCGTTCGTGCGGATCGCCTTCGACACCAGCGCGGCCTGCTTGACCATCACCTCGTCGTCGGTGGCTTGAACGATGTGAACCAGTTGCTCACGAGTATTCATCCGCGTGCGCAACACGGTCTGTCCCTCGCGCACCTTGCTGCGCTCCACCGTCTTCTCCACGGTAATGTCCAGCGAATAGGTGAGGTTGCTTTCCAGGTCGACCACCGACACGCGCACGATGCGCTTTTCTGCGTCGTCGTAGACTGTCGGCGTCTGGATGTCGATGTTCCTCATCATGCGCAGCGCCGCTTCGGCAAAGCGGATGCTAGGTCCTTCGATACTCTTTCCGCCGACCGGTTTGGAATAGATCGCCACACGGGCAAAGCTGGTGCGGTTGCACTCCTTCATGAGCTTCTGCCGCACCTCGTCTTCATCACGCGGATAGCGCAGTGCGACCGCGAAACGGGCCTCCACCATGGCGCGGGCCTGGGAGGCGGCATAACTGCTGGCCGTTTCGTGCACGGCCATCTGGTTGCTGTTACCGCTGAGGATCATGCCGCGGTTGTTGTCATCATCTTTGCTCATGGTGCGGGTTGCTCCTGGTGGGGTTTAACGAACTCGGAAAACACGGATGCCATCGGCGCGACTTTTCCACGTGGCGGTAGCGATGCCGCCGACGGTGAGCGTGGTGGCGTCGCGCATGAACTTTTTGATTTGCAGATCCATCGCTTCCTTCACCATTTCCTGCTGTTTCAGGATGCGTTGGGCCTTGTCGCGTTCGGTGAGTGCCAGTTGGATTTCAGTGTCGGCTTCCACCTGGCGTCCGCTGTCGCGCGGGTACAAGCGGTTGATGTCTTCGATCGTGGTTGGCTGCGGTTGCCGGCGAGGGATCACGTAGTATTTCCAGAAATTGTCCGCAGCGCGACGCACCTTCTCGATGGTTTCCTCGTGCCGGTGTACCTCGTAAATACGGTCATCGTCCAGCCCCACCAGCGCATGCACCCAGCACTTCTCGCGACCAGTGACACCCAAGCCCCACATCGCCTGCGCAGTCACGTAGAACGGCGGCTCTTCGCCTGACCCCGGATCGCCCCACATCCACTGCATTGAGGCGCGGACACTCTTTGTCTCACCGTTCTCACGCACGCTATCGGGCTGCACTTCGAAGTCGATTTCAGCCTTGGCGAAGGGAAATTCGTCATCGTCGTAGCGGTGATTGCGCTCCACAATCTCCATGCCAGTGGCGATGGTGAAACACTCCGACGCGAACGGTTCCAGCGCCTTGCGACGGCGGAAGAATGCCAGCTTCTCCGGGCTGTGTTCGTCACCTTCGCCAATGATGGTCAAATATTCCTGCAGCGGAGAACTGAAGGGAGACAGGCCAAGGATGCCGGCTATATTTCCGCCGCCTATGTAGCCTCGATCGCGAGAAAGTCCCTCGGTCATTTCGACTCCTTCCACTCGCGCAGGATTTGTTTGGCTCGTCGTTCGATCCGATCTTCAATTTCATCATCCTCAAAGAACACGGCTCGCTCCAACGCCCTAAGCCGCAGCGCAGCCTCGGCGTTCTGCTGGATGGTGGCGTGGTGTACTCGGAACATCTCATTGATTGCCTGAACTGCCGGTCCTGCCATTGATCCGTTCGCAGCTACAGTGCCAATCCACGAGGTGCATGACCGCTGAATTTCCGCCAAGTCTTTCTGTAGATCGCTCATTTCGAATCCTTCGGCTGTGGGGCGGCTAGCATCGACAATCGACCAGACCAGTTATTGATCGTTTCCAGAGTTATTTCGCCTTCGCCAATCGACGCGCATATCCAGCAGGCCTCTACTTCGTCAGCCAGTTCTTTCAAGCCATCCGGCACGCGAGGCTGGGCGTATAGGAGATCACCAGCTTTGACAGACATGCCGTAATTAGGCGCAGTCCATTCCAGTGCATACCCATCTTTGACGCGCGCGATTGGCTCACCAACCACCTGCGCTGCCCGACTCGGCATCAGGTGCGCGATGGCTTGGATTGCCCTAAACATTGCCTTTCGTGACGTGAGGCCAGCAAGCAATGCCTCGCTATTACGTTTGTACGCGATTTCTGCAACCTCATCCGTCACCCCATCCTTCGCCAGCTCAATCTGCTCGCGGAGGTCAGCGTAGGCGGTGAGCATTTTCCCGCCGTAGCCTTCGCGATCCATGCGCTCAGCAGCTCGCCGCACTTCCTCCACTGAATACTCATGCTTGGTCATTTCAGGGTCTCCACAGCGGCGAGGGCTTTGCGAAACGCAATCATCCCTTCGCCAGTACGGGATAGATAATCGCCGCGCCGAATCAACTCCGCGAACGAAGCGCGGGCTTTGTGGGCTTGCTCAATCCGGGTTGTCCAGAAGGCAACTATCTTTGGATTATCTCGGCGTTCAAAACGAAGGTTGTCATACGTCGCCGCCGCCTGATCCAGAACCGCCAGCGCCTCGGGAATTTTGTCAGTCATGGGATTCTCCTTGCATGGCGGCGTCGTCGAGGATCTCGGCGTAAGCGCGAAGCTCGATCGCAGCCTGTGATAGCACGCAATCGGCATCCCGGTTGGGCTCGACAGGGATGCGCATAGAGAACTCCGACCATCGCGCTTCGGTGACAGCGTGAGCCAGCACATCAAGCCGCTCGGCCAGTTCGCGAAGTTTGTCGTTCATGGCTGCAGCTCTTGCGCCTTGGTGCGCTTGCGTGGCGATGGTTTGGCTGGTGAGGCGTCGTTGGCCAGCACCGTTTCAAGATCGCGGATCAGATTGTCGAGTTCAACTGATCCGTGAGGGTTTAGTTTCCAACAGTCGACCACCGCATAGGCTGCTTCACGCAGCCCAAGGCTAGCCAGCCGGTCACGCTCAGACTTCGCTGACACATCACGCTGCTGCTGTTCCAGGCGATCACGCTCGGCCTGCTGCTGCTCTTCCACGCGGGCCTGTTCCTTGCGCTGTTCTTCCAATGCATCGGCCTGACGCTTGCGATCGGCTGAACATTCCGCCTCATATTGTTCGCGACCCTCGGCACCCACGATGGCATCACTGATGGCTTCAATCGCATCGGCTCGGGCTCGCTCGGCTTCTTCCCACAGATCACCGAACGCGTCTTCGCTGACGTCGATCGATGCCACAGATGACATCAACTCGCGAAGCTGATCCGACGACATTGGCAAATGAGTAGGAAACGGATTTCGGATAGTGCGGATGCGCTCATGACGTTCGGCATGCAGACGCGCCTGCTCCCGTTCCTTGCGCTCCAACGTTTCGCGTTCGGCCTGTGCCGCTTCGTCGCGCTGGCGCTGTTCGTCGATCGCGCGCTGACGGTCGGTAGCCTCGCGTTCCTCCTTCTCGCGGCGCAGGGTGGCCAGCTCTTCCAATTCCACACGGGTACGCTCGGCCTGGGCCTCAGCTTCCACGGCATCAGCGTGCATCGATTGCACGCGAACGATTGCGGCGTCCAGCGCGTCGCGCGCCTCGGCGTAGAACTCGGCGAACTTTTCTTCCGTCAAGTCGGTGCCGCGAAGGCGAACCAGCGCGCCGTTGATGATGTTGGACGGCTTGCCGATCAGCGACGCAGGTGTTTCGCGGATACCGAAGATGACGTTTTTCAGTTCCTCCACGCGCACGCGCTCGGCTTCCAGCTTCGCCTGCTTGGCCTGCTCAATGCGATTGTTCGCTTCGTCGAGCTGCAGCTTCAACGGCTCTTCCAAGGTGACGATTTCACTGGTGATGCGTGCCGCCTCGGCATCGAGTTTCTTTTCCTGCGCGATCAACGGTGCTTTCAGCTCCTTGCGCTTCTTCTCGATGCCGGTACGTAACGTGCGCAACTCGGCGACGTCCTTCGTGAGCGAGGCCAAGCCCTTGGGCGTCGAGGTATCGGGCACCAGTTTGGCAAACCGCTGTTTGAGTTCAGCCAGGGCCAACGCGGTTTCGGTGTATTCGGGAACGGTGGTGAGGTTCGTTCCGGCGATGGGCTCGGCAACATTTTCGGGGGATGTGGACATGGGCAATATCTCCGGGTGGGAAAAGGTGGGATTTCAGGAAAAGAAGGAGCGAAGCCGGCGCCACCACAAGCGGCGCTTACGCAGGCGCCCCTGTTGAGCCAGCCACTTGACGAAGCATGCGTGACACAGCGCGTCGTCGGGGCGCACCAGAACAGCTTGGTGCAGGTAGCCGCAGCGGGGGCACGGATACATCAGCCGTGATCCGGCCGGTACCACGCCAGCACATCGTTGGCCTGGTCAAGGGTGAGTGGTGGGCAGGCACCCGACGGGCACAGATCCCCAGCGATCAGCGAGCCCGTCAGGATCGACTGTGCGCGCATGCAGCGCATCGTCTCGTCCGGGTCGACCGGTGCGGACAGCGCGCCCCAGCGACGGCTCTCCGTGGGCTGATGAGCGGCCGGCGTTGAAATGGCCATGGAAGGGTTCTTCAGGAGCAGCACCGCCGCCAGTGTCACGGCAATGCGCTGCTCGGGCGTCCACTCCGGGTGGTCCATATAGAGGCATGGGCTGCTCATGACAATGCATCCTCCGCGGCCTGCTGGATGCGCTCGGCCACCAGGGTGTCGGCGGCATCAGCAGCGATCACCAGCGAACGCAGTGCGTCCATGTTCGATTTGATGAGCGTCACGTCGCCAAATAGGTCGCCATGGAACAACCGACGGAGTGCGGGGCTGGCATTGCGCATGACGATGCGCAGCTCGGCGAGCGACACATCATCACCGTCGTTTCCACCATCCAGCACGGCTTCGAACAGGCGACCGGCATCGTCAGCAATGCGGTCTGCTTCGGCATCTATTGCCGCCTCGCGCATCGAATCATCTGGTGGTGACAGCAGAGGCCGGATCATGACCGCACCACGGCGCAAGCCAGCAGGTAGAACAGGAGCGTCAGCACGGCCACCAGCGCGATGCGGTTTAACCACTTGCGTGGGGTGTCCATCGGCCCGCTCATGACTTCGCCTGTGCTGCCGCGATCTCGGCTTGCAGTTCGCGGGTGACGCCAGCGACAAGCTCTTGGGCATCGACCTGCGCGATGAAGATCAGAAGGTCCGCAGTAAGGCGGATACAGATATCGCCAGGTATGGCGGAATCGCGAAAAACCTTGATGGACGATGGTGCGAATTGCTGCGAGCTGATGAATATCATGTGGGTGGCTCGGTCTTCGGCAGTAGTGCCGGTGAGCAGAATGTATAGAACCGGATGTTTCTTGTCAATACCCCTTGTATAATTATTTTCGATAAATTAGGATGCGCTCAAATCAACCGAGGGATACACCATGGACAACGACGAAAACCGAGCGTACCTGGCGAAAAAGGTAAAGGCCAAGGGCGGCTTGGACGACGCCGCCAAGTTCTACGGGATCAACTACAGCACGCTCGCCAGCATTCTTAACGGCAACCGATCGATGGGCGAGAAGACACTCCAACGCATCCGGCTCGCCGATCCACGCATCAACGAGCACAAGCTGCGCGCCATCAAGACCTACAAAGGGCAGCTTCCATGAAGTCGCTTGTCACTAGGCTCGCAGAGCGCGCGGACTCATTGGAGTCATGGCTTGGATATGTACAGGCTGACCCCGTTCGTTTCAGAAAAAATTGCTGGCGCATAAAGGCTCAATCGGCAGTAAACAAAGCCGTCAAATCGGGCCGACTTCCCAATTTGAAGATGGTTGATATCTCCTGTGTTGACTGCGGTGTTCGCGCTACTCAGTGGGAGCACAGAGACTATGAAAAGCCACTGCAAGTTGACCCTACGTGTCAAAGCTGCAACCGGAGACGCGGTCCCGGTGCTTTCCCTGAACATTTTCCGGAGAGAAAGAATGCACACCACGATTGACTTCACCCAGCACAAGTTCGTCGACGAACCTGCCGAATTCCTCCCCGCCGATCCGCACGATACCGCGCAAGTCCGCATGACGTTGCTCACGCTGGCCGAAAAACAGAACCTGCGGGATCGCCAGCGGCAGCGACTGCTGGATTCGCAAGAAGCGTACCTTGATCTTTCACGGGATCAGGCCGCATGATTTCACGGCACCCCTCACTCGGGCCTGATCTCCCGAGGACACCCGGACCATGCCGGCTGGGGCGCCACTTTTCATGGGTCATGAGGAACGGTTCGACGTGAACTACTTTGAGTTCTACCCTGGCGATTACCTGCGTGACACCACCCGGCTGACCCTCGCCGAGCATGGGGCGTACCTGCGGTTGATGCTGGCCTATTACAGCGACGAACAGCCACTTCCGGCCGAAAAAGACGAACTTTTTCGCATAGTTTGTGCCCAAAATTCAGCCGAAAAACAGGCCGTTTTAAAGGTCGCAAATCTGTTCTTTCCCGTAACGCGTGACGGTAACAGGCATAACGCAAGGGCCGACCAAGAGATCGCCAAATGCGGCACAAGGATGGACGCTAAAGGTGACCGTAAATCGACGGAAGCTGAGCGCCAGCAACGTTATAGAGATCGAAGGGCAGATATGTTCACCGCCCTTTCACGTGTCGGAATCGTGCCCGCGTACAACATTTCAACGGACGAATTAACAAAACTCGTCACGCAAAACGTTACGTCACAAACCGTAACAAACGTTACGCCGTCACGCCCGTCACACACGGCTACCAGACCCCAGACCCCAGACCCCACTATACAAAAGCAAGATCAAGAACTCTTCAGCGAAACGTCACAGCCACCGTTACGCCACCGCTTTGACGATTTCTGGGCCGTCTACCCGGTCAAGAAGGGAAAGTCCTCGGCCGAGGCGAAGTGGAAGGCGCGCAAGCTCGACGCCATCGCCGACCTGATCATCGCCGACGTGCAGAAGCGCCTTACCCAGGATCAAGACTGGGTCGATGGCTACATCCCTCACGGATCGACCTACGTCAACGGCAAGGGCTGGGAGGATGGGATGAAACCGCTTCGCATCCAACCAGCCAGCACGGCCCAGGCGGAAGCACCCAAGCCTCGCCAGTACTTCACCGCGCCGAAACTCGATGGCAGCGACCCCGGCACCGTCAACGGCAAGCCTGCCGACAAAACCAAAACCGACCAGATCATCCGTGACCTTGGCCGCAAGTTGAGGATTCCTTCGTGAGCGATCGACCCGAACACTGCGAGATTCCCGGCTGCATGTCGCTGTACGTCGGCACCAGCAGCACCGGCGTTCCCATCCACAAGTGCGGCAGGGCTGACCTGCTGGTCAAGGATCGTTTCGGCCTCCTTCGTGGCATCTGTCAGATCCACTACCTGCGTGGCTTGGTCGACGCGGGACAGGCGCCCAACCAGGATCTTCTCGACGAGGATGGCCGCATGGACCCCGTGAAGGTTCGTGCCCACTGGGATGCGATCGCGCAGAAAGAGCTTCCGTCTACGCATCGCCGATCACCCCCACCGATCACAGCGGGACTCGGCAACGTCCTAGACAGCTTGGACATCGCCCAGCCCGACGCCGCTTCACCGCCTGACTGGGACGACCGGCCGTGGTAGACCGCATCCTCACCGCGCTGCTGATCGGACCCATGACGCGCGCCCAGATCGCCACGGCGCTGCACTACAGCCCCAGCTGGGCCGACCGCGGCATACGCAGCTACCTGCGCTCCAATCACGTCATCCGCATCGGAGCACCGCACCACAT
>Ga0210403_10000873_pt1 | contig 29862 bp, 26 predicted proteins | sample IncBWC19MmetaG_FD_150863 | JGI IMG/M metagenome (GOLD analysis project Ga0210403, IMG submission 150863) | Forest soil microbial communities from Barre Woods Harvard Forest LTER site, Petersham, Massachusetts, United States - Inc-BW-C-19-M | ecosystem: Environmental > Terrestrial > Soil >...
CGGTGGCTGATGCCGTATTTCCAGCGGAGTGCTCCAAAGGGTAAGCGCGATCGGGTCGAACCAACTGTTATGCCAATGGAGCCGCCGTCCGTCAGACGCATCGCGGAACCGCTCGGCTCAGGCAGAAGCGTTCCGTGAGCTATGGGACGAATTCCACGCACTGAGGATTTTGGGATCGACGCTTCCCAGGTGCGCGTCCGTCCCGGTTTTTTCGGGAGCGGTCCAGCGCCAGATGGCAGCGCCCAGCAGACCGGCTTCGCGACACTCCGTCAGAGAGTTTTTCAGGGAATAGCCGGAGGCTTCGTCATCCGCCGCTGGCAGTTCGCCCAGCCACAAGGATTTGTCGAGCGCGGGGAGACACCCGAGTTGCCGCGCAAGGCCGGATTTGCCGGATGGGTCCTCGACGGGATAGTAGTGGGCCTGGTAGAAATCCAGCCCAAGTTCGCTCCATGCGCGAACCCAGGCCAAGCTCGCCGAACCCAGAGTTACCGGGACGCCAGCGAACTCATGAACCGCCTGCGCAATTTCGTCCGCAAATGCGCGGAAATCCGCGTAGTGCATTCTGGCCGCCGGTTGCCGGTGAAATTCGCGGATAGCCCACTCCGGCTCGTTGGCAATCTCCCACGCAAAAAGCGCCGGGTGCTCGTGAAATTCGCGGAACATCGGGATCAGAACTCGCTGCAGAAAGGCCTCCCGCCCGGCGGCAAATTGCAAAACCTGCTCGTTGGCGTGTTCTGCGGGTTTCCCGGTCCGATCTTCGAGCCACAGATAATCGATCAGTGAGAAGCAAAGCTTCAGCTCGTACTGTTTTGCAAGCTCCAGAGCCGCGCGAACATCGGCGAACAAGAATCCATCCGGTCGTAATGGAATGCCTTTCTCGGAGACGAAGCCGCCACGCCCGTCCGCGAACAGAAACCAGCGAACGACGGCCGCGCCGCAATCGCGAATGCGCGCGAACTCCTCCCCAACTCGAGCAACATTTTCTGGAAGCGAAAGCCCGCGGTGGCCCGACGGACCCGCACCGAAGTCCTCGGCATAATTTGCCCAGGGATAGTTGATGCCAAGGAAAAACGGCTGGTTCGTCATGGAGGCTCAGCGATTCGGGTGATGACTAACGAATCGAAATGGTCTTGGCGAATTGCGCCTGCTCTCGGGCGGCAGCGCGTTCGGCCAGATGCTTTTCGCGCAGGTGACGCTGCACCCGCCGTCCCCACGTGCGAATGAACGTATAGTTCAACGCCCCGCCGATTGCGGAACTGGCAAGGGGCACCAGGCGCCCCACCCACTTCTCCGCGCTTTCTTCCCCGATGCGGACAGCCAGGCGTCCGGCGATCCGTGGCGCAAGCCGCTCAGCAATTTGCTTCTCGGCGAGATCTTTGCCCAAGTCGATTCCCGCCGCGCCCGCTGCCGCCAGCCACATTTGAATGCGGCGCTCCGATTCGCGTTCCTCAAATCCATAGAGCAGACAGAGCCGTTGAATCAGGCGCAAGGCAATAATGGTCAGCAGGCTGGCATCGGGAAGAATTGTGATCATGCCGCCCAGGCCGAATCCAGCGCCCTGGGCAAGCGCGATCCGTTGCGCGTTGTGAATCAGGCGCTCCGCTATGGCATCCAGTTGTTCAATGGGAACGTCCCGCATGCGTCCAAAGTGCGGAATCCAAAGATTGTGCTTATCGGCAAGATATTGACGGAATTCCTCGGGGTCGATCTCAACCGAGCGCAAACCGCGCAGCACCCCAAAGCGCAAAAATCGCCCAACGGTCTTGCGGGCGAGCGATTTGGGTAACTTCCCCATAGGCGTAAGCATCCTATGCCGATTGGATGCGGTCAAGTGGCACCGGGTCGCGACCTGGCCGGACCCAGATGTTGACCAGCAGGGACCATAAAGACCCGAGTTCTACTTGACGCGGAGACCATTTTCGGTAAACTGCGTTTTCCCTATGGCGACCATATCGACCTATCTGCCGACCGAAGTCACTGTGGATCTGGAGTATCCGCAGCGGGAAGCGGCATTTTTCTACGGTCTGTTCCTTCGTGGGCATTCCGCGGACAAACTGCGCCAGGACATCGAAGTTCCTCCCGCGGTTCTTGCCAAATGGCATCGTGAAGCCGAGCGCGAACCCCAATTGCGCGACGTTTTCTCCCGCATGCTCGAATACCGCCGGCACGTCCTGGCTATCTTCGACACGCTGGTCGGCTCTGAAGTCCAAAACCACCGCGTCCAGTAAGGCGGGCCTTCCTTCGGTAATCTCCTCCACTCAGGCAACGCTAATCCATCCTATCTACGTCTAAGGAGCATCGGGGGATAAATGTCCTTGAATGAACGAGATTCCTGATTTGACGTCTCAGGAGCACGGGTTTAGAATTCAGTGTCCCTAAAGGTGTCTCATGCATATGACGTTTCGTAAGGTTACCGCCGGCCTGACTGCGTATGTATTACTGCTGCTGCCCGTCGCCGGACAGCAGGCCCAAGCTCCTGATCCGAACCCCCAAGCCGCTCCTCAAAATCAAAAGCTCACCAAAGACCAGAAGCAGAAAATGAAAAAAACTTTGAAGGAGCTCGATAACTCCTTCAAAACCTGGCTGAACGAAGATGTGATTTACATCATCTCCCCCGAAGAGCGCACCGCCTTCCTGCAACTGGAAACCAACGAAGAGCGCGAACAGTTTATCGAGCAGTTCTGGCTGCGGCGAAGCAGCAATCCGGATATGCCGGACAGCGATTTTAAGGAAGAGCACTACCGGCGCATCGCGTATGCCAACGAGCACTATGCTTCGGGCATCCCGGGATGGAAGACCGATCGCGGCCGCATTTACATTATCTGGGGCGCGCCGGATGAAATCGAATCCCACCCGACCGGCGGCACCTACGATCGCCCGATGGAAGAAGGCGGCGGTTCCACCACAACCTATCCCTGGGAACGCTGGCGGTATCGCTACCTCGAAGGCATTCAGGAAAACGTGGAGCTTGAATTTGTCGACCCCAGCGGCTCGGGCGAATATCACCTGACGATGGATCCCTCGGAAAAAGACGCGCTGCTCATGGTGCCCGGCGCCGGCCTCAGCATGATGGAATCGATGGGGCTCGCTTCGAAGACGGATCGCTTCACACGCTCCGACGGTACCCACTTGCCTACCGCGCTTGGCGGTACGCCGGCGAGCATGAACGAGTTCACACGCCTTGAGCTTTACGCCAAAGTGCAGCGCCCGCCCGAAGTGAAGTATAAGGACCTGGAAGCCCTGGTGACCTCGCGCATGGTCCGCGACCAGGTGAAATTCAACTACCGCACCGATTTTCTGAAGGTAACCAACGATACGGTTCTGGTGCCGGTGACCGTGCAGGTTCCCAACAATCAGCTTCAGTTTAAGAACAAAGACGGCGTATACACGGCGCAACTTAATATTTTCGGTCGCGTCAGCACGCTGACCAATCGCATCGTGCAGACCTTCGAAGACTCCGTAACGCGCGACTATCCGGAATCGCTCTACAAGCAATCCATGAAGTTGTCTTCGGTGTATCAGAAATCATTGCCGTTGCGACCGGGATTGTATCGCCTGGATCTGGTGATCAAGGACGTGGATAGCGGCAACGTGGGCGCGATTAACACGCGTCTCGCGGTTCCCCGCTATCAGGATGAAAAACTGGAAGCCAGTTCCCTGATTCTTGCGGACCAGATCGAGCACGTTCCCGCCAAGCAGATCGGCACCGGCCAATTCGTTCTCGGCTCCTCCAAAGTGCGCCCCCGCCTGGACGCGGACTTCACCACCGCCGACAAGCTCGGCATCTACGTGCAGATTTACAACTTGAAGGGCGACGAGAAAACCCATAAGAACAACGCGACTTTCGTCTACACCGTGAAAAAGGGTGACCAGCAGGTCATGCAGTTTAAAGAGACCTCTGCCGACATGAAGCAGACCGGCGATCAGGTGACCATCGAACGGCTTTTGCCCTTGGCCACCTTGGTTCCGGGGAAGTATACTCTCGAGGTCAACGCGACCGACTTGATTGCAAACGTAACCATTTCTCGTTCCGCGGAGTTCACCGTGAAGAACCCGGTGGAACAGAAGACTGCGGCGAACGTCACACCAGGGAGGTAAACGAGTGAAGCGCGGCGCCCTCCTGTACTTCGGGGTCCTGCTCGGCTCCGCTCTGGGTGTGACTTGGTGCGCAACATCCGCTTTGGCTCAATCCAATAACAAGTCAGTTTCCAGCCTTGGAAAATTATCCGGTTCCGTGCGAGATTCCAGCGGCATTCCGCAACTTGGTGCCACGGTCGCAATTTTTCCTGAAACACCCGGAGCACTCGCCACCTACCAGTTCCTGACGGATACCGATGGCGTCTTCAAGGGCGAAAAGCTGGCAGCAGGCTCCTATACCGTGCGCGTCACGCTGGCCGGTTTTCTCCCCGTCCTCGAAAAGCACATCCAGATCTCCCCGAACCTGACTACCACAGTCCGCATCCAGCTTGAGTCCATGTTTGCTTCGATCGAACAACTTCGCAGGCCGCCCGTAGCCAGCGCCGCGGAGGCCGATGATTGGAAGTGGGTCTTGCGGTCGGCTCCCGGGCTCCGGCCGGTTTTGCAGTGGAATGACTCCGATCCTGCTGGCACCATCACCTCTTCGATCGTCCTCGAACAGAATGTGCACCGCCCCTTGGGCATCGTCGCGTTGACCGATGGCGCCCGCCGGCCGGGCTCTGTCTCGAACGTTGCGGCCGCGCCCAGCACCGCCTTTGCCTACGATCAGAAAATCGCCGGCTCCAATCATATTGTTTTCGCCGGCCAGGTCACGCCCGATGAAGAGTCCCCCGCGGGCGGAATTGCCACCGTCTGGCTGCCGACGGGCTCTTCGGAAACCGGTCCATCCAGCACGTTGGTCATGCGTGAAGCAAAAGTCGGCGCCAGTGGTTTGACATTCCGCGGCGTCCGTCTTGACCAGAGCGAAACACTCGCGCTGGGCGGCCGTTTTCTGGTGCGCGCCGGCGGAGAATACGTTCTCGTTGGTTTGGGTGCGCAAGCCACCGGTCTTCGCGCGCGCGTGAAGCTCGAAACGCGGGTCACCTCGAACTGGTATGTGGATGCCATCTACGCGGCGCTGCCTAACGGCATCACTCCCAACGACGCTCTCAATGCGGAACTTGAAGGCATGGATGCGCCCAGTGTCCTGACCGACGCTCTAAATCAACTGGACACGTTCCCCGCGCTCCTGATGCGCGCGGGCCGTCCCGTATTGGAGAGCGGTCGCCATGAGGAGTTGGCAGTCGAGAGGAAGATGGGAACACGCGCAGTTTTTCAGATTGCCGCGTTCCATGATGACTACAGCCACGTCGCGCTTTTCGGACGCGGCAACAGCTTGCCTCCCGAGGAATTTTTCCAGGATTTCTTTTCGAAGGGATTTGCCTACGATGGCGGCGCTTCCAGTGATTGGGGCGGCCGTGTGGCGTTGCGGGAAAAACTCAGCGACGATCTGGAGCTGACGGGCATCTACGCATTTTCCGGCGCACTGGTTCCCGTGGAGGATGTGGATGGCGGTTTGCGCGACGGCTTGCGCAACGCCCAGCGTCAATCATTGGCCGCAAAAATCACCGCCAAGATTCCGCAGACCGGAACGCACCTGACAGCAGGCTATAAGTGGATCAACGACACCGCTCTTTCGCGGGTTGACCCGTACGGCGAAGCAGCTTATCAGGTCAGTCCGTACCTGAATGTGGGTATCCGGCAGCCGTTGCCACGTATGCTGTTTGGACGATGGGAGGCCAGCGCGGAGTGCGACAACATTCTCGCCCAGGGCTACTTCTCCCTGAATACCCGAGATGGCCAGCTTTTGCTGGTCCCGGCATTTCGGAGTTTCCGGGGCGGCGTCAGCCTGCAATTCTAGTGCTTCAGCGACCTCTTAAAATCAGTATCTGCACTATTGAAAACCGTAGGCGTCCCGCCCTGCATCTGCAAAGCAGCTTTAAGCTATTTGTTTGCATCTAGATATGGCTGGGGGAATCTACTAAAGATTGGAAGACGAGTTGCCTGCATCTGAGAAAAGGTTAGGTGCGAGCTTTTTAGGTTTGCGATGCGACAAAACCTCCGCGTACGGGTAGGCGCAGTTGTGCTGGCATTGGCCACGCTGGCTGCCATTGTCTTTGCCTGGCTGAACTTCCTGCAGCGCTCCCATTTCGACCTGGTGGATGATGGCGTCGCGTGGACCGACGGGCTATCCGGCGTGGAAGCCTGGAAGGTCGCCGCCGATTCGCCTGCCTCGGCCGCGGGAATCCACTCAGGCGACATCCTGCTGACCATCAACGACGTTCCCGTTTCGAAAGCTGCGAACGTGGCGCGGAGATTGTATCGAGCCGGATTGTGGACGCAGCTTCGCTACAAACTGACGCGCAATGGCGAAGAGTTTGAAACCCGCCTGATCACCACTCCGCCTCACAAGCCCATCAGCGTTGAAAATTATTTGCGCGTCGTTGGCCTGCTGTACCTTTTCATCGGCCTGTTCATTTTTGCCCGCCGGTGGAATGCGCCGCGCGCCGTGCATTTTTACGTCTTTTGCCTGGTCTCCTTCGTCGTCTGCTCGTTCCATCACAGCGGCAAGCTGGACACCTTCGATCTGGAAGTCTACTGGTCGAGCGTTGCCGCAGGTCTGTTCGCGCCGGCCCTGCTACTGCATTTTGCACTGGTCTTTCCGGAGCGGCCGGAAAGTTCGCGGAAATCCCTGATGAAACTTGCGGCGGTTTATTTGCCGCCCCTGGCATTGCTCACGATCCACATTCTCGTGGCATACAATGCCGGTGGTTTTGTGCCCACCACTCGGGCCAGGGTGGAGCTGGATCAATTGGAACTTGGCTTCCTGGGGTCGTATTTCCTCGCTGCCGGGCTCATTTTCAATCTCAGTTACCGGCGCTCGCGCTCTGGTGTATTGCGGCAACAGCTGAAATGGCTTACTGGCGGTACGCTGGCAGGAAGCCTGCCGTTCACGTTTCTCTACATCGTTCCATACATTTTTGACGCTGCGACACTGCCCTGGATGCAGTTCTCCGCGCTCAGCCTGGTGCTGATCCCTCTCTGCTTTGGCTACGCCATCATCCGTTACCGGCTGATGGACGTGGACATTATCTTCAAGCGCGGGCTTGCCTACACGGCGGCAACAGCGGCCGTGGCAGCGGTTTACTTCGGTTTGGTGGCGCTGATCGCGCAGATTTTCCACGAACAGACCACCGGCTCCGTCGGCGGCATGATCGCCATCGTGGTCGCGGCATTTCTCTTTCAGCCTTTCCGCGAAGGAATTCAAGCGCGGCTGGACCGCTTCTTTTACCGCGATCGGCTCGACTACCGCCGCACGTTGATTGAATTTGGCCGCACCCTCACGAATGAAGTTCGCCTGGAGCCCATGCTCGGCTCGGTGATGGATCGCGTTTCGCAAACGCTGCTTGTCGATCGCCTGGCCATTTTCGTGGAAGATGCGCAGAATCCCGGCGACCTGCGGCTGGCGCGTTCGATGGGAGTCCGCCTCAGCGAGCGCCTCGATCTGAGCTTTTTGAAATCGGCCGCGCCCGAGCTTGCCAACAACACGATTTTCTTCGAGTCCTCCCGCAGCGTTCCTGATGTCGCCGATTCCGTGCGTCGCACGATCGAACAACTCGATCTCAACTATTTCATTCCCTGCCGCATTCGAGAGCGCACCGTCGCCTTCCTTGGCCTCGGCAAAACGGTGGACGGCGATTTTCTTTCGAGCGACGACGTCGAGCTGGTGCAGACCATCGCCGGCTACCTGGCCATCGCGCTCGACAACTCCCAGCTGTATACCTCGCTCGAACAAAAAGCCTTCGAAGTCGCGCGCCTGAAGGATTTCAGCGAAAACATCGTCGAGTCCCTTAACGTCGGCGTTCTGGCCGTCGATCTCTATGGCACCGTAGAAGCTTGGAACAGCCGTATGGAACAGCTCTTCCGGGTTTCGCGAATCGACGCGGTTGGGCAGCCGCTTGCAGGACTGCTTCCGGTCGAACTCGTCCACGAAATTTCCAGCCGTGGCGATGCGGAACAGGTCACTGGCATCTACAAGCAGAGGCTGCAGCACCAGGGGCAATCGATGGTGGTAAACGTCTCCATCACCCCGCTGGTCAGCAAGGCTGGAGAGCGCATCGGGCGCCTGCTGCTCTTTGACGACGTGACGCAGCGCGAGCGGATGGAAGAGCAGATGTCACAGACCGAAAAACTGACATCCCTTGGCTTGCTCGCCGCAGGCGTCGCGCACGAAGTGAACACTCCGCTGGCGGTGATCTCCAACTACATCCAGATGCTCGCCAAGCAGATGCCCGAAGGCGATCCGCGGCAATCCATCATCGAAAAAATCGTCAAGCAGACCTTCCGCGCCAGCGAAATCGTCAACAACCTTTTGAATTTTTCTCGAACCGGGCCGAGCGCCCTGGCCGATGTGGACGTCAACCGCGTGGTGGAAGAAACGCTTTCGCTCGTCGCTCACCCGTTGAAAACTTCGCAAATCCAGGTGGTAAAGCACCTCACCGACGGCTTGCCGGCGGTGCGCGGCTCCGCCAACAAACTGCAACAGGTTTTCCTGAATCTCTTCCTGAACGCCCGCGACGCCATGCCCACGGGCGGAATCCTGGAAGTCCGCACCGCTGCGCATAACGGCAGTGTCGAAATCGAAGTGGCGGACACGGGCAACGGGATTCCCCGCGATCACATCCATAAGATATTCGACCCGTTTTTCACGACCAAACCGGGAGGCCGCGGCACCGGCCTCGGTTTGTCCGTCAGCTACGGGATCATCAAGGAACATGCCGGCAAGATTGATGTGCGCTCCGCTCCGGGGCGGGGCACATCCTTCCACGTTGAATTTCCGGCCGTGAGGAATGCGGTTCATGCCTAAAGGCTCGATACTCGTAATTGACGACGAAGCGGAAATTCGCGAGGGGCTGGAACTCCTTCTGAAGACGGAGGGGTATGCGGTCACGATGGCGGATACCGGGCAATCCGGGCTTGCGCGCCTGGGGGAACACCCTTACGACCTGCTGCTCCTGGACGTGAGTCTGCCGGATCGCAACGGCATCGAATTGCTGAAAGATATCCGCCGGCAAGATCCGCACCTGCCGATCGTGCTTATCACCGCCTATGGTTCGATCGAGATGGCGCGCGCCGCGTTCAAAAGCGGCGCAATGGACTACATCACCAAGCCGTGGTCAAACGATGAACTGCTGGCCCAGGTGGCGCAGGCCGTCGAGTCACATCGCCTGCGGGAGGAAAACGTCCAGCTCAAGCGGGCGCTGAAGCAGCGGTTTAATTTCCCAAACATCATCGGCAAAAGCGAAAAAATGCTGACGCTGTTTGACCTGGTCGCCCAGGTGGCGCCTTCGAGGTCAACGATTCTGATCAGCGGAGAGAGCGGCACCGGAAAAGAGTTGATCGCAAAGGCGATTCATTCCGCTTCGACACGCGCAGACCGCGCCTTTGTGCCGGTCAACACCGGCTCCATTCCCGTCGACCTTCTCGAATCTCAACTCTTCGGCCATGTGAAAGGCGCGTTCACCAGCGCTGTCGCGTCCAAAAAAGGCCTTTTCGAAGTTGCCGACCAGGGAACGATCTTCTTCGATGAAATCGCCACTGTCAGTCCGGAAACCCAGGCCAAACTCTTGCGCGTGATTCAGGAACGCGAGTTCATGCGCCTCGGCGGCACCGAACAGCTTAAGGTAGACGTGCGCATCGTCGCCGCCTCCAACATCGATCTGCTCTCGCTCGTGAAGGAAGGACGTTTCCGCGAGGACCTCTATCACCGCCTCAACGTGATCCATCTTCACCTTCCTCCGCTCCGTGAACGCCGCGAAGATATCCCGATGCTGCTGGCGCATTTTCTGGAGCGCTTCTGCACGGAAAACACCAAGCCGTTGCGCCTGTTCACGCCCTCAGCCATGAAACTATTGATGGATTACGACTGGCCCGGCAACGTTCGCGAACTCGAAAATGTTGTCGAGCGCGCCGTGGTGCTCTCCACGCAGGAGCGGGTGGACGTTGACCTCCTGCCTGAATCTCTGCGCAGTAAGGAAATCGTTCGTGGCGTCCGCTTGCAGCTTTCTGAATTTCTACCCCCGCTTCCCGGCGAAGCTGGCTCAAGAACCGCCGCCGACAATCCGAATCCATCTCTTTTCCAGATTATCGATGAAGTCGAGCGCCGCATCATCGTCGACATGCTGGAACGCACCGGCTGGAATCAGACGGAAGCCGCGGAACGTTTCCTGATTCCTCTTTCCACTCTGAACCAGAAAATCAAGCGCCTTGGTATTGATGTGCGCCGTCGCGGCCGAGTGGAAGAGAGTCAGGTCGCGTGGTCTGGAAAGTGAGGCAGTTCTTGACCGAAATGCTTGGCTGCCAATTCTGTCTCCTTAGAGACAAGCTTTGAAAACTGAGTTGTGAAGAAGTCTTCCGAGAAGCCAGCTCTTCAAGAACATGATCAAAGATGAGTCTGCGGGTTGTGTGTTTTTTTGAGATAATCCCCGCTCTTAACATGGCACAGTGACTTCCGCCGACTCCTCGGCTTCTGTGATCTGTGGATCAAACGGCTAGTTTCACTTAACCTTTTAAATTGACAGGTAGACACGGGTGGGCCATTGAATCAATCCCCATGATATTACAGGTCTCGACACCCGCTGGTGATAGCCTGGAACTGGAATCGGGTCAATCGAGTAGGAATTTGCTTCATACAAAGAACTGAAGCCAGACTCGCGTACACTTCAACTGGTTTATGTGGGAGAAACCTTTTGCCACTGTCCGATCTATCCGACATTGTTTCATTCCGGGACGAATGGCAAGTACTTCTCGAGTGTGCCTCTCCGGTTCCTAACACTTCTCGGCTCGTTGGACTAGCTCGGTCTGTGGATTGGTCACGCATACTCGTCCTTGCGGAGGAGCACGGGGTCCTCGGGCATGTTGCGAAGCGACTACACGAGCTCGATGAGAATCTCGTCCCTGTGGAGATCAGGAAGGCGCTGCTCGAACGGCACCGCGCCCAGGTATTTGCAACGCTGAGAATGACCGGGGAGCTGTTTCGCCTGTTGGAAATCTTCGCGGCTAAAGACATTCCTGCGCTCGTCGTCAAAGGCCCGGTGCTGGCCATACAGGCTTACGGTGATCCCGCCATGCGCAGCTATGGTGATCTGGACTTGCTCGTTCGCCAGTCGGACATCCGCCGCGCCACGGAATCATTGCTGGTTGCAGGTTATCAGGCAGCCGTCCCACTCAGCGCCATCGACGCCGGCAAAATTCCCGGCCAGTATCTTTTCTCAAAGCCACACGCAGATCTACTCGTCGAACTGCACAATGACTTCACCTTGCGTTATTTTCCTCGCCGGCTGACTCTCGACAAATATTTTGAGCGACACATACTCGTCGGGCTGGATGATCACAAAGCGCCTGCCTTGGCCGTGGAAGACCACTTGGTCTATACCTGCGTCCACGGCGCCACACATTTCTGGGGACGCCTGAGTTGGATTGCCGATATTACGGCGCTCGTTACCCGACAAAAAAGCCTCGACTGGAAGAATGCTATGGACACAGCAAAGGAAGTAGGGGCCGAGCGCATGTTGCACACCGGCCTGCGGCTCGCCTCTGATCTGCTGCAGGCCCGTCTGCCAGATAAAGTCCTTAAGATCGTCCAGGACGACACGGGTGCTGGCAAACTGGCTGCTTGTGCTCAGAAGTGGCTCAACCCCGACACCAAGACGTCTCCCACTCTCTTCGAGCGTGCCGCGTTCCGTCTAAGAATGCCCGGAAACAGAGTCGGGGCCCCCCGATATCTGCTACGACTTTCCTTTTCTCCAACCGAAGATGACTGGTTGGTCGACGGAGAAATGAAACACAATTGGTTACTCGAAGCATTGGGTCGCCCGTTCCGACTGGCGCGCAAATATGGTCGCGGGACCAAGTCCTGAGCCTGCTCCTCGATCCCCTTCGGATGGGTGCAAAGCATTCAACTCAGTCCCTACTGATTTCCTTGCACCTACCGCCAAACTAATCTTTCTAGCAACCAAATGCTCCAAAAACCTTCAGAAATTGTCCAATCAAATGTCCGATCGGATGCCAAACCTGTATTTAAGTGCTTTATTTTCAGTGCAGGTAAGTGGCACTTCACTTGCTCTATTAAGTATGATAGCGTAACCGTCCCTGCCCGCTTTAAGGTGAAATTATGAACCAACTGACGTTCCGAAGCCTGATCACAGCTTCAGTGCTATTTGTTTTGTTTTGTGTGCCATCCATTGCTTCAGCAGATGGCATAACTTGGACATTTAGTGGAGTGACCTTTGACGACGGGGGGACGCTGTCGGGGTCGTTTGTCTATGACGCGCTTACCAACACCTATACGCCTGGCGACATCACTGTGACTACCACTGCTGGAACTCTGCTGACTGGTGCGGCATACACAAGTCTTAGTTCCTGCTGTGGCTCTTCAGACACGGGTTTAACGCTTGGGCCGAATGTTAGTGATTACACGAATACTCCTCTCCTCTTTTTACTCTTCAGTGCTCCTCTGACAAACGCCGGGGGGACGATTCCGCTGTCGTTCGGATTTGCCGACACTGATTTTGATAGTGTCGAAGATTTCTGCACAAATTCAGATTGCAGCGGATTTTCCATGAGATTCGTCACGGGAGGTGAGGTGGTTGGGGTTGGAAGCACAGCCGTGCCAGAGCCGTCATCAATATCACTGTTGATAGGGGGATTGATCGTCCTGCTTGTGGGCAGTACTTTACGGAAAGTGTCCTACGTCCAGTTTTCCAACATCTCCCAGTAACCGAAAAGGAAGGCCACTTTTCCAAAAAGGAAAACTGGCCCTTATTCTTTCTTGTCTTCTTGAGTGTTTGTGTTTGCCCTCACATTTTCGAAAGTGAGTAAGTAAACACACATTGGGTGCCAGCTTTTTCTATCGGCTGGAGTCCCCCGAGATTTCCCCGGCATACGACAGGGCCTGCTCCCACTTGGGGAAGCGCTCGGGGAATTCACGTGCCAGTCGGTGAGCGATCTCGTCAAGCGAATTTCTCCCGTCCATCAACTCGAGAGTCCTACGACGCAGAAGTCCCTCTTTCGATAGACACGGGACATAGTCTGCCGCCTTCCTCTGAAGCTGTGCGGCAGAGATTAGTGTTCCCGTCAACTGCGACTGATCGAAATGAATGCAGGTAACGCTTGATCGTTCAAGCGGCTCAATATGTGTTGTCCAGCGCCATACGTAATTGGTTTCGAATAGTTTTGCTTCAAGGTCCACCTTCACGACTTGACCTGGCGCCAGCTGCACCGGAGATATCCACGGGAAGAAAAGAGAACCATATATCGCTTCGGGCGCAGAGGGCGCGTTCGAGAAGCCAATACCATCGGCCAGTTCTGTGTCGAACCAGACCAGAATCCCATGACCCGTTCCGGTGCGCTCGACTCTACAGCTTAAATTGCCCCGGACATTGTGATCTTCGATGCTGCCATAATCCAGCGCGGCCCAGAGCTGAGGTGTGGTCAGAAGCTGGTCTGGGTTCACTCGTATTTTCAGCGTATCGTTCACGATCAACCGTCGGGCCGGACTCAGGTCTTGACCAAACGGATTACACTCCCACGGGTCCACAAGTTCGCTGTAGGCTTTTTGCGCTTCTGCGACCGCAGCCCACAGCGTATCTTTGTGTGGGATCAGGACTCCACCGGGACGAAGAAACCGGCGCCGAGCATCGACAATTGCCGGGATATGACGTTCGAAGAGTGGTAGCACACCTCGGAGATCTGACAGGATTACGTCAGCTTTCGTCGGAAGCGTCACGCCACGGGAGAATGCTTCGTAAAACTCGATTCTGTCCGCGCAACCGTTCGCGACTGCCACCTCACGAGCCACTTGAATGACCTCGGTCGGCTCGATGGCGTAGACTCGGCTGGCCCCAAGTTGGCATGCCAGCACTGCAAAGATACCTGGTCCAGTACCAAGCTCAGCAACCACAGACCCGTCGCGAACTGTTTTACGTAGAGCCTGAGCGTAGGCCTCAACGCGAACGCGATCTGCGATCATGGAGCCGTAGGCGCCCAAACTATACATGGGGTGATTTGGGTCTCGAGGTCCTGCTCAATGGAATCGGTGCCATCTCATGTCTGGCATCGCGAACGATTGCCTTGCAGAGATCAAAAACTGCTGCAGGATCCGCTTTCGGGCGGACGCGGCGAATCGGGATCCGAGAAACGACCCGACTCAAGACGTCGAACTCCTTAGATCGCATATTATGGTCGAGGAGATAGTTCACGTAGCTGTTGACGACGAGCGCGGCGACAGCGTCACCTCCGGTAACCGCTTCAAAGACAGGAGCAGCTAGCTTCTGCTCACGTGTATCAAGAAGATAAATCGCTCCGAGAGGCAAAAACTTTGAGGCAAAACTAAGCCCTCCTATGTCAAGTTTCATGTAGCGTTTTTCCCAGTTCGGAGTGACCTGGGGTAAGGCCTCTTGCGATCCAAGGAGGGCTTGAACGGAGTCAGGCCACAAATTCACTCGAGGATAGCCTGGCGGAACGAGAAATTTTCCTTCCTCTTCGGTCAACACCACGACGTCGTCTGCGATCACAGGAAAACCGTGCTGCGCAAAAGCTGCCGCCGTCGTGGACTTGCCTGCACTCGGTAAGCCAACCAGGGCGATTGCCCGGTTATCGATTGCGACAGCGCTGGCGTGCAGGCTTGTCAGCCCACGCAGGCGCAGGGAGAATCCCATCACGGGCCCGATCAAGTAGGTACAGGCATCTTCGAGCGTGTAGTTCTCCGGCCAATCGCCCCATATCTCGCGGCCCTGTCGGTCGACGGCAAATCGCACCCCATCAAGATAGTAAAAACCAAAATGATTCCCGCTAGGGAGAACAGCCACACGCAAATTCGATTCTTCGCACGTTGCGTCTTCTGAGCTGGCGTAAAGAACTTCCACGGACTCCGGGAATGTTGTGGGGAAGGAGGTCCAATCTTTTAAATGAACCTGTACGTCGTACGTTCTTGAAGGAAGCGCAGCAGAGAGCCCGGGCAGCGCCACATTGGACCTGAGTCGCAGCCCGTATACAACATGCGAAGCGAACAATTGTCCCTCGGGAGGTGACCGTCAGTGAGTCTTTAAGTGCATGCCTGCAAATATCGTCGCGTCACGATGCTTCTGGGTAGATGAAATGGACTTGGTCATAGCTCGTATGTCACCATATATCTTGAGCTTGGGCTCTTTGTATGGCTTCTTCGCAAGTCCCTTGGCGCAATCTTTCACGACACTTCTCCCCGTTCTTTTATATCTGATGTCTCCAGCGATCGCAACCAGTAGTTCAGACTGAGGGGTCTAAGATGAATCCATGCAGTCCAGGCATCCTTTTCTCCGAATACTTTCGGGATCAGGCGTCGCTCCACGTATCGGGCCAATTCAGGGATACCTTCAAAGGAATCAACCCACGCCGACTCCGGCTGCTGGAGAAGGACGATCAAAGGGTCTGCAAGGAGGGGGGACTTGCGTCGCAAACGCACCGCTTCAGGTAGGATACCGCGAGCCGCCTCACGCAGCAACTCCTTGTCGGAACACCAGGGCAGCGCAGGCAAGGCCAGTAAGAAATCCACCAATCGCAGATCAAAAAAGGGATGACTAACTTCCAACGGGAGGCGTGTCACCCCCGAATCGAATCCTTCAAACAAGATCGGCCAAGTGGGGTCAAGCATAGCTTCATAAGCTACAGGTCGAACCGCTGCATTCGGAATGGAGGGCTGTTGCAACGCTTCCCACCGCTCGCGCAGCGCGAGACTCTTCTCGAGATTCCGGTTCAACCATCCCGGATACTGTGGCGCCTGACCTTTCGAAGCAAACCATCGGTTCCAACGCGTGCGAAGGTAGAGCCGCGAAAACCTCCTTTCGGCCACCAAATATCGCATTGCTCCCGCCAGCGCGTGACCAAACTGCCTCTTTTTGAGCAGGTCAAGGAAATAAACGGAGAGCAGACAAGAAAGCCCAGGGTCGGCCCCAAAGCCAGTGAGGGCTAGGCGGTTCCGGAGAGCAATTTGGCGCATTCGTGCCAGTCCCCCCGCAGATCCAGGAGAGTGTTCGGGTTCGGGCGAACAATTGTCTTGGTGATTCAGATTCTTCCGCAGCCCCGTCTCGTCATTCGCGTGAAAGTCGATCGGGATTTTCAACGCTTCTGAGACGAGCCCAGCATAATAGCGCTCCTCGTCTGGGATCAAACGCTCAAAGACCTCCGTATAGGCGCACAGACCGGCAACGGACCCAGAGCGAGTTAGGACCCGCTGCGCACTGGCGGCCACCGTGGGAGAATCGAGTCCACCGCTCATCAGGACTGTCACATTGTTCGTTCTCAACCTGTCGGCGACTGCCTGATCGAGCAGTTCCCGGAATTGCTCGACGCACTCGCTCGGCCGTTTGTGATGCAGGGGGGCACTCACTGGGAGTACCCAGTAGCGGCGAACAGAGATGCCACCTGGCCCACACACAAGGATGTGCGCGGGCGGCAGCCTCCGGATGTCCGCGAACGAGGTAGCCGCTGGTTCCCGGATCATGTCGAAGAGGAGAAATTCCGCAATCGCGAGATCATTCAATCGCCCGGAGACGGCGGGATGTCGGCGGATACAGTCGAGCGTGTTGCTAAAGATCACGACCGAGCCGACACTGGCATAGTAGAAGGGTTTGATCCCGAACTGATCGCGCGCACAAAATAGTTGTTTGTTGGACGAGTCCCAAATCGCGAAAGAAAAATCACCACGCAGATGTTCGACGCAGGCCGTGCCCCATTTCACATAAGCTCGAAGGATCAGTTCAGAGTCGGGAACCGACGGGCCAATGTCGCTCCTCGAAAGACCAAGGTCCGCAAGCATCTCTGCGCGGCCATCGAGCCTGGCGTCCGCCGTGATCCAATACCGATCTTCGAAGCCGGCGGGCTGCCGCTCGGAAAACGACTCTTTTGTCGTTCGGAGCAGCGTGTGGCCCAAGCCAATCGAAGTCTCAATCCAGGTCTCGCGGGCATCCGGACCACGGTAGGCGAGAAAATCCACGAGCGACTGCAACAATGCCCGCTCAATCGGAGCACCGTCCCGGTGAAAAATTCCGACAATCCCGCTCAATCAGTCACCTTGCCATTCATCGATCATGTTTTGAATTCCCGAGGCGTGTTGTCCTGTCAATAGCGTTAAACTTCGATATGCTAGCGAGCGGGAACTCTATTCTACCGACGTGATACTTCCCCAGCAATGCTGACCTTTGGGGAGAATGATTCGAACTATGCTCCCCCGATACTCGCGAAATCTTTCCATTCCCCCATCGTAGCCAACTGGATATCCCCAGCTCCAAAACGATCCAAGCAGAGAACCGTGGAAGGATCCTGCGCTTTTTCGCGCCCATCGAGGTGTAGTTATGGAAGCAGCCACACGCGTCCATCAAGTGAGCACCGCTGCTCTGAGTGTCGGGGCGCAGGACAGCTTCGCGGAACTGTAAAGCAAGAACCTGTGCCAGCTTCCGACCAAATCTTGGCGGCATCCAGCCCGCAAAATTTCTGGTCCGGGGCCATGCGTACGTGTGATGCGGCTCGCACTATCTGTGCGGTTAAAATGGCGCGTGCTTCTGCATCAGGATTCCGCGAGCCGAAGGGCAGAAAGGAAATGCGAAATCCGCGCCATCATAAGCTAATAGAAATGAGAGGCAATACAACGGATGAGCGCAGGAAACGTCTCTGCGCCGGACGCTCCAGCGCGCTAAATTGCTGGATCCACTCCCGCATCAGCATAATGGACTCGGAGCAAGCCAAGATCTCCGAGGCTCCCAAGGAGGCCCGAAAAGTGCTCACGAAGCAGTTCTGCCTCGACGTCGAACTCGATTAGCAGCTCCTCATAGGCCTTTTCGATGCTCGGTGCAGCTGTGACTACTTGCCACATCCGCGTACCGGTTTCATCCAAGCCGTAATAGCATTCCGTTTCCAGATTCAGCAGCACGGTTTCTTTCTCGACAAAGCGCACCAGTACATCCTTCGGCACTTCGACCCGATCGGAGAATGAAATTTTCACCCTGGCTCCTGAGATACCAACAGAAACATAGCATTTTCGGAACCCGCCCGTACGATCATTCTCAGCGCCAGTATTCTACGTGGGAATGGAGTTGTCCACTTCACCGGCTCAGCCGCAGCGCTTTCCCTTGTCTGGCACTCTCTGCGGGCGCTGCGCGCACAGAACTTTTCCATTTCCCCACCTCTGGTCCCGTCAAAATTATTCTTGCTTCCCCGAAGGGGGCTAGGCAGAGTTACATTTGATGATCCTGCGCCTTTCGGATTCCCTCTCACGAGGCTTGCTCGTCATCGGCTCCCTGATTGTTGCGCTGTGGGTGTGTTTTTTTGGTGTGCGCTCCGGCATCGCCGGACTCGCAGCGGAAGGCAATTCGATTGGCGAATTGCAATGGGCCGTGCGTCTGGAGCCACGCAATTCTGAGTACTGGTATCGGCTGGGCCACTATCAACAATTCAATCTGGAACAGCCCGATGTGGTCGCGTCGGTCGAGTCCTATCAAAAAGCGGTCGCCCTCAATCCCGGTTACACCGACGCGTGGCTGGATCTCGGCACCACGTACGAACTGGATGGAAACAATGTCGCGGCCCGGGACGCGTTTTTGCGCGCGAAGCGAACGTATCCCGCTTCCGCCGAGGTTGCGTGGCGCTACGGAAACTTTCTGCTGCGCGAAGGATCGCTGCCGGAGGCCCTCGCCGAACTCAGACTGGCCCTCGAGGCGGATCCGCGCCGCGCGGGAGCGGTTTTTTCCCGTGTGTATCGCGCCGACCCGGACATCGACGCAATCCTGAACGATCTGCTTCCTCCCATTCCCAGCGTCTTTGTGGATGCGATCGGGGAAGCGGTGGGTTCCCAGCAACTGGCAGTCGCGCAGACGATGTGGATACGCCTGATGAAGCTGAATCCCCATCTGCAGCTTTGGCAATTTGAAAGGCTCGTCGGCGCGTTGCAGGCCCATCACGACGACGACGCCGCCCGCCAGGTTTGGGATCAGGGCACCTCCACGATGAATCTGCCGCCGCTGATCCAGCCGCGCGATTCAGTCCTCTGGGATCCAAGCTTTGAGTCGGGCTTCACCAACAGAACATTCTCCTGGTTTTATCGGCCGCTCGAAGATGGCGTCCACACCGAACTCGACACCAACGAAAAGCTTTCGGGGAAGCAATCGCTTCGCCTGACCTTCGACGGAAAACACAATCCGGGTTCAGACCTGGCCTGCGCCTCGGGCGCCGTGACTCCTGGGGCCAAATATCTTTTTTCCGGCTGGCTGAAAACGAAAGATCTCACCGGCGATCAGGGAGTCCGATTCCATCTGAAGTCCGTCGGAGGAAATGTTCAGATCCCGCTGGTTGCCACCCGCGAGATTCGCGGAACCACGCCTTGGTCCTTGATCGAACAGGATTGGACCGCCGGCCCGGGCGTCCACCGCGTGGATGTGTGTGTCAACCGGGAGCCCAGCACGAATCCGGACATCCACATTTCCGGCGACGCCTGGGTGGACGACGTGACTCTCGTGCCGAAGGCAGTGGAACGCCGGCGGCCATGAAAATCTTGCGCATGGGCATCTGCGTTCTTTTAAGTTTTGCGGTCCTGGCCTATGGCGGCGTGGAAGAGTGGTCGCAGGCGGTCCTGGAAGTGGGTTTTGCGGCGCTCCTGGTGATCTGGGCGCTGCGCACATACGCCTGGGATCAGGAAGTGATTGCAGTCTCCCCATTGTTGCCGCCGCTTGTGGCGTTCGCGCTGGTGGTCCTGGTCCAATTGGTTTTTCATCACACAGCTTCCGTGTATGACACACGCATGCAGTTGCAGCTGCTGATTATCTACATCATTCTGCTGATTCTCTTGCCGCAGGCCTGCTACCGGATGAGCCACTGGAGAGGTTTACTGTGGTTTCTGATGTCGCTGGGGTTCTTCGTTTCGGTGTTCGGCATTCTGCAACACTTGACCTTCAACGGGAAACTCTACTGGTTTCGGGTGATGCGTTACGGCGGCTATCCCTTCGGGCCGTACGTGAACCGGAATCACTTCGCCGGGTTCGCGGAAATTTTGATTCCCGTGGCGCTGGTACCGCTGGTGTTAGGGAAAGTCAGGCGGGAACGCCTGTTTCTGGTGGCATTGTTCGCGCTGGTTCCGATCGTAGCCCTGCTCTTGTCGGCTTCCCGCGGAGGCATCGTCAGCTTCGTGGTGCAGATGCTGATTCTATTTTCTCTCTTGATGGTCCGGCGCCTCCAGAGCAAATACATGCTCGCCGGCGGAGTGCTGGTTCTCTGCGCGATCCTGGCGGTTTCCTGGATCGGCGTCCAGGAAATTTTGCAGAGGTTTTCCGGTTACCAGGCGCTGGACGTCACCATGGGCAAAAGGGCTTCCATGAGGCAGGACACGTGGAAGATCTTCCTGGACCATCCGGCACTGGGAACCGGTTTGGGCACCCTACAGATGGTCTTCCCGCCCTATGAGTCCTTGTACGACGCAAGGATTGTGAACCATTCCCACAATGACTATGTGGAAGCTCTGGCGGAAACCGGGGTTGCTGGAGGGATCTGCTGCCTCTGGTTCCTGGGGATTCTGTTCGTTGAATCCGTGAATGGTCTTAAGGATCTGGGAAGTTCGTTCGGAGCGGCGCTAAATCTGTCTGGGCTTGTGGGTTGTTGTGGGTTATTGGTCCATAGTTTAGTAGACTTTAATCTTCACATCCCGGCGAACGCCCTGTTGTTTTTTGTGTCGGCCCATTTGGCAACAGCCCGCCTGCAAACGTCGACCCCCGGAACTCCGGAAAGCTCCCCGCCCCGCCGGAGAATGCGAAAAGTAGAGGGCAGTTAATGATGTCAGACTGTATAATGCGGCGAGGGGGTCACCCATTCTGATGGTCCCATATTCGACCATGGGACGGCGCTACCTTTTTCTCTGCGCCGTTGCCGCAAGCCTGCTCGGCGTGCCTTCCATCGCGCGCGCGCAACAGCAACCGAATGTTACCGTCGGTGAAACACCCCAACAGGTAAACGATCGAATTCGAACCCTAACGATGGGCTCAAGGGGCTCGGGGCCACACGATTACATAATCGGCAGCGGCGATGTCCTGGAAATTTCGGTTTTCGATGTGCCGGAGCTTTCGAAGGAAGTGCGGGTCAGCCAAACCGGCACGATCAACATTCCGCTCATCCCCGTCCGTCCCCATCTTGCCGGACTCAGTGAGACGCAAGCGGAAGAAAAAATCGCGGAACTCCTCGAAGCGAATGGATTGGTCTCGCATCCGGAGGTTGGCGTTGCGGTCAAAGAGCACCGCAGCCAGCCGATCACGGTGGTCGGAGCGGTGCTGCACCCGATGGTGTATCAGGCCGACCGAGACGTCACCTTGCTGGAAGTTCTTGCCGAAGCGGGTGGCATCGCCAACGACGCCGGTGACACCGTCATCGTCACTCGCCGCCGTCTGGCCACCTTTATCGAAGTGGCCAACCCGCAACCAACTACGGCGCCAACTGCGTCCGGCTCCGGCGAGCCCCCGTCACTCGATTCCATGATTACGCCCGCGCCCGCCGAGACTAAGCCCGATGCGTCTGTGAAAGGGCCGGCGTTTCCGTCCCAGGAAGATATGGCGAAGGCAAGCACGCCTGCGCCTCCCGCGGCCACCGAGGAAACCTCCGGTTCGCCAAGTCCAGACGCCACCTCCATCACCATCAACCTGAATGATCTGCTGGAGACGGGCGATATCCGCAACAACATTCTGCTGCACGCCGGCGACGTGGTCACTGTGCCGCATGCCGGCATCGTTTATGTCCTGGGCGCGGTCTCTCGCCCCGGTGGCTTCGTTGTCTCCAATGACCGGACCCAACTCACAACCTTGAAGGTGCTCTCACTTGCCGGGGGGCTCACGAGTTTCGCCAAGACGCAGAACGCGGTCATCCTCCGCAAAGACGACACCGGCAAACAGACTGAGACACAGGTCGATCTGAAGAAGGTGCTGAACCGGCAGTCCGAGGACATCACAATGCACCCAAGCGATATTCTTTTCGTTCCCGACGACAAGACGAAGCAAGCTTTGGTCAGGGCGGCAGAAATTGCACTCGGAATCGGTACAGCCGTGGCCGTTTTCCGGCTGGCGTACCACTAAGAACGGACTATGATCGAAGACTCAAAACTGATTCCCAGGACTCCCGGAGGCAACGGGTCAGTCGACGTGCTTCCCGCGTCCACGCGGGTGCCGGCGATTGATTTGTCTCCGCGGGAGCCGCATCTTTACGACTACCTGCTGATTCTTCGCAAGCACCAGTTGCTGATTCTGTCGTTCCTGCTGACCGTCGTGACCATCGTCAGCATCGCCACCTTTCGCATGCGCCCGGTCTACGTCGCCAAAGCCACCATTGAAATCGATCGCGAGAACACCAACATTCTCCCGTTTCAGGGCGCCGATGCTTACGATGCTATGATGGATCTCGACAACTATATCGAGACTCAATCAAAGGTTCTCACCAGCGAGACCCTGGCGCTGCAGACCATTCGCAACACCGGCCTCGCCGCTAACCCGGAATTTTCGGCCGGCGGCATTCCCTCGGAAGCCATCGCCACCGGCTCTCTCGCTAACCAGAAGCGGCCCCCGGAAGTAGCCGCCTTTCTGGGCAGCTTGAGCGTAAAACGCATTCCCTCCAGCCGCCTGATGGAAGTGAGCTATGAATCCACCGACCCCGTGTTGGCCGCCCGGATTCTGAACGCGCATCTTGAAAATTTCAAAGCCCAGAATATTCAGAGCCACTACGACGCAACGCTGGAAGCAACCCGCTTTCTCACCTCGCAGCTCAACGAACTGAAACTCACGGTGAAGCAATCCGAGGACGCGCGAATCAACTACGAGCGGCAGAACCAGATCTGGAGCGTCGACGACAAATCCAATATCACCTCCCAACGGTTGGCGGACCTGGACAAGCAACTCACCGACGCGGAGGGCGAAACTCTGAAAAAGCAGGCTCTGTACGAGTACGCCAAGGCCGGCGATATCGATGCCGTGCCGGAAATTCGCGCAGATGCCCTTTTGCAGGATTTGCAGAAAAAGCGCGCCGACCTCGCCGTTCTATATACCGAGGCTCTCAATCAGTACGGCCCCAACTTTCCCAAGGTGCTGCGCCTGCAGGCGCAGATGAAGGAAGTGGACGATCAGATCGGCCGTGAAAGCAAAGCCATTATCCTTCAACTCGAGAGCGATTATCGCGAAGCGAAACAGCGCGAAGGACTTATCCGCCAAGCGCTTGAATTGCAAAAGGCCGAAACCAACAACATGGCCGAAAAAATGGTTCAGTACAACATTCTCAAAAGAGAGTCGGAAGCGGACAAGACACTCTATGAGGGTTTGCTGACTAAGCTGAAAGAAGCGGGCATTTCCGAGGGGCTAAAGTCTTCCAACCTTCGTGTCGTCGACCCGGCGATGATTCCTTCCTATCCCGCGCGGCCCGCCAAGGCCCGCAATATCGCACTCGCTTTCCTGGTTGGCCTTGTCGGAGGCATTGGTCTCGCGCTCCTGCGCGAATACCTCGATAACACCGTGAAGACGCCGGACGATATTGAAACCCTGACACGCTTGCCTAGCCTGGCTGTGGTGCCCGCGTTTGGCGATAGCGCGAATCACAAGCGGCGATTCGGCATATTCAGCGCCCCTGCAACAAATGGTCACGAGAAGCGCATCGAGCTTGTGGCCCAGCACCTCCCGAAATCGCAGATGTCCGAAGCCTTCCGCGCGCTGCGAACCGCGCTGCTGCTTTCTCAGCCGGACCACCCGCCTCAGGTCATCCTGGTGACCAGTGCTCTCCCGCGCGAGGGCAAAACCACCGCCGCCGCCAACCTCGCCGTTACACTGGCGCAACTCGGCGACAAGACCATCCTGGTGGATGCCGACCTTCGCAAACCCGGCGTTGGTAGGTTGCTGAATCTCGGCCCCGGCAAGTACGCCGGCCTCAGTTCTTATCTCGCCGGCGTCTCGACGCTGGATCTGGTGACCGTGCCTCACCCCGCGATTCCAAATCTTGCCGCCATTCCGACCGGCCCGCTGCCACCGAATCCGGCCGATCTGCTCTCTTCGCATAAGCTCGCCGACGCAATCACCGAGCTCCGCACCAAATACAAATTTGTTGTGCTTGACTCGCCGCCGATCATGGCCGCAACCGACGCCGTGATTCTGTCCGTGCAGGCCGACGGCGTGCTCCTCGTGGTTCGCTCCGGAGAGACTCCCAAGGAGGCGTTCACGCGCACGTGTGACCTGCTTACCAGCGTCAAGAGCCGCTTGCTGGGAGTCGTCCTGAACGCCGTGGATGCCAGCGCTCCCGACTACTACTATTCCTATCGCTATTACCCCTATTCCTACGGCTACGGCCCTCAAGAAGCCCTGGAAATGGGTCACGAAGAAGCTCCCGAGCATGTCCCATCCAAGCCCCTGGATCGGGACGATTCGGACAAACTCTAGGAGGCGGTGTGCGATATCTGATCACGGGCGGCGCTGGATTCATCGGTTCCCATCTGGCCGAGCGATTGTTGGAAAAGGGAGAACAAGTAGTCCTGCTCGATAATCTCTCCACCGGCAGCATGGAAAATATCCGCCACCTGAAAGGTTCCGACCGACTGGAATACCACTTGGACGGAATCGAAAACCGGCAAGTCCTTGCGGAACTTGTGGACGACGCCGATGTGATCGTTCACTTGGCGGCCGCAGTCGGCGTGAAATTGATTGTGGAAAGTCCTGTCCGCACGATTGAAACGAACGTCAACGGGACCCAGATGATTCTGGAAGCTGCCTCCAAAAAGAAAAAGCTGGTTTTGATCGCCTCCACTTCCGAAGTCTATGGAAAAAATACCAACGTACCGTTTCACGAAGATGCGGACCTCGTGCTCGGCCCCACCACCAAGGGGCGCTGGAGCTACGCCGCTTCCAAGGCGCTTGATGAATTTCTGGCTCTTTCCTACTGGAAAGAGAAGAAACAGCCCGTCATCGTCGTGCGTTTCTTCAATACGGTCGGCCCGCGGCAGACCGGGCGCTATGGAATGGTTCTCCCCAACTTTGTGAAGCGGGCGCTCGATGGGGAACCCATCGAGGTCTACGGAAATGGCCAGCAGTCCCGCTGCTTCTGCGACGTTCGCGACACCGTGGAAGCCCTGCTCCGTTTGATGCCCCTCGACCGCGCCGTGGGAGAAGTAATCAATATTGGCAACACGGAGGAAGTCACGATTGAGAATCTCGCCAAAATCGTGAAGCACCGCACGGGAAGCGATTCCGCCATCAAGTTTGTGGCGTACGATAAGGCCTACGAGCCGGGATTTGAAGACATGATGCGGCGCGTGCCGTCCATTGAAAAACTGCACGCGTTGACGGGCTTCCGCCCGCAAACAAATCTTGCCGATATCATTGACCGGGTTTCGGCGTTCTTCCGGCAGAAGGGCGCTTTGGAAGAAGTCCAGAAAGTGTCCGCAGTGAAAGCTGGTTGAACTTTAGGAGGACTTCCCTATAGGGGCCTGAGCGGTTAAAAAACCGCCCGTGCCTATTTTTACCCATGAAGACTTCCGTCACGCTTTCGATCCTTGTTCCCGTCTATAACGAGCAATATCTGGTCCGCGCGAGCCTCGAGCGGCTGAAACTGCTCGCAGACTCCCCGTTGCTCGAACGCGTTGAAGTGATCGTGGTGGACGACGGATCCACGGATCAGACCAATGCGATTCTTCGCGAAATTGAATCCGCCGAAGCTGCCCAACCCGGCGGCAAGCTGACCTGGATCTTTTTGTACCACGAGGGCAACCAGGGCAAAGCCGCTGCCATTCACACTGCCCTCCAGCATGCCAGCGCGGAATTGACGGTCATCCACGACGCGGATCTCGAATATCACCCTCTGGATCTGCTGAAAATGGCCCAGGTATTCCTGGAGGAACAGGCCGACGCGGTTTTTGGCTCGCGATTCCTTGCCAGCGAATATCGGCGCGTTCTTTTCTTCCGGCACCAATTGGGCAATCACTTCCTGACGCTTCTCTGCAATGTTGTCTCCGACCTGAATCTCACGGACATGGAGACCTGCTACAAAATGGTGCGGACCTCACTGTTAAAGACTATTCCTCTGGTCGGCACCAGATTTGAAATCGAACCTGAAATTTGCATCAAGCTCGCCAAACGCGGCGCCCGCATTTTTGAAGTTCCCATTCGCTACGCAGGCCGGACGTATCAGGAAGGCAAGAAAATCGGCTGGAGAGACGGCGTGCGCGCCATTAAGGCGATTATTCGTTTCGGCATTTCGGACTATATCTACGCGGAGGACACCTATGGCAGCCAGATTCTCGGCCGCCTGAATCGCGCTCCCCGTTTCACCAAATGGATGGCCGATGTCATCCGCCCCTACGTCGGCGAAAAGGTCTTGGAGATTGGTGCAGGGACCGGCAATTTAACAATTCAGTTAATTCCGCGGGAGTTATACTGGGTCAGCGACGTCAACCCGCTGTATTTGAATTATCTGGAACGTGTCCGGCTGGACCGTCCTTATATGCAGGTAGGCTTCACGGACGGTGAAAGAGGCGAGTCGTTTCCCAAAGAGACGAAATTCGACACGGTTATCTGCTTGAATGTTGTCGAACACCTCGCCGACGACCTGACGGCTCTTGGCAACTTTCGCGAAGTGCTTGTGGAACACGGCAGGGCCATCATCCTTGTTCCCTGTGGCCCCTGGCTTTTTGGCTCCCTTGACGAGGTGCTCGGTCATCACCGCCGCTACACTCGAAAGCAGTTGACGGATCTGGTGGAACAAGCCGGATTTCATCTGGAGCACCTGTTGGAATTCAATCGAATTGGCGTAATCGCGTGGTGGTTGAACGCGCGCCTTTTGCGCCGGCGCACCTTCGGATTTTGGCAGATCAAATTGCTGAACACGCTCACTCCGCTGTTCCGCGTTCTGGATAAGCTTTTGCCGCTGCCTCCGCTCTCCCTGATCGCGATCATTAGCAAGCCCGGCTACGAAATGGCTGAGACGCCGGTTCGGTCCACTCTGGCGCCGGCAGGGTCGGCCTAGGGTGTTCGTCAGCAGCAGGAAGGCGGCCTCTTCGAACAGCTCCGCAGGCTTTACCGCCGGAGAGCCGAACTCCGCTCCCTTCAAAGGAATTTTACTGCTGCTTTTTCTGGGTTCACTTGCCATGGTGAATCCCATCGTCCACGGAGACGGCGTCGGTTATTACGCCTACGCCCGCGCTCCTCTCATTCAGCACAATCTCCGGTTTGATGAAGATTGGCGCCACGCAAACCAATACTTCTCTCAAACTCGCACGCTCCCCAATGGCCAACTCCGGCCGGATCAGTACACGGAAACAGGCTATGTGAGCAATCTGTTTTCCATCGGGCCTGCGCTGCTCTGGGCGCCTTTTCTGCTTGCGGCCCACGCTACCGTGCTTCTGGCCGACACGTTTGGCGCGCACATCGCTGCCGACGGTTTCTCTTCGCCCTACCTGGTGGCAATGGCCCTGGGCACCGCAGTTTACGGATTCCTCGGACTGCTGTTTTCCTATTTGCTTGCAAGGAAATACGTTCAGGAACGCTGGGCGTTTCTGGCCACGCTCGGGATTTGGGGCGCCAGCTCTCTCCCCGTATATATGTACTTCAATCCCGCATGGTCGCACGCGCACTCCACTTTCGCGGTAGCTCTCTTCCTCTGGTATTGGGAACGCACTCGCGGCCGGCGTAGCTTCCAGCAATCGCTATTACTCGGCCTCAGCGCCGGCTTGATGGTCGACGTCTACTTCATCAACGGTGTGTTTCTCGTGCTCCCTCTGATCGAGTCCCTGGTTGCTTACTGGAATTTCGGCAACGCCAGAAACTACCGCGCTGCTGGTCTGCTTCTGGCGGGAAACATCTGCTTCCTCCTTGCTGCCATCCTCGCCTTCATCCCCACGCTGATTACCCGCAACATCATTTTCGGCGGAATTCTTCGCTTCGGCTCCTACACCGCGCTCCCGTGGGATTGGACCGCACCGAACTGGCGCTCCGTGCTTTTCTCTTCGGAGCATGGTCTTATCAGCTGGACCCCTATTCTGGGCCTTGCGATCGCGGGATTGTTTCTTGCCCCTCGCGCGGCCAGGTCTCTTGCAGCGCTTCTTGCCCTTGCGGCTGCGGGGTTCTACTACGTGATTTCCAGTTATCCCTATTGGCACGGGATGGCTTCTTTTGGAAATCGCTTTTTTATTTCTCTCACGCCTATCTTTATTTTCGGCCTGGCTCTATTGTTCCAGCGCTTTGCGGGATTCTTCCGCTCCACAACCCACGCGTTTATTGCCGCCTCCTCCATCCTCCTTTTGTTCATCCTCTGGAACCTGGGTTTCATTTTTCAGTGGGGCGCTCATTTGATCTCTCCGCGGGGTCCCATCTCTTTTTCGCAAGTTGCCTATAACCAGGTTTTCGTCGTTCCCCGCCAGATTTCCAGTGATCTTCAACACTATCTTTTCAAACGAAAGGCACTCATGCAGCAGATCGAGCAAAAAGATATTGAGCAACTGCAGAAGGACGCGCAACCGTAGCTCGCGACTAAAATGAGAAACTCGCCGCGTCACTCGCCTCCCTCTCCGTCACGCCTATCCGATTCTGGTTCCTTGTCAGGGACAGCAAATCTCATCCCGTATTTTGCATAGTAAATGGTTTCGGTGACCTCCAATCCGTCTGCTGCTGGCACTCTCGCGAACCGAGCGCAGGGTTCGTTGACCATACGTATCGAGCCGCCTCGTAAATGGCTCGAGCTGCGCCTGAGAGAGCTTTGGACGTATCGCGAGCTGCTCTTTTTCCTGGTTTGGCGCGACGTCAAGGTCCGCTACAAACGAACCGCCATCGGCGTTTCCTGGCGATCGTTCAGCCGCCGCTGACCATGCTGGTAGCCACTCTTTTCTTTGGGAGGCTCGCCAAGCTGCCCGCGCAGGGCCTCCCCTATTCCTTTTTTTGCTTCGCCGCCGTCGTTTCCTGGGCTTACTTTTCCACCACCCTCGTCGCCGCCACCAACGTAATGGTGGAAAACCAGCGTGTCATTACCGAGGTGTATTTCCCGCGGCTGATCCTGCCAATTTCCGCCGCACTTTCCTGATTCGTGGACTCCGCGATCGCCTCTATCGTCCTACCGATTTTTACGTTTGCGCAAGGCATCCGCCCCGCCGCGACGCTGCTGCTCTTGCCCCTCTTCTTGCTGTTTGCCGTCTTCACCGCCTTGGGCGTCGGCCTATGGCTCTCGGCGCTCAATGCGCTCTATCGCGACGTCAAGTATCTGATCTCCTTCATCGTCCAATTCTGAACCCTGGCTTCGCCCGTTTATTATTCAGGTTCCATGGTTCCCGAACGCTATTGCTGGTTGTACAGCTTGAATCCCCTGGCCGGCGTAATTGACGGCTTTCGCTGGGGCCTCACCGGCACCGGCCACCCTCCCGCCGCCAGCCACTCTGCCTCCGTGGGTATCGTCATCTTCATTGTTTTGGGTGGCCTGCTGTTTTTCAATCGCATGGAAGGGAGCATTGCCGATCGCGTATGAGTGCCACCGTTATCCAGGCCGAAGGTCTCAGCAAGCGCTGCCAACGGGGTGCGCTCGCTTCTTCGGGTCTTTTGCGTGACACAGTGGCGCGTTCGCTGCGCGCGCCCTGGACGGCGTTTCAGCGGCAAACGTCGGAGTCATTCTGGGCGTTGAAGGATGTGTCTCTTGAAGTCCAAGAGGGTGAAGCGCTCGGTTCCGGCTAAGTTGAAAGACTTGGCCTGGGCCTACTCATAAGATGTGACCGGCGCGAGCAACGGGCTGGATTTGCGCAGAAAGGCTAGCTCCGTCAACCAGAGGACCCTGTGC
>Ga0210403_10000874_pt1 | contig 29853 bp, 23 predicted proteins | sample IncBWC19MmetaG_FD_150863 | JGI IMG/M metagenome (GOLD analysis project Ga0210403, IMG submission 150863) | Forest soil microbial communities from Barre Woods Harvard Forest LTER site, Petersham, Massachusetts, United States - Inc-BW-C-19-M | ecosystem: Environmental > Terrestrial > Soil >...
AGGACTATTGCAAAACATTCGACAACAAGGCAGCGTCCACGGAGGATTTCAAATCGATCGTGGACAAACACATGACCCACGGCATGGATCTCGAGGGAAACCACAAGATGGAGTGGTTCTTCAACCAGTACGTCTATGGGACGGGCGAGGCACAGTACACGTTCCGCTCTACGTCGGAAGCCACGGCGGACGGGAAGACGCACATCAAGGGAGAAATTGCTCGCGCGGGAGTTTCTGGCACTTGGAAGGATGCGGTGCCCCTCTATGCGCATATCGGAGATAAGACGGTAAAAATGGGATTGATCCCCGTGACCCATGCTAACGAGCCGTTCGACTTTCTAATCCCCGGCAAAATCGATCGTGTATCGATCAACGACTTCGAAGATTTGTTGGCGGAAGTGAAGCAATAGCGGACCACAGCCGGCCTTCTTTGCGGACCGGCTTTTGGTCGCGAAATCTCAGGACTTGGCGCGCGGGATAAAGCGAAGCGCCAGAGAGTTCATGCAATAGCGCAGGCCGGTGGGTTTAGGTCCGTCGTCAAAGACGTGGCCGAGATGGGCTTCGCAAAGGACGCAAGTCACTTCGTCGCGGCGCATTCCAAAACTCAAATCAATTTTGGTTACAACGTTTTCTCTGGCGACAAACGCCCAGAAACTGGGCCAGCCTGTGCCGGAGTCGAATTTCGTCTCGGAACTGAAGAGCGCGTTGCCGCAGCATACACAGCGGTAAAGGCCCGGCTCGTGGTTGTTGTAGTAGGCGCCGCTGAAGGCCCGCTCCGTGTCGGCTTTGCGCGTAACGTCAAACTCGTCCGAACTGAGCGAGCGGCGCCACTCAGCATCGCTCTTGGTCACCTTGGCCGCGGACTCCACGCGCAATCGCGTTCCGTCGTCAGCGAATTTTACAATTTGCACCGGAGCAGTAGCGGCCTTTGCGGGTTTGTCATCGGCAAGCGCGAAACGGCAGGCGCGCTGAACGCCGATGAGCAGACCGTAGGCGCCAATAGTTGCGCCAGTGAAAATGAAGCCACGACGGGTCAGGTCGGTCATCTTAGGAACCTTCCGAGGCACATCGGCCTGCTGGATTTCTCGCCGTCGATCGCGGTCAGTCTCCCGTCAGTGACGGCGCGGGCAGCAGTGGCAGGCGCTTGGGCTCCCCACGCGCACCGCGCACTTCCAGGTCATCGAAGAGAAGCGAAGGAGCCACGAGCGAAGCGGGCAAACCGCTTTGGGCCGAGCCGAACGCACCGAGCGCCGTTCCGGCGAAGCCTGATTGCTGGTTCTGCATGTAGTTATAAACGAAGTCGTCGTCGCCGATGCCTCCGAGGTTTCGCAGCATGCGCGTGTTCAGGCCGATGAGGCGCGCTCCTCGAACCATCTCTTCGCGTCCGTCCTCCGGGTAGATTTTGTAGACAATGAGGGGCAGCCGGTCGCCAGTCCCCGCGCCGCCGCCAAAGCTCGCGAGCAATTCCGAAAAGTCGTCCTGGTGAAGCAAGCTGATGGAAGGATTGTCCATCTCACGGACCACCAGGCAGTACGGCAACTTTTCCGAGCGGCATTCGTCGAGGAACTTTTTCTTCAGATCGGCAGGCGACTGTGTCTCGGTCGATTTGAAAAACAGATTGCTCATCGCAGGCTTGGTGTCGAAGAACGCCGAGCGGCCGTGACCGTTGGACATGTCGGAATCCGGCCCGGGCCGGCGGGACATCAGCAACTCTTTGACGTTGCCGCCATCCACCACGGTCACTTTTTGCGCGCGCACGCCATCTTCATCGACGGTGTAGGAACCCAGCAGGGGTGTTCCGTGAAATTCCTTTGCGGCGGGATCGTCCACCAAAGAGACGCTTCCCGGCAAAACGCGCGTGCCCATGCGGCCGACCCAGTCGCTCTTTCCGCCAAGCCCGGTGAGAAGTTGCTCCATCACCGGCGTGAAGGAAACAGGCGGGCGAGCGCCATTGATCGCCGGAGTCAGCACTTGCGCCAGGAGTGGAGCGGCGGCTCGGGCTTCAAACAGCACTGGCCCGTTGTAGTCCTGCGCTGGAAGTGCCGCGCGCATGGCCATCAGCTCGCTGCCGGTCACGTTCAAGGCCTTCTGAACGGCATCGACGCTCGGCAGATCGGCAGGTTTCCGGGCGTAGGAGGCGTACAGATGATTAACCTGCACACCATCGTCGGCCAGCGTGTTCATGCCCGCTTCGATGGCCGCGTAGCAACGGTTCGTGCGGATTTCCGTGCCCTCGCTGGTGAGCAAGTATTCCGTGGCATAGACCAGATAGTAGGTCACGCGCGATTCGTAGATTTGCGGGAATGCGCGAAGAGCAGCAGAGGAGTCGCGGGCTTCCTGTTCCCAGTGGCGATTGCTCCAGTCCGGAACGACCAGGGGTTCGATGAGTTCGAGCGGCTCGGCCTTGGCAAAATCATCGATGTCGGATTGCCGCGCGAGGCTGCTCAAGTAGGCCTGTTTGCGGGAATAGGTTTCGACGGCTTCCTTGAAAGCCTGGTCGGTGGCGATCCACAGATCCTGGCGCAGAGAATCGTAGTCGCGGTCGATGCCGACAGAGCCGGTCGGACCGATAAATCCGCGGAATCCGTCGTCGCTGATGAAATTGGAGCTGTCGAGTTTGTAGTCGCCAATGCGCGCTTGCACGTCCATGAAGCGATTGCGCGTGTGGTTGGAGGAGATTAACGCGCCAAATTCGGCCACGACTTCGCGCACGTCGAGATCGAGCAAATGGTATTCGACGTAGTAAGGTCGTTGAGGCTGCGGCGTCCCGGGGATTTGCAGCTCCAGCCGGGTTTTCGAGCGCGCCATTTCGTCCCGCATAGCTTCTAGGGTGTGATCATTGTCCTTGGCAGCCTGGGCCTGGACGGAGATGCCAGAACCTAGGGCCGCGGCGAGAATCGTGAGTCCAGCAAATGCGCGGGCGCGCCTCACTGTGGGCCTCCCGTCTTGACGGGATCATGCGCGGGCGGCGGCAGAATCGGGGGCCGGTCCGTGGAAGTCTCTTTCTTCTGCACTTCCAGCTCGGATGTGAGAATAGCGGGCGAGGCCGCCGAAACCGGTACGGAGCCGGACTCCGCGCCGCAGTAGCCGTTGAATACTTCCGTGGTATCGCCTGTGGCCACGATTTTCGTGAGCGCGGCCAGCGGCGTTCCGACGATATCGACGCCCCGCACTAATTCATCCGGGCGGCCGTCGGCAAACACTTTGTAGACCACCAGCGGGAGGACTTGAAAGGCTTGCGGCTGCCCGCGCCCTGTGAAAGTGAAACCGCCGGCGATGTCGTCAATCAGCAGGCCGAAAGGTTTTCCCTGCTCTTTGATGAGCTCGATCAGCTTCGTGCGCAGTTGCGCGTTCGTGACGGTCTTGCTGCTTTCCACAATCAGATTGCCTTGGCGGGAAACCGGAGTCGCGCCAAGCTGACGGCGTCCGTGGCCGTTGGAAATGGGGAAACCCACGAGCGGCGAACGCGACATCTCAAAATTCTTTAAGACTCCATGATCCACAAGCGTTACGCGTTGCGCCGGAACGCCCTCGTCATCGAACTGGTAGTAGCCCAGCAGGTCATCGGACCCGAGCTTCTTCTTCGTAGTGTCGTCCACGATGCTCAGGAAACTCGGCAGGATGGATTCGTCGACCTTTTTCGCAAAAGTCTGGCCTTCGGCGGCATCTTTTTGGCGGTGGCCTTCGGCGCGGTGTCCAAAAACTTCGTGGAAAAAGACGGCAGCGGCGCGGCCGGTCAGCAGTGCCGGTCCGACCGATGGCTCGTTAATGGGTGCCGCAACGAGTCCTTCAAGTTCCTTGCGCATGGTGCCCTGCGCGGCGGAGACGGCTTTGTCGTCCGGCGCGTCTGCGGGATTGACCCAGTCAAAATTGTAGTAGCGGTCGATGTCCATTCCGTCCGGTGCCTTGCCCTGGATGAACAACTCGAGGCGGTAACGGATCTGGCCGAATTGCAGCTGGGTTCCTTCGCTGGTGACCTGGAAGACGTTCTGGGCTTGCGCTGTGAAGGTGACAATCGAATTAATAATCGCCGCGGATTCCCTGAACGCGTGGGTATAGGCACGGACTCTTTCTTCCCAAGGTTTGCGGTCCAGCGCAAAAGAAACCTGCGGGCCAATGTAGGTGTGCGGCTGCTCGTGAGAGAAATCGGGCGCACGGTTTTCGACCGAATCCACTTTTACTTCTTTGCCCGTCTTGATCTTGATGAGGGCTTCCGCGGCGGCGCGGTATTGGCCGTCGGTCTCCAGCCACACGGCGCGGCGGAGAACGCCGGGATCATCATCGAGTGGAACAGGTTTGCCCGGGCCGGCGGTGGTCTGCGTCCGTTCGCCAACCTTATGGGTGTCATCCGTTTCGTAGCTGCCCGTGCGCACGGAAACTTCCAGCCAGCGGTTGCGCGCCTCGCCGCTATTGAGGAGCGCGCCGTTTGACCCGGAGACATCGGCGCGTTGCGTATCCGTGATGGTGTAGCCGAGGTAGTACGCGGGGGGGTCCTGCGCTCGGAGCGTCTTCATGGAGCGCTCGAGTTCGGCCTGGAGCGCCGCGAGCAGCGGAGACTTCTTGGCCTGCGCATCAGGGGGTGGCGCAGCCTGCGTCACCGGCGCCGTGATGGGCGTTAGGGAAGCCACCAAGCCCAGAGCGCACAAAAGAGAACCTAGGTGATAACGGACAGAAATTTTCAAGGATTGCCTCACTTGCAGTTAGACGGAACCACCAAACATCCAGTGTACGCTACCGCGGGTAACGGCACAAAATGCAGGAGTCAACGAGTCAACGCGTCCCTTTTATAGGGTCACACTAGTCTGACGGCTGCGAGCCCTAGCAAGTTGCATGGGACCCCAAGCAGCGAACTTCGGCTGCGACATGCAGCCAGAGCGAACGTCTAACCGCAGTTCGTCGGATTCGTTTTGCAGGGATTCGTCGGGACGGGAGCGGGGGTGTGACGGGTCGCCAGGACTGCAAAGACCACCACGGGAACCACCGCGATGAAGCCTATGGTAAAGCCCAATCCCTTGCCAATGTGCCCGGCGTTTAGGAGACCGCTACCCGGTCGGGGTTCCACGGTCGTGTCCTTGCTTGCCGTGACCAGCAGGTCCAGGGGTGCTTGCGTTGGCGGTGCCGGTGCGGAGTTGTCCCCGTTGCGCAGGTTGGTCATCTGGCCGGCTTTCAAGATTACGCAAACGCCTGCCAGGTTGCAGACGCGCACAGAGCCTTCGTAAGCGATCACGTTCATCACGTTGTTTTCATAACCCACGTAAAAATCCGTGCCAACAACACCGGCCACACCCGCGGCGGTGTGCACTTCAAATTTGCCGTCGGATTTTGCAATCTTTGCTGCTTGCGTGCGCAGCTTTCCGTAAGCCAGCTCGAGATCTGTTTGCTGCGCGCCGGCGTCGTGTTTTACAACTTTCATCGACGAATCCGATCCCACGTTCAAAACCGACCCGTCATCCAGAGCGATTCGTGCGCGTCCATCGACCTTGGTGTTTACCAGGTCCCGCCATTCGACGATCGATTTGGCGGAAGCGTCAAGGGTCTTGGAGCCCCGCGCGATACTCACCGCAGGGATTAGGCGAGCAACTACGCCGGCTCGCTGTCCGTCGGCCTGAGGCGCGGCAGAAATGTTCGCGGGAATGGCCACGGCCAGCGAAAGCCAAAGAGCCAGGCCAAGTGCAACGGGGGACTTCGTATTCATACCGACTCTCCTAGAAAGATCGCCGTGATCTGGGTTGTCTATTGTTGTTACTGGAGAGCATTAGGCCTGTCAATTGGAAACCCTGCGGAGCTTGCGCAGTCGCTACATTCCTGATTGAACACCCCCGTGCAGTTCGACCGTCGAGGCCCGCTTCGCTATCGAGCCGTGCCGCCGGTCTTGTAGAGGAGCCTCACTCCGGGCAGTGGAAAGAGCGGCGGCCATGTCATCGTGCGGGCCGTTCCCCGGTGCTGAAACGTTCCGGCCTCCCCAGAGATGGCTTCGAGAAGGTGGGTTTCGGAGTCGCCGAGCAGGGTCGGCGGCGAGAAAAGTTTAGCAAGGAGGGCCATCGTGGGAGCGGTAAAAGGGTTCTGTTGTTTGCTCGCGCACGCACCCTGCGCTCCGGACTTGCCAGCGCCCGAGCCCAGCGCCAAACTTCTAGTATGCGTGCTCTGGTCGCGATTCTCGTTTCTTGTGCTCTTTTGTTTGGCGTCTATCACTACTATTTCAAGAAGATGCCGGTGACCGATGAAGGCACGGCCCCGACGCAAGCCATCAGCCTCACTGGCGTCCGCGGCGATCTTTTACAGATTGCCCAGGGGGAGCGGGGCTACATCGCGCAGAACGGCCATTGCGTTCCGCTCGACGAGCTCATCTCCTCGAACTCCCTGGCTATGTCGCGTACGGAGCGGGACGGCTATGCTTATTCCGTGGAGTGTTCTGGTGGGGACTTCAGCGTCACGGCAGGTCACGCTGCAGCCGCCGCGGGTTCGCCTGTCCGCTATCCCACGCTCGCGATTGACCAGAATATGCAAATCCGCGAAGTGCACTGAAAATCCAAAGAAGAGGGCCGGGCCCAAAGCGGAATCTCTCCGGGCTTTCCTTAAGCGGGCGTCGCTCTACCGTTACGGCGTGCGCTTTTGATCCGCCACCAGAACGCCGGCTTCGGCGTAGTTCGTTGCCGGGACGTCGTGAAATGACACGTGAATGTTTTCACGTTTCGCGCGGCCATCCTCAATCAGGGCCGCGGTGATACGTTCGGCGATTTTGCGTTTCATCTCCGGCGTCCGACCATCGACCCAGGTAATCTGTACATGCGGCATGTCGCTTCCTCCTTAGAACGGACGATCTCAGAATCTTGCACGCAAGACGGAGGCATTGTACCGAGCTTTGTGGCTCGCGCGCCCTGGAATGGCCCCATCGCGACGCGCCAAGCATGGCGCCCCCCTGTGTTAGTATTAAGGACCGATGCATTCCGCCATTCCTCACCTGATCGAACTGCAGCGTGTCGACCACCTGATTGTCGCGGTGCGCACCGAGATTGAGACTTTTCCCAAGCGCGTTCGTGAAGCGGACGCCAAGCTGAGCGGCGCGCGCACAGCCGTTGCGGCCGCTCGAGAGCGCCTCGTCAACAGTCAAAAAGACCGCAAGAAATTCGAGCTGGACGTGCAGCAGTGGAAGGACCGCGCGAAGAAATACCGCGACCAGAGCGGCGCCGTCAAAACCAACGAAGCCTACAAAGCCCTGCAGCACGAGATTGCCAACGCCGAAGCGGAAGTGGCCAAAGCCGAAGACGCGCAGCTCGAAGTGATGATGGCTAGCGAAGAAGCGGAACGCCGCGTCCGGCATGCGGAAGCGAATCTGAAGGAAGACGAAACGGCGGTCACCAAAGAGAGAAAAGTAATCGAAACCTTGCAAGCCGAGAAAAAGCAACAGCTCGATTCGTTGCTAGCGGAACGCGAGCGCGCCCTGGCTCCGATTCCCGAAGATCTGCGTGAACTCTATACGCGCATCGCCAAACGTCATCATGGCGCGGGCCTCGCCGAAGCCCGCGATGGGCAATGCCGCGGATGTGGCATGCGTGTCCTGCCGCATACTTTGCAGGAGCTTCGACGCGATCCCAATGAAGAGATTTACCGCTGCGAGTCTTGTGGCCTGATCCTGTACACTTTGGAGCCCGTTCCTGTTCCGGGCTCTGCTTCCGGCTCGGAGCGCGCCGCTTCTTCCGCCGTCAACCATTCCTGATGCCACGCCTTCCAAAATCTACTCGCGCTGCCGGCGACGTTCTCTTCGAAGACTCGCTCGAGGAGCAAAAAACGACGCCGGCCCATCAAGCCAATATTGATGGCGCGGCGCGCGGGAATCCTGGACCAGCTTCCTATGGGGTGATCATTCGCGATGGGGGCGGCGAGCTGGTCGCCAAGTTAAAGAAATATATTGGTCGGATGACGAACAATGTCGCCGAATACTATGCTCTGATCGCGGCGCTTGACTACGCGGAGTCGCACGGCATCCGCTCATTGCGCGTGGAGAGCGATTCCGAGCTGATGGTCAAGCAGATGCAGGGGCAGTACAAAGTGAAGAGCGAGGATCTGCGGCCGCTTTTCGAACGCGCGAAGAAAATGTCGATGGGCTTCCAGTCGTTCCGGATCGATCACATCTACCGCGAACAAAACCGCGAAGCGGATGCGCTGGCCAACGAGGCGCTGGATGAAACGTCCGGCGTACCCGGTGCTGCCGGAGCGCCTGCCAAAGCTGTGGCGCCCGACGCCAAACCCGGGCCGCGCTGGATTCAGGCGCGATTCCGCAGCGGGATTCTTTACCCGCTGGAAGATATCGATCTCCCCGACGGCACCGAAGTGCAAATCGTGCTTCGTCCTCTGAAGCGTCAGACGCCCACAAAATAGCGAACCGGTTTTTTTATTTCAGGGCGTAAGAGCGATACAGCGTATCGCGTTGCGCGGGGACGAATCCCGCATCGGAAATGATGCGGCGAAGTTCGTTTTCGTTAGTGCGGTTCTTTACGCCGGCGGCGAACACCACGTTTTCTTCAATGAGGATGCTGCCGACGTCGTCGGCGCCGAACTGCAGGCCTACTTGGCAGACTTTGATGCCGGGCGTCAGCCAGCTCGATTGGATGTGATCAATGTTGTCGAGGTACAGTCGGCTCACGGCGAGAGTTTTCAAATAATCGACCGCCGTGGTTTCCTGCACTTTTTTTCCGAGGGCGGTGTTTTCTGCCGCGAACATCCAGGGGATAAACGCCGTGAACCCGCCAGTGTCTTCCTGAATGCGGCGCAGTCTTTCAAGGTGATTTACACGGTGGCGGAGCTCTTCGCCGCAGCCGAACATCATCGTCGCGGTGGTGCGCAGGCCGAGCGAATGCGCGACGCGGTGGACTTCCTCCCAATCGTCGCTGGTGCACTTCAAGCGGGCAATTTTCCCGCGGATTTCGTCGTCGAGAATTTCCGCGCCGCCGCCGGGGATAGACTGCAGTCCGGCGTCCATCAAGCGCTGAATCGTTTCGCGGACGCTTAGTTCACTCACCTCCGCGATGCACAAGATTTCTGGCGCGGAAAAACAGTGCAGATGCACTTGCGGAAAGCGCGCCTTGAGCGAGCGAAGAAGATTTTCGTAATAGCCGATCTGCAGGTCCGGGTGCAGGCCGCCTTGCAGCAAGATTCCGGTGCCTCCGAGCTCGAGCATTTCTTCGATTTTTTCGTAGATGGTTTCGAAAGAGAGGATGTATCCGTCTTTTGCTCCTAGCGGGCGGTAGAAGGCGCAGAACGAACAGTACTCGGTGCAGAAGTTTGTGTAGTTGATGTTGCGGTCGATCTGGTAGGTCACCACGCGCGGATCGTTTTTTTTCAGGCGCATCTGGTGCCCGGCCATGCCGAGGCCTATCAGGTCATCGGATTCGAGCATTTCGAGCGCTTCTTGTTTGGTCAGTCCCACTTTTTTCCTTCGCGTCCTGGCGTTCTTATTCTAAGGGATGCGCTGCTTAAACTCTAATGGCCACCGCCAGCGGGCACGGGAGGTCATGCCCCTACTTCACCGAGAGGGCTTCTGTTGTCGCCGAGGCCCAGGTAATTTTTTTGTCTCCGGCAATCAGCCCCAAGTTCGCGGCTTCCTGGAAATAGCGTTCCAGGCCGCGGCGGTTTTCTTCTCCGAGAGAAAAGTCGATGTTGTCGCGCAAGTAGGACTCCAGGGCTGGTTGCGGCAACTCTAGCTCGCGAGCAGCTTCAAGACTGATGGCCGCGAGCTGGGTTAGGCCGAAGTTGCGGGATGCGGAGAAATCCGCGAGCACCTCCGGAGTAACAACCTCGGGCCTGGCAGCCCAGACGGCCATGACCGCCGGAAGGCTTGAGAATTTGCGCCATTCGCCGACCACGTCGTAGACATGAAAAATCTCGGCGCTCGTGATTCCCAGCGCCGCTGCTTGGCAAATCGCACGTCCTTGTGGGTCGACCGTACTGTGGCGCTCGATAGCCATCGAAATGCGCAGCGCGGGATCGCCGATGAGCATCGCGGCGTCCGCTCTCCCGAGCATCGCGCTTACATCGGGTTCCGTTTCAAAAAACTCAGGATCGATCTTCCAGTGTCGGGCGGCCAGAATTCGCGTCAGCGCTTGCGTGCTGCGCGAACTACTGTCCAGCGCAACGCTGCGCACCTGTTCGATAGGCTTCCGCGAGAGAATCAACAGGCTTCGCACGCGATTCTGAGAGGCGATCGCCAAGTCCGGCAGCACGACCAAACCGGGGATGCGCTGATATTCAATGGCGGGAATGATGGCGATGTCGGCAGCGCCGGCGCGCATCGCTTCCGCGCATTGCGAGGGCACGGTGAATGACAAGTCGTACTTCCCGGCAAGCGGCCCGTTCGTAAAGCCCCACACCAGCGGTGCGGTGTTTAAGTACTGCACAATCGATATGCGAAGTTTTTGCACGTTTCTAGATTCTCGCGATTTCATCCACGTAGTTGCAAGTATAGCAGACAGGATTTTCCTCCGCGCCAACCGTCTTTTGTTGTAAAACGTTTCTTCCTTTCGGAGGCGCTGAACATGCTGAAAGCTTTTCGTTTTTGGTCGGTGCTATGTCTCCTGGCTCTGCCCTCGATTTGTAAGGCGCATCCCGATGCGTCCCAGACGCCTTCCATCAGCGAGAAAACCGCGGGCACGAAGGAGTTTCCCGGCTATTTCAATCTTTTTTGGGACGCCAAGCAGGGCAGGCTGTGGCTCGAAATCGACAAGTGGGGTGCGGAATTCCTTTACCAGAGCGGCCTCCCGGCGGGCCTCGGCTCAAATGACATCGGCCTCGACCGCGGCCAGCTCGGCAAAACGGGCATCGTCCGTTTTGAGCGCAGCGGCCCGAAGGTTTTGCTGATTGAGGAGAATCTCGGATATCGCGCGGTGAGCAGTGACGCGGACGAGCTGCGCGCCGTGCGCGACTCTTTCGCGGAGTCGGCGCTTTGGGGCTTCACCATTGCCGCCGAGGAAAACGGTCATGCCCTGGTCGACGCCACGGAATTTTTCTTGCGCGACGCTCACGGCATTCCCGCGACACTTCGCCGTACGAAGCAGGGCGCCTACAAGCTGGATGCCTCGCGGTGCGCCATCTATCTTCCGCGCACGAACAGCTTTCCCCGCAACACCGAAGTCGAAGCCACACTGACTTTTGCCGGCGACGAGCCGGGGTCCTGGGTGCGCGAGGTCACGCCCTCGCCCGAGTCCATCACCGTTCGCGAACATCACTCCTTCGTCGAGCTTCCCCCTCCGGGGTACAAGCCGCGCGTTTATGATCCGCGCTCCAGCTTTTTCGGAATCGCGTACTTGGATTATGCAACGCCGGTGAGTGAACCTATCGTCAAACGCTTTGCCGCGCGACACCGACTCGAGAAAAAAGATCCCAACGCGGCGGTGAGCGAACCGGTCCAGCCCATCATTTACTACCTTGATCGCGGCGCGCCCGAGCCGATTCGCTCCGCGCTGCTCGAAGGTGCGCGCTGGTGGAATCAGGCGTTTGAAGCCGCCGGGTACAAGAACGCTTTTCAGGTCAAGCTCATGCCCGAAGGCGAGGACCTGATGGATTTGCGCTACAACGTCATCCAGTGGGTGCATCGCGCCACGCGCGGATGGTCTTATGGCGCGGCGGTCATCGATCCGCGAACCGGAGAAATCATAAAAGGTCACGTCACCCTCGGCTCGCTTCGCGTGCGCCAGGATTATCTGATCGCCGAAGGTCTGCTGGCCCCGTATGAAAAGGGCAAGCCGGTTTCACCAAAAATGATGGAGATGGCGCTCGCGCGGCTGCGCCAACTTGCCGCGCATGAAGTCGGCCACACCCTCGGCCTGATGCACAACTATTCGGCCAGCACCGTCAATCGATCGTCCGTGATGGATTACCCTCCGCCGCTCGTGAAGCTTTCCGCCGACGGCGCGCCCGATCTTTCCGATGCTTACGCCACGGGCATCGGCGAGTGGGACAAAGTGTCCATCACCTGGGGCTATAGCGATTTCGCGCCGGGCGCCGACGAGCATGCCGCACTGGAGAAAACCCTGATCGATGCATTCGGCCGCGGACTTCGCTATCTCACGGACCAAGACGCCCGCCCCGCCGGTTCTTCCAGCAGCGTTGCGCATCTTTGGGATAGCGGATCGAACGCCGTCGACGAGTTAAACCGCATCATGCAGGTTCGCGCTGCTGCCTTGCGCCGCCTTGGCGAAAACAATATTCGCGAGGGCACGCCGCTCGCGGCCATCGAAGACGTTTTGGCGCCCATCTACATGTACCATCGCTACCAGGTGGAAGCCGCGAGTAAGCTTGTCGGAGGAATGGACTACACGTTTGCCCTGCGCGGCGACGGAGAAGTTCCCACGCAAATCGTCGCGCCCGCTGAACAGCGGCGCGCTCTGGCCGCTGTGCTGGCCACGCTCAAACCGGAAACGCTGGCCCTGCCCGAAGCGCTTCTCAAGATCATCCCGCCGCGTCCGCCGGAATACCCACGTGATCGCGAAGATTTCAAGATTCACACCAGCCCGGCATTTGACGCGCTGGCTCCCGCGGAGTCCGCCGCCCAGCACACCCTGCAGTTTCTGTTCAATGCCGAGCGCGCCGCGCGACTCGTCGAATTCCATGCCCGCAACCCGGAAAATCCCGGCCTTTACGACGTCCTGGAAGCCGTACTTGCCGCCACCTGGAAATCGCCTCACCGATCCGGCTATAACCAACAGATCGCCTTGACGGTGGACAACGTCGTTCTCTATGACCTTATGACCCTCGCTGCCAACGACCACGCCACCGGTGAAGTCCGCGGCATCGCTTCGCTCAAACTTCATGAACTCCACGACTGGCTCGCTACCCAGCCGGGAGGGATGGCCATCTCTGATAAGGCGCACATCTTCTTTACCCGGCAGCGTATCGAGCTCTTTGAAAAAGATCCCAAGCGCATGGACCTGACCGCGCCCGTCGAACCGCCCGACGGCCCACCCATCGGGAGCCTGGGCTCGCTAGATTGCGATTGGCAGCCGTAGGGAGGCAACTCCTTTCAAATCAATGAGAACCCCGACCTGCTGTAAGCGATGAGCAGGAGGCGGGGGCTTGCCTAGCGCCGATGCTCGGTCTTCTGGCCAGCATTTTTCCTAATTCATCAAACCGCTGGAGGTCTTGATCGTCTATGTAGGAAGGAGGGTTTGTCCATGAAATCGCGCCTTGGGTTTGTTCTGCTGCTGGTGACCGCCGCGTGCGGATTCTACGCCCTGACTGTTCTGGCTCGGGCCCAGGATGCGCCCGCTCCTCCGGCGCCGCCCGCCCCTTCCTCTTCCGTTCTTGTCGCACCAGCTCCTCCTCTGCCGCCGAGCGCTCCGTTCTACGCTGCAGCAGCTACCGCGCCGGCCGCACCGGCCGCTCCGCCAATGCCCCCCATGCCCGCAATCCCGGCGGCTCCTGCTGTTCCAGCCCTTCCGGCAGAGCCCGGTTGGTTCGCTGGGGATCGTCGACATTCGTTCGGCATGTCCGGCGGCCGTCGCGAGCCTGCGTCGGATTGCTCCGACCTCCATGTTCGATTCGACGACAGGGATGCCGTTATGGAATCGGAAGAGCGCACGGTAACCAAGGCCGAGGCCCCCACTCTGAGCGTTCGCCCGCACAAAAACGGGGGCGTGCAGGTCCAAGGCTGGGACAAGGACTCCTATTCCGTGAGGGCCTGCAAGTTCGCTTCAAATGAAGACGGAGGCGCACAGCGCATGTTGGCGCAGATGACGCTTGCTATCCGCAACGGCGAGGTCTCCACAAACGGACCAAGCGAGGACGGCGAATGGACGATCTATCTGCTGATTCGCGCGCCCAAAGCGTCGGTCATTGATCTGGAGACCGCCAACGGCCCGCTTTCTCTTTACAGCGTGGACGGCAAATTGACGGCCCACGCCACAAACGGCCCGATCACTTTGCACGATTTTTCCGGTGATGCCGAAATCCGAGCGGCGAATGGCCCCATCAGCATCACCGGAAGCAGCGGCAACGTGCGCATCCACACGGAGAATGGCCCAATCTCCATCAACCTGAAAGGGACGTTGTGGAGCGGAACGGGCTTGACCGCCGATGCGCAGAACGGTCCTCTGACGCTTTCCGTTCCGTCCGACTACAAGTCCAGCTTCAGCGTGGAATCGCGGAATTATTCCCCCATGAATTGCAAGGCCAGCATATGCGATAACGCGCGGAAAACCTGGGACGACAACCATCGCCGCATCGAATTTGGCAGCTCGCCAGCGATGATCCGTCTTTCGACCGTAAACGGCCCGGTTTCGATCCAGTCTTCCCGCGAAGAAATGTAACTCTGGCTTTTGCGCGCTTGCCCGGAGCGCCTCCGAAGGTCGCTGGCGCACGGTACTAGCCTCATACCGCATCCCGCGAAGATGGACGCGCTAGAGCTCTTGCGGATAAGATTCAGCGCATGATTCCCGAAGCGCGCGTGGCCCAGCCGGTCACCGAATCAGAAGCCGCGCAGCTGGCGCGCGAAATGTTCGGCCTCGATGCCGCCGCCAAGTCGCTTCCCGGCGAGTACGACGACAATTTTCATCTGTCAACTAGCCAGGGTCGTGAATTTGTCCTGAAAGTTATGCATCCCGCGAGGGAGCCGTCTTTCGTCCGGATGCAGTGCCAGGCGCTCGAACACTTAGCCAAACGCGCGCCCCATCTCTCGCTTCCGCGCGTTTGCCCACGGCCAAACGGCGATGCCCACGCGTTTCGGACGCTCCTGGATGGAACGAAGCGTCTCCTGTGGTTACTTAGCTATGTCCCAGGAACGGTCCTCGCCAAAGTAAATCCGCGCACAACGGAGTTGTTCGGCAGCCTCGGCCAGTTTCTCGGTGAGGTGGATGCCGCTCTGGCGGATTTTTCTCATCCGGCCGCGCATCGGGAGTTGAAATGGGATCTCGCTCGCTCCGGCTGGATTCGAGATTATCTGCGCTACATTGGCGATTCCGGTCGCCGGGCGCTCGTTGAACGGTTTCTTGGGCTATACGAATCGGACGTGGTTCCAGCACTTCCCTCGCTGCGCCGCAGCGTCATTTATGGTGATGCCAACGATTACAACGTGCTGGTCAGTTCCCCCTGGCCGCAGCCGCGAAAAGTAGTCAGCGTGATCGATTTCGGAGACATGCACCATGGTCTGACCGTTTCCGAGGTGGCCATTGCCGCCGCGTACGCGATGCTTGGCGAGTGCGACCCGCTGCGCGCGGCCAGCGCTGTGGTCGGCGGCTATCACCATGTTTTTCCCCTCGAAGAGGCCGAGATCGGCTTTCTCTACACACTCATCGGGATGCGGCTCGCCGTAAGCGTCACGAATTCCGCGCATCGCAAATCCGTGGTCCCCGAGGATCTTTACGTGACCATCAGTGAGGACCCCGCCTGGGAAGCGCTCGAGAAGCTTCGGTTGATTCATCCAAGATTCGCACTGTATACGTTTCGCGAGGCCTGCGGTTTGCGCGCGGTGCCACGCAGCGAAAAAGTACAGCAATGGCTGGCCTCCAGCGCGAACAGCGCAGCTTCCATTCTTGAGACGGATTTGCATACGGCTCCGAGTGTGATCTTTGATTTGAGCGTCGGCAGCCCATTCCTTGGTTCTGATCCTCGGGCGGGCGAATCTGACGACCTCAGCGAAGCCATCTTCCGCAAGATGAAGAGCGCGAATGCTTCCGTGGGGATTGGCCGTTACAACGAGGCGCGCTTGCTCTACACTTCGCCACTCTTCAGAGCCAGTGAGAATCCTACCGATGAGCGGCGAACCATTCATCTTGGGATAGACTTATTCGCCGCGCCCGGCACGCCGATCCGCGCCCCTCTCGAGGGCGTCGTTTACACGGTGGCCATCAACACCGCGCCGCTCGACTACGGCCCGCTCGTGATCCTTCGTCATGCAACCGGCGATGGAGTGGAGTTTTTCACGCTCTACGGGCACCTCTCGCGCGAAACATTTGACGCACTCCGGGTGGGGCAGCGCGTGGCGCGCGGCGAGCCCTTCGCCCGCATCGGCGACGCCCACGAAAACGGCGGCTGGGCGCCTCACCTTCATTTCCAGATTATTATCGACCTGCTGGATCACCGCTCCGATTTCCCCGGAGTTGCTTTGGCGTCACAACGCGCGGTGTGGACTTCGCTGTCGCCCGATCCCAATTTGCTACTCGGCATTCCGGCCGAGCGTTTCCCCCGGCAGGAACCGACGTCTCGAGAAACTCTTTCTGCTCGCCGCGAGTTCCTCGGAAGAAATCTCAGCATTTCCTATCATCAGCCGCTGAAGATCGTGCGGGGATGGAGGCAATACCTTTACGACGACGCCGGCCGCGCCTTTCTCGACGTTTATAACAACGTGCCCCTTGTCGGTCACAGCCACCCGCGCGTGGTCGAAGCGGTGCAGGAGCAACTTGCTCTCCTCAGCACCAACACGCGCTATCTTCACGACAACGTGAACCGCTACGCGCAGCGCCTCACCGAACTTCTACCTGAACCGCTCGGTGTCTGCTATTTCGTGAACTCCGGCAGCGAAGCGAACGAGCTCGCCCTGCGCCTGGCCCGCGCTCACACCGGCCGCGAAGACGTGATGGTCCTGGAGCACGCCTACCACGGCCACACCACGACGCTCATCGACATCAGCCCGTACAAGTTTGATGGTCCCGGAGGGCGCGGCCGCAAGCCGTGGGTTCACGTCGCGCCAATTCCCGATGACTATCGCGGACCTTATCGGCGGGAGGATGCCGCGGCGGGAGCAAAATACGCGCAGTGTGTCGCGGAAATCTTAGAGAGCGGGCGCGCCGAAGGCCGTCACGTCGCAGCGTACATCGCTGAAACGCTGCCAAGTGTCGCCGGCCAAATTGTTTTTCCGCCCGGATATCTCAAAGAATCCTACAAGCACGTGCGCGCTGCCGGTGGGGTATGCGTCGCCGATGAAGTGCAAGTTGGTTTCGGCCGTCTCGGCACGCACTTCTGGGGATTCGAGACCCAAGGCGTGGTCCCGGACATTGTGGTGCTGGGCAAACCCATCGGAAACGCGTTCCCGCTGGCGGCCGTGGTCACCACTCGCGAAATCGCTCGAAGTTTCAACAACGGGATGGAGTTCTTCAGCACCTTTGGCGGAAATCCCGTGGCCTGCGCCGCGGGCCTCGCCGTTCTGACCGTACTCGAAGAAGAGCATCTCCAGCGAAACGCGCTGCGCGTCGGGCGGTACCTGATGGCCCGGATGAAAGCATTGGAAGGAAGGCACGCGCTGATCGGCGATGTGCGCGGCTCAGGATTGTTCCTGGGGTTGGATCTGGTGCGCAATCGCGAGACCCGCGATCCTGCAACTGCTGAAGCCTCCTACGTCGTCAACCGCCTGCGAGAGCGCGGCGTGCTTACCGGCACGGACGGCCCGTATCACAACGTCCTCAAGCTGCGTCCGCCGCTAATCTTTTCAGAAGCCGACGCCGATCTTTTTCTTGCGACCCTGGACGCCGTCCTAGCGGAAGACCCCGCGCAACCCAGCTGATCGCACAGATTCTCCTTTGCAGCGATGCGCTGGGGACATCCCGAGCCAGCCAGAATTTCTCATACTGAATTGCAAAGGGCGGTGGCTTCATGGCATAACTGGTTGGTCTAGAAGGATTCTGCCAAGAGGGAGCAACAGCCTTATACCCGCTCGCCGCTGTCCCCAAAAGCCCTTCGACGAAAAGGTCTCTGAACTCCCCAGCGTGAGGAATCCGAGGCAGCTGGACGACACGGTCGAACAATCCGGCTTGAACTCTTAGCAAGTTCTAGCTACGCTTTTTGATCTGGAGATGCAGGCCGGGCCGGCCGACTCCGGGTACGCTATTCAGTAAGGTGTTGTTATAACAGCACATACGGCGCGAATCATGTGCCCCTGATCCTGCATCTAAAGCCTGAGAGTATCGCAAAGGCTGATGGCAGCATCTAGATGGAAGTTAGCGAGAAGGACACACGCCGCGCTCTCAGCCCTTCCAGCAGCACATTACGGGGTTACAAAGACAAGATGGCACGTTCGCTTGTGATCGTTGAGTCGCCCGCAAAGGCGAAGACTATTAATAAGTACTTGGGGCGCAATTACCTCGTCAAGGCCTCCATTGGCCACGTGATGGATCTGCCCAAGAAAACGATCGGCATCCGTCTGCCCGGCGAAGAAGAAGGCACCGGCAAGAAAAAGAAGCGAGCCAAAAAGGGAGCGAAGAAAGTAAAAGAAAAGCCAGCCCGTCCGCCGATATCGCTGGACGACGAAAAAATCTTCGAGCCCACGCTGCAGATTATCGCTGGCAAAGGCAAGATCATCAACGATTTGCGCAAGGCTGCCAACGTCGCGGACGCCGTCTATCTGGCGGGCGACCCCGACCGTGAAGGAGAAGCGATCTCGGCGCACCTCGCCATGGTTTTGGCCAAACCGTCCAAGTATCCCGAGCAGGAGCCGAGCTTCCCGCGCTTCAAGAAAAAGGACGCCAAGGCCGAAGCGCTTGAAGAAGCAGTAAAAGACGAACCCAAGAAAGAAATTCCAGCAATCGACCCGAAGAAGATTTTCCGCGTTACCTTCAACGAAATCACGCCCAAGGCGATTCGCGCGGCCTTCGAGCATCCCAGGAAAGTCGACACGAATCTTGTCGACGCGCAGCAAGCCCGCCGCGTTCTCGACCGTATCGTAGGCTACAAAGTCTCCCCGCTTCTTTGGAATAAAGTTCGCCGCGGCCTTTCCGCTGGCCGCGTTCAAACGGTCGCTCTGCGCTTGATCGTCGAACGCGAACAGGAGATCCGCGCTTTCCTGCCGCAGGAGTATTGGACGATCCACGCCATGCTCGATGCCGGCCAGCCGCCGCTGTTCGAAGCCAAGCTTTTTAAGTACAAGGGCGAAGACCTCGAAGTCACCAACCAGGAAGCCGCGGATAAAGTTGTTTCCGCCGTGAGCAAAGCCAAGTGGCAGGTCGCCACCGTCACGCAAAGGGAAAAGAAGCGCAATCCGCCGCCACCGTTCACAACTTCCAAGCTGCAGCAAGCCGCCTACAACCGCCTTCGCTACACTGCCAAGCGCACGATGTCTCTCGCGCAGAAACTCTATGAAGGTGTCGAGCTTGGCGAAGAAGGCTCCGTCGCGCTCATCACCTACATGCGCACCGATTCCGTGCACGTCTCGAATGACGCCCTCGCGCAAGTGCGCGAACTGATCCCGGACCGTTTCGGCGCCAGCTATCTTCCCGAAAAGCCCAACTATTACAAGTCCAAGAAGGACGCGCAGGAAGCCCACGAAGCCGTGCGTCCGACGGACGCCATGCGCGCGCCGGAAGACGTCCGCAAGTATTTGGAAGATGATCTCTTCAAGCTGTACCAGTTGATCTGGCAGCGCTTTGTCGCTTCGCAAATGCTGCCCGCCATCTTCGACCAAACCACGATTGACATCAGTGCCGCCGACTACACCTTTCGCGCCACGGGTTCTGTCCAGAAATTCGACGGCTACCTCCGCGTCTACCAGATGCCCGTCGCCAACGCCGACCGCGAAGAGGACGAAAAGGACGACGAAGGCGAGGGCAAGTCGCTTCCGCGGGTTACCGAGGGCCAGACGCTTGTTCTTGACAAGATCCGTCCCGATCAGCATTTCACCGAGCCGCCGCCGCGCTACAACGACGCCACGCTAGTCAAGGAGCTCGAAGAAAAAGGCATCGGCCGCCCGTCGACTTACGCCTCGATCATCTCCACCATCGTCGAGCGCGAGTACGTTACAAAAGACCAAGGCCGCTTCTCGCCCACCATGCTCGGCGAACGCGTGAGCGTGCTGCTGGTAAGAAGTTTCGAAGACATTTTCGATGTCACGTTCACCGCGCGCCTGGAAGAAGAGCTCGATGAAATCGAAGAAGGCAAGCTCCCCTGGCGCGAAGCCGTAAAAGAGTTCTGGGAAAAATTCATCGTCGATCTCGATCGCGCCGAGGATGAGATGCTCTCCTACAAAGCGGGCATCCCCACCGGCAAGAAGTGCGAAAAGTGCGGCGAAGGCGAACTGCTCGAACGCATCAGCCGCCACGGTTTTTTCCTCGGCTGCTCGCGTTATCCCGATTGCGATTTTATTCAGGACCTCTCGCCCGAGCTTCCCGCGGACACCGGCGAACCGAAAATCGAGTATTGCGACAATTGCGGCAAGGAGATGGCCATCAAGCGCGGACGTTTCGGTGTTTTCCTGGCTTGCAAGGGTTATCCGGATTGCAAGACCACGCGACGCTTGGTCGCAGGCACTCGCGTAGCGCACCAGCCGGACGAGCTGCTCGATGAAAAGTGCACGCTCTGCAGCAATGGTCTGGTCAAAAAGCACGGCCGCTTCGGCGAATTCATCGGCTGCACCGGCTATCCGAAGTGCAAGTACACGCGCCCCATCACCATGGGCATCAAGTGTCCCAAGTGCCAGGAAGGCGAATTCGTCCGCCGCGGCAGCGCCGGAAAAGGCGGTCGCGGCCGTCCGCGCATCTTCTACGGCTGCTCGCGCTATCCCGATTGTGATTTCACGACGCCGTACATGCCCTTGTCTGAGCCTTGCCCCAAGTGCGGCGCGCCATTTATCGTTGAAAAGAGAACCAAGATTGGCACCGTCCACGCCTGCCTGAAAGAAGGCTGCGACTGGGAGCAACTTGCTCCCGAACCCGCGGCTGCGCAGGTTCAGCCGGAAGAAGCCGCTCCGGTTGGCGCCAAGCCGTAATTCTCTAGGCGCACGAGCGCGGCTCGGCGTAGACTTCTCTGCAACTTTTTTTGAAGGAATGTTCCGGCGCCCGACGGATGGTCACTGGCGCTGATTGCCCACCCTCACCGCGAGATGCTGTCCTATAATCAATAGCGGAAGCGTGGCCGAGTCGCCGGCACAAAATGAAAACCGCCATCGGCAAATACCTGGAATATCTTCGGGCAGTAAAGAATTCCTCACCTCACACCATTTCCAACTACGGCAAGGACCTCGGCCAATTCGTCGCCTATCTATCCCCACCCGGTCTCGAGCCGCCGGCTCTAAACGCCGTCACGCACAACACCATCCGCGAATTCGTCGGGCACTTGCACGACCACGGCCTCGAGAAAAGCTCCATTGCGCGGAAACTTGCCGCGCTGCGCTCCTTCTTCAAATACTGCGTCCGCGAAGGCCGCCTGCCGGAAAATCCTGCGCGCCTTGTGCCCACTCCCAAGCTGCCCAAACGCATCCCTTCCGTGCTTTCCGCCGAGGAGATGAACGGCTTTCTAAATCAACTTGCGGAGATGGGTCCAGCTCCTGGCAGCGGCGGCGAAGCTCCCCAAAAACGCGCCCGGCTCAAGAGAAATACTTCCCCGGGCAAGCTTGCCAAACTTTTGGAGGAAGGCCTGATGCTGCGCCGCGACCGGGCCCTCCTGGAATTGCTCTACGCTGCAGGACTTCGCGTCAGCGAACTCACCGGCCTCGACTACGCCGACATCGACCAAAAAGAGCGCATACTGCGCGTCCGCGGCAAAGGCGATAAGCAGCGCATCGTTCCCTACGGCTCGAAAGCCCAAGAAGCGCTTGAAAAGTACTGGCCTCTGCGCGAGCAGTTGTTCCTCGAAGCCTCCAGCACTCGCGGCCGCCACCGCGACGCAGCTGACACCGAAGCCGTCTTCCTCAATTACGCTGGAGGACGGCTTACACAGCGCTCCGTCGGCCGCATCGTCAAAAAATACGTCCGCATCGTCAATGTGAATTGGGACCTGCACCCCCACTCTCTCCGCCACGCCTTCGCCACGCATCTCCTCGCTGACGGCGCCGACCTGCGCGCCATCCAGGAACTCCTCGGCCACCAATCGCTCTCCACCACGCAGAAATACACCCACGCCTCCATCCGCCAGCTGATGGACGTCTACGACAAGGCCCATCCTCACGCCTAGTTCACCTCCCTCAGTGGTCCGCCAAAGCCAACCTCCTGCCAGCCGATGTGGCCTAAATGCAAGACGGGCGGCCCGCTAATCCGAGACGCCCGCCAATTTCAGCTTAAGGTTTCAGTTCAGATCAGAAATCCAGCTTGATACCGACCTGGATTTGCCTTTGCGCGATCAGCGTATTGCTCGACTGTGTCGGTACTCCGAACTTTGGATTGAACACTAGCGAGTTCACGGTTGCCTTGGCGCCCAACGGCGTGCAGGTTGCGCCGGCCGCGCAAATCGTGAACATGGTCGTGTTCACACCGGTGACATTGTTGTGATTGAATAGATTGAAGGCGTCACCGCTCAGCGTCAGTTTCCGGCTTTCCGAGATCGAGAACTGTTTCTGCATCCGGAAGTCCACATTAGCAGTTCGTGGCATCTGGAATGAGTTTGGCGCTAGCCACGGCACGCGATTAGTTCCACCGTCGGCCAGCACCCCCGTTCCGCCCGTTACCGAGACAAAACCAGCTGGATTCGGCGCGTTACCGGAGATAAGGGGTGTAAATGGCGCACCGGAAGATACGTTGACGAGCGGGGAAAGCGTGTAGCCATTCACCAGGTGCTGCAACACTTTGCTTTCACCCTTGTAAACGTCCGGCGTCCACACTGTTCCGACTACGAAGCGGTGCCGGATGTCAAAGTTTGAGCGTCCATACTCTGCCGCCAGGTCGAACGGATTCAACACGTTATTCGGTGCTGTGAACGTCTGGGAACTCTGTCCAAAGTCCTTTGACTGCGCATACGTGTAGGAGCCTTGAACTTGGAGGCCTTTATAGAGTCTCCGGTTGAGGCCGACCACCAGCGCGTTGTATTTCGAATCTACGCTGTCGCTGATATTGGTTATCGATCCATAGGCATTGTTGGGCCTTCCGGTCCCGCCACTCGCTGGTTTTTTACCCGATGTGTCGGCTGGCACACCGAAATACGGCACGGTAGCAACTCGGCCGACCGCGGCGTCGTTAATAAACGGGCTCAGGAGAGTCCCGACTCCCTCGAGGCCTGTGTATACGGTATCAAGCGTCGGCTCGGCCAGATTCGTATCCAGGAAACGCGGAAGCCGGCGGCCCAAGCTCCCAACATACGATACCGAGACAACCGTGTTCGTCGCTATTTGCCGCTCGAACTCCGCGTCGAATTCATGCACCAGTGGTAGTTTGGTGCCCGGCGCGAATCCCACAGCAGTCACGCCAAACGGCACCGTTCCTCCGCCAGACTGGATCACATTGGGGTACGGCACCGCCCCGGTGGATGTCGCCCCGATCGTCGTTGCGCTCTGACCCGCGGGTAATGCAGTATCGGCAATGGCGTTGAAAATCGTAGAGTTGATGATTCGGCCGTAGAAGATGCCATACCCGCCTCGAATCACCGTCTTGCCCGTTCCGTTCACGTCCCAGGCGAGTCCGAGGCGCGGGCCAAAGTCCGAGCGGTCTGATGGAAACACCGTCGTAGTGGGAAGTGCGCCGTTTGGAAGCTGCGGCGACGGCAGTATCTCCGTTTCGTAACGAAGTCCGAGATTCAACGTCAGCCGCGGCCTGATTCGCCAATCGTCCTGCGCAAAGAACGCCACGTCATTGGTGGAGTATTGAAATCCGGGAGTCCCAAACCCCTGCGCATAGCTCGAATAGCAGAACTCCGCTGTCGTGGTGTTCGGAATAGTGCAAAGCGGCCCAGACTTGGTTTCGGCAGCAACGAAGTCGGTGATGTAGTCCGCGCGAGTGGCGTAGGAGTATGCTCCAAAGCCCTCGAACAGATTGACCTCCGCGTCGTGAACGTGGTTCACGTCGAATCCAAACTTGAGCAAATGAGTTCCATGGCTCCAGGCCAGCGTGTCCGCCACCTGATTCCTTCTCTCGTCTGGATATTGCGGTCGGTTCAGAAAGTTTGGCATACCGAACACAAATCCACCTACCAATGCGTCGTTGATCGTGATTTGCGGGGAGACGCCGAATGACGAAACAGGCTCCCCCGAAATCGGATTCTGTCCAAATTCAAACTCGAAATCCCGCCCATACTGGTAGCGCAATTCGTTCGTCATCGTCGAGCTGATCGTCGTGATCAGCTTTGCTACTCCCCAATCATCTTTGACGTAGTCATTTCCGAAGCTCTCGACGCCTCGGTTGACAACCGCCGCCGTCTGAATCCCCTCCGGCGAATTCCACCGCAGCCGGTTGTAGGTGAACGACACATGATTTTTCGAATTCACATTCCAATCGATCTTCGGCAACAGAATAAGCTGATCCCCCCTTCTGCCCACGGTGCCCGTTAAGTCGGTCAGGAACGTCAACGCATCCGTCACGGCCGTGCTCGTCGGCGAGATTTTCCTAGAGGTAAGAGTTGCTAGTTCGGACGTGCTCAGCGGGGCAAATATCGCCCCAGGCGTGCCCGAGTTTGCCACCGCCGGGAAGGGCCGCAACTGCTGATCCGCGCTGAAGAACCAGAAGAGCTTGTCCTTGATAATCGCTCCTCCGATTCCGCCGCCGAACTGATGCCGCTTATCTTCCGGCAAAAATGGCGTCGCTACTCCGTTGACAAGGTGTGTCTGAAACGGATTGATCGCTCCCCAGTCGCTGTTCCGGTCATACCAAAACGCCTCACCGTGAACCTGGTTCGTACCGCTCTTCGTCACGGCGTTCACGACTCCGCCCGCCGCCCGTCCATACTCCGCGGAATAGTTCGAAGTGTTGATCTGAAACTCCTGAATCGACGCCTCGCTGCTCGAATAACTGATGCGCGTCCGCCCTCGCTCTTCGCTAAAAAACGCCTGGTTGTTGTCCGCCCCGTCCACCGTGTTGTTGTTCAGCAACCCGGAAATGCCGCGGAAGCTCACCAATCCGAACCCGCCGTCCGGAACCGCTCCGGGCGTATCCAGCGCAAAGAATGACCACCGCCGCCCGTTGATAGGCAAGTTCTCGATCGTCGTCTGGTTCACATTCGTTGAAAAGTCCGCCCGATCCGTCACCATCACGGGAGCTTCCGCTGTCGTCACCACCGTCTCTGACGCTGTTTTCACGTTCAGCTTCGCATCCATGGTCGTGGTACGTCCGACTTCCACGGTCACCTTGGTCGCTTTAAAAGCAGCGAACCCGTCCGCCGTAATCTCCAGCGAGTAGAAGCCCGGCTGCAGATGGATAACTTGGTACCGTCCGCTCCCATCCGTCGTGCTGTTCGCCTTGCTCCCCGTGCCGAGATTTTCTGTGCTCACGCTCGCATTCGGCACTACGGCGCCGGACGGATCCGTTACCGTGCCGCCAATCGCTCCGTCTGTCGTGGACTGCGCACTCGCTCCCGGCGTCGCTAAGAGACACCCAAACAGCGCAAAAACTAGTCCCGCAAAAAAGACCCCACCCGTCGTCCTCTTCATGGCGCTTCCTCCTTCGGAAATCAGAATGTCAGCAACAAGCGCACCAATCGACCGAAGCAAAAGCCGTCACAGAGGGGGGTGCTCTGTTTGATCGCAGGCTGTTTCCTCAATCCAATCTCGTTGCGAGAATCACACCCAAGAGATCATCGATTGGCTATGTTTCTAGCACATGAAGGATTCGTAAGCAATGCATGGCTCGGCGGATATCTAAGGAAAATTTGCAGGCTCTCTATCCGCTTTGCGGCATCAAACAAAGCGCGTTAGTCTCATTCTGCGATTTATCCCAAGGACCGCACGGTGGACACAAAACTTCTGTTTCCCGTCCTTCCCATCTGCGCTTTGCTGCTCGCGGCCGTTCTGCCCGCCCGCGCGCAAGACAACTACGAAATTCAGGTCTACAACTACGAGCTCGTGGAGCCTCACCACACCATGGTCGAGCTGCACAGCAATTTCACCATCGACGGCAGCAAAACCGTCGTCGACGGACTCTATCCCACGAACCACGCCGAGCACGAAACTATCGAAATCACCCACGGTTTCACCGACTGGCTGGAAGTCGGCTTCTATATCTTCACTTCCGAGCGCAGCGGCCAGGGCATCCAGTGGGTCGGCGACCACATTCGTCCCCGCATCGCCGTCCCGAAGAGATGGAAATGGCCCGTGGGCCTCAGCCTTTCCAATGAAGTCGGCTACCAGCGCCGCCAATTCTCCACCGACACCTGGACCTGGGAGATGCGTCCCATCGTCGATAAGCAGCTCGGCCGCTGGTATCTCAGCTTCAATCCCACCTTCGACAAATCCTTACACGGCCAAACCGTGGGCCAAGGTTTCGTTTTCTCCCCGAACTTCAAATTCAGCTACGACTTCACCAAAAAAATCACCGGAGGCCTTGAATACTATGGCTCGGTAGGGCCAGCCACGGACTTCCTGCCCACCCGCCTTCAGCAGCACCAGATCTTTCCAGCTATCGATTTAAATCTATCGCCGAACTGGGAAGTCAACTTTGGCCTGGGGGTCGGCGTCACCCGTTCGACCGATCATCTGATCGCTAAAATGATCCTAGGCTACCGCTTCGACTTTTAGTCTGCTCGCGAAGTGGCCCGACTGTTACGCTCGGCTTTGTAGGAACTCCCTCGCAATCGCATTACTCTCTTCAAAAGCAGCCGCTTCGCTGTGCGGGCTATGCTTCCCGTTCCCAATGAATTTCATCGTCGCTTGAGGCAACTCTCTCTGGACGCGCTCCATTTCCCCCGGCTCCGTTCGAGGATCCAGGCTCCCATGTAGAAACAGCGTCGGCACGGTGATCTCCCCCAAACGGCCGTCATACAAATCCTCCTCCGGTCGCTTCACCAGATCCGCAATCCGAAACCAGGCCGTGCAATTCCGCCGCAGCACCGTGGGCCACTGCTCTGCTCCGTGATCTAGCGCCAGCAATTTCTTCGTCTCCTCGCCCAAGTCTTCCGGGTGCGCAGCAAATCGCTCGAAAAACGAACGCGACCCCGGTTTTCTCCGAAGAAAATGAAACGCCTCCAGGATCAAGCACGAACACCGCTCCGGCACCGCCAACCCGATCATCGCGCTGATGACCGCTCCATCGCTATGCCCCCAGAAAACGGCTCTCTCGATGCCCAGCGCGTCCAGGAATGCGATGGTTTCCTCCGCCGCCCGGCGGTGAAAATCGAGCGGCATCTCTCCTGGGACTCGCGTCGAGTGCCCATATCCCGAGCGATCCGGAATCAGTATCCGAAACTCCTTCTCGAATGCTTCGACCTGTTGATCAAACGGATAAACCTCATACCCCCAACCGCCATGGAGAAAAACCAGCGGTCTCCCGCTCCCAAATTCCCGATAGTAAATCGTTACGGAGCTAACCTCTGCCGCATGGGGCGAGTGAACCAACTCGAGCGTCGGCACCTAACTCTGCCTCGCCATCGAAAGCCAGGCAGACCCGTGCCATTTCAAACCGTTGGCGAATGGACTCACGCGCGGTACCTTACGACAGAGAACTCCCCGACTCAAGCCACCATGCCGGCAAATCTCCGTCGACTACCTTCCATCTTCGAAATGCGCGGAACGAAAGACCCGATCGACCCCCACCCAAGCGATCCCCAAAACAAAAACGGCTGGCAGAGAATGCTGCCAGCCGTTCCATTTGTCATACGTAGAATCTAGGTGAACTACCTGTGGCCGCCACCGTGGCCTCCACCACCGCCGTGGAATCCACCGCCACCTCCGCCATGGAAACCGCCGCCACCTCCACCGTGGAAGGTGCCACCGCTACTACCGCGGAAGCCACCACCAACAGACCCGCGTGCAACTGCCCCGCCACGTGCAAACCCACCTTGTCCAGCGAATCCGGATCCGCGACCAGCAAAGCCGGCGCGTCCGTTAAAGCCCCCGCGTCCGTTAAAGCCACCGCGTCCACCAAAGCCGCCTCGCCCGCCGAAGCCACCCCGGCCGCCGAAGCCACCCCGGCCCCAATAACCTCCACGAAAGCCGTGGAACCATGGGCCGGCTCCAATAAATACGCCGCCGTAGAACCAATCCGGCCCGTAGTAGCCATAAGGTGCGCAGGCATACGGCTCATAGTCGTAGTACCCATATGCGCAAACAGGCGCAGCATAGCCGCCGTACACGGGCCCAACTCCAACGCCAATCGCAACCTGTGCCTGGGACGGCGCCGCTGCCGCAAAAACGCAAACAGCCAATAACGCCAAATATTTTAGATATCGCATGGTCTTGTCCTTGCTAGATCCGAGCTACCTATCCGAAACATCTCGGACCTAAGTGTCCTCAGGTGTCTCACTCATTCTGAAGCACCTGTATAGTTTAACTCCAAAACGGCACAAAAGTTGCGGTCAATCGCCGGCGGCCGCTTGCCGTTCTTACTCTCGGCCGATGTCCGCCGTATGCCGTTCTGTCATAAGAAGACTCTGCGCTAACGTGTTTTGTTCCTTGGTGGCACAGCCAATCTTGGCGGCCCGTTCGCTGCGGCCATTTCACCGCCTTTTGCTCTTTACAAAATGCTGCTTTTAGCGTATTCTGAAGTCTGGATAATATTGCTCTTCGAGCTCGTAGCGCCGGCGACCCTGCTGGCGTTTTTTGCTTTCTGGAGACTGCTTTAGCAGCCTAAGTCTGTTTGTTCCGAACACTCAAGAAGCCCCCGCATGTCCGGCAGAATTTCCGTGGGATGCAGTTCTTTTAGAACGAAGACTCGCGAAAGTGTGTCAAAAAGAGAGGAAAGAACAGATGGGGATTCTAGAGGCTGCCAAGCCTGCCATTATCATTTGCACGCAAGACCGCGCACGCGCCACCGCGTTCTACCGTGACACGCTGGGACTTCCACTGGCCTACGAGGACAATTTCGCCGCCGTTTTCAACATTGGCGGAGTCACGTTACGCGTCTCTACGGTGGCCGACTTCAGGCCGCATGAACACACCGTAGTCGGATTCAACGTGCCGGATGTGCCAGCGACCGTAAAAGCTCTGCGCGAGAAGAGCGTAACCCTAGACATTTACCCACGCTTGCATCATGACGAACTCGGTATCTGGACCGCGCCTGGAGGCACCGTGCGCGTGGCATGGTTTAAGGACCCGGATGGCAACGTGCTAAGCGTGACGAACGCCTGAAACAGGTCGGCGTGCCATCAGATTCACAATTAGGCACGATCTTGTGCGATCCTTCGTTGACCGTTGGCCGGCTTCACCCGTATAATTGACGTTTGTCTCTACAGCTTGGAGGACAGATGTACGCCGTTATTCAGACCGGGGGTAAACAGTATCGCGTCGCACCGGGCGACACCATTCGTATCGAGCGCGTCACAGGCGAAGTCGGCGAAAACGTGACGTTTGGCAAGGTGCTCGCCGTCCACACCGACGAAAAGAAAGTCGTTATCGGCGACGACGCTTCCAAAGCCAGCGTGAGCGGCAAGATCGTCGCGCAAGGCCGAGCCAAGAAAATCACCGTGCTCAAGTTCAAAAAGGGCAATCAATACAAGATTTCTCGCGGCCATCGGCAGAATTTCACGGCCGTCGTGGTCGGCGAAATCAAGCTGTAGTCTCTAGCGAAACCAAAGTCCTTTCGCTTGGGTTTTCTGAGATAAAGTCTTCAAGAAAAAAGGAAATTCGTCATGGCACATAAGAAAGGCGGCGGCTCCTCTACAAACGGCCGCGATTCTCACGGACAACGGCTCGGCGTAAAGCGCTTCGGAGGCCAGCTCGTCAACGCTGGCACGATTCTGGTGCGCCAGCGCGGCACGCGGCACCAGGCCGGCGAAAACGTTGGCCAGGGCAAGGACGACACGCTCTTCGCGCTCGTCAGCGGGTACGTGAAGTTCACGGACCGGGGCCGCCATGGCCGCTTCATCAGCGTCCAGCCCGACAAGCAAGCCGAGCCAGCGCTAGTAATCAATTAATTGCCGGCGCGCCACGAGCGACGTTCCAACCGCCAATCTATCTTCAGAAGTCCGATTCTCCAGGAGGGCATTTTTCTTCGCGTAGTAATTACTGGGCGGAGACGCAGCTCAACGGTCCGCCGGGAAAGAATTTTTGGTACGCGCTCCGTCCATGTGAGGGAATGATCCGGAGGTCCG
>Ga0210403_10000875_pt1 | contig 29846 bp, 29 predicted proteins | sample IncBWC19MmetaG_FD_150863 | JGI IMG/M metagenome (GOLD analysis project Ga0210403, IMG submission 150863) | Forest soil microbial communities from Barre Woods Harvard Forest LTER site, Petersham, Massachusetts, United States - Inc-BW-C-19-M | ecosystem: Environmental > Terrestrial > Soil >...
TACTTCGTTCAGCGCCTTGCCTCGTCCGACCGAGATCAGCATGAACAGGCTCCAGCGCATGACGGGAAATTCGCGAGAGAGTAACTCGTAGATCGCGGGCAGATCGTGGGCAGTCTCTTCGGCGACGAGCGTGTTGACCTGGATCGGGAGACTGAGGCGTCCGCAATGGCGCGCGGCTTCCATTGTGCGCTCGAACGTTCCCGGCACCGCGCGGATGGCGTCGTGCTTCTCGGCGCAGGAACCGTCGAGGCTCAGGCCGAGGCTTTGAATTCCATGAGCTTTCAGCTTGTCGATGGCGTCATTCGTCAACTCGGGAGTGGCGCTCGGAGTGATCGAGACTTCCAGGCCCAAGCCGTTGGCGTAATCGATCAGGGAGTAAATATCGCGGCGGCTCAGCGGATCGCCTCCGGTCAGAATTAAATGGGGAAGGGGATCTCCGAACTCGACCAGTTGGTTCAAAAAGCGCTTGCTCTGCTGGGTACTCAGCTCCAGCGGATTCGCCGTGGGCATCGCTTCGGCGCGACAGTGCTTGCAGGCCAAGCCGCAAGCCTGGGTCATCTCCCAGTAGACCAGCAATGGATTCTTGGAGAAATCATGAGCCATATGGCCCATTTTTGGAGTAGTGCCTGCAACAACTGCCATGACGCCCCCCCTTCGGCGACTAGCTAGAAAAGAACACCCACAAGCAAGTCTTAAGGTAAGTTCGGGTCTGTAAAAAGGCTGTGATTTAAATCACAGGGGATCGTGACAGGTCTCGCAGGAAGGGAAGATGTTAGCCAGTTCCGATGGCTTAAGGACGGCTCTGAGGGGTTTACTGATTGATACCCCCCTTTCCCCCCGGTCTATTGGAATCATGGCGTTCGGGGGAAATCAAAAACAAGATCTTGGGCTGCAATCACTTAGGGGTAAAATATTGAGCCGTAAGGAGTTACTGTCCGCGATCACTTCCCAAAGGTTTCACCACGGTATGGCGGACTGAGATTTCTCAGTCAAGGTTAAGTGAACATGGGGAAAGATTGTTCTGTGGAAAAGTTGCGCCAGGCTGCGGCCCTAAGAGCAAAGGCGATTCTTCAACAAAATGTGGACACAATGAACCCTGCGGCCCGGTCAGGAACGAACGGGGCGTTTCGTCGCGGGGCATCCAAAATTCCAGACAGGGTATGGACCGAGCGTAATTTGCTCGTGCTGGCTGGGTTAGGGAACACTAACGGGGTCAATCGGTGCCTTGCAAGCAGTGAAGAATGCGGGCGACGATTGGCGCAATTCCAGTGAGCCACGAACCCTCCATCATGACATTATTTGGCCCTCGAAAATCGACCCAGGCAGTTCCCCGCTTTCCACAGGAAACGCATTGTGGAACCTCGGGAGGTTCGTGGGGTGTGCGCTGGTGTCCTGCTCGATGCTCCTTTTCTTGCTGAGCGGGTACCTGGCATTGGCTCATTACTGGATTCAGACGCGGTGGACAAAGTCAGAAGCCACAGTGTTGAGCGGCGAACTTCGCCAATTCTCATCAGGGTCAACAAGTGGCACTGGCCCAGCAGGCCATTCTTCCAAGTCGTATTTCTTCCATTGCACCGTTTCCTATTCGGTGGCGGGCGAAACTCGGCGGTCCCAGTTGGATTCGCCCGGATCCACTTATCAAATGGATGCGCAGGTTTGGGCTTCAAATTGGTCGCCAGGCCGGCACGTTGTCATCCGGTACAAAGACTCGAATCCGAATAAGATTCGTCTGGACGACAATCCATCGGAGATTACGGCGATGGGCTCGTTACGAGTGGCGCTCTATTTTCTTATCCCGGGCGCACTGCTGATCCTGACATCGCGTCCAGATCGAGTTGATTTCCGATAATCCTCATTGGGTTCACGCGATTTCACTCATCCAGGAAGCCTGCTAGGTTTAATGAGTGAAAATGAAAATTTAACAACAGTGAAGGCCGCACCCGTGGGCTTCCATTTTCCGTCAACTCCTAAGATTTTAGTTGACAGAGTTGCAGAATGAAGGTTAATCTCCTAACTGCTTAGGAGGACCCGAGCCGTGCCGAAAGCCCAACTCACTCGATTGGAACTTCAGATCATGCAAGTCCTCTGGCACAAAGGGCCGAGCACAGTCCAGGCTGTTCAGCAGCGACTCCCCGGCGAACCACTGGCATACACCACGGTTCAGACGATGCTCAATATTCTGCAACGCAAGGGCAAGGTGAAGCGGAAGCTGCTCGGCAAAGCATACGAATATCGCCCCGTGCTGAGCCGCGACAAGGCCTTGCGCGACGCCACCAGCGACATGCTCGACCGTATGTTTGGCGGGTCGGTCGAAGCCCTTCTCATGAGTCTGGTGAAGAGCAGTCAGTTGGACGCGGACAAGCTTGCCAAAGTGCAGAAACTCATCGAGAGCCATGAGCAGGCCGACACGGAGGAATAGCATGGCCCAGACTAGCCAGCTGCTTGCGACTTTTATTCTGAATGCGACTTGGCAGATTACTGCGATCACTGCTCTTGCGGTTTTATGCACGAAGCTTTTGCACAAAACGCCGTCGCGGTTTTCGCACGGGGTCTGGATCGCAGCGCTCGGCGCCTGTCTGGTGATACCGACAGCAACCGTCGTGCTTCAGCACAGAGAAGCCACTGGCCGTGCACTAGAGGCTACCCCGACTGATCAACCAGATAGGGCCAAGGAACCGAGCGCACGAGCGATTCCGGTGTCATTCCATTCTCTTAGCCGTTCGGTTTCATTCTCGCGCAGGATTCTTAATGCGCTGCTCTTGGTCTACGGCGTTGTTCTGCTTTTTCATGTTGCTCGGCTCGCCTGGTTTGGCTATCAGACGCGGCGTGTGTGTCAGTCGGCCTATCCGCGTCCGTTGCCGCCTGCTCTTGCGCGGATCGTGCGGCATTGTGCGCGGTCGTTCTCACTTCCCTGTGTTTCCGTGCTGTGCACTGCAGACCTATCGGGGCCGGCAACGCTGGGGTTCGGACGCCCCCTGCTCCTGCTCCCAGAGACATTCTTTCTCGACGCTTTTCCTGATGACGATCTCTTCTCGGCAATATCGCATGAATTAGCGCATATACTGCGACGCGACTTCCTGTTCAATCTGCTGTACCAGATCGCATCTCTTCCGGTGTGTTTTCACCCTTGCGCGGCGCTGATTCTGTCGAGGATCGCGCATACCAGAGAGCTGGCCTGCGATGAAATCGCCGCACAAATGCTGCCGACTGCTAAGCGGTATGCCACTTCCGTACTGCACCTGGCACAGTCCATCTTCACTGGGGCGCGATCGAATTACACGTTAGGGCTCTTCGATACCAACACTTTGGAGGAACGAATCATGAACATTCTGAAAAGCAACGACACGAGCAAAAAGACACGGATCGTAAGATTGATCGCCGTTTGTCTGATTGGAGCGGCGTCGATTGGCCTCTCGGCTTTTTCGTTGCGGCTCAACAACAATCGCTCCGAGGATCTGGCGCCGTTCGCGGGAACGTGGGAGGCAAAATATAAAGGGACAACGTTCTTCACGGTGCATCTGACGCTCACGAACGGAAGTCTGGGTGGGACATGTGTTCTCGGCGAGCGGTGGGCAATACTCGATGATGGCGAATTGATCCCCGACGGCAGCGAGCTTTCAACCCACAAAATCTTGGAGGCGACAGCGACCGGCAAAAAGCTCCTCCTCATAATCTCGGGGAATAAGGTCGGGGAGGATAACTCCTCAGAGGTAGTGCGAGTTGAACTCACACTCACCGGCGGAGATCAAGCGGAAGGGAGAGTTGTCCCAATAGGGTCTGATTCCGGTACGCCTTCGCCCCAGAAGAAAGCTTGGCTGTTCCACCGCATCGGTCAGTAAATGCATCAGGCCGTCATCGGGGGAACTGCAGTCCCTCCCCCGACCGGCTGAGATTTCACTCTCAACCACCCCACAACTAAGGGCCGATCAATCTCAACTGACGTAACCAAGATGTTTCAACAGTTAGCTAGCGGCCCGACTCTGGCAGAATGTGAGCGTCGTGTTCTACCGCCTCGACATCAGCGTTGGTTGTTAACAGAGGGCGGATCTTTTGACTCGTCGGTGAGCACGGAGATGTCTTCCACGCCAGCTGATTGAATCGCTTCCAGGACAGGCTTCACCGCCTCGTATCGGACACGGGCATCGGCTCTTAGATAGAACCGCCGCTCCGATCCGGTCCGTAGGCACTGTCGAATTTTCGGAGCCAGTTCTTGCGGTGATAAGGTTTCGCTCCTGAAATAGACGTTGCCGTCGCGGGCAACCATAGCGATCATCGCATCGCTACGGTTGGCACCCCAGGTCCAAGCGCCGACAATTTTAGGATGATGGACTCTGGGAAGTTGTCCCCAAGTGTAAGGAGGATTGTCCGGAGTGACCATCACCACGATCAGCGCCACAAAAACGACAAAGGTCATGATGACGGCGAATGCATTCCAGTCGGAGTTGCAAATCAGTCTGTTAGTTCTTCGACGTGGATTCATGGCCGCCAACAATTGAGACCCCGCCGCATACTTCATTGTTCCAGCCAAGTGGATCGCCTCGATAGGTCACAGCGGTAACGAAGAAGCCAAACTTCTGTACAGGCCATAGCACTCATCGAGGGGGTTTGAGCGTAATCGCGGAGTTTCAACAGTTTGTCTTCGCTCTGATATAGTCGTGCCGTGAAAATCTCGTTGAGGGGCGTGGTAGTCGGTGGAATCGTCGACGTCGTTTCGTCATCCCTTTTGGGCATTCCTCTCGCAGTTTACGCGCTGTCCAAAGTCGATGTGGCACACACCCCAAAAGAGCAACTAGGCTCCGCAATTGTGGCGGTAAGTCACGCAACTCCGTGGCTGTATCGGGCGCAACTTCTAGTTGGCCTCGCCTGCTCGGTGTTAGGCGGTTAAGTAGCGGCATGGCTGGCAAAACACGACGAATTGCTGAACGGAACGCTCTCCGCTTTCCTGTGCCTCGCGATCGGAATTTACTCGATTGCTTCTGGGAAAGACTCCAACGCACACTGGGTGCAAGTTCTCATCTTGTTCAGTGCTCCTCTTTCCGGCTTCTTGGGCGGGTATCTGCGAGTCCGGCAGAGTATTGTTCGTCCTGCGGCCGCATAGCGACTCGGCCGGTCGATGAGCGTGATCGCGTTTTTTCGCCAATGACCCGATGTGGAAATGGGTGTAGAATGCCCGGCGCCCAGGCGGCTCAGTCAGCTTCCTGTGCTATAAGGAGCATCCCATGGCATCACCAAAATGTCTGTCAAGCGTGACACGTTGGCTGGTTGTCGGGACCTTTGTATTGCTGTCGAGCAGTGCAATTTCCCAGTCGGTGTCGCCTCAAAGTCGTATATCGGGTAAGCAATTCATGATTGCCCGATACACCAAAACCCCTCCAGTAATCGATGGGGTCTTCAGCTTATCGGAATGGGGGGCCGCGATTCCCGTTTACGTGGAAGGAACTAGTAGTCCTGCGACTCCGCCGGGAGTAGTTCCCAATATCGGTCTGCCTTACCTGTTCCCGCCAGACAGTCCGGCCGATTCGAGCTTCAAAATCTACACGCTTTACGACAACAACAACCTTTATGTTGCGGTGGATGTTACCGACGACATTGTGATTTGTGACGGCCCGGTGCCTTACCTTGACGACGACGTGGAGATCATGATCGACGGCGACCGGGAGCCGGGCGATGTCCAGATGGCGTTCTTGTGTGGACCCAACAATCCCAATTGTCCCAATCCGGTCGTCAATAACGAAGGGTTTAAACTCACGACTTCGGTTTGCAACCAAACTCTCACAGACCCGCCGAACAACCCGACCATCGTGTGGGAGTCGAGAGCGGGTCTGCGTCCTCACGGTTTCGTGGTGGAGTTTCGAGTTCCGCTGAGTTCGATCAACACAATCGATACCAGTTGGTTTAGCAACCCCTACCCGGGCCCTGGTTTTCGGAGTCCGCAACCCGGAGACATCATTGGATTCAATGTCGCTGTAGGAGACGATGACAATGGAGGACCGAGCTACCTTCGAAGTGAACCCGCGCCGCATACAGACAGCTTCACCGCCTGGGACGGCCGCCGCGAAGGCTGGTATGTGTTCGCTGAACGGGATTGGGGAAATCTGTATCTGGCACCACGCACAGACGAATAATTTCCCTAAACCACCCCTTGCCAGTTGTTGGTAAGGGGTGGACCTGCTCTATCGTGCATTTGCCGCTCTTTGCTTACGGTGTCTCTAAGGCTTCGGAAACCAGATCGCGCACGTACTCATCTCCGTTTTCGAGTCCCATTTCCAAAAATCTAATCGCGGTTCTGACCTGCTCAAATTCTTCTATTCCCGCCCGATCACAAATGAAACGCGCTAGGTCATTCGTGATGGGATAACCCAAGGTGCCGTCTCGCCAGTCTGGATCGATCGAAAAATCGAGAACTGTGTTCTGGAGCCGCTCAATTAGGTTGTCGCGTGGGATCTGTATCGAATACGAGATGCGGCGTCATTCTATGTGCAAGCTCTTAACCTTGCAATGTCAGTTGATGTAACCAGACCCTGCCGGAGGCATTTTGAGTGCTATGGCGATTTTTCGCCAAAGTACGGGCTCGGTGACATGAGTTATCTTGCTGCACATGTCAAGGTCTGTTCCCCTAGGAGTACAGGACGCTTTTGCGAGGCAGTGCGTAAGGGCTTGTCCGGGAGGAGTAGCTCATGACTGGCGATGCGGGGCCGAAGGCCAAGAAAGGGTTCTGGCCGCTGGTGTTTTGCCTCTCTCTCAACCTGCCTCCTGCTCCTTGGAGTGGCTAGCGGATTCCTCCCCGATGTGCGGGCCAGCGCTCAATCCATGAGCATCTTCGGGTTCATCGCGTAAGCTCTATTCTTCTGCTTTCTGTTCGGCATTCCACTGGCAGTGGTGTCCGCACTGTGTTCTGGGCCGTACTTGCTTTTTCGGTTTCGGCGTCTGAGTGATGATTTCAGGCTTTACTTTGCCTTCAATTGTATATTTCCCATCATTTTGATTTACGCGGCTGCGGGCATTTTGAGCGGACTGGCCCGGTGACGTAAACCCCGTCCGCATCGCGGCCTTGGCAGCGGCCGGGAAGGGGTTTTGAGTGTTGTCGAGATTTTTCTTCAGCTATGACGTGGTGAGTCAACGCTGACTGGTAAAACGAGAATATTCGTCCGGCAACTCCATCCCATATTTCTCGCAAATTGCCGAGACATCTTTGTAGTCCTTCTCTGTCAATTCGTAGCCGCTGTGGAATTTCACCATCCATTGAGGGGAGATGCAGCGAACCGTACAACCACTGATCGTGCCAATGCCAGTCAGCGACTCCGCAGGATAGGTGAGGCAATTCTCAGGAGTACCATAGATACCGTCGCCATTTTCGGCGAGCGAGATCACATGAACGTCGATTTCCCTACCACCGTGATCTGCTAAAACGAAGTTGAACGGCCTTTCGATTTCACGTTTCGTCCGATGATAGCCCCGCAATGCCAAGAACCGCTCGAACCGTACCAAGTGCTGGTCTTCCAGCGCAATATCCAGGTCTTTATGAGGACGACTCTGCCGACCCAGCAGTGCATCAACACCCCATCCTCCGTCGATCCAGATTTGAATGCCGAGTCCACCCAAGGTGGAATAGATGTCAATCACATCCGCCGATGTCATGGGGTTGTAGTCTGACAGAAAGATTGCAGACGAGGCAATTTGAGTGGTAATGATTCCATAAACAATGTAGGGACTTTCGCCAACAATCCGCGCAGTTTCCGATTGCCGATCGTTCGGAAGCTATCAAATATCATTGCCCGAACTGAAGTGTGGAAGCGCCGTCACATTTGCGAACGACTCAATACACCAAGCTACTCGAAACCGACCTCCGTCGGATCCGTTGACGCAACTCGTTCCTGCTCCTAACATGGCAGCCAAGGCTTCGTACCTCCCCATGATCGGTCCAGTCGTATCGCACTATCGCATCATCGAGAAGCTGGGTAGTGGCGGTATGGGTGTGGTCTATAAGGCTGAGGACACCGAGCTTGGCCGCATCATCGCCCTGAAATTCCTGCCGGATGAGTCAGCCCGAGATCCGCAGGCGTTAGAACGCTTTCGTCGTGAAGCGCGTGCTTCCTCCGCTCTCAATCATCCCAACATTTGCACGATTTATGAGATCGGCAAACACGGGGACCAATCCTTCATTGCGATGGAGTTTCTGGAAGGGGTGACGCTCAGACACAGGATCGCCGGGAAGCCATTAGACGTCAACACCTTGCTATCCGTCGGGATCGAGGTTGCTGACGCACTCGCCGCGGCCCATGCGAAGGGCATCATCCACCGCGACATAAAGCCTGCAAACATCTTTGTGATTGCAGACGGGCATGCCAAGGTGCTCGACTTCGGTTTGGCCAAGGTCGGATTAGTGGAGCCAAGGACGAACGCTGCACCTGCCGCGCCTACCATGAGTGAAGAACTTCTGACCAGCCCCGGTTCGGCGATGGGAACGGCGGCGTACATGTCGCCTGAGCAAGCCTTGGGCAAGGAATTGGATTCTCGGACCGACTTGTTTTCCTTTGGCTCAGTCTTGTATGAGATGGCGACAGGAGTGCTTGCCTTTCGAGGCGACACGTCAGCTGCGGTTTTCGACGCCATCCTGCACAAAGAACCAACCGCTCCGGTACGCCTCAATCCCAATTTGCCCCCGGACCTTGAGCGCGTTATCGACAAATGCATGGAGAAAGACCGGGAGCTACGTTACCAGCACGCTGCCGACATCCGCACTGACTTGAAGCGGCTAAGGCGGGATACGGATTCTAGCCACTCGCACGGAGTGAGCGAGGTCATTTCAACGGGTTCCGCAGGGCCAGTCGCTCCGCCCACGGGCCGCCCGTCGAGCGGAGCAGTCATACTTGCCGAAGCGAGACGCCATAAGGGAATTCTGGCAATGACGCTGGTTGGATTGGCAGTGCTGATCGTTGGGTTAGGGATTTACTTCTCCAGACTGAGTGGACGCGGGAACGAGTGGAACGCGCAGGGTATGACGATCAGGCGAGTCACACACAGCGGGAACGCGATTAACGCCGCCGTTTCCTCGGACGGGCGCTATATGGTCTATGCTCTACAAGAAGGAGAAAAACAGGGCCTGAATGTTCGTCAAGTAGCTACTGGTAGCGACGTGCAGATTTTACCGCCGGATGAAGTTTTCATTTATGGTCTGACTTTTACGCCTGACGCCAACTACATTGATTTTGTCCGATCTGAGAAAAACAACCCTGCTAACACTTTTCTTTATCGAATCGCTGCGCTGGGAGGAACCTCACATCTCGTGATGCGGGGGGGGGAATCGACTTTTCAACCAGCTATTCTCCAGACGGCGCGCAGTTCGCCTTCTTACGGGTGCAAACAAATGGACAAAAAATTGACCTATTAGTTGCCAACGCTGATGGGAGTAACGAACGGGTGCTCGCTACGCGTCCTTACCTTGACTTGTTTACTTTTGGTACGGCGTGGTCCCCTGACGGCAAAACCATTGCCTTTGCAACTTCGGAGTCAACGAGAAGTATTCGTTCGGTGCTTTGGGCAGTCTCGGTCGCCGATGGATCGGTGCGTGAAATCTACTCTACGCCCAACCGAATCGGCCACCCGCACTGGCTGCCGGACGGCGTTGGCCTTCTGGCGCCGATTGGCAACATTAATCAGGCTCTTCGCGGGCAGCTCTGGTTCATTTCTTTTCCAAAGGGAGAAGCAAGGCGTCTTACCAATGACCTGATGGATTACCAACCCTGGTCCCTGGATCTCACTCAGGACGGCAGGACTCTAGTCAACACCGTAGGGACGCGAGTTTCGGATCTGTGGATGGCGCCGGTCAGTGATACCACCACCAAAGCCAAGCAGGTTACGCAGAATGACCATGCAGTTGGACGATTCTCCTGGACGTCCGACGGTCGGATCATCTTCGCTAGCGGCGATGGCGATCTTTCCATTCTAGATTCCGATGGGAGTGCGCGTACTCTGCTGACGCCCAATGACCACGCAATCTGGGACCCATCGTTTTGTGGCGACGGGCGCTATATTGTCTACTCCGCCTACCGGGAACAAAAGGTTGGAGTTTGGCGAATGGATGCCGATGGCTCCAATCCCATCCGCATTGCGGACGAAACCGTCGCTACCTTTCCACAATGTTCTCCGGATGGCAGGTGGGTGATCTACTTACAGGGTCCTTCCTTGACTCCGATGCGTGTGACGATCGCGGGCGAAAAGCCTCCGGAACCGATTGCGCAGAGCCCGGCGGTCTGGATTGGCGATGTGCTCGCGTTCTCGCCAGACGGCAAGCGGATCGCATATCTCGCCGGGCCGGGGTCTCAGGTCGTCAACCCTTCGCCCTCTGGATCACAACCAAATCGGCTGATGGTAATTGCCTTCGATGGCGGTACCCTTTTGCATCAGTTTGATTGGCCCGGCGCGTCAGCCGGGGAGCCCCGCTGGGCGCCGGCGGGTGAGGCAATTGACTATGTACTGACGCGGAACGGCGTCTCCAACATCTGGCGACAGAACCTGACTGGCGGAACGCCGAAGCAAATTACAAATTTTGAGTCAGGACAGATCTTCGACTTTGACTGGTCGCGTGACGGCAAGCAACTGGCGTTGACCCGAGGCAGCGAGAGAAGTGACGTCATCCTAATCACCAACTTCAGGTGATCTGCCTGCGGGACTGAACCAACTTGGTTTGATTGATGTAAGCACGTGGTTGTTGAAAATGTGACATCAGGTCTTAGCCGGCAACATCCTCGAAACAATCGCGGCGACTGCGGGCGGCTGGTGCTGGCCAAGCTCGCCCTCTAGCGTGTAGGAACGCTCGAAACCGTTGGGGCCGGTGATTTTCAGCTCCCAGCGGTCATTTGCCTGGGAGCCCATGATCGCGACGCGCCAGTCTCCGGTGCGGTCGGCAAAAATGTGCTCGATGATGGCCTCCAGTTCGCGTTGCAACGTCGGATCACCGGTGTTCTGCATTTCGACCGTCACAGCCATAGGCAGAGTCTACGACATTCTGGGCAGGTCGTTGTTTCGAACAGCCTGTGGAAGTTTGCCGCTTATGTGCCTGGCACATGAGGTGGCAGTTTCCACAGCTGAATCTGGGATGCAAATCAGACTGTCCATTCATTGGGTAACGGGTTGCGCCGTTTGACGATTCCGGTATCGAAAGGAGACGGCATCTGAAAGACTTAGTCGCTTACAAGAACGGTGTTATTGAGTTCTTATACCGGAGCCAATCAACAAGCTCCCAGCCGTGCAAGCTAGCGTGAGGGAACATCATGGCGAAGAATGGCGGCATCATCGGGGTATCAGATCATGGCGGTTGGGCGGTGCTGGTGACGGTGGCGCGGGATGGGACGCTTCTTGACCGCCGCCGGGTGGAACTCGTGGGCGAGGGCCTGCCCAAGATTCCGCATCACAGCGAAGGCCAAGGGCTCCCGCTCGACGAGGCCGTGGAGCTAGTGGAGCGCGTGCGCGTGTCGGCGGAGAGGCATGCTGTGCTGGCATTGGACGCGGTCACGACGGCGGTACCGCATATCCTTGGTATCGCCCTTCGTAGGTGCCCACCGCTTCCACCAACGATTGCCGAGCGAATCAAGGACTACCGCGCGCAGAACAATGCTGACTGGGTGATGTACCGCAAGGCCCTGGCGTCCGCGGCCGAGGCGCGGGGTTGGCCCGTACACTGGTACGACGCGAAGACGGTGTTGGGGGCGGCGAGCCAGGCGTTGCGCGTCGAGAACCTCGACGCTCACTTTCTCCAGATGCGGAAGGCCGTCGGGCCGCCATGGAACAATGACCACAAACTCGCAATGGCGGCGGCCGTAGTCACGGCGAGCGCGGTTGTGGAGTAAGCCGCGGAAACTAGAGGGTACGCGCCGCTGTCCCTCCGCGACCCGATCGTTCGGAGCGGCAAGACCTTCAGACTCACGATAAATCCCCACTTGTGGCAAAAGTCGGCCAGAAGTGGGGCAACCCGGACATGCTCGCCTCAAACGGCCCCCAAAGGGCCATCCACATAAGTAATTAGCCGGGACTGGCGCAAGGCTCCAATAATTAAGGAGTGGTGTCAAAAAATCACACGGGTGTTGGGATGCGCTCCTTGAAGGTAACTACTCTTCTCGCTTTGCTTCTCATTGCAGGCGTTGCTTCTGCCACGGACAAACTCATTGCACTTACTTTTGACGACGGGCCACGGCCGTACGTCTTGTTCGGTTCGAAAGGTGAGCATCCGGGGCCGGGGTTGATCAGCGTGCTCGACAGCAACGGCGTCAAGGCGACGTTTTTTGTGGTGGGATGGCGGCTCACTCCGAAGACCTGGGGAGAGCGGCGTGCCGAGGAGAATGTCGGGATCACGTGCCTCGACGCGGCGCAGCAATTGGTGAAGCATGGCTTCGAGTTGGAAGACCACACCTACAGCCACATCGAACTGCGCAGCGCGGAGCGGAAAAAAGGAGAACAGTGGGTGCTGGGCGACGTGAATCGCGGAGCGGACGCGATCAAGGCAGTAACGGGCACGCAGCCGCGCTATCTGCGTCCTCCAGACTGGATTATTCCTGATGATGCGCGCCACGATCTGGAGCGGCAAGGATATCAACTGCTGACCATCTCGTCGGAGAATCCGATTGCGCTGCGTGACATAAACTCGCTCGACTATCTGTGCGCGGGACGGAATCCCTCGGGATGTCCCAAGCCTTCCCTGGCGAACGGAGTGCTGAAACAGATTGAGCAGCGGGAAAAGCATGGAGTGTACACGCACATTCTTGCTTTCCATGAGCTGTCGACGACGGCGGCTGTTATGCCGGGGCTGATCACAGAACTTAAGGCGCGGGGATATCGCTTCGTCACGCTGAGTGAGTACATGCGACTGGTGGCGGGGAAGCAGTAGTCCACTACTGCGACGGAAATTCTCGCCACAATCGCAAATAGAGCTGGCCCTTAGGGAGGCCTGAGGCTGAATGTGGCACTTGAGAAAGTGTCGGGTCACGGCGCCCTCGTTCTTATCGCTCGCAGTATTTGTTGTGAATGCCACGACTCATATTTCTCTTCTTGCTCGTCCGATGCCTGACGGCAGTGTCATACGCACAATACGCAGAAGACTCCCCGCCACCGTTCGAGGTATATGGCCTCGCATCCGGCCTGAATACGGTCGATGCCACCGGCACTTTCGTCGTTGTGAATCCAGGGTCTAATCAGCCGCGCGGCTTTACGCCGAGCGGACTTGCTTCCGGCGCGCGGGCCGGTTTCGTCTGGCGGCATGAGAAGGTCGGACTGGTCGCCGATCTCGGATTTCACAAGTACTCCGACCGCACCGGGTCGACCTCACTCGCGCCGCTGACGGTGGGACTTCGGGTTTATTCCGATGAACACTATCGAACCAGCTTCTTCGGCGAAGGGTTGTCGGGTGCGTACCGGTGGATCGTAAATTCGGGGAACGTTCACTTCACGACCGCCAAGGGGATTGTGTTGGCCGGTGGCGGGATGGACATTCGGCTGACCCGGCGGCTGGTCTGGCGGGTTTTTGAATTTCAGATCGGGCTTGCCGGCGCGCGGAATGGACCCCTCTCGACAGGAGGGCCATCCACGGGGATCGCGTATCGATTCGGGGGACACTGAGTATGAGGGGAACGCTGTGCTTTACTTCGTGAATGGGTGACGATACGGACGGTAAAGACGATCGCGAGATCACCGTCAAAAACCCCATCTGTCTCTGCAAAGAACGCGGAGACAAGAGTGGGGCGCCCTGGCACCGCCGGCTTTGTCCGAATATCTGAATAAAAATTCAACAGTCATCATCGGATTTTGAAGAGATGATGACATTTGTCTTGACTCATGGGACAGTCCGAATTCATCATCAGCGGCGCAACCCAGGTGAGTTGTGAAATGAGGAGAAGAATCTGTTACTTAATGTCCCTTCTGAGAATCCACAGACCAGACTGTGAACATTGTATGGCTCGGCTGACGTGTGGGGACGAAATGCGAAAACGACTGGAAGAGTTGAATGGGCGGACGCAGACGTTTTCTCGCGAGCAAAGAGATGCAAAGGCGGCGGTGAGCTCTGGGCGAGTCGCGTAAATGTCGACGTCACACCACTTCGCGTACCCATTCAGAATTGGGCCGGATCTGGGTTAAGAAGTGAGATAGGGATGTACGTCAACTAGCGAGCCCGATTCGCCGCGCTTGCCCATGCGAGCCAAGTCCCTGGTTTCGACAGGACTATACCGCGTTCAGCCCCTGGTAGAGCCACACACCCGCGAGTACCAGCAGAAATACCCCGGACCCGATACTGAAGACGCGCACTGGGATGGTTAGCCGGTTGAGCTTGGTCAACAGTTCCGTCTGCTCGTCGTGCATGTGTGAACTGGCGTCATCGAGAAACAACTGGTCATCCCTGTGCATGGTGAGTGTGCTCTTGTAGATCAGGAGGACGATCAAGCCAACTGTGAAAATTCCGAAGATCATTGCCACGACAGTCAACAACATAAGGCACCTCATCCCGATTCTACTCCACACGGGTCCTCGCTGAAACTCACCTGAGAACCATGAAGCCCGGCCCCTACCCGCCGAGCGGCGGCTGAACGATGCGACTGTGTTATAGCGGGACCGGGCCCAATTCAGAGGTATTCAGTTTTGATTCCTCCAGCCTCGATTACACACGTTTCGACTTCCGCTGTCAGTGACCCTCGTCACCGCCCTGGGGGCTTTCGGGAGCGTCCCGTCAGTCCTTGCTTTCGTGTAAGACCGCTCACTTCTTAGGCACCCAGATGTCCCACGGGACCGGGCCGGCTTCCTCATCGGTGATTGGGTGGCCTGCCAGTTTGAGGGCGAGTTTGATCTGGCCGTGATGGTAGCCCTCGTGCCAGATCATATGCTGGAGGAAAAGGATGGGTCGTCCCCTTTCAAAACGCGGTCTCATTCTGCATTTCTCAGTAGCCGCTAGGTGCTGTGCGGATGCGCCAGGTAGTGCTGCCGCAGCAGATCTTTGCCGTAGTCATTTCCATTCGGCGTGCGCACCACGCAGTGAATGTGCTGCCGGGTGGGTTTCGCAGGATCTGCGGCTAGCTTCCTGAGATTTGCCGGGCGCTGGTGATCGAATTCAATCAGGACCACGGGGCTCTGCACGCGGTAATAGAAAACGCTATCCGGCTGCGCGCCGCCGATCCAGGTGAACCAGGTGTTGTCGAGATGGCGGTCGACCTCGTCCATCTTTACGCGGGCGTGGCCTTCGTCCATGTTGCTGACGTAGAGGTGGATCAAATCGCGCAGGCGCTGACGGGCTGGAGCGGCCAGTTCGTTGGTGCGCAGTCCGGCGTAGTCGATGACCACGTTGTCTTTGAAGGCTTCGGTCAGATTGTTGTTGCCGGTCTTGGAGAATTCGAGGATCGCCTTCCTGCGCTGCACCTCGGGAAGCGCCTGCAGCATTGCGAGCCCGTCGTTCTGCTCTTTTTGCAAAATCTCAATGCCTTTGTACTTGCCGGACGGGGCCTTCACCGGCTCTGAACCAATGAACAAAGGAGTCATCACGACCTGATCGCCGAGCACGAAGTAGTTGATGATCGCATGATGGCCTTCGAGCTTCCATCCCCATGGATCGGTGGCTGACGGCTTGCCATAAATCTGGATGTAGTACAGCCACTCTCCGAGGAAGTCGTGATCCTCGGCCAACTCGGCCAGGGTTTCGTTCAGGCGCATGATGTTGCGCGTCAGTTCGAACCCTTGCGAGCTGAGAGAAGCACGCATCAGGCCGAATGCGGCTTCGCGCTGGCGATCGGTCATGTCGGCGAAGCTCACTCCCTGGCGCGCGTAGAAATGCTGATTCATCCACTTGCGCCATTCCACGTCATCGACCGGATACATGGTTCTCGCGAGTTGCACGGGATTCAGAGTTCCGATGAATGCCAGAGCGGCATTGCGGACTGGTTCCGTGGAGACTCCGGCGGGTTTGATTTCGAAGAGTCCCGGCATGACGTCGCCGCTAGTGGTGATCCCTTTGAACGGCGCGGCCAGGCCCTCTTTCTCGTAGTCCTCTGACCTTTTGCGAAACTGCTCGGCAATCTCCGATGGATTGCGGGAAAGCTGCTGCCCCATCGCCCACGGCGCCAGAACCGCGCTGCAGATTAGTGAGGAAAGAAAATCGCGGCGCGTCGGTCCCGCTGAGAGCGGATGCTTATGCACATGGTCATGATGATGCGGCTTGTGTGCCATGATGTCCCCCAACCTGAAGTGGCGGCAAGATAGCACGGGCGTGAGGTTACCGCAACGAGGCAGTGGCGCCTTCAGAAATCACTGACCGCATTCCAGAACAAAAGAGGTGGTAGGCCGGGATCAATCCGCTTCCTGGAACGCGATGCGTCGGCCTTCGAACCAGCGGGCAGTGACGGCTCCGAAAATAAAGCCTCCCACGTGTGCAAGATAGGCCACGCCTCCGGTCTGCACCTGCGCGACCTGACCCGCGTGGAAGAGTTGAGTGAGGAACCAGAAACCGATCAAGAGTGCCGCTGGAATGAGCGTTATCTTCACAAAGATGAAGATGATCAGGACGGTCTTGATCCGATCGCGAGGATAGGTCACTAGGAACGCACCCATCACAGCCGCGATGGCTCCGCTCGCCCCGAGGTTTGGAACGGTGGAGTGCGGGGAGGCTGCGACCTGCGCCAGCGTGGCTGCCAGTCCTCCCAACAGGTAGAACGCAAGGTATCGCCCTCGGCCCATCGAATCTTCGATCTCCGGACCGAAGGCCCAGAGAAAAACCATGTTGCCGATGATGTGCGACCAACTCCCATGCAGAAACATGGCGGTCAGGATCGTAATCCAGTGGTGGCCGGAAACAATCTGGGCGGGAACCATGCACCACTGAATGACAAACTCGTCGCCGCGCATTAATTCCAGCACAAATACACACAGGTTAATCAGGATGATGAAGGCGGTGACCAGAGGAATTCGTGTGGGGCGCCTCGACGCATCCTTTAGCGGAATCAGGCCTCCCATGGCTATCAGCTCCCTTCGACGCGCAAGGCAGCGCGTGAAAAAAGTATTCCCCGAGGCTTGCGAAAGCAACCCGTTTCGGCCGGACTATGCCGCTTTGGTCCTCGGCAGTTCGCTTGGTGTGGCCACGACTCTGCGCACAGCCAGCGATAGAGACACTCGGGCGATGCCGCTGAGGATCATGCTAACGCCCACCAGAGTTCCGATCGCCCAGGCCGAACTAGATGGCCATTGCATGTAGATCATGAGGCCCAAGAGCAGCGTAATGACGCCGTCGATCAGAACCCAACTCGATCCTCGCAGCGAGCGCATCTGGAAGAACATGACGATATTCAGTATGCCCTCAATCAGAAACAGCGAGGCCAGTACCAGCGTAAGCGATGCGACACCCAGCACCGGGCGGGCAATCAAGTATCCACCGATGAAGAGATAGGCCAGTCCGACGAGCAGTTTCCAGATCACGGAGCCCGCTCGATGAGCCTGAAAAGCCAGGACAATATGGATTACCCCTGCCAGCACTATGAGCCAGGCAATCAGCACGCTAACGGCTACAGCAGCGACGAATGGCGATGCGACCGCCACCATGCCGAGGACGATCAGCGATACACCCCATAAGATCGACCATGTGGAAGCGTGCCGTACAAATTCAGCCGGAGTCTGCAGTGACATTGGAACCTCCTTCGACCAAACGTTCTCATCTCTTACTTCTAAGATGGCGGAGTGTCCATCACCGGGTGCATGAATATATGGCTATGAAAATGTCACGCGGAAGAATGGGCCGAATTTTATGCCTGTCGCCCCTATGTTCGCAACTCGCAGTGGCTCTCCGGACCGTTCCTCTGGAGAAGTAGACGTGATAAGGTGCCTCGGGCGGAATTACCGCCAGAGCGAGAACTATGCAGAGACGCACATTCATGAACATGACGGCTGGCGCGATGACAGCGCTGGCTGTCGAGCCGTTTGCGCGCGCGACGGGCCAGAACGTGAAGAGTCCCGTGGCCTATCCGGATCCGGCGGTGGAGATCATCGATCCGCGCTTTGCTAAATATAGAGTCCTGAGCGCCGCGGTCGAGCGACTGTACACGGGCACGCGTTGGGCGGAAGGCCCAGTCTGGTTTGGCGACGGGCGCTATCTTCTATTCAGCGACATTCCAAACAATCGCATGTTGCGATGGCTGGAAGAGACAGGGGAAGTCAGCGTGTTCCGCAATCCGTCGAACTACAGCAACGGAAATTCTCGAGACCGCCAGGGAAGATTGCTTACCTGCGAGCACGATTCGCGACGGCTCACCCGTACCGAACATGACGGCACGATCACAGTATTGATGGACCACTTTCAGGGCAAACCGATGAATGCCCCGAACGATCTGGCTGTTCATTCCGATGGGGCGATATGGTTCACCGATCCGGGTTACGGCATTATGTCGAACTACGAAGGGCACAAAGCAGCCTTCGAGCTTCCCACCAACGTCTATCGCCTCGATCCAAACACGCGAGAAGCGACCGTCGTGGTAAGCGATATGGACAAGCCGAACGGTATTTGTTTCTCGCCCGATGAGAAGAAGTTGTACATCGTTGATACTGGCGAACCCAAACACGCTGGCGACCCGCGGCCCATTCGGGTGTACGACGTGGAAAATGGCACCCGGTTGAAGAACGGGCGGCAGTTCGTGAATATGGCTCCCGGATCATCGGACGGCATTCGCTGCGATGTGGATGGCAATGTCTGGTCGGCTGCGGGATGGGGCCCTGACGGATTCAATGGAGTGCACGTGTTCGCGCCCGACGGCGTGCTGATCGGCAGAATTCATCTTCCGGAAACGTGCGCCAATTTGTGTTTCGGCGGCGCCAAGAAAAACCGGTTGTTCATGGCGGCCAGCCAGTCGCTTTACGCGGTATACGTGGGCACGGAGGGAGCGCAGCTGCCGTAAGCCATCTCCCGCCAAACATCCGCATCACTTGTCAGCAAGAAGAGGGATATTCCATGGGATTGGATGTGAATCGCCGCGAATTCCTGAAGATCGCTGCTGGCGCTGGAGCTGCCCTGACGGTGCCAACTCCCGGACGTCCCGCTGTCTCCTCCAAAATGATCGGTATCCAAGTGGGTGCCGTCTCGTTTGTGGATGAAGGCACCGAGAAAGTCCTGGATGTGCTTCAGGAACGCGGCTGCGTGAATACTCTTTTTCTTGCGGTATTCACTTACGGCCGAGGGATAGCCGGCAGGCAGATTCCGGGGCAGCCGCTGCCCGACCACGGGAAGCAGGAATACGACCTCAGTTTTCACGGCGGAAACTTCGCTACGCCGCATCCTCAGTACTACAAAAACACGGTTCTCAAGGACACACGTGCGCCCGACCACGGTGACCTCGACATACTGGACGAGGTTCTTCCCGCCGCGAAGAAGCGTGGCATGAAGGTCATATGCTGGCTTGAGGACGTATTTCGCAAAGACGTGCCGAATGTCGAGAAAGTGCAGGAGCGGGATCTGTATGGGCGGAATGCCGAGACGCTGTGTGTCAACAATCCGGACTACCGGAATTTTCTGACCGGTCTCGTTGAGGACTACGCGCGCTCTTATGATATCGACGGAATCATGTGGGGATCGGAGCGACAGGGTGCGCTTTGCGACAGCCTGGGTGCGACGCATGACACGCCACCGGTTGATCCGGGGAACGTGACTTGTTTCTGCCAATTTTGTCAGAGCAAAGCAAAAGATCGCGGCGTCAACGTAGATCGTGCCCGGCAAGGATTCCTGGAGTTGGAGAAATTTGTGCGCTCGGCACGAAGTGGGAAGCGCCCTGTGGACGGTTATTACGTTCAATTCTGGCGGCTGCTATTGCGGTATCCGGAACTCGCCGCGTGGGAGATGCTGTGGACCGACAGCCTGCGTGAGACCTACGCCGCGATTTACAAAACGGTGAAGACGGCCAAGCCGACGGTGCCGGTGGGCTGGCACATCTGGCATAACAATTCTTTCAATCCGATCTACCGCGCGGAACAGGACCTGCACGAACTCTCAAATTATTCGGATTTCATAAAAGTAGTGATGTACAACAACTGCGGCGGCGAGCGGATGGCGCTCTATGCCGACAACGCCGGCTCGACACTTTACGGGGATCTCTCAAAACAGGGGTTGCTCGAATTCAACTACGCCGTGATGGGATTGAAGGAAGGCAGCTACGACCAGATTCCGCACACCGGGCTTTCGTCGGATTACGTCTATCGCGAGGCGAAACGGGCGTTAGACGGAGTTGCCGGGACGAAGACTCTGATCTGGCCCGGCATTGATATTGATATTCCGACCGAGCCCAACAACAGCAAATGTACGCCGCAAAGCGTGAAGCAAGCAGTATTGGCGGCGTTCCGCGCGGGTGCGCCCGGTGTGATCCTGTCTCGAAAGTACTCGGAAATGCGTCTCGCCGACCTCGGCGGCGCGGGAGATGCGATTCGTGAGTTAAAACTATCGAGTTGAGAATAGTGCAAGTGCCTCAAGCATTCGCGCCGCTGGCGGTAAGTAAGTTGCGGATTGGTTTAGAGTATCTGGGAATGAAACGCGTTCTTTGTCTCCTCTTCCTGCTATGGAGTGTGAGCGAGGCTGGCGCTCAAACACATCCGAACCCTCCCATGTTCGACACGAAAACAGCCGAGCGGTTTGCGAATCTGGCTCTTGCCTGTGTCCACAAAGAGTATCCCAATCACATCAGCCACGCTTTGAGCAGCGATGCCGATGTAGCTCCACCGAGGAAGCTTACGCCTGCGTTCTACGGTTGCTACGATTGGCATTCTTCGGTACACGGTCATTGGCTTCTGGTTCGCCTGGTACGAACTTTTCCCGACGCCCCGTTCGTGGAAGCGGCTCGCGATGCCTTGCGACAGAGCCTGACGGCAGAAAATCTCGCGCAGGAGGCGGTCTACCTTCGGGGCGCAGGACGCGCCAGCTTCGAGCGTCCGTATGGGCTTGCCTGGCTGCTTCAACTCACGGCTGAGTTGCGCGAGTGGAACGATCCCCAGGCCAAAGAAATGGCAGCCAACCTCCGTCCTCTGGAGCAGGTCGCACTCGACCGGTTGAATGGCTGGTTGCCTAAACTTTCAAATCCCGTTCGAATCGGCGAGCACGACCAGACCGCTTTCGGGCTCGGCTTGATGCTGGACTACGCGCAGGACGGAGGCGACCAGAAATTTGCGGAGCTGGTTGTGTCCAAATCGAAACAGTTTTATCTGAATGATAAGAACTGTCCGCTGGAGTACGAACCATCTGGTGAAGACTTTCTATCACCGTGCATGGGAGAAGCAGACCTGATGCGGCGCGTTCTGCCCAGCCGTCAGTTTGCGGACTGGCTCCAGACATTTATGCCGCAAATTTCTGCGTCAGGCAGCGCTGCATGGTTGCAGCCCGTGGTGTCGCCCGATCCAAGTGATCCCAAGCTGGCGCACCTGGACGGTCTGAACCTGAGCCGGGCATGGATGCTGAACGGTATCGCCTCTGCTTTGCCGACGAACGACAAGCGGATGCAATCGATCCGAGCGGCCGCTGAGGCACACGAGCGAGCGGGATTGGCCGCGGTTACTGGAGAGCATTACGAGGGCGGCCATTGGCTGGGCAGCTTCGCCGTGTACCTCGTCACGCGTCGTGGTATTTCAGCTTCGCTCACTCGATGAAATCGAAGTGCCGTTGGGCAGAAGAGTGTTCGTGAGAACTGGTCTTTCGCCCCTTCGGGGCTGGATCACTTTCCGCTTTACCCACGGCTTGCGCCGTGGGCTGCATTCTTGCGCCGCTTCGCGGCTGGGAATCCGCCGGTCGTGTTGCACTGCAAATCCGCGAATCGAGTTCTCAACCACAGACAGAAGCCGTACATTTTCTATTTGCCCGGAGATGGATCTTTTTTCCGTCAACCGCATGCCGGCTTGCTTCCGTTCAACCGAGGCGCGACAAACCATCCTCGGAGAATCGGGCAAGAACTTCATTGAAACAGGCAAACAGGCGGAGCGCCAGGAGGCTATTCTGCTTGAGGCCAGATCACTTACCCTGCTCTCGGCCGTTTGAGGAGAAACAATGCAGAAGCGAAAACTCGGAAAAAGTAGTTTGGAAGTCTCGGCTCTTGGTCTGGGCTGTATGGGGCTGAGCTTTGGCTACGGCCCGGCCGTGGACAAGCAGCAAGGGATCTCGCTTATCAGGGCGGCGGTCGAGCGTGGCGTTACGTTCTTTGATACCGCTGAAGTGTATGGCCCGTTCACGAATGAAGAGCTCGTTGGCGAAGCCCTCGCCCCATTTCGCGATCAGGTGGTGATTGCGACGAAGTTCGGGTTCAAGATTGATCCGAACACAGGCAAACAGGCCGGGCTGGATAGCAGTCCACAACACATCAAGGAAGTTGCCGAGGCCTCGCTCAAGCGGCTCAAAACCGATGTCATCGACTTGCTCTATCAGCACCGTGTCGATTCAAATGTGCCAATTGAAGATACCGCTGGCGCCGTGAAGGAGTTGATCCAGCAGGGCAAGGTCAAGCACTTCGGACTCTCGGAAGCCGGGGTGAAGACCATCCGTCGCGCACACGCGGTGCAGCCGGTCGCGGCGCTTCAGAGCGAATATTCGCTTTGGTGGAGAGAGCCTGAAGCGGAGGTGATCCCGACGCTCGAGGAACTCGGCATCGGGTTCGTTCCATTCAGCCCGTTGGGCAAGGGCTTCCTCACCGGAGCCATCAAAGAAGATACGCAGTTTGATAAGACTGACTTCCGCAATATTGTTCCGCGTTTTACGGCGGAGAACCGGAAAGCGAATCAGGCGGTCGTCGATTTGATTGGCAAGTTCGCGCAGCAGAAGAAAGCGACGCCTGCGCAGATCGCTCTCGCGTGGCTGCTGGCGCAGAAGCCGTGGATCGTCCCGATCCCAGGCACAACCAAGCTGCATCGACTCGAGGAGAACAATGGAGCCACTGCTGTCGAACTTACGCCCGAGGATCTCCGGCAGCTCGATAGCGCAACTTCAAAGATCGCGGTGCAAGGTGCCCGATACCCGGAAGAGCTGCAGAAATTAGTGGGGCGCTGAGTCAATCATGTTCTCGAAAGCGCGAGAGTGAGAAACTTCACGTTAGAGTTGATGAGGAGTTCGCATGGAAAAAGGGAGCAATGCTCTGAAAGACCGTCTTTCTCGATCTCGCGAGATCAACGTCAGTGTGACCGGCAGAAAATCTGGGCGCACCATTTCGAACCCGGTCTGGTTCGTTTCTGACGGAGACAAGGTTTACCTCCTTCCGGTGAAGGGGTCTGACACGCAGTGGTACAAGAATGTGATGAAGAACCCATCGATTCGGATCGATGCGCGGGGGGAAGAGACTCATCTTCAGGCCGCTCCCATCACCGATCCGGCGCAGGTTGCGTCGGTGGTCGATAAATTCCGCGCCAAGTACGGGTCTGACGTAAAGAAATACTATTCAAAGTTCGACGTTGCCGTTGTGGCTCAGATCGGTTGATCGTGCGTCATTTCAATCGGCGAGTTAAGATGTGCGATACAAGCCCGAACGAACTCTTGCCATAACGGACTGGGGTCCGATTGAAACAGGTTTTAAACCGAAGAGTTATCCGAACGCGGAAAGTTTGGAAGGGGGTTCTCAATGGTTACGCTGAATGTGAATGGAGTCCGGCACGAGGTGAAAGCGCCTGACGACACTCCGCTACTGTATGTGTTGCGCAACGATCTGGCATTGATTGGCCCGCAATTCGGCTGCGGGCTCGCACAATGCGGCGCGTGTTCCGTCCTGATCGACGGCAAGGAAGCGCGGTCGTGTGTTACTCCCGTCGCGAGCGTCGCGAACCAGGAGATCACCACGCTCGAAGGTCTGCCCGCGCGGTGGGCTAAGCAAAAGGGTCTCTCGGCGGCGGACGCGAAGAACACGCTTCATCCGGTACAGCAAGCCTGGATCGAGGAGCAGACCCCGCAGTGCGGCTTCTGCCAGAACGGAATGATGATCAAGGCCACGGAACTACTCGAAAGCAATCCGAAACCGACCTTAACGCAGATTAAAGAGGCCTTCACTACGTCCGGAGTGTCGCCCAATCTGTGCCGCTGCGGAACGTACGTAGCCATCATTGATGCTGTACAACATGCCGCCACGATCATGGCGAAGGGGAGATAAGCGATGGCAACCATGAGCGAAAAACCCGCCAATGTTATGAGCCCGACGCTTTCTCGACGTGGATTTATCAAGGCCGGTGGCATCCTCGTCGTCGGATTCAGCTTCGTGGGCCCGGAGTTTCTGAAGGGCGATAGCACGAAACCAACTACATTTAAGAACTCGCTCGATCCCACGCTCGGCAGTTCGTGGATTGAGATTCATCCCGACAACTCGGTTCTGATTCGTACCGGCAAGAGCGACTTCGGACAGGGTTCAACCTTTACCGCCTACCGGCAGATTGTTGCCGAAGAATTGAGCGTGCCCTTCGAAGCGATCACTACGGTGGTATCTGGACACACAGATCTCACTCCGGACGGCAGCGGCGCCTTCGATTTCCTCGGACATGGAACGCCGAATATCCGCAAGGCGGCAGCGTATACCTATCAGGCTTTGCTCGATGTCGCGTCCGAGAAACTCGGCGTGCCGAAAGACAAACTTTCCGTGAAGGACGGTGTCGTCTCCGGAGGCAGCAAGAGCATTTCCTACGGCGATCTCGTCAAGAACCAGCAACTGAAGCTCACCATCCCTGTGAAGGGAGACCTCACCAGCATCTTCGGGTTGACCATCGAGGGAAATCCACCGATGAAGCCGGTGAGTGAATACACGGTCATAGGCAAGTCGTACAAGAATTCCATCATCAGTTCAAAAGTCGCGGCGAAGGAAACGTGGGCGACCGATGTGCGCTTGCCCGGCATGTTGCATGCGCGGGTGGTACATCCGAAAACACTTGGGTCGACTCTCGTGTCGGCCGGTTCAGTGGATAAGACCAAGTTTCCGAATTCGCTGGTCATCGTGAAAGGCAATCTCGTGGGAGTGGTTGCGCCTACGGAGTGGGAAGCGATCCAGGCGGCCGACCAGGTTGCTGCCGGGACGAAATGGAGCGAGTGGAAGGGACTGCCGGGCAACGCAAAGCTCTATCAACATCTTCGCGAGGAAGCTGACTGGACTTCCGCGCCCGTCGAGAAGAGCAAGGAATCCAAAGGCGATGTGGGGCCCGTCCTCGCGTCGGCTCACAAGAAGCATGCAGCCAACTATCAGTTGTCTTACATGAAACATGCGCCGATTGGCCCGACGATGGCGGTTGCCGACGTCAAGTCTGACGGCACTGTGCACATCTACGTGCACAACCAGAATCTGCAGGCGCTGCGCGGCGAAATTGCGACCATGCTCGGCACCACGCCTGATCATGTGATCGTGCATTCGTATCCCGGACCTGGCCATTACGGACGGTCGAACGGCGGGAACTCGGGTGCGGAAGATGAGGCGGTGCTGTTGTCGCAAGCGGTAGGCAAGCCGGTGCGCGTGCAGTGGATGCGCGCCGACGATATGCAGTGGTCTACGCAAGCCGCTGCCGCTTTCTCCGACGTTCAAGTTGCCATCGATGAAAAGGGCAAAATGGCCGCGTATCAGATCGACCACTACATGCCCGCTATGCAGGATGATCGGCCTATCGGGGCGGTCCTCGCTGGACTACCTAGCATGTCTGCCCCCGATGTCCATTCTGGTGGCGTCACTTCCACCGTCAACGGTCTCGAAGATCCGTGGGTCTATGCTCCGGTTCCCAACGTGACGGAGCGCGGCCATGGCACGTTCCAGGTGGGACAGAAAGCCTCGCCTCTCGCCGTCGGTCTGCGCGATCACAGCATGCGGACGCCGGGGCAGTTTCAGCAGAACTATCCGCGCGAACTGGCGATCAGCGAGGCAGCCGCGCTCGCAGGCGCGGACGCTCTCCAGTTCCGTATCGATCACGCAAGCGAAGAGCGCGCGATCGGTGTGCTGAAAGCGGTTCGCGATGCGTCCGGTTGGGACACGCGTCCATCACCACGTCCAAATGCTGTTTCCACTGGAGCAACGCCCGTGCGAGGGCGCGGAGTTTCGCTGATGTTGCGCAGCGGGACCTATTGGGCCTGCGTTTGCCAGATCGCCGTTACTCCCAGTACCGGTGCGATCGTCGTAGAGAAATACACCGTTGCCGTCGATCCCGGCATTGTAGTCAACCCGACGCAGTTGAAGCGGAATGTCGAAGGCGGGGCGGTCATGGGCATCGGCCATGCGCTCTTTGAGGAAGTGATGTTTGATGAGAGCGGAATCACCACGGAAGACTGGAATTCCTATCCAATCCCGACCATGGCTGATATTCCTGAGATCAAAGTCGTGCTGCTCCATAATCCGAAAGTCGGCGCGTATGGAGGAGGTTCGGAAGCAGCAAATGCGCTCGCCGCGCCAGCCATCGCAGCGGCGCTGCACGATGCAACGGGAAAGGTCATGCGGCGACTGCCGATGAAACCCGCTTATGTGCAGGCGGTTTTAAAAACGTAACCGAGCGTCAGCCGTAAAAATGCTTTTCCGATACGACCGACGCTCACCACAAGATCAACGCGAACGTGCTCTAGTTCTTGGCGTCGGTTACGTTGCCGTGTAACTCAGGATGTGGCTCCTGTTCGACCTGGTCGAGTTTTTTCTTCTGCTCGTCGGTCAGGATCGCGCGGATCTTTTTATCCGCCCCGTAGCGTGCGTCCCGCAGTTTGCTGACGTACTCTTGGTGCGGCATGCTGTGGTCTTGTACAAGCTTCATCGTGGTATCGTGCAACTCCTGCAGGATCGGATTCATTTTTTCCTGCTGTTCGCTGTTGAGATCAAGCTTCTCGGTGAGAAATTTGAGCTGCACTTCAGCGGCAGGCACGACGGCGTGATCGCCACCGGGCGAGCCTTTGACTGGACCGCTGCCGCGGGCGTTAGCCTGTTGCGCGGCTACGGTGAGAGTGAGCGTTAATAAGGTTGCGAGTGCGATTGCGCGAATGCGAGTCATCGTTTTTCTCCTTTGCCCCATCATTGGGCAATGTAGCGGCAGAAGCCAGGGATGGTCGAGTAGGATTTCGAATTGCTGAACAAAGAGGTGGTCAATGTCCAGGAACGTCCAATCCAAGTTGCAAGAACCTGCCGCTCCGAGGAAACATCGAAGCATGCGGCGTCGCAACCTCGATCAGCGCGTCCGGCGTACGCACGAGCGGCTTGGCATGGCTCTGCTGGAATTGATCGTGGAGAAGCCTATTGATCAGGTGACCGTTCAGGAGGTTCTGGATCGCGCCTCGGTTGGCCGTTCGACTTTTTATCTTCACTTCCGCGACACCGATGACCTGCTTCTGAGTCAGTTAGAGGCATTCCTGGAAATCCAGAGCACGGCGCTCAGCGTTCGAAAAGAAAAGTCGTACCGGGTTGTTCCGGTAGCGGAGTTATTCGCGCACATTGGACAGCAGAACAGGCTCTACCGCGCCCTCGCCACCTCGGGCCGTCTCAATGACTTCTTCGATCTGGCGCAAGGCTACTTCGCGCGCGGCATCGAGCAGCGCCTAATCGAATCGGGGCGTCTCGCGAGACTTTCCCCGCGTGAATTGAATGCGCGGGCTTCGGCATTGGCTGGCAGCCTGCTGTCCTTACTGCGATGGTGGCTGGATCGCGGCGAAAACGAATCGGCTGACGCGATGGATAGATTGTTTCACCGGATGGTGTGGAGTGGAATCCAATGATCCCTAATAAAACGGCACCCAAACGAGATATGCTTGAAGTCGTGAAGACCAACGGCAAAATCGCGCCTTTCCCGCGACCGGCCAAAGCAGACAGGCCGAGCCAACCAGACCTCGCGAAGTTGGGCCGCCTGATCGCCGCCTACGCTCCGCACGATGGCAGCTTCTGTCTGGGCGTCGCTGGCGTGCGCGCCATTCGTTTCTCACGCGTGAACCAAGAGTGCGTGCATGCACTGAGTTTGCCGTCGTTGTGCATCGCCACACAGGGGGCGAAGACCTTCATCGTTGGGCAGGATGTGTACGAGTATGACGCATCGCGCATGATCGTCTTTTCGGTGGCTTTGCCGGTGGCTGCCCAGGTCACGCAGGCTAGCTATGCCGAGCCGTACCTTGCGCTCAAACTCGACCTCGAGCCCCACAAGATTGCCGAACTGGCATTGAAGGTGTTTCCGCATGGCCTTCCTTCGGCTCAGGAGAGAATCGCCGTTTATGTCACTCCGGTCGAGGACTGCGTTGTCAACGCCGCAACGAGGTTGATGGAATGCCTGGCGCAGCCCGGCGATGCTGAACTCCTCGCGCCGCTGGTGATGGATGAGATTCTGATCCGGCTCCTGCGCAGCCCCATCGGCGTGCGCGTGGCGCAAATGGGTTTTGCGGAATCCAGCGTGCAACGAATTGCGAAGGCAATTTCCTGGCTGCGCGAGAACTTCTCTCAACCCATGAAGGTCGAAGAATTGGCCGATCTGGTGCACATGAGTGTTTCCTCGTTCCATGAGCACTTCAAGTCGGTCACGTCGATGAGCCCGCTGCACTATCAAAAGGTGCTGCGCCTGCAGGAGGCAAGGCGTCTGATGTTGTCGACGATGATGGACGCCGGCACTGCGAGCCAGCGCGTGGGCTATTTGAGTGCTTCGCAATTCAGCCGGGAATACAGCCGCTTCTTCGGCAGTGCGCCGACTAGAGACATCGCCAAGTTGCGCCAAGAGACTCGACTGTGGGCATGACCCAATTCAGCGTGACAGGCATGACACCATTCGGCGGTTGGCAGAACTTCTATGTCATCGTGGGATCGTCTGCCGGGGCGTTGATCGGATTGCAGTTCGTCGTCATGGCTCTGGTCGCTGACTTGCCCCGCACTGCGGGCCAAGCGCAGGCTGGCCACGCGTTCGCGACTCCCAACATTGTTCATTTCGGAGCCGTACTATTTCTTGCGGCAGCCCTATGCGCTCCATGGCATGGCATTGGTGCGGCAGCCGTGTGTTGGGGGCTGCTGGGTCTCGGTGGAGTTGCGTATGCCCTGATCGTGGCTCGACGCCTGCGCACACAAACCGCATACCAGCCCGTGTTCGAAGATTGGCTGTGTCACGCTCTGCTGCCTCTCGCTTCGTATGCGACGCTGGTGGCAACGGCTTTCGTGGCTCGCGCGCATCCTCGAGGAGCAATGTTCGGTGTCGCGGCGGGTGCGTTGCTGCTGCTCTTCATCGGCATTCACAATGCATGGGACGCCGCAACCTACCACGTCTTTGTCCTCAGGCCCCGACGACAGGACGCTGATCCCAATGTCAAGCAAGCGCATTGATCCTTCCGTTCGATTGACTTGCCCGAGCGACCTTCCCTAACATGGCAACCGAGTGATCGGCCAGACCATTTCGCATTACCACGTCGTCGAGAAGCTTGGTGGTGGCGGCATGGGCGTGACTGTACAAGGCCGAAGACACCCAACTGGGGCGGTTCGTTGCACTCAAGTTTCTCCCCGATGTTTCCCTACAATCGCAGTGCTGCGGCGGAACAGATGGGGATGGCCCAGCCCTGGGATGGGTACCCGATGTTCTTGCCGGACGGGACCGAGATTCGGTAGGCGAGCGCTGAGGTCGAGCCGGCCCGGCTGCGCCGGGTGGACAACCGAAGGCGGCTGTCCCCACATTTTCAAAGCACGGGCAGGCTGCCGTTACACGTCAAAGGATATCAATTGAAGTGGCGACGGCGGCGGCGCTAAGTCTTGGGGCCTACGACGGTGACGAGTTCGGCTTGCTGCGGATTTGCTGGCTGGTCTGTTCCGGGCTTTGGAAGCAGGATTAGTTCCGAAATCCCGAACTCGCGGCAGCGCGCCACCCAATCTTCACGTGAGATCTTTCCTGCCATGAGTTGATTGATGCTGTCGAAGGGATTG
>Ga0210403_10000876_pt1 | contig 29832 bp, 24 predicted proteins | sample IncBWC19MmetaG_FD_150863 | JGI IMG/M metagenome (GOLD analysis project Ga0210403, IMG submission 150863) | Forest soil microbial communities from Barre Woods Harvard Forest LTER site, Petersham, Massachusetts, United States - Inc-BW-C-19-M | ecosystem: Environmental > Terrestrial > Soil >...
GCGGTTCCGGCCACAGCACTACGACCGGCCGGTTGCGGGATGTTCTAATCGTCTCGGAACTGGCATTTGCCGTCATACTGATGGTGGGAGCCGGCTTGCTGCTGCGTACGCTGCGGGATCTGTTGCAGGAAAATCCAGGCTTTAATCCAACTCAAGTCGTCACGGCAAACACATGGCTAGGAAATCCCAACGATCCGAAGGCGGATCCGTATCTCGGTATTCCTGGTAAGGCCGCCTTTGATCGTGAGTTGCTGCGGCGCATGAAGGCAATTCCGGGAGTAGAACTCGCCGCCATCACCTCATCTCTACCGACCACCAACAGCAACCCCAACGCGGTCGATGGCTTACCGATTGAAGGCTTAGCGATTGAAGATCGACCGGTCGAGTCCTCGCAGGATCTGCGCGCCGAGAGAATTCGGATAAGCCCCGATTATTTTAAGGTGTTGCAGGCGACGCTCCTACGCGGCCGCTCATTCACCGAGGCCGATGAAGACGGGAAACAGCCGGTGGCCATCATTGATGAAAGCACCGCTCGTAAGTATTGGCCGGATCGCGATCCGCTGGGCCGCCACGTGCGGTTCGGAGAAGACCCTACCAAGCCATGGACGACCGTCGTGGGTATTCTTAAGGATATTAAAAGTGACGGTCTCGACATTGATGGCGTCCCCCACATCTACGTTTCGACCTATCAAGACCCCAGCAAGGAAGTGAGCGTGGTGTTGCGGACGTCTCTGCCCGCGACCCTGCTCGAACCGCAGATTCGGCATGAAATCCAGAGCATCGATCCCGGCTTACCCGTATTCAATGTCGTCTCTATGGATGACATCCTGAATCGGTCACTGGCTTCACGCCGTTTTTCTGCCGACCTGGTGGGCGGATTTGCTGGACTGGCGGTGCTTCTGGCCTCCCTCGGAATTTACGGCTTGTTGGCTTATATGGTCGGCCAAAGATCGCGCGAGATCGGTATTCGCATGGCCTTGGGGGCCGGGCCAGGTGGCGTCCTGAAGCTGTTCTTGCAAAAGGGTATAGTGCTGGCGGGCCTCGGAATTGTGGCCGGCATGGTCGTTTCTGCATCCACTGCGTCTTTGATGGGCAGTTTGCTTTACGGCGTGCGTCCGCATGATCCGGCTGTGTTTGTGATCGTTCCTCTGCTTTTGTTTGCCGTTGCCGTTCTAGCCAGCTACCTTCCAGCCCGGCGCGCGACCAAGGTGGACCCAATGATTGCCCTGCGCGAGGCATGAACTAGCTGGGTTTACGGCCCGTTCATAAGTACAGTCCTAGCAGTCGGACCTTGTTGTAGTGGTCGACGTGTCCGCATACCACTCCCACCCTAGGGGAACTTTTCTCCCACCGAAGGCGTATATTCAGTCAGATTGCACCTACGGAGGATTATCAACATGAATCTGCTCCCCAACCGCATCCCCGTCGCCAGGCTTGCAATTGCCTGCGCCGCATTGCTTGCTGCGGCCATCCTAGCGCCCCGCGCCCATGCCGAAGAATGGACCAAGCCCTACTCCATCTCCGGCCGCGCACAGGTCCGTGTCGAGACCAACGACGGCAGCGTCAACATCTCTACCAGCGATTCCAAACAGGTCGAATTCCTGGTCGACTACGAAGGTTTTGAGATAAACAAGAACCTCCATATCGATTCCCGGCAGGACGGCGACAGCGTGCAGCTCAACGCCCGCACCCTGGGCCATTGGGGCTTCTCCTGGGGCAAGGGCCGCCGCATCCGCATTGAAGTCCGTATGCCCAAGGACGCCGATCTGCAGATTGACACCGGCGACGGCTCGGTCAACACCCAGTCCATCAATGGACGAGTGAAGATCCACACCGGCGACGGCTCGGTTCGGGCCCAGGCCGTGAATGGTGACGTGGATATCGACACCGGCGACGGCAGCATCACCCTGGAAGGCGCCAAGGGCGACATCCGCCTCCGCACCGGCGATGGCCACATCGACGCGCGCGATCTCGACGGAAAGGTCGACGCCACGTCCGGTGACGGCCACATCAAGCTCGATGGGCGCCTCGACGCCCTGAACATCAAGACCGGCGATGGCGGGATCGACGCGCGCCTCCAGCCCGGCTCTAAGATCGCCTCCAGCTGGAGCATCCGCACCGGCGACGGCAGCGTTGACATCGTCTTGCCCGCCGATCTGCAAGCCAACATAGACGCCAGCACCAGCGATGGGCACATCAGCCTAGGGATCCCTGTGACGGTGGAAGGGACCTTCAGCAACTCACAGATTCACGGGAAAATGAACGGCGGGGGGCAATCGCTGACGATTCACACCGGCGACGGCTCGATCCGGCTGAGCAAGACCTGAGCGGGAACAATTGCTCTTCGACTCAACTCTTTTGTGGACCTGTCCTGGGAGCTTGCAATCCCATCGGCCCTAGGTGCAGGCACCTGTTCTGGCAGGCTACGACGCGTGTACTAAGATTTAGTACCCCATTGGTACCAGTACTGTAAAATTTGTCTTCTTATGCCCGCAACTGTCGATATTCTCCCTACAGTGGATCCCCTAGCCCGTAGCTAACTGCATGAATCTTAAGGCCCAACAATGGACCTTCACGTGCCGTTATAGTAGAAGTGTCCCGAGGGAGCTGGCATGATCATCTTCGTCATCACATTCGCGATTGTCGGGCTCTTTGCCCTCACCCTGACGGGGTCTATCGCTTCCGCCGCGCGCCGCCGCTCCTAGTTTCTCGCCCGATTATGCTTGAGCCGCTCAAGCATTCCGACGCGCCACCGCTCCCAGTTTCCCGCCCGGTTTTGCTTGAGCCGCTCAAGCATTCCGACGCTTCGATCTTCCATTCTGACGGCCTCAACTATTCGTACCGTAGGGCCACTAGAGGGCTCACCCGCGTTGCGCGCCGCGCGGGGATCCAGCACGCCAGCAAGGCCACGCCCGATAGCAGGACCAGCACGCTGCCGAAGGTCACCGGATCGCTAGGCGTGATCCCCACAAGCAGACTTGCCAGCGCGCGTGTCCCCGCCAGAGCGGCCGCCAACCCAACCGCAATGCCAATCATCACCACCGCCAGGCTCTGCCGCAGGACCATCTTCAAGATGTCACCCGGCGCCGCTCCCAAGGCCATGCGAATGCCGATCTCGTGGGTGCGCTGGGCGGTAGCGTAGGAAACCACGCTATACACCCCGATGACGGCCAGAATCAATCCGAGAAACCCCATGGTTCCAGAGAGTTGCGCACCAAATCGGAAAAAGAAAAAGCCGTTTACGCCTTCCAACGCCCGGCTCATCGTCTGTACCTGGGATACGGCGATATCCGGAGCCAGCTCGTGAATCTGCGCTTCGATCTGCGGGACCAGGGTCTCCGGTGGCACGGACGTGCGCACGTGGAGGGTCCGAAACTCCATGTAGTTTTGCTCCAGCGGCATGTAGAAGAAGGCTTCCGGCGGATCCTCCACTACGTTCTTGTATCTGCCGTCCTGGACAATTCCCACCACTTCGATAAACGGTCCTGAAGATCCTTTGATGCTGAAGCGCTTGCCCACTGCATCTTCCTGCGGCCAAAACTTCTTGGCCATAGTGTGGTTGACAATCGCCACCTTGGTGGCCTGGTCATTGTCTGCATCCGTAAAACTCCGCCCCGCTTGCAGAGGGATACGCAAAGTTTCAAAGTAGCGGGGCGTAACCGGGTTAAACATCACCGAGGGAGCCTGCTTTCCCACTTCGACCGGATGCCCTTCCACGGTGACGGGATCGTCCGCGCTGATCACCCCCATGGGTACGGAGAAAGCTTGGGCCACGGACACCACGCCGGGAAGAGCGCTGATCCTTTCATCGATTTGCCGGTAGAATTCCCGCCCGCGCGTTTCGTTGAGGCCCGCCTGCTGAGCGTCGATCGACAAATCCAGCACATGGTCCGGATTGAAGCCCAAATACAGTTGCTGCGCCTTGCCCAGGCTGCGGATAAACAGCCCGGCGACGATCAATAGGAGCATCGAGCCCGCTAACTGCGCCACCACCAGGGTGCTTCTGACGACATTGCGCCGTGGACCATCCGAAGAGCCCCGCCCGCCTTCGCGCAGCACGGAATTGATGTCGCTCCGCGCCACACGCAGCGCCGGAAGCATTCCGACAATCAAGCCGGTAAACAGCACCGCGCCGAGAGCGAAGAAATAGACTCGCGCATCCGGCTGGAAGTCGAAGGAGATGGGCAAATCCGTCCCCAGCGGCAGCGAACTGAGAAATCCGGCGGCCCACGACGCCAGCACGAGCCCCGCGCCGCCGCCCAGAAACGCCAGCAGCAAACTCTCGGTCAGATACTGTCGGACCAACCGCCCACGCCCGGCGCCCAGCGCGGCGCGAATGCCCATCTCACGTTGCCTTACGGTGGCTCTTACGAGCAACACATTGGCAATGTTAAAGCACGCCACCAGCAGCACCAAACCCGCCAGCACAGTGAACGCCGCGGCCACGGCAGGTAGCGTGTTGTCCGGATCGGGTTCCGGGCGGGCTAGTTTCTCTGGAAAGGCCTGGAATGTTACGCCCTTGTAGGTCTCTGGGTGCTGCTCCGCCGTGCGCTGCGCTACGACACTCAGGCTGGCTTGCGCCTGCTTCAAATCCACGCCGGGCTTGAGGCGCCCCAAGAGCGAAATGCTGCGGTCCTCCCGATGGGTCCACAGGTCCTGCACGCCCTTTGCGGCATCGTCCTGGCCGCCGAAGGGGGCGCTGAGGGGAACAAAGCCGTCCATGTCCACGATGGCGTAGGTCCCGTGGAATCCTTTCGGCGTCACTCCCACAATCGTGGCCGGATGGCCGTTGATCTCCACGTGCTTTCCGATGACATCGCGTTCGCCGCCAAAGCGCTTCTGCCAGTAAGAATAGCCCAGGACCACAACCGGGTCGGCGCCAGGCGTTTGGCTCTCCGTCGGCAGAATCAGACGTCCAAGAGCCGGCTGGATCCCCAGCGCCGAGAAATAGTTGCCGGTGACCCGGCTCAGCAGGCAATGTTCGCCTTTGCCGTCCACGGCCAGGGCGCCAAGTGTCGGCCGGAATCCGAAGACGTCGCTGAAGGAAGCGTCTGTTTGGCTGCGGATGTCCAGGTAGTCGGGATAGGAAAACTTTTGGACGCCGGGAGTGCCGGTCTGCTGCAAGGCCAAGACGGTGATCTGCTCGGCGTGCGGCACCGGCAAGGGCCGCAGCAGCATGCCGTTGATGACGCTGAACACGGTGGTGTTGACCGCCATTCCCAACCCGAGCGTGACGATGGCGATGATGGTGAAGCCCGGAGAATTCGCCAGGGTTCGCGCCGCATAGCGCAGGTCCCGCCAGAAACTGCTCATAAAGTGACCTCTCGTCGTCTGCCAGTCCATCCGAAGAGCAGACTGGTCCGCTCAACTAAAGTGCAAGCGTGTTCCCGATCCTGACTGTTGCTATGGTGTTTCTTATGATGGCCTTGCGCGGTATTGACACAGTGTCTGCGCGGCGGGACTGCGCGTTTGTGGGACACCTTGTAGCGCAACCGGACACCCTGGAGGCCCCGCTCTTCTCAGTGACCTCTGTGTCCGATCTCGGTGTGCTCTGTGTTTAGTCTTTCTGCTTTTTCCATTCTCCCTGTGATTCAGTCCGCGGCGCGGGTGGCCGCGACCGCGCTCACGCCGCGCCCGGTGGCGTTCCAGGCGAGCAGCAGACTTCCAGCGAGGAGCGCCGCGGCCAGCCAGTAGGGAGCTCCGGGGAACTGCACCGAGCGGCCTGGTGCAATCGCCAGCGCAAATGCCTGGGTGAACACCAAGGGGCCGATCATTCCCGCGACGCCGAACAAACTCATCAGCGCACCTTGCAGCTGTCCTTGCTCCGAAGGCCCTACGCGCTTGCTCATGAGTGCCTGCATGGCGGGGGAAGCCAATCCCCAGAGCGACATCAATGGTATCCCAACAAAAAAGATGGCCGTGCTGGGAGCAAACGCGAAAAACGCGAATCCAGCCACACCGCAGAGCATGCCGGTGAACATGGTGCGGATTTCGCCGAGCTTCTTGATGACCGGCGAAATCAACGCCGCGGAAACGATGGTCATTCCCACGCCGACGCCCGCCAGCGCCCAGCCGGTCAGTTGCGGGGTCCAGTGATAGCGGTAATCGGTGTAAATGACGAACATGCTGGGCAACGCTTCGTGCGCGTTGTAGTAAAGAAACATCGCGGTGGCCAAGCCGAAGAGTTCCGGGTGCGAACGCAGCAGCTTCAGCGACCCCATCGGGTTCGCCTTGCGCAGGCTGAAAGTGGCGCGACGTTCTTTCGGCAGGGACTCCGGCAGGAGGAAGAATCCGTAAGCGGCATTGGCCAAGCTCAGGCCCGCCGCGGCCCAGAAGGGATAGCGAAGGCCCATGCCACCGAGCATTCCGCCGAGCGCCGGTCCGATGATGAAGCCCAGGCCAAACGCGGCACCCAGCATTCCGAATTTCGCCGCGCGCTGCTCCGCGGGTGTCACATCCGCAATGTAGGCGTTGGCGGTAGGAATACTGGCTGAAGTAATCCCCGAGATGACTCGCCCTAGAAACAGCCAGCTCAACGTCGGCGCGACCGCCATCAGGATGTAGTCGCAGCCCAGGCCGAAATTCGACAGCAGCACCACCGGACGGCGCCCGAAACGGTCCGAGAGCGCGCCCATTACGGGGGCAAAGACAAACTGCATGGCCGCCCACACAAACGCGAAGACGCCGGTCTGCGTCGCGGCCATGGACATGTCGCCGTGCTCGAAGCGGATGATGAGTTTCGGCAATACGGGAACGATGATCCCCAGAGCCAGCATATCCAGCAGCACGGTCACAAAGATAAAGGCGAAGGCGGCGCGGCCGTGGCGCGGAGCAGCGGTTGGCGGGCCTTCCGGGGTGGTTTGCGGCTCGGTCATGATTTTTGTCCCTCGCTACGCGGCGTTAGCGTCAGCCGGTGCTGGACGGACATGGTGGCGCAGCACGACGGGACTTGTATTGTACAGAACCGCAGGTCGGCATGCCGGGACCCCCACTCCCGTGTTTTTTCGTCAGAGTCAGAGTAGATTCGAGCGGACTTTGAGTCCAATGATTTTGCAACTGCGGACAGGGTTCGGTCGCGGGCTGCGGAAGGCCGCCCAAGCGTAAATCTGAGAATGTGCCTCAAATCGAACAGATTTGAGGTTTGCAATCTGGCAGCCTTATGACCATAAGCACGAAGCCGACGAGAAGAGGCATCCGTGCTATGCGCGGCCAAGGGGTTTCTGACGGCGCGCGGAGGTAAGGAGATGCAGACATGCTTGGACTTATCGCAGCGGTTCTGATTATTCTTTGGTTGCTTGGTTTCTTCGCGTTTCACGTTTCGGCGGGGCTCATTCACCTGCTGCTCATCGTGGGCATCGTGATGCTCCTAGTGCACTTGCTGAGGGGTAGAAGCGTCGCCGTTTAAAAGCAGGGTGGCCGCGGGCCGGACTAGCGTGCGGCCTGGCGGAACGCCCCTTCAAGCGATCAGGGAAAACAGAAGCGCCTGTGGTATCGCCGGAAAACCGTCCCCATTTCCAGTATCTACAGTACCCTGGGCCGAAAAACGGCGGTGCCGGCGTTTTGAGGTGTGCTCTTGCGCCTGCTGGCGGTTTTGCGGCCCGGAACTGCGGTTGCAATGCCAACCAAATTGCGATTCCCGCACGAGCAAGAGAGTTCTTGCCGTAGTGTCCACGGACCGAGCACTCTGGCCCCATACCTTAGTAGGCAAAAACCCGCCGGGGCGGTCACCCCAGCGGCCAGAGTGTTCGGTTTTCAAATCCTTGGTTCTGTCGCTAAAAGCGATCTCTTAACGAATTCCTGATGAAGTCCTCAGACCTTTTTAGCGGCCTCTCCCCTATCCTCAACCAGGCTGAGACAGGACTCCCATCCGTCCTGGTGAGGAAACGATGTCGATTACCTTATTTCTAACGTTTTGCATCCTCGGGCTGGACTTCATGGTTTACGCATTTTTTCGGTGGACCTACGGCGACAAGCGCGACGAACTTGCCCGTGAATTAGCTGCCCGCAAGAATGCCCTCCAGGAGCCGTCGTCCCGGCCTTTCCTGATCACCTCGCAAAAGGCCGCTCTTGGCGGGGGGCGCGTCACGAAGGAGCCAAGAGGCCCCGCCCCACGCGGCTCTTACGACGAAAAAGTCGCGTAGCCGCTATTTTTTCTCTGTGACCCTGTGAGAGTACCGAATTGGATTGGGCACTGCGACGGAGGATTGTTCTGCGGTGCCTTGTGATCCGAAAATTTCCGCGCCAGCCTTATCGCCAATTCCTGCCGATCACTCGCCGTGCGCCGGGAAGCGTCCCGCAGGTTGGGTAAGTATGCTCCAGTCCATCACTATGATTCGCGCTGCGAGCAATTACTGACGTTCATTCCCTCAGGCGCGCACGGAGTATCAGCCTCTCGCCTCACTAGATCTTTTAGTTCGTTGAGTTGGATTTCTCCGAGGGGAACGAGAACCCGTAATTGGCCAGGGTTGCGCGAGCAGCCTCCGTCTTTACGAAATCGAGAAACGACCGAGCTGCGTCCTTATTTTTAGCGTTCTTCAGCACAATGGCGGCCTGCTCTATCGGCGGATGCATGTCCGCCGGAATGTCCCAGCGTCTGCCACCCTGCATCGCTGATGATATTGCCAAGGAAAGGGCCACGATTCCCACCTGCGCGTTGCCGGACTGCACGAACTGCGCTGCCTGGGAAATATTATCGCCGTAGACCAGTTTGGCTTTCACCTGATCGTAGATTCCCGCTTTCTGCATCGCGGCGACAGCCGCTCGCCCATACGGCGCGTGTTCTGGATTTGCGATCGCAATTTTCTGCACGCTCCCGCTGAGTAACGCCTTCCAGCCCAGTGTGGCCACATCTACCTTCGAATCCGCTGGAGCCCAGATGACGATTCGACCGATTGCATACCGATAGAGAGTTCCCGGTTCCGCGAGGCCCGCCGTTTCCAGCTTCCGCGCATAGTCGATGTCCGCCGAGAAAAACAGGTCAAACGGCGCCCCATTCTGTAGCTGGGAAAAGAAATTCCCGCTCGATCCGTAGGTAACGTTCACCTTGTTTCCCGTTTGTTTTTCATATTGGCCCGCGACCTCGCTCATCGCAAACTTCAAATCGGCCGCCGCCGCGACCGCGAGCTCTTGGGCGCGAGTGGGAATAGCCGCAAAACAGAGCGCGAGGACAAGACTAAGTACACCCTTATGGGCTTTCATTGCTTTCTCCTCGAACCAGTATATAACGCGCTTCGATCAAACCTGATAAAAACGCATTGCTTTAATGTATCGATACGAGTTAAAGTGCCGCCCGAAGTTAGCTTCCATTTCTAATTGATCCGGGGTGCCTACTTGAAACGCTGCTCGCAGATCCTCTTCCCGTACGGGAGGCGATGGAAAACTTTGCCGTGCGCCGGCTACGTTCCAACGGCTGCCTTACTGCCGCTGGCCCGACCCTTCCTGCTGCTTTTGTGGCTTGGGATGGGCGTGTTCCCGGCGTGGGCCCAAACGGGAGCGAGCCTTTCCGGGGTGGTGACGAACCAAACCGGCGCAGCGCTTCCCGATGTTGCGGTGACCATCAAGAACGTCGATACCGGTGCCACCCGCACGGTCGCAACCGACGGCGGGGGGCGCTTTCAGGAGTCCGGCCTGGCTCCGGGACGCTTCGAGATTCGGGCGGCAAAACACGGGTTCGTTGATGAAACGCGCATGGCAATCAGCTTGGCGGCCGGCCAGGACGCTACAGTCGACATCAAGATGCAGCCGAGCGCCCCTGACGCCTGTGCGAGCGGCCACGAGTTCGCCACCACGGATTGCGCGCTGACCTGGCACGGCGTAACGGTGTACGGTGCGTATGACGTTGGCGTCGGCTGGGTCAGCCACGGCTTACCGGAAAACGGCTATAACTACGAAGGCGAGTCTCTGGTGAACCGAAACGGCCATAATTCTCGATTCATCATCGCGCCGAACAACCTGCAGCAGACGGGTCTGGGCGTCCGGGGCAAGGAAGAGTTTCTGCCTGGGTGGTTTGTGGTGTTCAACGCATCCACTGGCATCAACCCGCAGTCCGGCCTGCTCGCCAACGCCTCAGCCACCGACACCGCCAACAACGGCCTTCCCAGGAGCAGCTATTCGGAAGCCATCGACGGCGCGCGCGCGGGCCAACCCTTCAATGACGAATACTATGGCGGTGTGTCGTCCACGCAGTTCGGCACGATGACCTTCGGTCGTCAGCGCGCGCTCGGCACCGATGTGATGCTGCTGTACGATCCGGTCGCCGGCGGCTATGCCTTTTCCTACATCGGATATAACGGCACGATGGCCGGCGGCGGCGACACCGAGAACACTCGTTGGGACGACGCCTTGAAGTATCGGCTCACCTATGGACCGGTGCATTTCGGCGCCATGTATAAATTCGCGAATGGTTCTGGCGGCTGCTTCTCGGCCTCCGCAGGCTGGACTGCCGCCAACTGTACACCGGTAGCACCGCATAACGACGCCTTTGGATTTAACCTTGGCGGAAACTACGGCAAGTTCTCCGCCGACATCGTCTACCAACATTACAACCAGGCCATCAGCGTATTGAACCCCTTGCTGGGGCCTCAGAGTCTGTCGGCGCCATATCAGTCCACCACCGACAGCATCAATACAAACAAAATCGCCGGGGTCAATCTGATCGACCCGAACAACACCGTATATGGCATCGTGACCGACAACAACGCCGTTATGGTCGCTGCCAAATATAGGTGGGACCCGTTCAAGTTTTTTGCCGGCTACGAATACATCTGGCAGAATAACCCAAAGAACCCGCTGGGCGTGGGCGCCTCGGACCAGGGCGGTTATTTCATGAGCGGGGTCGAAGACAACAATCTTGATTCTGAAAAGCTGGTGCACATCTGGTGGACCGGCGTGAAGTACACTTACCGCAGCAAAACCGACTTCACTTTCTCCTGGTATCAGCAGCGGCAGAACGACTTCCGTGAGCCGCCGGCCTGTTCGCCCGCAGCCGGTTTCCGCGCTTCCTGCGCGGGCACCCTCAACGAGGAGTCGCTCTATGCGGATCATCACTTCACCAAGCGTTTCGACGGTTTTGCCGGAATTGCGTATTCCTACGTGAGCGGCGGTCTGGCCATCGCCATTCCTCATGGCCCCGGCGTTCCCTATAACAGCAAGAGCAACTTTGCTCCGACCGTCGGTGTTCGTTTCGCGTTCTGATCGCTTCGGCGGCGGGATCAGTCGAGAGCCCACATGAGTACCTGAAGCGCGCGATCGGCGGTGCGCTGTTCTTCGCGGCGGTGCGAACTTCGAGAGCCTCACGCCGCACGTGCGTAGCCGGAGTCACGGCGCGCCGGTTGCCCGCACGTTTCATTGGCGCGGCTTGCCTCTCTGAAATAGACAGCAAAATTGGTCGGATTGTGCCAGGGGATGGCGTGACCGTTTCCAAGTCCTAGTTAGTTGGATAACCTGAAGCTGACCGTATTCCCTCGCGGTTTGCAAATCGGCGCTGGTTCGCTCATCATTACTGGTTTGTTTGGGGTGCCGCGCAGCGTCTGCTGCGATCATTCTTGCGCTAACATCATTTCTTACGAGGAGTGGCATGGACAAGCCTGCGAAGATCGCGCCCGCAAAGGGAAAATTGGGAGTGCTGCTGCCCGGGATGGGTGCGGTGAGCACCACGTTCATGGCTGGGGTGGAGCTTGTGCGCCGGGGAAAGGCGCAGCCGGTGGGATCGCTCACGCAATTGGGCACGATCCGGTTGGGCAAGCGAACCGAAGGGCGGTCGCCGCAGATCAAGGAATTGGTTCCGCTGGGGGAGCTGAACGATCTGGCGTTTGGCGGATGGGATATTTACAAGGACAACGCATTCCAGTCGGCTTCCAACGCCGGGGTGCTGAGCCTGCAGGATCTGGACAAGGCCAAAACGTTTCTTTCCGGCATCAAGCCGATGAAGGCGGCGTTCGACCCGGAGTATGTGAAGAAACTGGACGGCCCCAACGTCAAGAAGGGTAAGAACAAGTACGAGCTGGCGCTGCAGATCAAGGAAGACATCGCGAATTTCCGGAAGACCAAGCGGGTTTCGCGGCTGGTGACTTGTTGGTGCGGCTCGACGGAGATTTTTCTTAAGCAGGAGGACGTGCACTCTACTCCGGAGAAATTCGTGGAGGCCATGAAGGCCAATCATCCGGCGATCGCGCCGTCCATGCTGTACGCCTGGGCTTCGGTGACCAGCGGCGTACCCTTTGCGAATGGCGCTCCCAATCTTACGGTGGACATTCCGGCCATTCAGGAGCTTGCGTTGGAGCATAACGTCGCGATTTGCGGCAAGGACTTCAAGACCGGGCAGACGCTGTTGAAGACCGTGCTGGCTCCGGCGTTCAAGGCGCGGATGCTGGGCCTGAATGGCTGGTTTTCGACGAATATTTTGGGCAACCGCGACGGCGAAGTACTGGAAGATCCTGGCTCGTTCAAGACCAAGGAAGAATCGAAGCTCGGGGCGCTCGAGTACATTCTGCAGCCGGAGCTTTATCCGCAGCTTTACGGCAAGATGCACCACAAAGTGCGCATCAACTATTACCCGCCGCGCGGGGATAACAAAGAAGGCTGGGACAATATCGACATTTTCGGGTGGCTGGGATATCCGATGCAGATCAAGGTGGATTTTCTGTGCCGGGATTCGATCCTGGCGGCGCCGATCGTGCTCGATCTGGTGCTGTTCCTGGACCTGGCGCAGCGCGCCGGGATGCGCGGAATCCAGGAGTGGCTGAGCTTCTATTTCAAGTCGCCGATGACCGCGCCGAAACTGTATCCGGAGCACGACCTGTTTATTCAGCTGATGAAGCTGAAGAACACTTTGCGCTGGATGGTGGGGGAAGACTTGATTACGCATTTGGGGCAGGAGTATTACGATTAGGGCGAAGTAGAAGGGTTCGAGAGGGCCGGCGGGCGCCTCGCTAGCGAAGCGAAGAGCCGGCAGGGATGCCCTTCGGTGAACTCAGGGCGAGCCGCCGGCGCTACCAGACTGGCTGCGATGCAGATTTTTGATTTAGTGGATTCATTTTTCGGTTCGTGCCGTGAGACTTTGGATTTGACCGCTGGAAGAACGCCGCGATACCCTACCGTGTCGATGATCAGCCATTGTCCGCCGGCAACTTCGCTCTCGGATCTACTTACAACTTATTTTGAGGAGACTCATGTCGAACGAACTGCGTAATTTTTTGGCGCTGTCATACGAAGAACTGGAAGAGCTGAATCTGGCGGCAAAAAAGCAGCGTCTGGACCGCGTTGCGGCGCACAAGATTCAAGAAGAGCGGATCAAGTACCTGACCGACGAGAAGCGCGTCAAGGCCGTGACGGTGCTCTTCAGCGACCTGGAAGGCCGCTTGCACATGCTGGACTACGACAAGAAATTTTTGATCAAGAGCTGGGACAACTTGACGTTCGACGGCTCTTCGATCCGGGGCTTTACCGCGCAGCGGGAAAGCGACCTGCGGCTATCGATGGACTGGTCGGCGTTCTACTTTGCGCCGGCCGATGTGTTCGGCTCGGGCAAGGTGCTGGTGTTTGGCGAGGTCATCGACAAAGACGGATCGCCGTACAGCGCGGACATTCGCGGAGTGCTGAAAGGGTTTGCCGAGGAGCAGTACAAGAAAGAAGGATACACGCTCAACGCCGCCAATGAGATCGAGGGATTTTTGTTTAATGGCGTGGACGCCGAGGCGCGCTACAACGAGACCGGAAAGTTCGACTACGTGAATACGGGCGGATACTATCACTCGCTGCCCAGCGATCCGCTGCGTACGTTCATCGACACCACCGCGGAAGTGCAGCGGGCCATGGGCTTCCAGAACGAGAAGGATCACCCGGAAGTGGCGCCTTCGCAGTTCGAGATCAACTACGGCTACGGCGAAGTGGTGGCGGCCGCGGACCAGATCCAGCTGTACAAATTGATTTGCCGGCAGGTGGCCACCAAGATGGGGCTTACGGCGTGCTTTTTGCCGAAGCCGGTGGTCGGCGTGAACGGCAACGGCATGCACACCAACGTGTCGATCAGCCAAAAAGGGAAAAATCTTTGCTGGGATCCCAAGGGGGAAGAAAAACTCAGCAAGTTCGGATGGTCGTTTGTCGATCGCATCCTGACGCACGGGAACGACATCTGTTTGCTGCTGAACGCCAGTGTGAATGCTTATCGACGATTGGATCCGCACTTTGAGGCGCCCAACCAGATCAAGGCTTCGGCCGTGGATCGCGGATCGATGATTCGTATCCCGATCGGGAACGAAAAGAGCATGCGCGTGGAAGTGCGGTCGGTGGCGCCGGATGCCAATCCGTATCTGGTGATGCACTCGATTTTCAAGACTGGCATCGAGGGCGACACCGCGAAGATCAAGAATCTGCGCCAAGCGGAGCGGTATCTGCCGGACAACATCTACACCGCGCTGGATCATTTCCGCAAGGCGGAGTGGACCACGAGTCTGCTGGGCGAAGATGTGAAGGGGCGCTACGCGGAGTTGAAGCAAGCCGCGGCGGATCGTTGCGCGCGTTCGTTGGGCACCTTCGTGAAAGCCCCTGAGGTGCAGTTCCACCACGAGGTGTACAACCAGTTCCTTTGGAACATGTTCTAGCGGAAACCGCTATTGACGAGATCGGGCTTAAGAGGCCGGGCTTGATTTGAATTCGTGGGTAAATGGGGCGCAGCATGCTGCGCCCCTACCAGTTTGATTTACGCGCTGTGCCCTTGCGCCGTCTTTGCGGCGACGGCGTCCAAGACGCGCGTGGAATAAATGAGAGCAGCGCCGGCGTTCATGGCTACCGCAACACCCAGGGCCTCGGCGATTTCTTCCTTTGTGGCACCGGCTTTTAAGGCGGCCTCGGAGTGCACCACGATGCAGCCGTCGCAGTGGGTGGTGACGGCCACCGCCAGGGAGATGAGCTGCCGGGTTTTCTCGTCCAGCTTGCCCGTCTTGGAGTTAGCCGCGCTCAAGGTTTGATAGCCGCGGACCGTGTCCGGACTTAGCTTCATGAGCTCGCCAAGCGTGGCGCCGATCTGTTTGTGATATTCATTCCAATCGAGCATCATAGATTTCTCTCCTCTTAATTGGACGCGACGTACCGCATCGCATCCTCGCCGAGTATACATCGCGCCGGTTTAGTCCCGTAGAGAGCCAGTATTTGTTTGATACGTATCTCGTCATCGCCGCACCGATTTCAACCGCCGGTGCGGCTTGCAGCGATTTCGGAGTTGGTGAGCGTTGTGATATGTTTTCAGGCTCACCTTAGCGCGCGGAAATGATTAGAAGACGCTAAGCGTAACGCAGTTTTCAGCGATCACGTCCAATGCGGGTGCAGGTGGTTAGCAGTTTCACGGAGGATTCCGATCCATGAAGAGTTCCTACAACGGCCAGAGCGTTCCTGCCGACGGTAAGGCCATCGGTTACAGCGGCGGCGAATTGCAGGTTCCGGACGCGCCGATCATTCCCTTTATCGAGGGCGACGGGACCGGGCGCGACATCTGGAAGGCTTCGCGCCGCGTGTTTGACGCCGCGGTGGAGCGCGCCTATGGAGGCAAGCGGCGCGTGGCGTGGTTCGAAGTGTTTGCCGGAGAAAAAGCGTTCAATGTGTTCAAGGAGTGGCTGCCGGACGAGACCGTGGACGCCATTCGCGATTTTCGCGTGGCCATCAAGGGGCCGCTGACTACACCGGTGGGCGGCGGCATTCGCTCGCTGAACGTGGCCTTGCGGCAGCTTTTGGATTTGTACTCCTGCGAGCGTCCAGTGCGCTACTTTGCCGGGGTTCCGTCACCCGTGAAGCACCCCGAGAAAATGGATCTGGTGATCTTCCGGGAAAACACGGAGGACGTGTACATCGGGATCGAGTGGAAGTCCGGAACGCCGGAAGTGAAGAAGCTGCTGGAATTTCTGAACAACGACATGTTGAAGGACGGCAAGAAAAAGATCCGATGGGACTCCGGCGTGGGCATCAAGCCCATTTCGCCGACGGGAACGAAGCGACTGGTGCGGCGCGCGATTCGCTATGCGCTGGCGAATGGGCGCAAGAGCGTGACGCTGGTTCACAAGGGAAACATCCAGAAGTTTACGGAAGGCGCGTTTCGGGATTGGGGCTACGATTTGGCCCGCGAGGACTTTCGCGCCGAGACGGTCACCGAACGGGAGAGCTGGATCCTCGACAACCTGGACAAGAATTCGGGCTTATCCATAGAACAAAATGCCGAGATGATTGAGCCGGGGCTTGAGCAGGCCACCGACGCTTTCAAGAAAACCATCTACGACGAGGTGAAGAAGACCATCGAGGCGATTTACGCGACCCACGGCAAGGGGAAATGGAAACAGAAGCTGATGATCAACGACCGCATCGCGGATTCCGTGTTTCAGCAGGTGTTGCTGCGGGCGGATGAGTACACCGTTTTGGCTACGCCGAATTTGAACGGCGACTATCTCTCGGATGCGTGTGCGGCGCAGGTTGGTGGGTTGGGCATGGCGCCGGGATCGAATATCGGAGACGGATTCGGGGTGTTCGAGGCTACTCATGGGACCGCTCCGAAATACGCGGACAAGGATGTCATCAACCCGAGCTCGGTGATGCTTTCGGGCGCGATGATGTTCGAGTTTCTCGGATGGAAGGAAGCCGCGAAGCTGATTGAGGACGGCATCGCGCTGACGATTCAGCAGAAGCGGGTGACTTACGATCTGGAACGCATGATGCCGGGAGCGACCAAGGTCGGAACCTCGGCTTTCGCCAGTGCCATCATTGAGAATATGCAGGGGACCGCGGTGGCTCGGTAGATTGCAAAAGCAAAGAACAGCCTAACGCAGAGACGCAGAGTACGCAGAGGCATCGCAGAGAAAAATCCTAGCGACGAGGGGCGGAATGAGCAGAAAAAAGGTGACGGTGGTGGGCGGCGGTTTTGTGGGGTCGACTACCGCGCAGCGCATTGTGGATTTGGAACTGGCCGACGTGGTGCTGACGGATATTCTTGACGGGCCGCCGGCAGGCAAGGCGCTGGATATGGTGGAGTCCGGGCCTATAACCGGGACCGATTCGCAGGCGACCGGTATTTCCACGGCCAGCGGGGACTATTCCGCGACCGCAGGCAGCGACGTGGTGGTGATTACCGCGGGCTTCCCGCGGAAACCGGGGATGAGCCGCGATGACCTGTTAAAGGCCAACTACGATGTCGTGAAGGCGGTGGTCGAGCAAATCGTAAAGCACTCGCCGAACTGCATCATCATTGTGGTGACCAATCCCCTGGATGCGATGGCGCAAGCGGCGTTTAAGGTCAGCGGGTTTCCGAAAAGCCGCGTTCTGGGCATGGCGGGCGTGCTTGACTCTGCGCGCATGAGCGCGTTTGTGGCCACCGAGTGCAAGGTGAGCGTCGAGAATGTGCATTCCTTCGTGCTCGGCGGGCATGGCGACGACATGGTGCCGCTGCCGAGGTATTCGACCGTGGCGGGCATTCCCTTGCCGGATCTGCTGCCAAAGGAAAGGATTGACGCCATCGTGGAGCGCACGCGCAAGGGCGGGGCCGAGATCGTGAACTTGCTGAAGACAGGCTCAGCCTACTATGCGCCTTCGGCTGCAGCAGTAGAGATGGTCGAAGCCATTCTGAAGGATAAGAAAAAGATCCTTCCCTGCGCGGTGTATCTCGATGGAGAGTACGGAATCAAGGGCTTGTTCGTAGGCGTGCCGGTGAAGCTCGGAGCCAAGGGTGCCGAGGAGATCATTCAGATCAAGCTGACGGCGGAAGAGAATGCGGCGCTGCAGAAGTCGGCGGCGTCGGTGAAGGAATTGGTGACAGTGCTGGGCTTGTAGAGCAGAAAAGGATTTAACACAGAGGGCACAGAGGCCGGAACACAAAGGTCACGGAGAAGATCCAGAAAAGGGGCGCCGGTTGAGCGCCCCTTTTTCTTGTGGCCCACGGAGTTAGAAGCCGAAGAGTTTTCCTGCTCCGGCGACTAAACCTAGAGTGAAGATGGCGATGACGACTTCGCCGATGAGATCGGAGGCGAAGGGACGGAGTCCCTGTTTGCGCATTTCACGGAAATTGGTGCGCAGGCCGACTCCGGCGAAGGTCAGCAGGAATGCCCAGCGCGAAAGATTCGCCAGCGCGGTGATTTGGTCTTTGGTGAAGAACTGGTAGGTCGCCAGTACCGAAATCAGCAGAAAGCCCAGAACGAACTTGGGGAATTTCTGCCACAGGAAAGCCGCCTTGTTCCCTATGGTCTTGGCCTGTCCCTGGCTGGCCCAATAAATCGCGTAGGCCAGGACCACGAAGCCGATCATGGCGTTCCGCGTGGTTTTGGCGAGTACCGCCAACTTGCCCGCGACGTCGGAATAGAGAGCGCCCGCCGCAGTTGCTTCCGCAGTGTTGTCGACGGCCAAGCCGGCCCACAGGCCGTAAGCGTGATCGCTGAGGTGCAGCCAGTGACCGATCAGCGGGAAAGTGAAGAGCGAGAGCGCGCCTAACGCCAGGATCGCGGCGATGGCGAAGGAGGAATCTTCTTCGTCGGCTTCAATCGCGCCTTGCGTGGCGATGATGGCGCTAACCCCGCACACGGCCGAACCGACCGCCAAGAGAGTCGTGAGCTTGGGGCGCAGGCCGAAGGCCCGGCCCAGAAAGGTCATGAAGGCAATGGCCACGGCGATCTCGATAGCGACAAGAGCTAAACTCACGCTCCCGAGCTTCAGCACATCCCCGAGGAGAAAGCGCGCGCCAAGCAAAACGATTCCGACTTTCAGCCAAAATTCGTAAGTGGCGACGCCGGCGCGAAAGATCTGTGGGACCCCGACTGTGTTGGAGATCGCCAGGCCAATCAGAATGGCCCAAAGGACATACTCGATGTTGGGAAATGTCCAGTGATGCGCTCTCGCGTACGCCCCGACGTTCTTCTCCAGGAGCTTGCCCGCGTAGCCAACGGCCGCCAACAACAACACGCCAGGGATAACCCGAAGGAACTGCAGGCTAGGCTGTGCAGGTCTGACCTGAGGTAATGCGATTGTGTCTGCCATTCTTGTTCCCTTTCGCTACAACTGCAGCACAGGAAAGTCGATCCTCGGGAATAGTCACCGGCCGTACCTCACCAAGGGATGTGTTTAAAAACTCCCGCGCGGATCAACAACGCTGCGACAAAAGCCGCCAGAACGGCCCAGCCATCCACCGACAACAGCCACTTTTTGCGAGCACCCTCGCTTTGCTGCTTGACGCTCATCGGAAACCTCCTTGGCGTTTAACTGACGGTCGGACGTTTGCTGTAGTGTTCCTGCGTTTCGCCGCGCCAGTGCGCGGCGCTAATCTCGCGAACCTTTTGTGCCGCCACGCGCCCGACAATTAGCAGAGCGGGCGCCGGCAATCTTTCTTCGGAGGCAAGACCAGCTACGCTGGTCCACCGAACTTGCTGTTGCGAGCCGGTAGCATTGGACACGATGACGCAAGGCAAGTCGCCGGGCATGCCGGCGTCCCGCAAACGCTGCGCGACCTCCGCGTATTCGGCTCCGGGCATGTACAGGACCAGGGTTGTAGCGCTGGTTACCACGCCCCAGTCCATCGCGCTGCTGTCCGCACCTCGCGAGAACGTGGTGATGACCACTTGCGATGCGGCCCGGCGGTCGGTCAGAGAAATTCCCGCGGCCGCGGCCGCGCCAAGGGCCGCGGTGATGCCAGGCACGACCTCGAAATCGACGCCCGCCTGCCGAAGCGCTTCTATTTCTTCTCCGGCCCGGCCGAAGATCAGCGGGTCGCCGCCCTTCAGGCGAATCACGCTTTCGTGGTTTGCGGCGAAGGAGACCAGCAGAGCGTTGATCTCTTCCTGTGTGAGCAGTTTCTGGCCGCAGCGCTTGCCCACGTCGATGATCTCGGCCCCGGGCGCGATTCGCTGCAGCACTTCGCGGCTGACCAACGAGTCGTGCAGGACGACGGTGGCCCGTTCCAGTAGGCGCACCGCCTTAACAGTCAGAAGATCCGGATCTCCTGGGCCCCCTCCAACTAGATACACCTTGCCCATCAGGCCTCGACTCCGAGCGGCACCGATCCTTGCACCGCATCGCGTGCCACCGGCGCGGCGATCCCTCCTGCCAGGAGGGCCCGAAGCTCGTCGTTGGTTTGGCGCGCAAAGAATTGCCGCAGGTTTTCGCCCGCCTCGCGCTGCTCGTTGAATTCGCGAAGCACTCTCTCGATAGCGTCCGGGACTTCCGTTGCCGCGCAACGATAGCCCACCGGCCGCGCGATAGAGGCGAACTGCCCGACGCTTCCGCCGATGCAGAAGTAATAGGCATCCACCATTTTGCCGTCCACCTTGATTTTCTTGCCCTCGATGCCGATGTCCGCGATCCAGTGTTGTCCGCAACTGTTGGGGCAGCCGGTGACGTTGATGCGAATTTGCTCCTGGAAGCCCGGTAGGCGCTGGTCCAGTTCCTCGGTAAGCCAGCGGGCGAAGCCCTTTGTTTCGGTCAGAGCGAGTTTGCAGAATTCGGAGCCGGTGCAAGCCACGGTGCCGCGCGCAAAGGTGGAAGCCTCCACGGGCAATCCCGCAGCGCTCAGTTCCCCCGCCACCGTTTCGGTGTGCACGGCGGGAACGTTGACGATCACCAGATTCTGCATCACGGTGTTGCGAACATGCCCGTCGGCGTAGCGGTCGGCCAGGCTTGCCGCCACCCGCAGTTGCTCCGGCGTGATCCGCCCTCGCAGGACATTGGCGCCGACGTAAAACAGCCCTGACTGCTTCTGCGCATGAATACCAACGTGATCGCGATGAATATCGGCGGGGAGTTCCTCTGGTTCGGCAGGATCGAGGGTAAAACCAATGCGCTCCTGGAGCGCCTGCAGGAAGCTGTCCGGGGTCCAGCCGTGCTGGAGGAACAGAAACTTCAATCGGGCGCGTTCCCGGTTCTGCCGCAAAACCTCGGCTCCGCGGAAGAGTTCGGCGACCCCGCGAGCCACCGGCACAACCTGGTCCCATTGAACAAAAGCGTTCAAGCGAACCGCAAGATGCGGGTCGGTAGAAAGCCCGCCGCCAACGCGTAGAGAAAAACCGGTCTCGGTTCCGGTGAGGCGCTTTCGAGTAACCGCGGTGAAGCCGATGTCATTAATTTCCGGATAGTTGCACCAGGAGCGGCATCCAGTGATAGAAATCTTGAATTTCCGTGGCAGATTATAGAACTCGGCGTTGCCGCCGAGTTCCCGATCGATCGCCAGCGCCAGCGGCGACGCATCGCAGATTTCATGCGCGTCGAAGCCAGCCAGCGGGCAACCGGTAACGTTGCGAGTGACGTCGCCGCAGGCCCCGATGGTGGTCAACCCGGCGCTCCAAAGACTCTCCAGCACGTCCGGCAAAGACTCGATGGCCATCCAGTGCAGCTGCACATTTTGTCGAACGGTGATGTCCGCGACGCCCCGAGCATGGCGCTCGGCGAGGCCCGCCACCGTGCGAGTCTGCGAGCTAGTCAGCAGCCCGTTAGGGATGCGAATGCGCACCATGAAAAATGGCGTGGCCTTGCCCTCGCCGTTCTTGCCCCCGACCACGCCGACCCCGTCGCCCTGGGTATAAACACCCCAGGAGCGCATATAGGTCCCCATCCATTCCGGCGGGATCGAGCCGATCCCCTGCCGGGCAAACTCGCGGATCTCGTCGAAATGCTCCCAAGCGTTCTTGGCGCGCTTGAGGCGCTCGACTCTTTGTGCTTTGGTTTCTTTGATTTCGGCCATTTTGGGTTTTATCCAGGGTTTAAAAACAAAAAAGCCCACGGTGCCTGAACCTCTGGCTCGTGGGCTTCGGAACTCTTGGCTACGTCTTAACTTAAGTCCGGAAACTCCTCTGGCCAGAGATAGGGGTTGTACGACACGCAGCGTTGTACGCGCACCGACAAACCATCATCTGGCAAGTAGCAGTCATTGCAGCCTACAGGGTACTTTTGATGCCCGAAGTTGTCAATTCGGGTATGCCGCAAAAAACGAATCGGTCGTACTTGTAAAATCGATTCATCCCGTCAGCCGGCTACTGCGGCTTCTTGGCGACCGCCGGCGCGGGTTTAGACGCGGCAGCCGGTTCTGTTGTAAGCAGCGTCGTGGTCTTGATGGAATCGAGCTTGGGCCAGCCTTTGTCGAGGTAAGGCTTCCCTTGCTTTTCCATCTGGTCCTGATCGGGTCCGGCACCCTGCGGCGCACCTTCCCCGTAGCCCTCGTACATCATTTCGACCACATTCATGCCCTCGGTGACCTGCCCGAAGGCGGCAAAACCCATGCTGTCGAGGCGCTTGTTGTCGACCAGATTGACGAACACTTGCGTAGTCCGGGTGTTCGCGCCGGCCGTGGCAAACACCAGGTAACCCCGCAGATTGCTTTGGGTTACGGGATCATCCTTAATATCCGCGTTCTTCCAAGCCGCGGAAACCGGGGGATAGGCGCTGATGCCGAACTGCACCACGAAGCCCGGCAGCACCCGGAAGAAACTGGCGTTGTCATAAAAATGATGCTTCACCAGGTTGTAAAAGCGGTCGGCTCCGATAGGCGCCCAGGCGCGGTTTACCGCGACGACAAAATCGCCTTTGGTGGTCGTGAATTTTACCTTGTATTGGTCGGGGGCCTTGTCCTTCAGCAATGTGGGATGGAGAAGCGCCCGGTCGTACGGCCGCACCGTTGCCGGGGCCTTTTTGGTGCCCGCGCCCTGAGCCGGAGCGGTTTTCGTCGTTGGCTGCACCGGAGCCTTGGGCTGGGCAGGCTGCGCCTGCGGCCACGCTTGCGCCGTAACGGCCAGGAGTCCCGCCAGCAGACTAGGCCAAATAAGCCAAGCGACTCTGCGTTCCGCAGTGCTCTTGCCCACAGTAGTGCTTCTGATCATTGCGATTCCCTCTCCTCTATTTCGCTGCGTTCCACTCACGACTGACCCGTTCGACGTCGGTCATGAGCCGCAACGTATTTTCTCCGAGAATCTTCCGTACGTCACCTTCGGAATAGCCTTTGCGGAGAAGCGCCTCGGTGATTTGCGGCAGCTTCGTCGCGTCTTCCATACCGAAGGGCATGTTGGCGCCGTCGAAATCCGATCCCAGCCCAACGTGATCGACCCCGGCGACTTTCACGGCGTGGTCGATGTGCTCGATGATTTTCGTCCAGTCGACACGCGGCAGTTTGCCCTGCAAGACGTATTCGCGGGTGATCTTGTCGCCTTCGATCAACTGGCAGCCTTCCTTGTCGCCGCAGCGATTTTGGATTTCCAGAGCGATGGCTTGCTCCAACTCAGGATGCGCTTTTTCGGCGCTGCGAAACTCCTGGCTCAGGAAGCCGACGTGATAGTTGATCTGCATCACTCCGCCCTTCGCGGCCAGGGCCCGAATCATGTCGTCGGTCATGTTGCGCGCAGCTTCGCAGATGGCCCGGCACGAGGAGTGCGAGGCAATCAGCGGCGCTTTGCTGACTTCCAGCGCGTCGTAGAACGCTTTGTCGCTGACATGGGAAACGTCCACCATCATCCCCAGGCGGTTCATTTCGCGCACGACGTCTTTCCCAAAATTGCTGAGACCGTTGTGAACCGCTTTGTCAGTGGAAGCGTCGGCCCACTCCACGTTGCCGCTGTGCGTCAGCGTCATGTAGCGCACGCCGAGCGCCGCGTAACTCCGCAGCACTCCAAGATCGCTGTCGATCATGTGCCCGCCCTCGACACCCAGCAATGCGGCGATCTTCCTGTCCTGGCGAGCCTCGCGAACTTCCGCCGCCGTGGTGGCCAGCGCCAAATCGCCCGAGTGCTTGCGCACCTGCTCGCGGACCGCATCGATTTGATCGAGGGCCCGCTTGACTGCCGGCGGCCCAGTGATTTTGCTCGGTATCCACACGGAAAAGAAAATCGCCCCCAGCCCGCCTTCCTTCATGCGTGGAATGTCGATGCTCCCGCTGGCATTGCGGGGAGCCAGATCGAAGTCGCCATCCAGAAAGCGCTGCGTGGTGTCGTCGTGCGTGTCCACCACAATGGAGGAAAAATGCAGCCTGCGCGCTCGTACGGAAAGATCGTCGGCGATCAAGGTTGCCGCCAGCAAAGCGAGGGCAGAAACACCTGCACTGCCCGCGAGAATGGTCCGAGTAATTTCACGCCGCATCGCTCTCCTGAATTTTCGCTACTGAGCTTGCAGTTCCCTGCTCACCCGTTCGGCTTGTTCCATGATTCGCAGCGTGTTCTCCCCAAGAATTTTGCGGATGTCGCCTTCGGAATAGCCCTTGCGGAGCAGCGCCTCCGTAATTTTCGGGAGCTTCGAGCAATCTTCCATGCCCTCGGGCATATCGGCCCCGTCGAAGTCCGAGCCCAGGCCCACATGATCCGCCCCCACCAGCTTCACCGCGTGGTCGATGTGGTCCACAATTCTCTCCCAACTGACGTGCGGCAACTTCCCTTCCGCAGTCAGCTTCTCCTCCAGTTTGGCCATTTCCCGCGAGATGCAAGCTTCGTCGTTGTTGCAGTTCTTGGCCAGGTCGCTCAAATGCTGCACCACTCCGCCGGTCTCTTTGTCGTAAGCGTCCTTGTAAGCCTGATCGATGAAGCTCTTTTCGTAGTTGATCTGGATGACCCCGCCTTTCGCGGCCAGCGCCTTGATCATGTCGTCGCTCATGTCCCGCACGTGATTGCACAGCGCCCGGCACGAAGAATGCGAAGCAATCAGCGGCGCCTTGCTGATTTCCAGAGCGTCGTAGAAGGTTTTGTCGGAAACGTGGGAAATATCCACCAGCATGCCCTGCCGGTTCATCTCGCGAACGATGTCTTTGCCATAATCCGTCAGGCCGTTGTGCGCCGGCTTGTCCGTCGAAGAATCCGCCCACTCGTCGTTATAGAAGTGCGACAGCGTCATGTAGCGCACGCCAAGATCGGCGAAAATCCGCACCATGCGGATATCGTTGCCAATCATGTGCCCGCCCTCGACACCCATCAGCGCCGCGATCTTGCCCTGCGTGTGCGCCCGGCGGACATCTTCGGCAGTCCGCGCAAGAACGATGTCCTTCGGATACTTACTGACGTTTTCGCGAACCGCGTCGATCTGGTCGAGCGCCTTTTGAATCGCCGGCGGGCCCATGACCCGCCCGTCGATCCAGATGGAAAAGAAGATGGCGTTCATCCCGCCTTCCTTCATGCGCGGAATGTCGACGTGGCCATCGGGATTGCGCTTGCCCAGGTCGAAGTTGTTGGCAAAAAATCGCTGGGTCGTGTCGTCGTGAGTGTCCAGCACAATCGACGAGAACTGCAGTTTGTGGGCGCGGTCGGCAATATCATCGCCGGACGTGGCGCTGGAGAGCGTAAATACGACCGCCAAGCACACACAAATACACAAGGTCACCCGGATGCGCGGCATGAGTTTTCTCCTCGTGAAAAACTACTGGATTCTACCCTACCAGCCACCCCAGCAGTGCCTGTTTCCACGCCTGGCGGTTGATTTCGGCAAGTGATTCGGTCAGCGGAATTTCCTTGGGGCAAGCCTTGACGCAATTCTGCGCATTGGCGCAATCCTCGATGCCGCCGCCCCCCATCACGGCAAGCAGCCGTTCCTTGGCATGCATCGCACCCGTGGGGTGCATATTGAAAAGCCGCACCTGGCTGAAGATGGCCGCGCCCATAAAGTCGCTATGCTCGTTCACCTGTGGGCAAACTTCCAGACAGTTCCCGCAAGTAATGCAGCGCGACAACGGATACGCTTTCTCTTGCGTCTCCGGCGCAACGCGCGGCCCTTCCCCCAGGTTGTAGCTGCCATCGATAGGAATCCAGGCCTTGACCCGCTTGAGGCTCTCGAACATGAATTGCCGGTCCACTGCTAAATCGCGCACCACGGGAAACTTCGACATCGGCTCAATCCGAATGGGCTGCTCCAGCTGATCGACCAGCGCCGAGCACGCCATGCGCGCCTTGCCGTTGATGAGCATCGCGCAAGAGCCGCACACCTCTTCCAGGCAATTGGAGTCGTAACTCACTGGCGTGGTCTTTTTGCCGTCGCGGGTAACCGGATTTTCCGCAATGTCGCGCAGGCAAATAATAATGTTCATCGCCGGCCGCCAAGGCAGCGCAAATTCCTCCCAGCGCCCCGCTTCCTTCGGCGCCGCCTGCCGCTTTATTTTCAGAATGACTTGCTTGCCGTCTGCCATCTCAACCTCGCCGCGCTTCCCGGCTACCCTCGATCAATCAAAACTCCTGGTCCAATATCCCCGCTGGCCCAAATCCGCGAAACACCTCAACTCACTTCACCGCATCGTAGCGCCGCGGCCGCGGGGGAATCTGCGACACATCCACCGGCTCGTAGCTGAGCTGGACGTCCCCGTTCACCCATTTCGCGCGCGTAGTCTTCAGCCAATTGGCATCGTCGCGTTCTGGAAATTCCGGCTTGTAGTGCGCCCCGCGCGATTCGTTGCGGCAAAACGCCCCCATGGTGATGACCTGCGCCAGAATCAGCATATTTTCCAGCTCGCGCGCAAAGTTAAGGGTCTGGTTCGACCATTGCGTCCGGTCGCTGAGATCGATCTTCCGATAGCGCGCCTGCAATTCCCCCAACTTGCCGTAAGCGCCTTCCAAGCCCTTGTTGATGCGCGTCACCGTGACGTGCTCGGTCATCACCTCGCCCAGTTCTTTCCAGATGGTGATGGGATTTTCCGGCCCTTCCTGTGCCAGCAACTCCCGATTCTTGTCTTCCTGCCGTTTTTGCTCCCGCAAAAACACGCTCGAACCAATCGATTCTGCCCCTTGCTCCAAACTCTTCGCGTACTTGACCGCCGCCGGCCCCGCAATCCCCCCGCCAAAGATGCACGACACCAGCGAGTTCGCCCCCAGCCGGTTGGCCCCGTGATACTGGTATTCGCATTCCCCCGCGGCGTAAATCCCCGGCACATTCGTGGCCTGGTCTTCTCCGTTCACCCAAATCCCGCCCATGGTGTAGTGCATCGCCGGAAAAACCTTCATAGGCTCTTCGCGCGGATCCACGCCCAGGAATTTTTCGTAAATCTCCAGAATGCCTTCCAGCTTGCGGTCCAATACTTCGCGCGGAATGTGGGTAACGTCCAGATAAACCGCAGCCTGCCCGTTCAGCCCCAGCTTCTCCTGATACACGATACGGTGAATCGCCCGCGTAGCAATGTCGCGCGGCACCAAATTCCCGTACTTCGGATACCACTCCTCCAAAAAATAAAACCGCTCCGCCTCGGGAATGCTCTTAGCCGCCCGCTTCTCCGAGGGATTCCGGGGCACCCACACGCGCCCGCCTTCCCCGCGCGCCGATTCGCTCATCAACCGCAGCTTGTCTTCCCCAGGAATCGCCGTAGGATGCACCTGGATAAATTCTCCATTGGCGTAGTCGACCCCCTGCTGTAAAAGTGCCGACTGCGCCGACCCGGTACACACCACAGAATTAGTCGAGCGCCCAAAAATCGCCCCAATGCCGCCAGTGCAAAAAATCACCGCGTCCGCCGCAAAGGTCTTCACTTCCATGGAGCGGAGATCCATAGCGCAAATTCCGCGCCCAACGCCAGTATCGTCAATCACCGCCGACAAGAACGTCCACCCTTCGCGCTTGGTAACCCGGCCTTCGGATTCGTGCCGCCGCACCTGCTCATCCAGCGCGTAAAGCAACTGCTGCCCGGTGGTCGCCCCGGCAAATGCCGTCCGGTGATACAAAGTCCCGCCGAACCGCCGGTAATCCAGCAAACCCTCCGGAGTGCGATTGAAGGTCACCCCCATGCGGTCCAGCAAATCAATGATTCCCGGCGCCGCCTCGCACATCCGTTTCACCAGCGATTGATTGGCCAGGAAGTCGCCGCCATAAATCGTGTCGTCGAAGTGCTTTTGAGTGGTGTCGCCCTCGCCCTTCTGATTCTTCGCCGCATTGATCCCGCCTTGCGCGCACACCGAATGCGAGCGCTTCACCGGCACGATCGAAAACAGCTCCACGGGCACCCCGGCCTCGGCGATGCGAATCGTCGCCATCAGGCCGGCCAGTCCGCCGCCTACCACGATGATCTTGGGTTGTCTCATTTTGCAGTCAAGTAGAATGCGAATGGGTGCCAGTTCAGCCGGAAACTCAGAATAATCAACACACCGACCAGGCTAAAAGTGAAGCCAACGAAAACTCCGAGCTGACCCGCGGCACGTTGCGCCCGCTCGGTAGCCGCCAAACCCCATTTGCAAAGAAAATTCCAGATCCCCACTCCCAGATGAAACGAGGACGCCAAAATCCCCACAATCATAAACGCCAGCGCCCATGAATTCTGCAGCAGCAAGGCCACGTCCGCGTAAGTAGACTTGCCGTGCGTCAGCCAGCGTTCCGTATACAAATGCCAGCCAATATAAGCAAAAGCGATCAAGCCGGTAAACCGTTGCAGGGAATAAAGCCAATTTCGTACCCAGGGATACTGCGACACATTGGATTTCCCGTGCAGCCAGATGTAAATCCCATATCCCCCGTGATACAAAAGCGGCAGAAAAATAAAAGCCCATTCCACGAAAATGCGGAACGGGATGGTCTGCAACTCCTGCGAAGTCTGATTGTATTGGCGCGCGCCAACGAGCGCCGTGCTGTTCGACCAAAAGTGTTCGGCGAGGAATGCGCCAACGGGGATGATGCCGGTAAGTGAATGCAGCTTACGGAGCAGATAACTCGTGTCGGGCCGGGTTGCCGTAGCGGACATGCCCTCTCCGCCGCGCCAATCCACCAAAAAAGCCCTGATAAATCGCGGCACATTCAGTATAGGCACTTGAAAGGTGCGATGCAAGTTGCCTGGTCTACAGAAAGAACGAGCCTTTCGAAGTTCTTGGTACTTAATGGTTACGATTGTTACCCCGTTTTTACAAATTTCTGGACGGCAAAATGATATTCTTCACCACAACGCAGCAGTTCGCCGGGTGCCTTCCTCCCCTGGCCGCGATTTTAGACGGCGCCACCACTGGAAAAACGATGAGCCTGGTAACGGAACTGGAACGCCTCGCGGATACTTTGGCAACCGACGCCACCAGCGCGCCAGAGGTCTCCTTGCCTTCGGTCGCGGAACGTATCGCCAAGAATCAAAACGTCAAGCCCGGTGAAGTCGCCATCCTGGGATTGTCCTTGCGATGGCGGCATCTCTACTTTCTCGTCCCGGAGGCGCTGAAACATGTTGGCCACATCCCGTTGACCAGCAATTCCGCCTTGGCTGCCCGCACCGCCCGAGAGAGCCGCCCGGAAATCAACAATGCCTTTGCTTCCGTGAAGCACGTAACGGTATTCGAAGGCGTGAAGACCGGTGCCGAAGCGGCAGAGGCCATTCAGAAAATTATCAGTGCGCCCATTCTCGTCGGCGAAAAGGTCGTTGGCGTCATTCAGATCAGCCGCAAAGGCCCCAGCATCAAGGATGCCGGGCCGGATTTCACGCCCGGAGACCTCGGGAAAGTCCTGGCACTCTGCAAACCGCTGGGCAGACTGCTGCAACACCTCGCTAGCGAGTGATCGCGCAGTATTTTCTTCCTTTCCGTCTCAAACTTGGCCCTCGAGCGCTGGAATTGCGTTGACACTGCAATACCTTCTTGTTACTTTTCCACAGCAGGAAAAAATTTACCGTCAAACCCACCCAGGGAGGCACCGCACACCGGCACCATGGCGTTCGTCGCAAAGAAAATATTTCTCACCAAAGGCGTCGGGAAACATCGGGAAAGGCTCTCCAGTTTCGAACTGGCTTTGCGCAACGCGGGAATTGCCGCGTGCAACATCGTGCGCGTGTCTTCCATCTTCCCGCCAAATTGCAAACTCATCTCCCGCAGCGAAGGTTTGAAGTACATCAAGCCCGGCCAGGTGGCCTTCACGGTAATCAGCGAGAATTCCACCAAGGAAGCGCAGCGTTTGATCGCCGCCAGCATC
>Ga0210403_10000877_pt1 | contig 29829 bp, 20 predicted proteins | sample IncBWC19MmetaG_FD_150863 | JGI IMG/M metagenome (GOLD analysis project Ga0210403, IMG submission 150863) | Forest soil microbial communities from Barre Woods Harvard Forest LTER site, Petersham, Massachusetts, United States - Inc-BW-C-19-M | ecosystem: Environmental > Terrestrial > Soil >...
TGGCTGCGGCCGTGGGCCTGGTCATCGATGACGCTATCGTGGTGGTGGAAAACATCGTGCTGCACCGCGCCGCCGGTGAGGACCGCGTGCGGGCCATCCAGATGGCGCTCGTGGAAATTACGGCGCCCCTGGTCGGCTCGACCCTTACGCCCATCGTGGTCTTTCTGCCGCTGGTTTCGATGACCGGCGTTTATGGAACATTCTTTCGCGCGCTGGCGGTGACCATGGGCGCAGCGCTGCTTACTTCGTTGGGGCTGGCGCTCACATGGACGCCCACTTTGAGCCTCTATCTTCTGAAAAGCAAAGGTCCTTCCACGGCCATCGTAGAAGAGGACGAAGCCGATGACGCCGAAGTTGACGGCAAACGCGAAACGCTCAAGATGGTGGAAGCGGAAGAGGCCAGCATGAAGGGCTTCTTTCTACATGTGATCAATTTCTACGAGCGCTGGCTGCGGCGCGCGCTCCAGCATCCCTGGCGGCTATTGATGGGCGCAGGCGCGCTGGTGCTGATCTCCGTAGGCGGCTTTTTCTTTTTGGGCTCCGATCTGCTGCCGGAGATGGACGAAGGCGGCTTCATTCTTGATTACCTGACGCCTGCCGGGAGTTCACTGGCAGAGACCGACCGTGTGGTCTCGCACCTGGAAAAGATGCTGAAGGAAACTCCGGAAGTAGAAAGCACGTCGCGGCGCACCGGCCTGCAACTGGGGCTGGCGGCGGTGACCGAGGCCAATCGGGGCGACATCTCCGTCAAGCTCAAAGCCAAACGCAGCCGTAGTGCCCAGGAGGTTATCAGCGAGTTGCGGGCCCGCATCATGCGGGAGGAACCGGAACCGGCGGTGGAGGTTGAATTCCCGGCACTGCTGCAGGACATGATCAACGATCTCACCGGCGCGCCTGAGCCGGTGGTGATCAAACTCTTTTCCGAAGATCCGAAGCTGTTGGAAGAGACCGCGCCCCGAGTGGCTGATGTCATTAAGGAGATCGACAGCGCCAGTCTTTTTAGCAAAGAACGGCGGCATCCCGTCGCGGATGTGAAAGACGGCATCGAGAACACGCTGAGCGGTCCCGGTGTGGAATTCCGGGTCAACCCCACGATAGCGGCGCGCGCCGGATTCACCGCCGAAGAAGTTTCCACGGACGCGAGCGCCCTGCTGCAAGGGGTGACCTCAGCCACGCCGTTAATTGCCGGCAATCGCGCCTACACCATCCGTGTGCGCTTTCCAGAATCGAGCCGCGCTTCGTTGCAGGCCATGCGCGACACGGTACTAACCAGCTCTACAGGCAAGTCAGGTACGCTGGGAGCGCTGGCGCAAGTTGAGCAGTTGCCCGGACAGACGGAGATCATTCGCGAGAACCTGCTGCGTGTGGTGCAGGTTACGGCCCGGTTTGATGGCGAGAGTCTCGGCAGCGGCATGGCCAAAGTGCGCGCTAAAATCGATGCCATGCATCTGCCGGCTGGAGTCCGCGTGGTCTATGGCGGCTTATACGCACAGCAGCAGACGCAATTCCGGGACATGGCGACGGTGATGGTGATGGCCATTCTGCTGGTGTTCCTGGTGCTATTGTTTGAGTTTCGCAGCTTCTCCGCGCCTGTCGCTATCCTGAGCTCGGCGCTGCTTTCAATTTCCGGGGTGGTGTTGGCCCTGGTCGTTACAGGCACTACCGTGAACCTGGCTTCGCTGATGGGCATGATCATGGTCATCGGCATCGTGGCGAAAAACGGAATCCTACTGCTGGATGCTCACCATAAATTCACGGCGGCGGGCTTCGCGCCGGAAGAGGCGATGATTCAGGCAGGAAGGCGCAGGCTGAGACCGATATTTATGACCGCCCTGGCCACCGTGGCCGGGATGTTGCCGCTGGCATTTGCGTGGGGCGCGGGTTCCCAGATGCTGCAACCGCTGGCCATTGGGGTGATTGGTGGCGTGATGGTGTCGATGGTGCTGTCGCTGGTGGTTACGCCGACGGTGTTCTTTTATGCGAGCGCGCGCGCAAAGAGTGGCGAGAATCATGAGGGCGTCGTCGCGCTCCACCCGTAGAAACGGTGCTCCGCACCGTCTCGGGGGGCATCACGGCTTTTGATAAAAGGCGGCGGCCCGTACAACGGCAAATTCAAACCACAGGCCCTTGATCGAACCACTTTTTCGAACCCCAGGCTTTTTATCGAACCGCTTTTTCAAACCACAGGTTCTTTATGACTTATGCACGCGCTACTGCGCGCTTGGGCCTTCGCTGCCGCGAAGACCCAGAGACGGTGCGGAGCACCGTCTCTACGGTCGGGGGTGCGGTTATGGTGGTCAGCGATTTTATGCGGCAAAAATAGCTGTTGATTTTTTGGGCGCTTTAGGGCTATAGTCCGTCAGCAGTTTCATTCCGGGAAACATGCGCCGTCTTTTTTTCATCTCGCTCGTTCTTGCCCTGGTCATTTCAGCGGCTGTTCCTGACCTGTTGTCGGCCTATGGGGCACAGAATATGCCCATGTTGTGTCATCGTTCCGCGCTGCATCATGCAGGGGCGGCGGGTATGGCGCACCAGCACTGCCACGACATGGATGGAATGGACTCCAGCCTGGGTACGCAGGATGGCACGCAAAATGGCAGGGAAGCAGTGATCGGTTTGGCTGGCACTGCGTGTCCCATGGAATGCTGCATCCTGGCAGGCCCGGCCAGCGTGGCCGTGATGGCCTCCGCTCTGGTTTTGGCAACGCCGGTTGTTATTGAAGGCAACGCGTCCGTTGCCAGAGTCGTATTCGGCTGTAGCGGTTTCTCCTCCCACACTGACCGCGGCCCTCCTTCCGCATAATTGAACTCCCCCCGTTTCGGGCCCTCAGATTGAGTCTGATGTGCGATGAAAACGAGTGCAGGTGTTTTCACTTGGTTTTTGTCGTGCTGGTGTTTCGATCTGGTCTGCCCGATCCCAACAGAAAATGGCCTGTGTAAAGCCGGTATGGATTGACTGGCATGGAAATGCATCGTGCATGTCCGGGTCCGCCTCATGGGGGTAGATCCGGGAAAAGTAAATCGCACTGGGGGCAAAATGTATCAGAGATTAATTGTCATTTTAGGAGTGCTGGCGCTTCTGTCGCCCAGCCAGATATGCGCGTCGGTGTTCGGAAACATTCGCGGGATTGTCCATGATCCGCAGCACCGGCCGGTGGCGGGCGCGGATGTGAAGCTCAAGGCCGCGACATCGGAATGGTCCCAGGCAACGCAGACGAACCAACAGGGCGAATTTCAGTTTGCGGCTGTGCCCCTGGGCGACTACATGGTGAGCGTGAGTCAAAACGGATTCGCCAATTCGGCGCAAACCATTACGGTCATTTCCGGTTCTTTCCCGGTCATTCATTTTCAGCTAGCCATCGCTTCCGTCAATGAGACGGTCACGGTTACAGCCCATCCAGCGGAGGCGGCCAGCATAGACACGGCAACCCCCACGACTCTGTTGAATCGTGAAGACATCGAGCGGACCCCAGGAGCCGATCGAAGCAACAGTCTGGCCGCGATTACAGATTTTGTTCCTGGAGCCTACTTTACGCACGACCAATTGCACGTTCGCGGCGGACACCAAACGAGCTGGTTGATTGACGGCGTGGAAGTCCCCAATACGAATATCGCAAGCAACCTTGGCCCTCAATTTGATCCCAAAGACATTGACTATCTCGAGGTGCAACGAGGCAGCTATGCAGCCGACCAGGGGGACCGCACTTACGGGGTATTCAATGTCATTCCGCGATCGGGCTTTGAACGGAACAATCAAGCTGAATTCATTGTCGGCGCCGGAAATTTTTATCAGACAAACGACCAATTCAACTTCGGCAGCCACACAGACCGGTTTGCCTATTACGCGAGCGTGAACGGCAACCGTAGCAACCTCGGAATCCAGACTCCGGTAGGGGCCATTCTTCACGACGCGCAAAATGGCTACGGGGGCTTTACGTCTCTCATCTTCAACGCGGGCCCCCGGGACCAATTCCGGCTGGTGACGTCTCTTCGGCGCGACTACTATCAGATCCCCAACAGTCCTGGAGATACGCTCGCCGCTGGAGAACATGAGGCCGATGCATTCGTCAATTTTTCCTGGGTGCGGACGTTCAACGCCAAAACGGTGCTCACCGTTTCACCTTTCTACCACTACAACAACGCCAATCTCGACGGCTCGCCGGGCGATTTTCCAATCAGCACCACCACGCACCGGGCTTCAACCTATCTAGGGGGCCAAGCGACCTTGAGCATGAATGTGGCCAGGAATGACGTAGAGATCGGTATCTCGGGGTTCCGGCAACATGATAACGAGTTTTTCAATCTGATCTTCAATGACTTCAGCAATCCTAATTTCAACCAGCCCGAAAAACTCGCGGGCAGGCTCGAGGCCGTATTTATTCAAGACCGTCTCAAAGTCACGTCTTGGCTGACATTGATAGGGGGCATCCGGCTGACGCGCTTCTCGGCTTCGGTGCTGGAAAATGCCGCCAGTCCGCGGCTCGGTTTTGCTGTGCAGGTGCCGCGACTCAAGTGGGTCTTCCGCGGCTTCTATGGAGATTTTTACCAGGCCCCTCCGTTGGTGACATTTTCCGGACCGCTCGTCGATTTTGCCAATAGCAATAACCTGTCTCCCGTTCCACTGCACGGTGAGAGGGATGAAGAACAACAGTTCGGTGTGACCATTCCATTTCGGGGCTGGTCGCTGGATGCTGACGAATTCCGCACCCACGCTCGAAATTTCTTTGACCACAACCCGATCGGGAACTCCAATGCTTTCTTCCCAATCACCATTGCCGGCGCTCTGATTCGCGGCTGGGAACTTACGGTTCGCTCACCGCGGCTCTGGCATCACGGCCAGTTCCACCTTGCATACTCCAACCAGATTGCATTAGGCAAGGGGCCGGTCACCGGTGGACTTACTGACTTTAGCCCCGGCGCCGGGTTCTTTACGCTCGATCACGACCAGAGAAACACATTGAATGTTGGCTTCAACGCCAATCTCCCATGGCGTTCGTATGCTTCCACCAACGTGTACTACGGCTCCGGTTTCTCCAATGGCGCCCCTCCTCCCAGCCACCTGCCTGGACATACGACCTTTGATCTCACAGTCGGCAGGTCGTTTGGCGAGAGTTTTTCGGCCTCAGTGACGGCCCTCAACGCGGCCAATCGGCATTTGCTCTTAGACAATAGCTTGACCTTCGGCGGGTTTCACTACAACAACCCCAGGGAGATTTTTGCGGAGTTCCGCTACCGGTTTCACTATGGTAAGAGCGCCCAAAATTAGCACTACTGAGACTGATGGCCGGGGCAGGTTTGCCCGGTTTTCGTGAGAGCAAAGGTGGCAAAGGTGAAGCAATGCAGAGTTACGGCTTAGATCTGACGGAACTATTGGGGCCCAGGTGTTAATGCGCCGTTTCTTCTCCATTACGGTGATTGCCGCGCTGGTTTGCTCGCCGCTACTCTCGGCTGCGGCGACGACCTGTGCGGAAGCCGGGCGGTCGATGTCGTGTCACCGCGGCCACATGCAAGAGCAGCGGCATCACTGTGTTGGGATGGAACCCACAGACGACGCTCCCGTGACGGACATCAGTGCCTTAAGCAGCGTACCAGATCAGTGCTCCATGGGGTGCTGCGACCGAGGCCAAACAAGAGAGAGCACATATGCAGCCGCGTTGAACCTTGGCGGGTTTGCCGCAGTGATCCTTGGCAAGACGCAGATTCAGCAAGTCACTTTCCGCTCCAGCGATTCTTCGCTGCACACAGATCGCGGTCCTCCCGCCGCCTAGTCTTTCTTCCCGCAAAACTCATGTGATGTTGCTGGTCGGCGCCTTGGATGCGCCGGAAAGCTTACTACGCTTGTGGTCTCCTTAGCGGGCGTAGCTGGTGTCCGTCGGGGAGCTTTGACACTTCCTGTCACCGCCAGACAACTCCTGCTGGCACGGACGGCAGGACCCTTTACTACCCGGAGTATGCGTTTGAGTCCGGACAAGATCCGGCTCCCGGCAAGGGGAACTTCAGGATGTGCCGCAGGACTTTACCACGTACGGAAGCGTGGCTGGGTCTCCTCAGGCTCTTACGTGAAGCCTTTCACCGCCGTGGTTGCCTTGCAGGGAGGAGAGTAAGGCAACACTTTATCTGGCACTTGGCTGTAGAGACGAAGAACTCGAACTGGACCAGAAAGGACAAACTATGAATCATGGCAGGGTCGTTATCATGTGCGTTCTCATCTTGGGGCTGAGTATCATCCCATGGCGAATTAGCGCGTCTACTGTTCCACCTCCCCACCAGGGTGACGGCAATCTCGGAGAGGTGCGCTTTGCCAATTCCTGCTCGCCCCGGGTGCAGATGAGATTCAACAACGCCCTGGCCATGCTGCATTCATTTCAATACGGGGTGGCAGAGAAGACATTTTCCCAGGTGGCTGCAATCGATCCGCAGTGCGCGATTGCGTATTGGGGCGCTGCCATGACCCTCTATCATCAACTTTGGGATTGGCCCAGCGTGGAAACGTTGAATAGAGGCCGCCGATATCTGGAAATGGCCAAGCCGCTGCGAAAGAAGACCGAGCGCGAACTGGGATATCTCAATGCTGCCGCAGCGTTTTATCAGCCAGAGCGAAACCTGAAACAAGGGTCCCGTGCCGAAGCCTATTCCAAGGCGATGCTAGAGTTGCATGAACATTACCCCGAGGATGACGATGCGACCGCTTTTTACGCGCTCTCATTGCTGGCGCTGGCTTCCGGAGATGACCGCAGATTGATTCATCAAAGGAAGGCCATTGAGATATTGACCACGCTGTTTTCCGCCCGGCCAGAGCATCCAGGCGCGGCCCATTACCTGATTCATGCTACGGATTCCACGGAGCTCGCCCCTTTAGGGCTGGCAGCGGCCCGCAGCTATGCCCACATTGCGCCTTCCTCGCCCCACGCTCTGCACATGCCGGCGCACATCTTTGCGCGCCTCGGGATGTGGCAGGATTCGATTGCGTCAAACATTGCATCCCTTGCTGCCGCTGAAGAAGCCACGAAGCTGCACCGCGATGACGGGTCAGGCGATGCCCTGCACGCCATGATGTATCTGCAATATTCCTATTTGCAGAGTGGCGAAGCCGAAGACGCCCGTCAAGTTGCCGAGCGCATCAAGACTGTTCGTGGAGCGACAGTCAACGGCATCGCCAATAATCTGGCCATCTTTGAAGCACTGTATGCGGTTGAAACGCACCAATGGAAACAGGCAGCGGCCCTGACAATTCAGCCAAATGCTTTTCCCTATGCTGACATGCGTACTTTCTGGGCGCGGGCGATTGGGGCGGCCCGGAGTGGCGATGTCTTGTCAGCCCGGCAAAACGTTGACATGCTTGATCGAGCCAGTACCGGTATGCTGGCCCATAGGCAAAGTGTAGAAGCCCAAATGCATGTGTGTCATTCCGTAAATTCAGACACCAATGTGCAACAGCTCGAAGCTAAGGCATGGCTGGCATGGGCCGAGGGACGGCCCATGGAAGCACTGGACACGATGCGAGCAGCCGTGATGAAAGAAGAGGCTTATGGCGTGGAGTCAAGGACCGTGCCCGCCTACGAAATGCTTGGCGACCTGTACCTTGAGCTTCATCAGCCAGAGCGAGCGCTCGCCGCCTACGTAACGGCCCTGAGGGAGGCGCCTGCCCGTTTCAACTCCCTAGCTGGCGCCGCGCGGGCGTCACAAGCCATGGACAACCAGGAGAAGGCACGGTCGTACTACGCGGAGTTGGTCATGTGTTGTGGCCCAGGTGTTACCCGTATGGAATTCAGGGAAGCGATGGCATTCCTGTCTGGGAGCTAATACTGAATCTATCTAAAAACTAAACCTAACCCCGAGCTGTGCAGAGAACGCCCCGCCTACGGTTGTTCCTGGGCCGAAGAAGTCGCCTAGCGCCCCACCCGGCGCTTTTACGCGATTGATGTTGGTGATGGGATTCAAGACCGTGCAGGCCGCGTCGCCGCACGTGTGGGTGACGTTGCCGGCTGCGACTTCGGCGGCGGGCACCGGCAGCGCGGCGATATCGCCGATGTAGTTATTGCCAGGGTTCTGGCGATTCAGCAGGTTGAAGAACTCAATGAATGGACGCACACTCATGCGTTCGTTGATCTTGATGTTGCGGCTGAGGCGCAGGTCGACCTGCTGGAAAGGCGTCCCACGGAACTGGTCGAGGGTGGTCTGCTTTCCGTTAATGACCGCGCGGTCGGTGCGTACGCCGTCACCGTTGAAGTCTATGCCCGTGGCCAGCGTGAAGGGACGCGCACTTTCAAATTGTGAGAGGGTGCTCAGTTCAAACTGCCACGGCAGCCTTAGCGTTCCGGCAATCACTAAGCGGTGACGCACGTCTTCCCCGGAAGGGCCATGATCGCCGGGGCCGAAGGGATTCCTTACGTCCGAAACGCCGTTTACGTAGTCGAACAGCTCGCCCGCCACGGCGCCATAGGTGGTGGCATGGGCCAGCGTGTAGTGGGCGGTCATCTCGAAGCGTCCTGTAAATCTGTGGCTCACGGCAAATGCCACACCATCGTAACGCGAACGGTTATCGGTGCGGAAAACGGAAATGTTGGGCGAACCGGCGGGCAGCACGCCGTTGGGCGCTGCCACCGGATCGTTGGCAACATATTCATAACGGCGGTATTGGTGTACGCCCTGCTGATGTTCGTAAAAAATATTCAGATGCCAGTTGTTGGTGAAGAGGCGCTCAAATCCGGCGCTGGCCTGCAGCGCATAGGGCGAATGATAGTTGGGATCGATGATCGCTCCCTGCTGGCCCGCCGCCAGCGAGACCGGCGTTATTCCGGGGGTGACGGCGCGGAAGGCATCCACCCATCCGTTCTGGGCTAGATCGTTGTAATAGAGGCCCGCGCCGGCGCGCAGAACGGTGTTTTCCGATCCTCTTGGCGCCCAGGCAATTCCCAGGCGCGGCGCTACGGCCCCGCGATAGTCGCTGGGAATTCCATGCGGCAGCGCCAGGTTCTGGGCGGCGACGGCGAGCACGGCTGGGTTCTGTGTCTGGTTGCCCCCATTCGAATCAAACAGGCCAAACGTGGTGTCGTAGCGAATGCCATAGTTAACCGTGAAGCTGGGATTCACACGCCAGGCATCCTGACCGTAGAAGCCCAGGCGGCGCACGCTCTGCTTGAATCGCCCGCCACCGGCGGCGACATCGGTGATGCTGGCCAGGGGATTGCCTGCGCCATCGACCGGACAGGCGGACGGATCAGGCTGCACCGCTGCCGGATCGCAGGTAAAGAATGGCGCGAGGCTCTGTCCCTGGGCCAGCAGGTTTGAAGGATTCAGCGTGGTGAACAGAATCAACCGCTCAGCGTTATCGGCAAGGCGTCCGCTCAACACCGGCTCATGGATGAAATTTACCCCGGCCTTGAACGCATGGTTCCTTGCGGATTTGCTCAGGTCGTAGCGGAATTGATATTTCTGCTGGTCACGTTGCACCGGAAATCTGGTGATGGGAGTAACGAACTGGTTGTCGCCGAAGGTCTCAAAGCCCGAAGTCGTATGGAAGTTGGCGCTGATGGGGAAGGCCAGAGCGAATCCCAGGCTGCCGTTGCGCAGCTTCTCATGGTGAAAGCGGCTGGCCTGGAAGACAAAGTTACCGGCCAGGGAAGGCGCCCACTCCATCTGATTGCTCAGCAGCAAGCTATAGTAGCGTGAGTCGGTGGTGAAGCCTGTGGAAGGCAGCGCGCCCTGGTGTACCAGATCGTTGCCGGTGTGGTTGAGATCGAAGGCCCCGCGCAGAAACCAATGCGACCGCTGGGACCGCGCGTAATCGAGGCGCGTGGAAGCGATGGCATCGTGAAAGGGTGTGCCCACTGAACCAGGAACGGAAATCGAGCGGACGCCAGGAATCTGCCCCATGGATGCGATCTTAGCCAGCGCATTCAACTCACCCAGGCTCAGCGCGCTGTAGCCGACACTTGCATCTTCGTTCACATATTCCAGGGAAGAGAACAGCCACAACTTGTCTTTCACCAGCGGACCACCGGCGGCGGCCACGCCATTCTCGCGGGAGAAAGGCTGTTTCGGTTCTCCCTTGGGATTATCGAGCGGATTGCGCGCATTCAGCCCGGAGGCGCGGAAGTATCCGGAAAGATCGCCATGCCAATCATTCGTGCCGCGTCGGCTGCTGATAATGACCGAGCCACCGTTGGTGCGGGATGTGTCGGCATTGAACTGGGCGGTGCGTACGGTGAATTCCTGTATGGCGTCGGGGGAGAAGTTCTGGAGAAATCCGCCGATGTAATCGTCGTTGTTGTCGCCGCCATCGACCGAGAGATCGACATTCAAGCCGGAACTGCCACCGAAGGAAACCGCGGTGATGCGCGCTTTGGTAGGGTCGGAAGGCTCGACCGGCTGGGTCATGGGCGCGAGATAAGCGATATTGGCGAAGCTGCGATGGGCGAGTGGCAATTCGCGCAGGTCGCCTACTCCGGCGGTGCTCTTCATCTCGCTATTGGTGGTTTCCACCGGCTGGTCGGCCACCGAAGAACCTTTAGCCTCCACGGTGATGGATTGGCGCACCGTCCCCGGCTGCAATTTGATGTTGAGCGTGGGTGTCGCGCTGACGGAAACCGTCACCTGGGCCACCAGGGGAGCAAAGTCCAGTGCTTCGACGGTTACCTCGTACAGTCCCGGGGGCAATAATTCGATGCGGAATTCTCCCCGGCTACCTGACTGTGTGCTGCGCGTTAACGCCAGTTCGCCAATGGCGGCGGTGATCTTCGCGCCCGCGATGCGCGCGCCGGTTGCGTCGGAAACGGTGCCCACAATCGCGCCTTCCGGACTTTGGGCCGCCAGCATAATAGTCATCCACAGAAATGTAAACAGGGTTACCGCTCGAAATTGCATGGCCGTCCTTGAGGAATCTGGAAATAGCGAAGGCTGTCTGATTTTATCCCGGCGCATACGGGTAGAGGACACATACTATCTGTGGTAGTTTGAGGGCTTTGTGAATCGGGTGATCTGGTGATCGGTTGATCTGGTAATCGGGGGTTGCTGATCCAGTGATTGGCCGCTCTCTAATCGCGGATCTCGGTCACGCTGAGCTGTCTTGTTCTCGAATTACTGAAATCCCTCGCATGAGCAGATCTTCCGATCACCAGATCACCCGATCATCAGATCACCTGATCTCATTTATACTCTTCCTTCATGCTCAAAGACACACTCGAACCAGGTCAGCAGCTCATTGATCAGGCGCTGGAGCGGCTGTTGCCTGCGGCCACGCAGCGGCCGGAGTCGATTCATCAGGCGATGCGGCATAGTGTTTTTGCCGGTGGCAAACGGCTGCGTCCCATTCTGTGCATGGAAGCGGCGCGCATGATTGCCGGACGCCTTCCTGAAGGCATCGAAGACCTGGGCAGCGCCCTGGAGATGTTGCACACCTATTCGCTCATCCATGATGACTTGCCGGCGCTCGATAACGACGAACTGCGGCGGGGCAAGCCCACATGCCACGTGGTGTACGGGGAAGCCATCGCCATCCTCGCCGGGGACGCGCTGCAGACTCAGGCATACGAAGTGATGGCCCGGTTGAAGTGTCCGGCGGAGGCGCGCGTCAAGATCATCGAAGAGCTGGCCCGGGGCACAGGCACCATCGACGGCATGATTGGCGGACAGGTAAAAGACCTGGAGGCTGAACGCCAGCCGCCGGATGCTGAAGCCCTGGAGTACATCCACCGTTCCAAGACCGGCGCTCTGATCAGCGCCAGTCTGGTGAGCGGAGGTGTTTACGCCGGCGGCGGTCTGGCTGAAGTCCAACGCCTGCGCGACTTTGGACGCGCGATCGGTCTCGCCTTCCAGATTGTTGACGACATTCTGGATGTCACACAATCGTCGGAACAACTAGGCAAGACCGCAGGCAAAGACAACGAGTCGCAGAAGGCGACGTATCCCGCGCTATTCGGACTAGAAGAATCCCAGCGCCGTGCTGACGAGTTGATCAGCTCCGGCTGCAATTGCCTGGAATCATTCGGCGCCCGCGCTTCCACGCTTAGAGACCTTGCTTACTTCCTGGTGCAGAGGAAGAAGTAGCATGCGATTTTGATGCTTTCGCGATACGCTCTCAATTTTGTTGCGGTGGAGAGATTGGCGGCGTGAAACGGTTCGGGGGGACGATATGGCCGGGCTGGCCGTGGAGGTTGGCAGTATCCCACGACACTTTCTCAATCTTGTCATTCCGAAGCTTCCGCTCGCGCGTTTTTAGCGCGAGCGGGAGCGAGGAACCGGCTGCGCTGCGTTTGGGGGTTAACGATGCAGATGGCGAGTTGTCGTCGGCGATTTGGTGGTCCTCAAGCCGCGGCGGAGCCGGTTCCTCGGTCCTGCGCCAAAGACGCGCAGGCCCTTCGGAATGACATCGTTTGTTTACGACCCTATAAGTTACAGCACTTAATGACAGCCATTCATGAGGCCTCGAGTGCTCACGCCGCGTGCGGCGTTGCAGTGTGCCTCGATGCGGCCAGCATTATTGCTCGGACGTCGAAGCTGTGGCAGCAGTCGGCGGCGCCTGCGGCCAGGGCTTCGGCCCATAGTTGTTCGTCTGCCAGGCGGTGAGTACAGATTATGGTGGTACCGGCGTAGTCCGATGCCAGTTGGCGTAATTGATCGAGCGAGACCATCTCAAGATCGATGATTGCTACATCGGTGTGGTGTTCGGCGATACATGTCCGCAGTTCTTGAAGATCGTGGGCGGCATGTACGGCGCGGAAATGGGTGTGCAGAGGCTTGATCAGGCATTCTCTTGCCTGGTTGCTGCACTGGGCGACAACGGCGTTGAGGGGTCTCATGAGTCAGCCATCCTTCCTGTTTCGACGGAACCGGGCGGCAACGTGCCGCTGTACCTGAAGCTGGGGCTGCGGCCGCAGGTTGCTGATCGACCTATTTCCTGGATGCCGGGGCCTTCTCGGCAGAGCTTCCATAGACCTCGGGTTGTAATTTTCCGTTGTGTTTCAGAAGGACCTCAACCTTGCCCTCGGCCTCCTCGAGATCTTTACGGCATAGGGCGGAAAGCTGTACACCTTCTTCAAAAAGCTTGAGCGCATGCTCCAGCGGAACGTTGCCTTTCTCAAGCTCAGCGACAATTTTTTCCAGACGCTGAAGTGAATCTTCAAATTGGGCCAATGACAGATCTCCGAATGGAACGATTCTACTCTCACAGTTTCGACTTGCATCTTAAATTTTGGCGTCTTTTTTGGGCAGACTTTCTCGAAGGGCTTAGAGAACCTTAATTATCTGTCACTTGTGGGCTGCCGGTTCTTCCATCTCCAGCACTTCGAGGGCGGAAGAGTAGCGGCCCAGGGGCGCGGAGACTTGTGCGCCTTGCACCATATCTCGGACCCGGTGCAGCATTTCGCGCGCGATTTTGATGCCTTCTCCGCGGGCGGCCTCGGCGTTAGGAGCGGAAGCCATGCGCTCAATGATGGCGTCGGGGACGGAGACGCGCAGCTCGTTCTTCATGAACTCGGCGTTGCGGACGCTGACCAGGGGCCAGATTCCTGACAACACCGGAATGCGGCAATGTTCGACGCGCCGCAGAAACGTTTCCAGCAGGCCGATATCGAAGACCGGCTGGGTGACGGCGAAGTCCGCTCCGGCTTCTACCTTGTATTCAAAGCGGCGGACTTCTTCATCGATATTCACGATGCCGGGGTTGGCGCCCACGCCGATGGCGAATCCCGTGCCGGTACCGATGGGATTGCCGCCGATATCGAGGCCGCAGTTCAGGCTGTGGACGATGTTGACCAGGCCAATGGCATCCACGTCGAAGACAGCGGTGGCATCCGGGTAGTTGCCCAGCTTGGGCGGGTCGCCGGTGATGCAGATCAGATTGTGCAGACTGGTGGTGTAGGCGCCCAACAGGTCAGACTGCATGCTGAGCACGTTGCGATCGCGGCATGTGAAATGCAAAATGGTTTCAATGCCGACCTTCTGTTGAATCAGAAGGCAAAGCGCCATGTTGCTCATGCGTGCCGAAGCCCGCGGACTGTCAGGAATATTGATGGCGTCAATGCCGGCGGCCTTGAGGTAGAAGGCCCCATCCAGCTCTTTGCGGAAATCGACGCCCTTGGGAGGAACGATTTCCACCATGGTCACGAATTCTCCCGTGGCCAGCTTTCTTCCGACTTCGGAACGCTGGGCCAGGGGCGGAGGCGTGACTGCATTACGCTCCCGCTGGGTCACAACCTTGAGGCTGCTGGTGCGGCCTTTGACATCGGCCATGCGCAGCGCAGATTTCATGGCCTTGATGTGCTCAGGCGTGGTTCCGCAGCAGCCGCCGGTCAACGAGACGCCGGCGTTCACGAACTTGCGCGCATAGCTGGCCATGTATTCGGGCGAGCAGAGATAGATGTTGCGGCCTTCCACGTTGCGGGGCACGCCGGCGTTAGGTTGCGCGGCCAGCGGCAAATCCGTCACCCGGCGGATGCGCTCAATGGCTTCCAGCATGGCGACCGGGCCAACGCTACAGTTGCAGCCGATCACGTCCGCTCCCCACTCCGTTACCTTGGTGGCGAAGGTCTCGGCGCTGGCGCCATCCAGACAGTTGCCTTCTTCGTCGATGGTGGCCTGGGCGACCAGGGGAAGGCCAGGGGCAGCGGCGCGCGCCGCCAGCAGGGCCTGATGCAGCTCTTCCAGGTAGCCGAAGGTTTCGAGCATGATGAGGTCAACGCCGCCTTCCACCAGGGCGGTGATTTGCGCCTGGAACCAGGCGCGGGCTTCTTCTTTCGATGTCTTGCCCAGCGGCTCGATGCGGATGCCTAAAGGCCCAACCGACCCGGCCACCAGCACCGACTCGGCCTTCTTGAGATTGAAAGCGTCGACGGCCTCACGGGCCAGACGGGCGCCTTGCAGATTGATCTCGCGGACTTTCTCAGCCAACCCGTGGCGGCCAAGCCGCACCGCATTGCCGCCAAAGGTGTTGGTCTCAATGATGTCGGCGCCGGCATTCAGATAATCGTTGTGAATGTTGCGGATGAGTTCCGGTTGGGTCAGGTTCAGCTCGTCGTAACACTGGTTAATAAAGATGCCTTTCGCGTAGAGCAGAGTGCCCATCGCGCCGTCACAGAGGACGGGACCTTGCTTCAGGCGGGTTATCAGGTTTTCAGGCATGATCGGCTAACTGATAAGAATACAGCACTGTGGCTTGCGGGTCATCCGCGGCCCTAAGAAATGCAAAGGAAACCCGCGAGAGACCCGCGAAACCCTCTGTTATAATTCTCCACACCAATATAATGACCTTCATTCTATCCTTGATGGAACGTAAAGCGTGGCGCAGCCGGGTACTTGGGGTTGTTGCGTCTGTGTGTCTGGTGGCTGCAAGTATAGGCTGTGGCGGATCATCATCCTCCGCGACCCGCAACGGGCCGAAAGCCACTGGACTCAAGAAGCGAGCGCTGGTTTCCAACCAGTTTTCCTCGGCGGTGCAACTGCTGGATGCGCAAAATGACAAGTTTGCGACCTCCATCTCGGTCAATTCTCCGACGAAATTGCTGACCCGCGGAATTGTGACGGCCGTGCTCGATTCCAATTCCAACACCGTCGCCTTGATAGATAATCCGTCAGAGAGAGTGATGCAACAGCCCACCATGCCCGGCCCGATAACGGACATCGCCTTGAGCAGCGACGGCAAGACCGCCTATGCCGCCATGCGCAGCCTGGGCCTGCTGGGCATCATCAACGTCCCCGATGGCTCGTTTGTGACCGTGGGTGTACCCGGCATCACCCGCCTGGTTTTGAGTCCGAACAACGGCAAGGTGCTGGGCTTCAGTGACGATGCACAGTCTCTGCCTTCCGGGAACGCCGATGCGTTTTTCGTGATCGACGCCGTCAGCCACGTTGCCTTTACGGTAATTGGCCCGGCCGGAGCGCAGCCTTACTCCGCCGTGTTCAACGGCTCAGACACCTCGGCCTTCATCTTAAATTGCGCGGCGGAATGCGGAGGGAGCGCTTCGACCCCCAGCATCGCGCAGATCAATCTTTCGGGAACGCCGACGTTGGGCGCGGCCATGCCGCTGCCGGCCGGCGCGGGCGCTACAGTCGGATTGCTCAGCGGGTCGAATATCTTCCTGGCGGGAACTCCCACGGCGGGCGCCGGGTCCCTGGTGGTCTTCAATACCGGGTCGAACGCGTTCTCAACGGTGCTTTCCATTCAGGATGGGCTGCACACGCGCATGGCCATGTCGAGCAACGGGCGGCTGTATGTCGGTTCCAGCGGATGCACGGTCCTTCCCTCAGGCAACAACTTCCAGGGATGCCTAGCGATCTTTGACACCGCCCAAGGCGTGACCCAAAGCGCCATCACCAAGCCCACGTTCTCATCGTTCCGCAGCGCCTTCAACGTGACCGGCCTGCAACCTATCTCCGGACGCAATGTTATCTACATCGTCGAAGGCGGGGAACTCGACATCTTCGACATCACCACCAACACCCTCACGGCCACCCAGATCGACGTGGTGGGTTCGGCATTCGATGTGGTGCAGATTGATCCGTAGGCAGGGCAGGGATGCATGGCTGTCGGGCGGTCTGATTAAAAAACTTTACCGTGGATGAACGCGGATTGCACAGATGGAGGTCGATTGCATCTGCAATCACGCCACGCCGTGGTGCTCCGTGGCGAGCGACACATTGAACCCCGTGTCATTCCGAAGCCGCGTAGCGTTCTTAGCCTGTCCTGAGGCGAGCATCGCGCAGCCGAAGGAAGGAAACGGCTCCGCCACTCTCTGAGGATCACCAAGCCCCGCTCAGCCTTCTCGTAACCGATGATAAAATGACAACGCAGCCTGAAACACAGTGGCCCTGTAGCTCAGATGGATAGAGCGACGGTTTCCTAAACCGCAGGTCGCAGGTTCGACTCCTGCCAGGGTCACCAGATAAACGTTTACTTTCAGAGTATTATTAACATTTACGCACTTTGGGTAATCGAAACAGTTTCCGCCACTGCCAAAAGAATAAGTCAAATCGAAGCCCAGACGAACGTGTCCCTGGACAGCCTGTAATTGAGAGAGGACGTTTTTTCCGTCATCAGAACTCGTGGACTGTTTGATCTGCCCATTTCCCGCCACCTGCCTGTTGACCCGCCTGTTTGCGCGATTAAGCCGGAATTTTCCAATAGGCTAGCGCCGCTCTCACTTCGTCACGTGGATAATACACCCCGGCATGTTCAAGGTCGTGGAGAATTGACGCTAAGCGTTTTTTCGCGGAAGCTCGAATCGTTGTAGATAGAGCCATCACGCCGAGGGGATGCTTTTCATGTGGTGTCCTGGGCCAACTTTGCGGATACGATTGCCAATCTTTCCAGTTGTCGAGCGCAATGTTTGCGGCAAGGGCACCGTCGTGCTCGCATGCCCACCCATAGAGATTACGGGCGCAAATTCGGAGCATTACCTTTATCTCTGGGATCGTATCAGTGAAAGCCTTGAGGGGTGTCGGCAGTAAGACCATGTTGCCAACGCATGAGAAAAACCGCCTATCCATGGCTATGACATTCGAGAGTTGATAGCTGCTGTCATCCACTCCCCAGATATGACAGCATGACCAGTTGGGACGAAGTCTGCTTCTTAGCCCCAATGCGAGCGTTAGTGCCTTATTGGCGTGGGTGTTCCCCTCTGATTTATGAGCTGATTGGCTTGTTCTCCGATTCTTGTTCATCTGGGGTTCTGACCAGTTGTTCTTATAAAATAACCCTCGGCGAGCGTGTTCGGGAAACCAAATCGGCAACAGTGTGAATGTCTCCGGGTCTACCCAGCGGGCCGTGCGTTCGATTAACGACGCAATTTCCTGCAAACTCATAACACTGCGGAGTTCATCTAATCCGTCCAATATATTCTGCATAGTTTTCTGACACCCTAGATCGAGAAAGATCAAGTGGCGGGGACTCGGCAACTGAAGGGCTATTTACCGCGCGGCAACACGACCCAGATTCAGATCCATGGCGGTGCTTCAGCATTCCCCCGTGCTCCTCTAATCTCCAAAGTATGTCTGCGGGTCTCATTCTAGGATCGAGTTGGGCTGCCCGACTATCTCCCGCGTCGTCCCTCAGTAAGTCATTGACTCCGCGTAACCCCGCATGCGTTAGTAGATTTCCTAAACCATAGATCGCAGGCTCTATTCCTGCCAGGGTCGCCGGGTAAGTGATTGCAAATAAAGAGAGTTCTTCCCTGGTTGAGGCTTAAGGCTCTCTGGCGGCTCACACTCGGTACTCAACAAGGCTAGATCGACCGCGTTCATCCCACAGTTCCTCCCACTAAACTCATTTATCATCAATTGGCCCTCTAGGCAAGCGTGGAAGTTCTGGAATATTCTTTATGAAAGCAATCGCCCTGTCGTTGGCCGCCGGAAGCAAGCGTCTGCAAAAGCGATCGTGAAATTGGAGGAAGGCGATTCGTTATGGAATGCCCCAACTGCAAATGTTCTAATCCCGAAGGTAAGAAATTCTGCAACGATTGCGGCGTGCAGCTTAATCCAAGCCAATATGTTTCTATTCCAGACTTGAATCGGCAAATACGCGCGGCGATCAAAGAGGAACTTAGAGACCAGAAAGTGGTTGAAGTGGAAATCACCGAGTTGGTGATCAGCAGAATCGCCGGATGGGCCAGGCTTCTGGGATATTTTGCCGGTGTTCCCTTGACCATCCTGGTTTTGGTTCTGGGTGGGTTCGGCATCAAGAAATACACGGATCTATGGTCACTAGCCAACGCGGCGGAACAGAAGGTCAAGCCGGTGGTTGACCAGGCACAAAATCAAGCCAATGACCTCAGCGAGAAGACCAAGCGACTGAAAGATGAGGGAGATAAAGTTGAAAAGCAGCTCAGTGAATTAGAACCGCAGATTGCCGCCATAAAGGCCAGTAGCGAAAAGTTGTCTACCCTGGAGAGCACAGTCAACACCAGATTCTCTGTCTTACAGAAAACGCTCGATCAAAAGGTTGCTGGATTGGAAAACCAGGTAGTCGAGATTAAAAGGGCGATTGTCCCGGGAAAGGAACGATGGCCGGTCAAAACTGGATCGGACGATGACGCCAGTCAGGTATCGGAGACGCCTATCGTCACAACCGTTGAAGAGATGGTAAAGCTGCTGCCTCCAGCCAATTTAGCATTATTTCAGAACAGTCGAGTTCACCCAGTCGAGCTGAATGTCTACACAATCGTAGCGTCCATTGCAAGATATAAGCTTGAGGCTGATGGAGATTACCACTTGGTCTTGCAGGGGCGCAGTGGAGCGACAATGGTGGCCGAGATTCCCGACGCAGATCCAATCTTCGTGCCGTCTTCGAGTCGCTGGGCGAAACAAATCGCCATCGTCCGTAAGCAGTTCGAGGAAAAACTCAAGCTGGGGCAGGACACGAAGATCGCAAATGTGCGAGTAAAAGTTACCGGGATTGGCTATTTTGATCTTCGGCATGGGCAAATGGGCATGTCTGCAAACGGAATTGAGCTTCATCCCGTGATTGCCATTGATTTTCTAGAGTAGACCGGCCTCGGCATTGGCGGCTTGCCCGGCGTTAGCATCCACGCGCATGCGTCGAAGGTTATCAAAGAGTCGGTCGATAAATGTGCACAGTGCGGGGGCAGTTCCTCCATTTCCTCCGTGGGATTCCTTGGTGGTCATGAGGCAGCGGCGGAGCCGGTTCCTCGCCGTTACGCGGCTTCGGAATGACAGGGGGAGGTGATGTGCCGGCCCCATGACACAGCGAAATGTACTCAGTAGTCCATCCGCCATCCATAGAGCTCGTTCAAGCCGTTCATCGACACGCCGATGCCCCCTGTCCATATCCTTTGACGCCTACTGCCCGATCCCGTCTACAGGGTTATGATCCGCAAAAATGCTACCAGGGAATTTTTAGATCTCCCATCTTCCGAACGCGGAAAGACATATTCCTTCCCCATTCAAAGGGAACCCAGAGCTTTTTACGTTTCTATGGATAACGGTCTATTGACATCGGTAGCCGCGCATCGCCACGTCACGAAGCTGGTGAGGAGAGAAACATGGAGCAGTCCAATCCCAATGCTGTTGGCATCGGAGCGGTCATTGCCGCTGAGCTTGAAGATATTGCCTATCGCCGGGCCACCAGCGCACCCGATCCGCCGCCGAAGTTTGATGCTAAGAACTGGAAAGAGGAATGCCACAAGCAGGACCTTTTCGGGGTCTCGATCTCGGGCGGTGGCATCCGCAGCGCTACGTTTGCTCTGGGGGTGCTCCAGGGACTCACCGAAAAGCAGTTGTTGCAAAAGGCCGATTATGTTTCTACGGTTTCCGGCGGAGGCTACATCGGTTCGTGGCTGCAAGGGGTACTGAACCGCACACCGAAGAATTACGCGGAGTTAATGAAGCCGGTGCCGGAACCCGCGATCAAAGATCCGGTTACTTTTCTGCGCAAATACAGCAACTATCTGGCGCCGCGCGTGGGCCTTTCACTCGATGCGCTGGTCATCCCGCTGATCTGGTTCCGCAATATGGCCCTGAACCAGGTGATTATCATCGCCGCCTTCGCGGCGCTGTTTCTGGTGACACCGTGGTTGGGCGTTGGCCTGGGCGCGGTGGCCCGGGCCCAGGGCGACGATCTGGCATGGAGCCTGCTGGCAGTAGCCGCTGTGCTGGCCGCGATTGCGGTAGTCGCTATTGGAAGGAACCTGCGCCACAACGTCGAGCGCGAGTTTGAGAATTCCGGGGAGCCCGTCTCAGAAACAGAGAAGGGAACCGGAAGCGCGTTGCTCTCCATCGCCGTTCCCATGTTTCTGGCGGTCATCTTGTTGGTGTGCGCGGTGGCGAATGGGAAGCTGCCGATGGGCGGAAGGATTGATGCGGACGACGAAGGGCTGCTAAGCGGCGACCGCATCCTGGGCCTGTTGATCTTCCTAGTACTCTATGCCTTGCTGCAATGGCGAGGGGGATTTGTGCGCTGGTATGCGCAGCGCCGCAAAGAAAACGGAGACAAGGTCCACGGCCGGGCAGCTTATTTTCATGTCCTTTGGATGTCTACGTTTTGCGCTGCCTTCACGATGGTGCTGTTGCATCTGGTGACAGAGCTTGTCGTCGATTGGGGGCCGGGAAATATCCAGGGGAGCTTTATGACCATCGCCTGGGCGCCTCCGCTTTATCTGCTGGCGATCGTCATGGGTGTTGGCCTGCAGATTGGCTTCATGGGACAGGACTTCCCGGACTCGGGCCGCGAGTGGTTGGTGCGGCTGGCCGCCCAACTGCTTACCATCGCCGGCGCATGGGCCGCGCTATTTGCCATTGCCATCTTTGCACCGCTGGGAGTCGCCAAGCTGTGGAGGCTGTGCTTGGAGACCACGAGCTCTACCATCAAAAGCGCGGGCGTTGCCGGAGCGCTTAGCTGGGTTGCCAGCACCATTGCGAGCATTTATGCCGCCAAGAGTTCCAAGAGCGGGAAAGACCCAAAAGGCGGTGGGCCCATCGATCTGTTGGCGCGTTATGGACCACTGGTGGCGATATCAGGCTTTCTGATCGGAGTGGCGTTTGGGGTGCAGGCCCTCTTTTTCAAACTGGTGTTCCCGCTGGTACGAGTGTATACGTACACGGATTTCGTCTCAAACTATTGGACGACCTTGGCCGCAATCAAAGACCACTTCTGCTGGCCGCTCTCGTTGCTCGCAGCCGCCGTGGCCCTCTTCCTGCTCTTTTCCGTGCGCGTGAACATCAATGAGTTCTCCATGCACCACTTCTACCGGAACCGCTTGGTACGTTGCTACCTGGGGGCGAGCGCGGTGCTACGGCCGCAAGGCCGGAAACCGGACCTGTTTACGGGCTTTGATCCGCAAGACGACCTGGCGATGCCCACTCTGGCCCGCACAAAATTTGAACCGGAAAAGCCGCGTGTGCCGTATCCGATTGTCAACGCGGCCCTGAATGTGACTTCCGGCTCCGAACTGGCGACCCAGGAACGAAAAGCGATTTCATGGGTATTCACGCCGAGGTTCTCCGGCTTTTCCTCGTCACGCTACTACAAGGCAAGAGAGGCAGCGGGTAAAGACGGCGTAATTGAGTCTTACGTATCTACACGCGACTTCCTGGGCGACACCCTCAATCATGAAAAGGGTGTGCGCCTGGGCACCGCAGTGGCAGTGTCCGGGGCCGCCGCCAATCCCAACATGGGATACCACTCGTCGGCGCAAGCCGCATTCCTGTTGACTCTTTTCAATGTGCGGCTGGGATGGTGGGTCGGCAATCCGACGAACGCCAACACTTACAAGCGCTCGGGCCCGCGTGTGGCGCTGGTGTGGTTGTTCCGTGAACTGCTGGGGTTCGTGGACGAAGGTTCGCCTTACCTGAATCTTTCCGACGGAGGCCACTTCGAAAACCTGGGCCTCTATGAACTGGTCCGCCGCCGCTGCCACTTCATCATCGCCATCGATGGCGAAGCCGACCTGGATTACCACTTCGGAGGACTCGGTGGCGCGGTGCGCAAGTGCCGCGATGATTTTGGGGTAGAAATCGACATTGATCCCAGGCCTATCCAGCCGAAAGATGGACGCAATGGTTCTCATTGCGTTATGGGCCGCATTTACTATCCTCAGGACGAGAAGGGCGCTGAGAAGACCGGCTGGCTGCTCTACATCAAAGCGAGCATTACCGGCGACGAACCGGCCGATGTCGAAGAATACCGCCGTGAGAATCCTGACTTCCCGCAGCAATCGACCGCCGACCAGTTTTTCTCGGAATCGCAGTTTGAGAGCTACCGGCGCCTGGGCCTGCACGTGGCCCGGACAACTCTCGATCACCATGATCCACAGTTCAAGCCATCAGATCCCAATACCTATATTGACAAAGCCTTCAGGCGGCTGGCCCACCAGTGGGAGTTGGCTCCGCCACGGCCCACCGGAGCCACCACACATCTGGCCGAGGCCTACTCAGCATTGATGGAAAGACTGTCAGCGTCTACGAGCGTGACGCCCCTCGACGACGCCACCATCGTAAGATTTCCGGCAGCAGCTCACGTCCCAGGCCCCGATCGCGCGGCCTTTTTCTTCCGGCTCGATCTGCTGCAATTGATGGAGAATGTCTTCATGGATTTGAACTTCGCCAACTTCCATAACTGGAACCACCCGTCGAATGCAGGATGGAACACCGTTTTTAGATACTGGGCAGCCAAACCCGAGATGCAGGAAGTCTGGAAATTACAATGCGATAGCTATTCCAAACTCTTCCAGATTTTCTTTAACGACCTGATCAAGGACCATAACGGGCCGCCCGAACGGGAGAGGAACTAGGACTGGATTGCCAGAATTGCCATAATCGCCGGAATTGCCAAAAATTGAAGGGCGGCGAATTCGCAGCGGCCTGACGCTTTCCAATTGTGGCAATTCCGTCAATTATGGCAATTTTGGCAATTCCATCAGTTCTGCCTTCTCGAACTCGTGGAACCTTTCCAGGCGCGCCATGGGCATGCCGTCTGCACTTTCGTCGACCAGGGGCAGGAACTTTGCGCCCCAGACGACCTCCTCGGCGGTGTAGGAGCCACGGTTGTGGACTGTCTGGGCGAAGGTGTCGTCGATGGCGGTGAGCAGAATCAGGAATTCGGTTTCCGATTCGCGCATCATTGTTTCATTCCAGCCCCAGAGCGGGCTTCGCTCGTCGATGGGATGGACGATGGTCCAGTTCAATGGAAAGAATGAGACCTTGCGCCGCTCCAGATCCAGCGGATAGAACTTGCGCTGGCGGATGCCTCCCAGGCTTTCAAAGCGGCCCATGGTGATGGTGGCATGCACTTCCACCAGTTCGTTGTCACGGCCGTTCATGATGCGAAATTCAAACGCAGTCCCGCCGCCATAGGGGGCGATGATGGCCTGGCGGCTGTAGATGATCTTGGCCGTCGGACGGGAGAAGCGCGCGAACACCAGGCCGGCGAGCAGCGCGAAGCTGGTCAGCCCGACCAACGATTCCATGGTCACCAGCAGGTTCGCGCCGACGCCCACGGGCGTGATGTTCCCATAGCCGATGGTGGCGAAGGTGTGTACGCTGAAGAAGAAGGCGCGCATGAATTCCGGCACTCCGGCATCGCCGTGCAGAGCGCCTGGCCCGCAAAGTAAATAGGCGCCCGCAAACAGCGAGTTGATGATCATGTACCAGATCAGCACCACCACAAAAAAACGCCAGGCCGGCATGAAGACCAGGGCGTTGTAGCTATAGAGCCCGCTCCAGTGGCTGCTGCGATGCCTCTTGACGTTAAAGCTGCCGTCACGATTGAGCAGCCGGAAATTCGAGCGCCGTGAGAGCGATGACCCGAATCCCAGGTCGCGTTCTTTTTCTGTGGCCAGGTTGTTGGGCGGCAGAGTGCTCAACGCGGACCTCGTTTCTTGGACCACCTCTTCAACATGGATACAACCCTACCAAAAGCGCGGCCTGCAAGGCCAGATCATGCGCTTGGCAAGCATGGATGAATTCGTCCGCAGAAGGGACCTTAGACCGTGTAAAATAGCCGGTTGAAATGAGTTTCAGTCATGCATCCCTCGGCGCGGAAGGCGGGAAAGAATTCAAATGACCAAAGACGAGATCCTCAAGAAGCATAAACAATTTATATTCCCTTCGGTATTCACCTACTATACCGAGCCTCTGGTGACCGACCACGCCAGCATGCAGCACCTGTGGGACATCGAAGGCAATAAATACCTGGATTTCTTTGGCGGCATTGTGACCATTTCCGTGGGCCACGCCAATCCGCGCGTGAACGACAAGGTCAAGGCGCAGATGGACAAGCTCCAGCACGGCAGCACGGTCTTCCCCAACGAGGGCATCGTGGCCATCGCTGAGAAGCTGGCCAGCATCGCGCCCGGCGAAATTACCCAGAGCTATTTCACCAACAGCGGAACCGAGGCCAACGAGACGGCCATCCAGGTGGCGCGCATGTATACCGGCTCCTACGAAGTGGTGGCCTTGCGCCATGGCTACAGCGGCAGATCGCAACTGGCGCAATCAATGACCGGCCAGGCCCCGTGGCGCAAGTCGCTGCCGGTGGCCAACAACGGCATCGTCCATGCCATGAATCCTTATTGCTACCGCTGCCCGCTGGGTAAGACTTATCCCAGTTGCGAAGTGGCCTGCGCCAAAGACACGGAGGCCGTGATCCAGACATCGACTTCCGGCCAGATTGCCGCGTTTATCGCTGAACCCATTCAGGGTGTGGGCGGCTTCATCACGCCTCCCAAAGAATATTTCAAGATCGTTTTCAAGATCGTCAAAGACTACGGCGGCCTGTTTATCTCCGACGAAGTGCAGACCGCATGGGGACGCACCGGCAAGCGCTGGTTCGGCATTGAGCAGTGGGAAGTCACCCCAGACATTATTACTTCCGCCAAAGGCCTAGCCAACGGCATACCCGTGGGCGTTACCATGACCCGGCCGGAGATTGCCGCCAGCTTCAAGGGTTTGACTATTTCCACCTTTGGCGGGAACCCTGTAACCTCCGTCGCCGCCAAGGCCACGATTGAAATCATCGAAGAAGACCGCCTCATGGATAACGCCGCCACCGTGGGCGCATACTATCGCGATGGATTGGAAGCGCTCAAAGAGAAACATGAATTGATCGGCGACGTAAGGGGCATGGGATTGTTGCAGGCCCTCGAGTTCGTGAAGGACCGCGTCTCCAAGGAACCTGCGCCGCAGCAGACCAATCAATTCATGGAAGAATGCCGCAAGCGCGGCCTGCTGGTCGGCAAAGGCGGAATGTACGCCAACGTCATCCGGACGTCACCGCCGTTGATCATCACCAAAGCCGACGTCGATGAGGCAGTGCGCATCATGGATGAAGCATTGGTGGCGATCTCACCGGCGCTGGCAGGCGCGAGGAAGAGATAATTATTGGGTGATTTTGCAATTTGGTAATTGTGTCGAGGTAAGGCGCACGGGAGCCAGCCAAAACCAAAAACAATTACCCAATTACAAAATGTCTTTGATCCAGCGAAGAAGACGCCGCACGTTGCTCAGCCTTCGATGCCGCTTTTTTACCTCGCGCTTGCGGTCGAAGCTGCCAGCCGCCCTTGCCAGTTCATGCGGAGAGATCTTCGATACCTCGGCGCATTCCCATTCGGAAAGGCCTGCGGCCTTCGCGGCTGTCATCGGGTCATGCAGGAATCGCGCCCGCTCCTGGGGATCGGCGTAGAGTTGGGCCAGAAAATTCTCGACGTTGTTCTGCATGGTCCGTGTTCCTCAAACGATTTGTATCTTGGCGTTAGCGCCGATGGCAGGCAAGAACCATGGCGTCGGCGTTTGTTGGTTGCGTCGGGGCGGCACGCTGCCTTCCAGTGTGCAGGGCTTGCCGCGCCTTTTCCAGCTCTTCCAGCAGCAGCGGCATTTCCGGATAACGCCCGTCGCGCTCCAGAATTACTGTCAGCGGTTGCTCCACGCGGGACGCTACTTCCGCCAGCAGTTCGTAGACTGGGCCGGTCACTGCGTGCAGATGGTCGTCGAGCAAGTATTGTCCGTGGCCTTCGGGAGAGGTTATCCAGCGTCCGCCGGCGATGTGAATGGTACGAACGCGCTGCAATGGGAGTTCCCCAAGAAACTGCAAGGGATCAAAGTTAAAGTTCACCGAATTGGCATAGAGGTTATGCAAGTCGAGCAGCAGGTCACAGCCGCTGGTCATAGCGATATGGGACATCCATGCGGATTCAGACAGGGTGCTACAGGGCGGCTGAATCAGGGTAGCAATGTTTTCCATGGCAGGCTGCGCGCCGATCAGGTCCACGGCCTTACGAAGGTTGCGCGCGGAGTTTTCCACTGAAGCCTGGCTGCGCGGCGGGGCGGCGAGGTGGCCGATCTCATGTCCGCCGGCGCGCACGAAGGACAGATGTTCTGACCAGGCCTCGGGCTCAACATCATGAATGAGGCGGGCCATCGCGTCCAGCCGGCGGCCGCTGACTTCCTCGGACCCGGCCAGTCCCAGATCGACACCGTGGATATGCACGGGCGCCTGCCTCGCAATCAGGCGCAACGCCATGCGCTCCCGCCGGCTTGCTTGAACTGAGGAACTGGCAACCAGCTCAAGCACGTCGATCTGATCGAGAGATGATAGAATGTCCGCTGCCAGCTCCGGGCGCCAGCCTATGCCTACGCGGTCTGTGTGCATTGGAAACTCCTGATTGCCATGATTGCCAGTATTTCACCCTCCGCATCCTCCGCAGCCACCACCGCATCCTCCTCCGCCGCAGCTTCCTCCGCTGCTGCTACTGCAGCCGCTGCCGCAGGTTGATCCGGAGATCGATGCGGAAGCGGGGCGGAAGTACTTCACGAATGGGAATGCGCTCTGCGGCAGTACGGAGAGCCCAAAGAGAGCGGTCAGCCACATGAGTTCCTTGGTCGATCCACCGGGCTTAACGGACGACGCGCGCCCGCGAAGGTCACCGAAGACAGAGCGTACGCTCTTCAAGAAGTCGTCTCCCAGGCGGGTGCGTCTGGGCTTGGCCTCCTTGACCACCCCGAAAACTGCTATCAAACTTACAAGCATCAGAAATCCGATGTTGGTGTATCCGCGGGCCACGGCGACCAGTATCTTGACGAACGAAACCCCCAACAGCAAAAGGACGGAATAGGTGATCAGACGCCGCCTGAATGCTTGATCTTCGACCGCCGGCAGCAGGCGAGAGGCCCGAAGCGGCTCTTCGTACTTGACTGCGACGTTCAGAATCAGGGCTTCCTTGAAGATTTCCTGCAGCTCACGTGGAAACCTTACGTGGCGAAGAAGCTCCGTCTCCATTTCGTTCTGGCCGGATTTTACGTCCCAGTGGGGCCCCTTGATTACCTTGCGGTCCGCCGATAGCTCCAGCAGGCCGCGATCCATGAGCGAGACAAGGCACACACGGATTACGCCCTCAGAACCGCCGCCGAGGCAGGCCAGTAGATACGGATCTTGGAGCGAAATCGGCGGCATAGGACCTGATTCGTGCGACTGCCGCACCCAGCGGAGCGCCAGGAGGGTGACGACGACCAGAACGGTGTAGAACAATAGAAATTCCGGACCACGCAGATCAAAAGGGTTCATGAAATCTCCGGTTCAAGACAGCTTCAGGACAGCCGTTGCGCCCGCTCGCACAGGCGGCTTGTGAGCTCAGCGACCTGAAAGAGTGTGTCCTGGGCATCGGAGGGCAAAGCGCGCTGGTCATGCGCCGCCATCAACCGCCCAAGCACTGCCTCGCTTCCTGGCCCAAAGGATGCAAACACCGATCGCAGGGCCTCGGTGGCATCCGGCGACTTCGTGCCTTCCAGTTCCAAAAGGGTAGCGGAAGCCGCGCGCAGCGGTCCCACGGTATCGGCCAGAACACGTGTGACCTGCTCCGGACGCCCAATGCGGGCCACGCACGCTTCCCGCAGCCGTAGTGTGAGGTTGAGCAGTACCTGCTGCAGACGAAATATCTGCGCAGTACGCGGAATGACAACACCGGAAATCACGTCTTTGCCCAGGAGAATCCGGTGGCGCCGGCGGATGTCGGCAAACTTCTGGCCAAACATCTCCGCCGCCAGTCCCAACTCGTCTTCACGGACAAACATCACGCGCAGTTTGATGGCTGCTTCCGCGGTCAGAAATGAGTCTCGTATCTCTCCGGCGGCCTTCGGCGTAAACGACGTGAGGACCAGCAACAGGTTCACATCGGAACCGGGGCCCATTTTTCCTTCGGCGGCGCTGCCATACAGCACCGCCGAAACTAAATCAGAGGAATAGGCAGCTTGAGCTGTCTTCAGGAATTCAGAAAGAAGGGTTACGACATTGGGTGGAAGCCCTTGCAGCATCAGAGGGTCATCATCCGCCATGAACTTACCTCACAGGAAGAATACTACACCCCATTCCATCTTGAATTGTTGCTCCTGCATTAATTCGTGTTCATTCGTGGCTAATTGGCAAAGTGCAGCACCGCGAACAGACCCACCCATAGCACTCCCATGAAGTGCCAGTACCATCCGGTGATTTCCACTACCATGGTCTGCCGCGCGAAATGCCGCTTTGACCAGGTGGCAATGAGGGCGTAAAGCAGCGCCAGCAATCCGCCGGCCAGGTGTACGGCATGGAGCCCGGTCATGAGGTAGAAAGAAGAGCCGGACAAATCACCGGCCATGGATACGCCCTGCAGCCGCAGTACCTGCCAGACCATGACTTGTCCGGCCAGGAACCCGAAACCCAGGACCACGGTGAGGGCGAGCCATAGAACGTCTGTCTGCCAGCGTGGAGGCGCGATGCCCATGGCGGCAAATTCCATTTTGTGCGCGAGCCCGCGCCGCGACCGTTCAAGCGCTACGCTACTTAGCAGCAGCACCAGGGTGTTAAGAATCAAGCGGGCATAGGGAAGGGCCAGCGGCTTCCATGCATGATCGAATCGCTGCTGAATGGGATCGTAGGCCCCGCTTTTGCCGCGCAGGATATAACCCAGTGCGACTGCCACGAACAGCGCCAAGATCGAGATCAGCACCGCGGCCAGCAGCACACGATAACGCCGCAAATGCGTCTTGCTGGAAACAAAGTCATCACGGCCATCGTCACCGTCATCGCCGCCCCCGCGTCCCCGCCAGTGCGGAATCTTTCCTGGGCCTCCGCCCCCCAGCCGGGGCGGCTTTTCTATGTCGATGCGGTCGGTAACTCGGGGCATACAACTATCGCCGTTCTAAATATGCGTCTTACAACTTAATTCGTGTTCATTCGTGTCAATTCGTGGCCAATCGCCTGGTCTTGCATCACAAAATCCTCAGGCCCGGAACTCTCTCCATACTCATACGGCCCCCAGTTCACGATCGGCGAATCCGGGGAAGGCATTGTCCATTCCAGGGTCGTGCATGACCATGGATTCAGTTCCGCTACCCGTCCTCTAACCATACT
>Ga0210403_10000880_pt1 | contig 29780 bp, 28 predicted proteins | sample IncBWC19MmetaG_FD_150863 | JGI IMG/M metagenome (GOLD analysis project Ga0210403, IMG submission 150863) | Forest soil microbial communities from Barre Woods Harvard Forest LTER site, Petersham, Massachusetts, United States - Inc-BW-C-19-M | ecosystem: Environmental > Terrestrial > Soil >...
GCTGGTGGCCGAGGGCGCGAACATGCCGTCCACGCTCGAAGCGACCAAGATGTTCCTGGATGCGAAGATCCTGTACGGACCGGCCAAGGCTGCCAACGCCGGCGGCGTGGCAACGTCAGGCCTCGAAATGGCCCAGAACAGCGCTCGGCTGAGCTGGACCCTCGAGGAAGTCGACGACCGTTTGCACAAGATCATGATTGCCATCCACAAGAATTGCTTCGAAACGGCGGACAAGTACGGCACGCCCGGCAACCTGGTGAACGGCGCCAACATCGGCGGCTTCCTAAAAGTAGCCAACGCGATGCTGGATCAGGGCCTGGTGTAGATGCTTGTGTGGGGACGGACGCATTCGTCCGTCCGCCGGGCGAAGCCCGGCTGCATGCAGCGCCACGGAATCGGGTGCCCCACTCTTGTCCCTACGATGTTTGCAGGGACAGGGTGGGGATTTTGACTTTCACAACTGATCTCGACCAACGGCAGCTGCAATCGGCTGCCACAAAAAGCTTCAACCACAAAGGACACGAAGGTTCACGAAGGAATAGTCCGAATCCGGAGACTTCTTCGTGCTCCTTCGTGTTCTTCGTGGTTCAAGCTTTTGGTTGTCCCACCTAACCCAGCCGCTTACGATGTTGCCTTCTCGCCGCTGGTTGATCCGAAACCATAACCTTCGGCCATGGCTTGGCGGAATTTTTCCCGCTCCTCCGGAGTCATCTTCTTGCAGCGGCCCTGCCAGTGGCGCCTGGGGCCTGGACCGTGCCCTCCGAGTCCGCCGAACAAAATCCGGCACAGTGCCAGCAATCCCAGGGCTTGCCAGAAGTCGAGCGTTCGCCAGCCGAACAGCGGCGGCAGCAGCCAGTTCCACAGATGCATCACCACTTCGCCGCCGACAAAGATAAACAGTGGAATTGCTACAATCGCCAGCGGCGCAATCCAAAACCATCTCTTTCTCATATCATCCTCATTTCGTAAGTTCGCTATACACCCGCTGCAATCGCTCGCGCAGATGCAGTACCGCATATCGTTTGCGCGAGAGCAGCGTGTTCACGCTGACGCCAGTCTCGGCGGCCAACTCTTTGAAACTGCGCCCTTCCAATTCGTGTGCCATGAACACCTCGCGCTGTTCCTTCGGCAATTCGCCAAGCGCCTGCTTCAGTTCTTCCAGCAGTACGTGGCGCGCGTAAAGTGCCTCCGGTCCGGCATCGGGCGATGGCAGAAGATCCTCAAACCGCAAGTTCTCCCCGTTCTCGTCCGCGATGGCGACGTCGCTGAAGTTCTCGGGTTCCTTCTTGCGAAAGAGATCCGTAATACGATTGCGCGCCACGCGAAACAGCCAACCGGTGATGTGCTCGATGGGCATCAGCAGGCGGTTGGCTTCGACCAGTCGGTAGAAGACTTCCTGCAGGATATCCTCCGCGTCGCCCGGATCGGGCACACGCCGGCGAATGAAGTTCAGCAGGCGCGACCGCTCGCGCTTGACTACCTCGGAAATGCGCTGGTCCTGTTCGAGTGCCATGCGCTCGAGTTCCGTGAACTGCGCGTTCGCCGCTCCGTTCATCTACCGGTGTAGACGAATGAGAGGGTGCGGATATTGTAGGGATTTGCGGCTGCCGCCCGCGTCGTTTATGTCTTTTGCGGCGTGGCTGAAGAGCCGCGCTCTTTCAAAACAATTTTGTGAGATACGTCCTAAGCGCTTGCTTTGACTGGCCATCGAGATGCACCCATGCCCGGCGGACGTCTAATGATCCGCACGCGCGCGAGCCAATAGATCAGCAGCACGAGCGGAAGAATCGCGAGCGGCGCCAGGATGTACTGCTTGCGGATGGCTGCCGGGAATACTTGCTGCTGTCCGAGAAAGAACGATCCTGTGGCGATGAAAAGCCCGAAGCACATGCGCCAGAGATGGCGCGCGATGCGTGGTGTGCCGGAGATGCCTCCGCGGATCAGCATGCGAATATCGCCCGCGGCCGCCAGCAGGGGAATGGTGCCCATGAAAAAATACATCCCCAGAGGAACGCCGGCTTGCGGAGCAGCCTGACCGCTAGCGACCAGTAATCCAAGGATTAGGAGGCTGCCTCCGATCGCGAGTCCAAAAAAGAGTGCACCCCAATCGAAGACGCTGGTTTCTCCGTCTCTGCGGTGCCCGGTCAACCATGCCGTTGTGATCATGTAGACCGTCAAGAGCCCGCCGAAAACGTTGTTCGTCTGGTGTTTCATCATTGCGAGCGTCGAACCGCACGTGCCCATGATCAGCATGGCGACCACAAACACGTTTCCTGCGGCACGGTGTCCGCGCGAGCCTTTGCGGTACACCATGGCGACTGTGCCCGAGAGCAATCCAACCATCCCGCCGGCGATGTGAAGAAACAATAATGGCAGTCGCATGACTTACTCCTTTGCCAGCCCTTTCTTGTTGGCCGATCCAGACAAACCGTAGAGCAGAGCCGTGACCGCGAGGTACAAAACGCCTACAACCAGGTCCACTTCGAGGGCCAGCCGGCCGTGAAAGAACAGGACGAAAGCACCGGTTGAGATCGTGAGCAGGTAGTAAGCGCCGATGAATTTCGAACCCACGCGTGGGGACGTTCCTGAAATCCGTTTGCTGATTTGAGCGCTGCTCATGTTGTTTTCCCCTTCCACGCGCCGGCAAGGGAATGGGCATTCCCTCAGAGTGGCGACCGTTGCCGCCGTATCCTAGCCGCCACCAAAAGAAACACTGCCGCAAACACCAGCCCCAACCATAATCCCGGAGTGATGAGGAAGGGACCCGGCGTCATATGCATGTCCGGGTCGAGCATGTTCGGACTCGCGTTGCCGGTAGCTTCCTGACCGCCGCTGAAGCGATAGTTCAAGAAATTCAGAAAGTAGCTGGTATGAAACGCAATCTTTTCGAAGATCACCACGGCGAACGGCGGCAATACCGCCCAGAGGAACGGAGTACGTCGTGACCAGGCGGAGATCAGGAACAACCAGCAGTAGAGCGGCGCGTACCACAGTATGTGTGCCGTCACCAGGTGATACGCCAGTCCCCACATCGTGTGGTACAACTCGACGCGATTCCAGTACTCGGCGACGCTGAAGCCGCTGCCCGCCACCACCGCGCTGCTCAGCAGCAGCATGATCGTCTCGACTGCGAGAGTCGCAACGAACGCGATCACCGGAAGCAGCAGCAGCGGAATGCTTGCTTTCGCCAGCACGGTCGTGAGATCGGAAACCGGCAGCGACTTCCAGAACAGGATGCTGCGGTCGCGGCGCTCGCCGTAGAGGGAGTCCAGAGAATAAAAGATGCTGACGATAAACGCCGCCGCCATGATCAACGCGGCCGCAACGTCGAAGGGTTGCGCGAGAGCGTGACGCTGTGCGATGGGCTCCATCGTCATGGCTCTTTGCATGGTTCGCGGAAGCTGCGCCAGTACAACCACAAAGCCCAGCAGGATGACTGCCGCGATCGCCAGTGGCGCGAGGTAGATGGAACGATATTCAAACAGCTCCCGGCGAACCGACCAATAAAAGGGCCACGTGCGAGCGAGAGGCGCCCCCGGTGCGGCTTGCTGTTCGAAGGTCTCATTCACGGTGTGGGATGAGGCTGTCATCGCGCCACTCCTTCAAATTGGTTCTGGACATTTCCGGTCTTGGAAGCTTCGTTCGCGTTGCCAATGACCGCCACAAACAAGTCGGCAATGCCCGGTGTCCGCACCTCGCCGAGCGCGGCCAGCTGCTGACGATCGGCGCGATCGAACAGCAGAATGCTGCGCCCCAGCACCTGGCGCTCGTGCATCGGTTTGAGCGCGCGGGCTTCGGCCATCCGGTCGGGCTTCACCGTGACTTCCGCGTAGCGCGATTCGAACTCCTCCATGTTGCAGACGAACACGATGCGCCCGCGGTCGATGAACATCAGGTCGGTGATGACGTGTTGAATCTCCTCCACCTGGTGCGTGGTGACGATGATGGTGCGAGTGCGGTCGTAGTAATCATTCAGCAGGGAATCGTAAAACTGCTTGCGATACAGGATGTCGAGACCGAGCGTAGGCTCATCGAGGACCAGCAAACGCGCGTCAATGGCCATGACCAGCGCGAGATGCAATTGCGCCACCATGCCCTTTGACAACTCCCGGACCTTGCTCGCACGTTTGATCGCAGTTTTGGCGAGGAAGGCTTCTGCCTTGCTTCGATCGAAGCGCGGATGCACTCCGGCAACGTAGTCGATGGCTTCGCATACGCGGATCCATCGCGGCAGCACCGCGACATCGGCAATGAACGATACGTCGCACATGAGCCGTTCACGCTCGACCCACGGATCGCGTCCCAGCACCCGCAGCTGACCGTCATAGGGAATCAGGCCGAGGATCGCATTTAAAGCAGTGGTCTTGCCGGCTCCGTTCGGGCCAATCAGCCCGAGGATGCGTCCCTCTTCGACGCGCAAATCGACGCCGTCGAGTGCGATCGTTGTGCCGAACGCCTTACGCAAACCTCGTGCTTCGATACAGGGCATGGTTTAGCGTTCCTCCTCATCTCGCGATTTCGGGGGCGCACTCTTGGACGAAGCCTGGGAAGGCTTGCCATTCGTGCTGGAGTCCAGCAGCTCTTCCGCGTTCAGCCCAAGTCGCTGGATGGTCTCCTGGATCCTGGGCCATTCTTCATCGAGAAATTTCTGGCGCTCGCCTTTCATCAGCCAGTTGCGTGCGCCCTCATTGATGAACATGCCGCGTCCCCGTTTGGTTTCGACCAGTCCCTCGTCTACGAGCTGCTGATATCCCTTGAGGACCGTGAGCGGGTTGACCCGGTATTCCGCCGCGACAGTGCGCACCGAGGGCAGGGAATCACCCTCTTTGAGCACGCCGTCGAGAATCATCGCGACCACGCGATCGCGAAGCTGGCGGTAAATCGGCTGATTGTCGTTCCATTCACGGTCCATCCGGTTTGTCCCAAGCACTCTAGCGTCTTAACAACCTACTTTGCACGGTGCAGGTCGAAGTGGGCATGCACAGGTTTGTCCCCGGGCATCATGTAGGTCCAGTCCTCGATGTGATGATCCGCGTCGACCAGCGTGAATATTCCGTGGTGCATATGTCCGTATTCGGTGCCGCCTGATATGTCGACGAGATCAAATTCCACGGATTTACCGTCTTCTGATTTCCTCGCTACCATGTGCGGACGATTTCCGGCGTCGCAATAGTGAACCAGATTCAATTGATCGCCATTCAGGTAAAACATCGTGACGGGGTGATCGTACTTTTTGGGATCGAGTGGAGTTCCAGCCTCTTGCAACTCATGCACAATCGCATGCCCGCGGGAAGTCACATGCATCGAAACATGAAGGTTGGCGCTGTCCCCCGACATTCCGGGCATCGGCGGATTGACCGTCACGCGGCCTTCCCACTCCCCGCCAAGAGTTTTCAAACTGTCAAAGGACTTTTGTGCATCAGATTGCGCGAAAGCCGCGTTGGCAAGCGACAGCAATGCCAGCGGTAGCAGAACACGAAGCGATTTCATAGTCATTCTCCTCATATGGAACTTGTTCCTGCATTGAGGTCGACCTTAGTTCGTAATGCTGTGGCCAGCAGCACTGTTATACTTAACTACAACACTAGACAACATGCAAGCTTTTTCTTAAGAATTTCTTGTGGTGGGGGCAATTGTCACGACCACGGAGAGGTACAAGCTGCACCAATACCGGTTCAGGACACGATAAGAGGCTGGATTCAGGTGGGTTCACAAGTCTGGAAGCTGTGCAAATAAAGTCATGTAAGATGCTTGTTATCTATGGATTAGAGATATAAGTTAAATCGATTCAACCTCCCGCTCCAGCGTCGTTTCACGCCGGTGCGGTCAAGTTCGGAAGTCGTCTGAATCGTTCGGCCATGGGTATTAGAACCTCGGCAACAGGCGTTCTATAGGTTGACCGGATCGCTGTTCCGGGCGGCTGGAGCCAGTCACTTGAGCCAAGCGAGCCGACGCCGAGGGCGAAGGGCCCATTCGAAATCCCATGCGCGAGATTCAATCCTAAGGTCTCATGGGCACGAGTATCATTGTCCGTTAAATTCCATGTCTCTTCCTCATATTGCCGAACCGATTCTCGACGCTGAAGAGCGCTTTGAAGGTTTCGAGAACCTGATGCCGTTCCGGGTACAGAACATTCTCCTGGTCTCAAGTCTTTATGACTCTTTCATCCTGCGCGAAGATGGGCGGCTCAACGAACTGCTCATCGATGAATCGCTCGAGCTGAACCTGCGGCAGATTCCCGGGATCACACACGTTTCCAGCTGCGCCGAGGCTCTCGATCTGGCCAAGGCCAATCCGCAATTCAATTTGATTGTGACAAATTTGACAGTGGGCGACACCAACGCCGCCGCCCTCGCCCGCGCCGTGCGCCGTGCGGGACTGGACGTGCCCGTCGTTGTGCTGGGCTACGACTACCGCGAGATTAAAAAGTTTGTCGCCCAGAATCCTGTTACCGACATTGACCGCGTATTTCTTTGGCAGGGAACGGCACGCATCCTGATCGCGATCGTGAAATACGTTGAAGACAAGTACAACGTGTTGCACGATTCGCGCGCCATGGGCGTGCCGGTACTGCTGGTCGTAGAAGACAACATCCGCTATTACTCGTCATTTCTGCCAGTCATCTATACCGAGCTGATCAAGCAGTCGCGACGGGTGATTCAGGAAGGCATCAACGTGGCGCACAAACTGGTGCGCATGCAGGCCCGGCCAAAGATTCTGCTCGCTTCGAATTTCGAGGACGCCGCTGAACTGGTGCAGAAATACCGCGACTACATCTTCGGCATTGTGTCCGATGTGGAGTTCCCCTGGGAAGGCAAACTGAGCCCGGAAGCGGGATTTGAACTGGCGCGCATGGTGAAGAGCCTGACTCCGGACGTGCCCGTGGTGCTGCAGACCAGTCGCACGGAATTTCGTCCTCGGGCGCACGCGGAAGGCTACTCGTTCTTGCGCAAGCGTTCGCCAACACTGCTGAAAGACCTGCGGCGCATTCTGACCGACTCGTTCGGATTCGGCGATTTCGTCTTCCGCATGCCCGATCAGCACGAGGTGGGCCGGGCCACGGATCTGAACGAACTCGAGGAACAACTGCAAACGATTCCTGCCGACAGCCTGATGTACCACGCGCAGCGCAATCATTTCTCGCACTGGCTGATGGCGCGCACCGAATTCGCGCTGGCGGCGAAGTTGCGTCCGCGCAAAGTCTCGGACTTCAACGGTCCCGAGCACCTGCGCCGCGACCTGATCGAATCCATCAATGACTACCGGCGCGAACAGAATGAAGTCCTGATCGGAGATTTCAAGGCCGACACCTACAAGCCGGCGCAATCAAGTTTTCTGCGGATTGGAGCAGGTTCGCTGGGCGGCAAGGCCCGCGGTCTGGCGTTCGTGCGTCACCTACTTCGCACGCGGCGCATTGTGAAGCGATTTGCCGGAGTGAAGATTTCGGTGCCTCCTGCGGTCGTGATCGCGACCGACATGTTCGATCAGTTTCTCGCCGAGAATAACCTCAGCGATTTCGCCCTGCACTGCGACGACGATAGCGAGATTCAACAGCGCTTTCTCGATTCGCCGCTGCCGGTGCCACTGCAGGAGAACCTGCGTGCGTTCCTCGCAGAAGTTCGCTATCCGCTGGCGGTGCGCTCTTCGAGCCTGCTGGAAGATTCGCAGTACCAGCCCTTCACCGGCGTATACGAGACATTCATGCTGGGGAATCAGCAGGCTGATGTTGAGGCGCGATTCAACGAACTATGCGAGGCGATCAAACTGGTCTACGCATCCACCTTCAGCCAGCATGCGAAGGCCTACGTGCGGGCCACGCCCTACCGCCTCGAAGAAGAGAAGATGGCGGTCATCCTTCAGCAGGTGGTGGGGACTCAATATGGTCCGAGGTTCTATCCGGATTTCTCGGGTGTGGTGCGATCGCACAATTTTTATCCCATCGAGCCGATGACTTTTTCGGACGGCATTGCCGCCGTTGCTCTGGGATTAGGACGCACCGTGGTGGATGGCGGGAAGTGCATGAGCTTCTGCCCGCGTTATCCGAGAAACCTGCTGCAGTTCTCATCGGTGGAAGACATCCTGGCCAACACACAGACGGAATTTTGTGCTCTGGAACTTGAGGGTGTTCCCCATGGCGGAGGGCCGGGTCACCTGCGCGAAGTACGTTTCGGCCTGGATGTGGCCGAGGCCGATGGCACGCTGCACGCGGTCGCTTCCACCTACTCCGCCGATAACAATGCCGTGTACGACGGCCTCAGTCGTCCGGGTGCGCGCGTGGTGACGTTCGCGCCCATGCTCAAGCATGGCTTCTTCCCTTTGGCGAACATTCTGGAAGTGCTGGTGCATGCTGGCGAAGACGCGTTGGGCAATCCCGTCGAAATTGAATTCGCCGTACGCCTTCCGCGCGGCGAAGAACCTGCCGAGTTCGGATTCCTCCAGATTCGTCCACTGACGCTCTCGCGCGATCACCAGGAACTGACCATCGTAGACGTCGATCCGGCGGAACTGATCTGCCGCAGCACCAAGGTTCTCGGCAACGGACGCATCGAGAATCTGCATGACGTGGTGATGGTCGATTTGCAACGCTTCGAGCGCAGTCGCAGCCGCGAGGTCGCCGAAGCCGTGGCCCACTTCAATGCTGTTCTGAGCGCGGAGAATCGCCCTTATCTGTTAATCGGGGTGGGGCGTTGGGGATCGAATGATCCCTGGCTTGGCGTTCCGGTCGAGTGGGACGAAATCTCTGGGGCGCGCGTGATTGTCGAGGCTGGCTTTCGGGATTTCCGCGTCACTCCCTCGCAAGGCAGCCACTTCTTCCAAAACCTGACGGCGTTCCAGGTCGGATATTTCACCGTGAATCCCGATGCCGGGGAAGGATCGCTCGACTGGCAATGGCTCGCCGAGCAGCCTGCGGTGGAGGAGCAGGGATGCGTGCGCCATCTGCAATTCGCGCAGCCGCTGCGGATTGTCATGAATAGCCGGACCAGCCAGGGCGCGATTCTGAAGCCGGAAGGGAATTAGCTGCGCTCTCATCTTCTCGCGGGCAAATTGTCATCCTGAACGAAGTGAAGGACCTGTGTAGTCCGCGGCGGAATGCACAGGTCCTTCGGCCCGCAAAAGCCGCGGGCCTCAGGATGACCTGAGTAACCGAGGTTTCCGCACAGTCTCTTGTGATTGCAATCACAGCCTCTCCAGTGTGATTCCGAACACAATCCTAGAGTCGGCATTCATCCGACGTACGGAGCTTCCGTGTTCAAAATCGTCCATGCACAATTTCTTGCGCCGGGGATTAAACGCTTTGTCATCGAAGCGCCCCGCATCGCGCGCAAGCAGCAGCCGGGACAGTTCGTCATCCTGCGGATTTACGAAGAGGGCGAGCGGATTCCGGTCACCATCGAGAACTCTGATCCGGAGAAAGGCACCATCAACATCGTGGTGCAGTCGGCCGGAAAAACCACCAACCTGCTGAATACGCTCGAGACTGGCGATTCCGTCCTCGACGTGGTAGGGCCGCTGGGGAAGCCTTCGGACATCCGCGACTACGGCACTGTGGTCGTGGTTGGAGGAGGAGTGGGTACGGCGATGGCCTACCCTTCGGCGGTGGCGCTGAAGCGGGCGGGCAACCGCGTGATCTCGATCGTTGGCGCGCGCAACAAAGAGCTGGTGATCCTCGAAAAAGAAATGCGAGAGGTCAGCGATGCGCTGCTGATCACCACTGACGACGGCAGTTATGCCGACAAGGGATTCGTCACCGATAAACTGCGGCAATTGATCGAGAACGGGACGCAGATTGACCTGGTCGTAGCCGTCGGCCCGATCGTCATGATGAAAGCGGTCTCCGCGTTGACGCGCAAAGAGAATATCCACACGGTCGTCAGCCTGAATCCGATCATGATCGATGGAACGGGGATGTGCGGCGGATGCCGCGTGCTGATCGACGGCCAGAGTGAGTTTGCCTGCGTTGACGGCCCCGAGTTCGACGGGCACAAGGTGAACTTCGAGGTGCTGGTGCAGCGCAATGCGATGTATCGCACGGCCGAGCAGCAATCGATGGAGGAATTCAAGCGCTTGCAGAAGGCCGAGGTGGAAGAGGGCGCGGTCTGTGCGGCCACGTCCAGCGCGCGGCAAGGAGAGCAACGATGAGCCCGACGGCCAGCAAATCGAAGAATCCGCTCTCACCCAAGGAACGTATCAAGGTTCCCCGACAACTCATGCCGGAGCAGCCTGCGGAAGTACGTGCTCAGAACTTCGAAGAAGTGAATCTGGGATACAGCCCGGAACTGGCGCAACAGGAAGCATTGCGCTGCCTGGAGTGCGCCAAGCCGACGTGCACCGACAATTGTCCGGTCGGCATCGACGTAAAGGAATTCGTGCAGCGAATCGTGATTGGGGACTTCCTTGGTGCGGCGGCGAAGATCCGCGAAGCCAACGTGCTTCCCGCCATCACTGGGCGCGTGTGCCCGCAGGAAGATCAGTGCGAAGGGAAGTGTTTGCTGTCGAAGAAAGTAAAGCCGCTGGGGATTGGCTATCTGGAACGGTTCGTGGCCGATTATGAGCAACGCATGGGAACGCACCTCATACCGACCGCCAAGCCGACCGGGAAGAAAGTGGCCATCGTCGGAAGCGGGCCATCTGGAGACGGTGGCAGGAGATCTGATCCAGAAGGGGCACAAGGTCCGCGTGTTTGAGGCGCTGCACGAAATCGGCGGTGTGCTGGTCTATGGCATTCCCGAGTTTCGCCTGCCCAAACAGATCGTGCGGGAGCAGATCGACTACATGCGCCAGATGGGCGTTGAGTTCGAGACCGACGTAGTCGTCGGCCGCACCGTGACGATCGACGAACTGCTGGAGGAAGAAGGCTTTGACGCCGTGTACATCGGCACCGGCGCAGGGCTGCCGCAGTTCATGAATATTCCCGGCGAGCATCTGAACGGAGTCTATTCGGCGAACGAATTTCTGACTCGCATCAATCTGATGAAGGCGTACAAATTTCCTGTGTACGACGAGCCGATGCTCGACCTGCGCGGGTAAGCCGTGGCAGTAATCGGCGGGGGCAATACGGCGCTGGACGCGATCCGCTCCGCATTGCGACTGGGAGCGCGCAAGGCATATGTCCTCTATCGCCGCAGTGATGCCGAGATGCCGGCGCGCGCGGAGGAAGTGCATCACGCGCGGCAGGAGGGAATCGACTTTCAGATGCTGACCGCTCCCGTTGAATTCCTCTCCGACGGCAAGGGCTGGCTCACAGCCGCGCGTTGCGTGCGCATGGAACTGGGAGAGCCCGATGCCTCCGGCCGGCGGCGGCCGGTACCCATGCAGGGATCGGAGTTTGATCTGCCGTTATCCGTGGCGGTGATTGCGATCGGCACGACCGCGAATCCCATTGTGCAAAGCACCACGCCCGGGCTGGGCACGAACAAAAGTGGATACATTCAGGCCAGCGAAGAAACGCAACGCACGACGCGCAAAGGAGTGTTTGCCGGTGGAGATATCGTGACCGGCGCGGCGACTGTGATTCTGGCTATGGGTGCGGGACGGCGCGCGGCGAACTCGATTCATCGGTATCTGACGACGGGCGAGTGGTGATCGTCCCGAACGGGTTGTCATTCCGACCGAAGGGAGGAATCTGCTGTCTGCCGGCGCTAGTGGCGCTGCAGGCGCGAGCAGATCCCTCACGGCTTCGCCGTTCGGAATGACAAGAGATTCAGTTGAAGGCGATTTCGAAATACGTATCCGTCCGTGACCAGATCAGGGGAATCCTCGCCATCCAATATTTTCGGTTGATCGACTCGCGGGCATGTTTATGCTCTTCGGGCGGAAGGATGCGGGCTATGGCTCCGAACTCTGCTCCTTTAACCTTTCCCCGGATGGTGCTGGGTGCAACTTTCACCTGGGGATTGTTGCGAATGCGCTTCGTCTTTCCCATGTCGCTGCGGGTCATGACGTAGAGCTTGTCGCCGTCTTCTCCGAACCATACGGGCGTGGCGACACCGGCGCCCGTCTTGCGGAACGTCGTCAGCGAAATGTATTTCTGTCCTGCGATGGGGGAAGGGATTGGGCTGGCCATGGCGAATATTGTAGCGGGACTGAGGCCGCCTTGCGCGCGTGGATTCAGCTCTGGAAGGGCATTCCGGCTGGCGTGGCTGGTTCGCAAGTGGCTCTGCAGATTGCTCTTATCCTGTAATCTGTGTTACAAGCCTGAACATGCGTAAATGGATGCGCGAGCGCTTACAGCGCCGCAAGAAGAAATCCGATGAGCAGGTGAGTCAGCCGGCGCCTCCGCCGCTGCAACCTGCGTATTTTGACGCGGAAGAGCCGTCGGGATCTGAGCCGGAGAGTCGCAGCGAAGCTGTGGAAAGCGCCGCCGAGAAAGAATTCGAAGCGCCACCGATCGTAGAAGAGTCTGGGCCGGTCGAGAGCGAGCAGGCGAAACCCAGGGCCGCTTCGGGAGCTGCGCAGCGCGCACGCGGACGCCGTCGTCGTGGTGGCCGGGGAAGAGGCGGGCGTGGACGGGAGCAAGCCGTCGCCGAGGCATTCACTCCGAAGGGCATTCCTGGCGCGCCAGGCGTGGAACCTGACTCTGTAGAGCCCGAATCGGCTGAGGCTGAACCGGCGATCGCCGAACCTGCTGAGGTCGCGGAAGGCGAAGCACAACCCGTCTCAGCCGCTCCGCATGCTCCCGCAGTTCCTGCCATGGTGCCGAGTATGCCCTCGCGTCCACCGAAGGGAATTGTCGTGCTCGCGATTGGGCTGCCCGGCTCCGGAAAGAGTTCATGGTTCAAGCGGCACAACGTGGTTCCGCTATCAAGTGACATGGTGCGGTCGCTGCTGTTTGATGACGTCCGCGAGCAGCGTTTCCAGGATCTGGTGTTCTCCAATCTCCGCTCGATGTTGAAGGCGCGGCTGATCGCCAAGCGTCCGATGAATTACGTGGACGCCACCAACCTGACTCCTCAAGAGCGTCAGCACTGGATCAAGCTTGCCAAAGACTACAACTACGAAGTGCATGCCGTGTTCTTCGACGTTCCTCTGGAGGTCTGCGTCGAACGGCATCAGCGGCGCGATCGGGTTGTCCCGGAAGACGTGATGCGGCGCATGGCTGCCAAGCTGAAGCCTCCGGCGTTCCAGGAAGGATTCGCCAAGATCACCGTGGTGCGGGTGAAGAAGAAGGACGCTGAACCCGCCGAGCAGGCCGAAGCTTAAAGGCATTAACCACGAAGGGCACGAAGAAACCCATTTTCAGAAACCCTTCGTGGACCTTCGTGTCCTTTGTGGTTGATGGTTCCTGTTTTTATCCCTTCAAATGCGGAAGTAATTCTTTGAAGGCCGCTGATGACGAGGAGCGCATCAGTTCGTAGATCATCATCTCCGCCGATGAGATGATGGCGCCCGCGGCTCGCATGCGGTCCAAGCCGATTTTCCAGTTCCATTCGGTGCGCGAGCTGACAGCATCAGATGCGACGTGCACCAGATATCCTTCGCGCAATGCCCCGAGCGCGGTCTGCGTAACGCAGATGTGGCTCTCCATGCCGCACAGCAACAACGTGTTGCGCTGTCCGGGAAGGCGCTTGAGGAGCGTGCAGAAGGCGTCGCTGCCGAAACAGGAGAACAGCGTCTTGTCGACAGCTTCGGTGCCGGTGAGCACGGAAGAGATCTCGGGGACCGTAGGGCCCAACCCCTTGGCATACTGCGTGCTCAGCAGCGTGGGGATCTTCAGAATACCTGCCGCCCGGATCAACAGCTGCGCGTTGCGTACGAGTTGCTGCTTTTCAAAGATCGGCGGTAGCAGTTTCTGTTGAATGTCAATGACAACCAGCACACACTGATCGGATTCGAGTGGGCGGCGCGCGAGTTCGGCATAGTCGGAAGTCTTTGAGGTAATCTCGGTAGCGACGATCATAGAAATCTCTCGGAGAGGTTGGCTTCTTCGAGAATTCTAACGCCGAAATGAGAGGCGCGCTTTTAACTGCGTTGCGGCGCCCACTCGACTTTTGCACATTCTGCGAAGGACGCAGCAAAGCCCAACCGCGAAGATTGCTGAGAAAAATCGGCAGAGAGCGATCTGCCTGCGCATTTGGGTCTGCGGCCGGCCTGAGCGCTTGGCTCACCTCGTTCAAATTGACCGAGGGTTCGTCTACCACTTACAATCAAAATGCCTGCCACAACCGAGTTGCCCCCTCGTTCAACGGCTAGGACACCTGCCTCTGGAGCAGGCTATCGGGGTTCGAATCCCTGGGGGGCAGCCAACTTCTTACCAGTTAATGACGCTTCACCTTCCCAAAGCTTCCGTGCGTTTCATCAACACACTGTCTTGGATGCGACTTCCAGCCGGGAACTCGTGTTCTGCGCTCTCTAACAGAATCCATGGAAGGTCTGCAATTTAAGTGACCGCCGAGTCTCAATTCCTCTAGCGTGGCCTTGGGCGATTTGGCCCCATTACAAAACTTCTCTTAGCTGCCAGTAATATCCCCGCATTCTTCGACTCCTTGTCTGGCATGGGGAGGGTTGGCATAACCACAGTGGGGGCCCGAAATTCTGAAGTGCACTGCTCTCCCCCTAGGAGGATTGTATGAAGCATAGTCATTCGCTAGAAAGGCTTGCCGCGGTTTTGATCGTTGTTCTGATGGGACTGGCATCGGTTCGAGCCGAGGCCAGCGCCTGCTCGGCCGCATCCGTTGCGGGTAGCTGGGCGTACACCTATACCGGCACCATCTTTACGCCCAACGGCCCGCTGCCAGCCGCATCGGTGGGGCACTACAGCCAGGATGCGGCGGGAAATCTTTCCGGCAGTCAAACCCGCAGCGTGGCCGGAGCCTCTGGTGTGGAAGACATCACTGGCAACGTTACGGTGAATCGAGACTGCACCGGAACCGGAACCATCAATGTGCTGGTGAATGGACAGTTGCAGCGCACGGCTGTCATCGCAATGGTGTATGACAAAAACGGAAACCATGCGCGCTACATTTTCCAATCGCTGACGCTTCCGGACGGCACCAACATCCCGGTAGTACTCACCATTGACGGAAACAAGATTTTTCCAAGGAATTGAGAGAACCGGGCGAGGTTACGATCCCTCGCCCATTTTTTTTGCAGGAGACGCATTCTAATCGGAGCCTTAGTAGCGATGTCATTGGCCAAGACCGGGTGCGCCAGCAGCCCCAAGGCGTCTCGCGAGGTTTGTTCCGGTTGGTCTTCTGGCTAGCGGTTTGGGGCGCTATTCTGTTGACGTCTTGTCTCTGGACGTGCCGGGTGCAGCGCTGAGGTTGCGGCGGGCTTCCTCCAATGCCTGTTGCGGATCACGGCCGGTGACTTCTTTGTACCAGGCAGGGTGATGAGTCCATGCCCAGGCTTCGCTTACGGTGCCGCGGGTCATGGCCTGCATAGTGCCGGGCTCGCCGATCGTGCTCAGGTAAATGTGAATGAAGATGCCGGCCAGCATGATCAAGGCCGAGATGTCGTGAATGACGTAGCTGATGGCGACAGGCCAGCTGCCGAAGATCTCCGGGAACCACATGATCACGCCCGTAATGACGTAGGCGATCGAGCCGCCGACGATTTCCCAGAACATCGCTTTCTGACCTGCGTTGAAGAAGCCGACATCCGGCGGTTCAATGCTGTCGCGATGCGTCACGTAATCTTTCATCCGCTTCATCCACCGGCTGTCGCCCGTGCTCCACGCCATCGGGACCAGCCAATTCAAAGCCTGCAGGCCGAAGAAGAATACGAAGCCGAGTCCGAACCAAGGATGGAGCATGCGAGTCATGGCGCCGCCGCCGAACAGGGGAGTAAACCAGCGGAAGATCCATGGCATGTAAATTCCGAAGCCTGAGATCAACGCTAGGAAGAAGAAGATTCCGTAGGCCCAGTGCAGGAAGCGCGTGTAGGCGCGATGGCGCAGGAGTTCTCCGACATACACGACGGTCAGGCCAATCCGATTGATGAAATGGTCTGGGCCGCGCCCGATGCTTTTCGCAGGAGTGGCCATCTAGTTTTCCTTCCTCGCTTCGCCGCCGTCGACCTCTCGCACCGGAGGTTGAGGCTGCACTCTTCGTGGTCCTTCGGTCACGTAGTGCAGGATGACTCCGGCAAACGCCATCATTGACGCGATGAGTCCAATCGGCTTGAACCAGTTCTTCCAGAGGGTAAAGCTGAGGGGAATGCGCGGATTTTTCGGCAACCCGCCGTATTTTTCGGGATTCGTCGCGTCGTGCAGGATGTAAACGACCGAGGTCCCACCAATGGTCTGCGGATCGTAGACGCCAGCGTCTTTCAATCCAGCATGCTGCTGCAGCTGCGTCACGCGCGTGTTCGCGAGTTGCAGCATGTCGTCCTTCGTGCCGAAGTGCAGGCATCCCGTCGGACACGACTTGATGCAGGCGGGCTCCAGACCCTGACCTACACGGTCGGAGCAGAGCGTGCATTTGTAGACTTTTTTCGTCGACGGATTGAACTTGGGAACATTGAACGGACATCCCGAAACGCAAAACTGGCAGCCGATGCAGTTGGCCTGTTCGAAATCGACGATGCCGTTGCTGTATTGCACGATCGCGCCGTCCGCCGGACACGCCGCGAGACAGCCCGGGTCGGCACAATGCATGCACTGGTGCTTGCGCATCAGCCACTGGAACGATCCGTCGTCGGAGCTGACCTCGTTGAACTTGATCAGGTTCCAGTAATTCCAACTAGTATCGGGCATCGTCTGGTAAGTGTTGTCGAACATGGTGGGCTGGAACGGCATGTCGTTCCATTCCACGCAAGCGACCTCACAGGCCTTGCAGCCGATGCAGGTCGTGGTGTCGATCAGCTTGCAGAGTTTTTCTTGGCGTTGTGTTCCCTCGCCGGCGACCGGACCGGGGTGGCCCGAGATTCTCTGTACTTGCAGCGTCTTGCGATCGCTCATCTCAGGCCTCCTCTAAACTCTCTCAAGCTTCACGAGGAAGCCTTTGAACTCGGGTGTGTACGCATTGGGATCGATCACCGCCGGGGAGAGATAGTTCACCGGCGTCTTTGCAGTCTTACCCTCGTCTTCCGCGATGCCGCGGAATCCCCAGTGAATAGGAATGCCGATCTGGAAAGTCTTCTTGCCGTCGATCATCATGCCCTTGATGCGCTTGGTCACCATCGCTTTAGCGATATACTCCGCGCGGGCGCTGCTCACCTTTACTTTTTCTCCGCCGCGCAGGCCCATCTGATCGGCAAGTTCGGCGGGAATCTCCACGAACGGTTCGGGCACGAGTTGCACGTTCATGGGATTGTTCTTGGTCCAGTAGTGATAGTGCTCGGTGAGGCGGTAGGTCGTGCAGATAATGTTGAATCCCTGCTCGACGGTTCCGTACTTGTCGGCGTCCGACGTGAATCTCTTTGCGATCGGGTTCTTCGACTGATTCGGATGCAACGGATTCGCGATGGGGCTCTCCGTGGGTTCGTAGTGCTCGGGGAAGGGGCCATCGGCGACGGCGCCGATCGGCACAAACAAACGGCCGACGCCTTCAGGGTTCATGATGAACGGGCCCATGCGAGTTTTCGGGTCGGAATCCGCTTTGAAATCGGGAACGTCGTTGCCAACCCACTTTTGTTTCGCTTCACTCCACCAGATTTGCTTGCGATCGGGATCCCAGGGTTTGCCGTTGAGATCGCATGACGCGCGGTTGTACAAGACACGCCGATTCATCGGCCACGACCATGCCCAGTTGGGATGAATGCCAAGACCCGACGGATCTTCCGGGCTGCGGCGCTGCGTCAGGGCACCGGCCTCGGTCCATGAGCCACAGAAGAGCCAATTGCCCGACATGGTGGAGCCGTCATCGCGTAAGAACGCGAAGCCGGGAAGCTGCTGGTCGGCTTTGATCGTGGTGTTGGTCTTTTGATCGGTGACGTCGGCCAGGGCTTTGCCGTTGAGTTCTTTCGCGACTTCGGCAAGAGACGGGTTGTAGGGATTCGTATAGTTCCATGAAAGTTTCAGGACCGGATCGGCGAACTTGCCGCCTTCCTTCTGATATTTCTCGCGGACCTTCAGGAAGATGCGGGCCAGAATTTCCTGATCGAGCCTGCAATCTCCGGGAGGGGGGACTGCAGCCCACTTCCACTGCAGCCAGCGCGCGGAGTTAACGAATGTACCGTCTTTCTCGGCGAAACCTGCGCCAGGCAGCCGGTAAACAGTCGTATTAATCTTCTTCATTTCGTCGGGCGTGGTGCCCGGCGCGCGCCAGAATTCGCTGGTCTCATCAGGATAGATTTCGCAGACCACCAGGAAGTCTGCTTTCTTCAAGGCCTCGATGTTCTTTTTCGCATTCGGGCCGATCATGACGCCGTTCATGCCGAACGCCATCATGCCTTTGACTTTGCCGTTGTACATGTCATCCCAGATCTCCACCCAGGAATACTTGCGGTCGATTTTGGGAAGCCAGTTGAAGGCGAAATCATTCTCTTTGGTAGACGCGTCGCCGTAGAGCGCCTTTAGGAACGACACGGTGAACACTGGCGTGTTCGACCAGTAGTTGAAGGAATCCCACTCTTTCGGCTTCGAAGCCTTGGGCGTGGTGCGAGTGAGATAGGCTTTCAGGTCGGTGTCGGCCGGGGTCGGCATCTTGAGATAACCGGGCAGAATGTCGAAGACGCCAGCCATGTCGGTTGCACCCTGAATGTTCGAGTGCCCGCGCAAAGCGTTGACCCCGCCACCGGCGCGGCCCACATTGCCGAGCAGCAACTGGATCATCGCAGCCGTGCGGATTGTCTGGGTGCCGGAAGAGTGCTGCGTCCATCCGACGGCGTAGATGATGGTGCCGGCCTTCTTCATGTCGCCGTTCTGGCGAATGGAGGTGAATGTGTCCCACGCCTTGAGCGCTTGGTCTTTGGGAATCCCGGTGATGCGTTCGACCATCTCCGGCGTGTAGCGCGAGTATTGCTGTTTCAGCAATTGGAAGACGCAGCGGGGATGTTGCAGGGAAAGATCGTAAGCCACGTTCGGCGGCAACATGGGTGGAGGAACCGGGCCTCCACCCATGCCTTTTGCTCCGGCCGGACCTTGTGCCTGATATCCCTGACCTTCAGCGCTGTGGGCGCTGCCGCCGTCCTGCTGATGCGCAGCGGTCGAATGTAACGTGGCTCCGGTCGCCGAAACTGCCCCACCTTGTTCGTAGTTCCAAGTGGATTTGTCGTAAGTCTTCGCATTCTGATCGAAGCCGGAGTACAAGCCATCCTCTGGAAGCTTGAAACCATCTTTCACGACAAACGCGGCGTTGGTGTAGTTGACGAGATATTCTTCGTTGTAGCGCTTGTTCTGAATGGCGAAGTTAATCATCCCGCCGAGAAAGGCGATGTCGGATCCGGCGCGGATTTGAAGGAATTGGTCCGCCTGCGTCGCGGTGCGGGTGAAGCGCGGATCGACGACGATGATCTTCGCGTTGCGGTTGCGTTTGGCTTCGACGACCCACTTGAATCCGCAGGGATGGTTCTCGGCAGGATTCCCGCCCATGATCAACATCATGTCGGTGTTCTTGATGTCGACCCAACCGTTGGTCATCGCCCCGCGTCCGAATGTTGGCCCCAAACTGGAGACCGTGGGGCCGTGTCAAACACGTGCCTGGTTTTCCAGGCACGTCACCCCCATCGAACGCATCGACTTCACAACCAGATAGTTGAACTCATTGGTATCGGTACAGCCGCCGGCAAAGGCCATACTCTCCCAGCGGTTGACGGTCTTGCCGCTCTTGTCCTGCTCGATAAAGTCCGCGTCTCGAAGTGCTTTCGTCCGCGTGGCGATTTCGTCGATTGCCTGATCCCAGGGAATGTCTTCCCAATGATCGGAGCCCGGGCGGCGCACCTGCGGTTTCAGCAGGCGGCGATCGTTGACGATGTCTTGCAACAAGGAGGCGCCCTTTGGACAAAGCGTGCCGCGGTTGATGGGATGATCGGGATCGCCCTCGACATGAACCACTTGAGGAGTGACGTTCTTCGCACCATCCCCGATAGTGTGGATGATGATGCCGCAGCTCACAGAGCAGTAAGGACAAGTGCTGCGCGTTTGCGTAGTGCGTGAAATTTTCAGGCTGGAAGACTGAGCTTGCAGAGGTTGTAGATCGAACCCGAGTGCTGAGAGCCCGACCGCACCGGCTACTCCTGTCTTCAGGAAGGAACGGCGTGAAAGGTCCATTCAGATCCCCACTTACTGGATATCCGTAGGATGCACTTACTGCTGTTCGTGTACACCGGAAGCCGCAGGAAAAAATACACCCCGGAGACTGAGGGTGTCAACTCTAATGCGGCAATGTTAACGCTATGTTAAAAGCCCATCAGGTTGGGGACGATCTTGGTGTAGCCGCGATCGGCCGCCCACACATCGAGTACCGAGAAGGCTGTTTCATCAATGAGGGGAACGGCGAGACCATCCACCGTCATGTCGATGGCCTTAAGGTAGCGCCGGCAGGTATCGCACGCCTCGACGTGAACCGCGGGCCACTCCTCGGATGAGTAGCGGGGCAGCTTTTCCTTGTCTTCTTCCCGGCACCAGGGACAGAGCAGTCGACGAAACGCCCACTGGCGCAGGCAAAAGGAACAGAACAGCCAGCGGCCAGCCGCGTCTCCTTCCGGTTGGAGCACTGCCATCTGCGGCAGACCACCGCATGCCGGACAGACGTTGTTGCCGGAGTATGTATCCTCTACGAGTTGGAGCTGGAGGTTCTCGGCGACCGGTTGGAGGCAAGCACGCGTGAAGAAGTCATCCGGTCCCGCGAATGGTGGGCGAGCGGGGTCAAGTGCCGACTGCACTGACTGAATCCACTCTTGCTCTCCCGAAGAATTCCACTGACGGGCCGCTTCACGCAAAGATTCAGGCGCATGTTGCGCACTGAGGGAGAGAAGAGCTGGCAACTCGGAAACGACAGTGGCCACGTTGATCTGTGCGCGCAGGGGAACGTTCAGATTGATTACGTGCTTCGATCGAGACGAGATCTCAGCTTGGAGCTCCAATACCAAATGATAAAAGTGCAATGCCGATGCGATGGGCTTATGCAGGTCTGCTAATTCCTTGACGCGGAAGAATCTGGCGTCCCATCGCTTTCGGCTATCTTCAGTCACGGATATAAAATTGCTCCTCGCGCCCTATCTTCGCATAGTCTCGTTCGTGCACCCTGCAAAGTAAGAACTCTTCCTCTGAAACGTAGTCGGACGGGAACATTACGATGTGATCGAACGTAGAAGCCATGAACACACCGCGAGGAAAGGCGCGGAGGGGTACAATAGCTGACTTCAGAGAGGAAGTCCCAGAAATCATAGGAGATTACTAATGATCCGAAAAGTGTGTATGTCAATGATTGCCTTGGCGGTGCTGGCTCCGTGCCTGCTGGCGCAGAGCGTGGACGAGATTATCGCGAAGAACGTTCAGGCTCGCGGCGGGGCAGATAAACTGAAGAGTGTAAAGTCCATCAAATCCACCGCGACGATGTCGATGGGGCCGGGGATAGAAGCTCCCGGGACCCTAATTCAAAAACGGCCCGCGCTGGCGCGCCTGGAATTCACGGTGCAAGGATTGACGGCTGTGCAGGCCTTCGATGGCAAGAACGGCTGGCAAATCATGCCTTTCATGGGGAAAAAAGATCCGGAGTTGATGTCGGCGGATGAAGCGAAGGAAATCGAAGAGAATGCCGATCTCGATGGTCCACTCGTGGACTACAAGAGCAAGGGACACCAGGTTGAGTTGCAGGGCAAAGAAAAAATCGAGGGCACAGACGCCTATAAGTTGAAAGTTACCCTGAAGAACGGGGACGTGCAGACGATCTACATCGATTCCGATTCGTTCCTCGATATCAAAGAAGTGACCAAGCGCACGGTGCGAGGCACGGAACAGGAAATTGAATCGGCGATCGGCGACTACAAGCCGGTCGACGGGATCATGTTCCCATTCGCGGTGGAGAGCGGCATCAAAGGGACCGACCAGAAGCAAAAGCTCACCATCACCAAGGTCGAGCTGAATGTGCCGGCGGACGACTCCATTTTTAAGATGCCGGCGGCTGCTCCCAAGGCGGACGCGCCCAAGACGGATACGCCGAAGACGGATCCACCTAAGAACTAGCACGCGGGTTGCGGATCGAGTTTCGACCTCAGGGTCTAAAGCCCGCGATTTTTGGGATGTTACGCGACGCGGCTGAAGCCGCGCCCTTTCAATGCTGTCGGTGAACAAGTCCTTTCAATCATTTGTGAGAAAAGTTCTGGGCCCTGCGGTTTCCTTATGAGGTGATCATGAGCAATCGTTCGCGTGTGTTGCCGTTTGTCTGCTTGTTGTTTGCCGCTCTGTTCGTGACCGCGCAGGACGTCACGCTCGACTCAGACATGATTAGCGGGCTGCCGATTCGCGCCATCGGTCCGGCTGCGATGGGCGGCCGCATTGCCGATATCGCCGCGGTTCGCGAGGGTGGTCGGCTGACGATCTATGTCGGCTCGGCGAGTGGCGGCGTCTGGAAGTCGGTGGATGCCGGTACGACATTCAAGCCTGTCTTCGACAAGCAGCCTTCGCTTTCGATCGGCTCGATTGCGATTGATCCGCAAAACTCGAGGACAGTTTGGGTGGGCACGGGCGAAGCGTGGGTGCGCAACAGCGTATCGGTCGGAACGGGAGTGTATCGCTCGCGCGATGGTGGGGAGAACTGGGAGGCCGTGGGTCTGCCGGACTCCGAGCACGTCAGCCGCATGCTTGTGAATCCCAAGGAAAGCAACACGGTTTACGCTTGCGCTCTGGGACATCTGTGGAACTCCAACACCGAGCGAGGCGTCTTCAAGACAACCGACGGCGGGAAGACATGGAACAAGATCCTTTATCGCAATGACAGCACCGGCTGCGCGGAACTGGCCATGGATCCGCAGGATGCAGGCGTGCTCTACGCTGCCATGTGGGACGTGCGGCGCGAGCCGCACAATTTCCGGTCGGGCGGTCCGGGAAGCGGATTATTCAAGAGCACCGATGGCGGCGCGACCTGGCATGAACTGCGCAAAGGCCTACCAGAGGGCGATCTGGGGCGAATTGGCATCGGTATCGCTGCCAGCAAGACTTCGCGTGTTTACGCCGTCGTGGAAGCCAAGAATCATACGGCGTTGTTCCGCTCCGACGATGCGGGCGATAGTTGGACCGAGGTCAACAGTTCGTTCAATGTCAGCGGGCGGCCGTTCTATTTTGCGCGGCTCGCGGTCGATCCCAAGAATCCCGATCGCGTGTACAAGCCGGGATTTTTTCTCACGGTGAGCGAAGACGGGGGCAAGAGTTTCAGCGCAGCGTTTTCCATGAGCGAGGGTGAGACGGGTGCAGGCGTGCATAGTGACATGCACGCACTATGGATCAATCCGGAGAATCCTGACCAGTTGCTCGTGGGCACTGACGGAGGCGTCTACCAATCGCTCGATCAAGCTACACACTGGCGATTCCTTGCGAACCTTCCGGTGTCGCAGTTCTATCACGTGAGCTTCGACATGGCAGACCCGTACAACGTCTACGGAGGACTGCAGGACAATGGCACGTGGATGGGTCCGTCACGCGCACCAGGTGTCATCGCCAGCCGGCATTGGCGGGTGATTGGAATGGGCGATGGCTTCTGGGCGCTCTCCGATCCCGCAGACCCGGACTACGCGTACGTCGAATACCAGGGCGCGATGATCTCTCGTTTTCGCAAGTCGACCGGCGAGGCGAAGGATATCAAGCCACTGCCGCGGCCGGGAGAACCGGATTTCCGTTTCAATTGGAATGCACCGATTCATCTCAGCCCGAATCAACCCGGAACGATCTACCTCGGCGGGCAGTTTCTGTTCCGTTCGCGCGACCACGGAGAATCGTGGGACCGCATCTCGCCAGACCTGACGACCAATGATCCCGCGCGGCAGCACCAGGAAACTTCGGGCGGGCTGACCATCGACAACTCCGACGCAGAAAAATACGAAACCATCTACACGATCGCGGAGTCTCCCAAGGACGCAAACGTCATATGGGTCGGGACCGACGACGGCAATGTGCAGATCACGCGTGACGGCGGCAAGCACTGGACGAATTTGGTGAAAAACATTCCCGGACTGCCCGCGAATACCTGGGTGTCGACCATTGAAGCCAGCCATTTCGACCCGGCGGCGGCGTACGCCACCTTTGATGGCCACGCGGGCGGCGACATGAAGACCTATGTCTACCGGACAGCGGATTACGGGAAGACGTGGACCTCGCTTTCAACGCCCGAATTGAACGGCTATGCCCACGTGATTCGGGAAGATCTGGTGAACAAGAGTCTTTTGTTCGTCGGGACCGAGTTCGGACTTTTTATTTCCATCGACAGCGGGGCGCATTGGGCGCAATTCAAGGGGAGCTTGCCGAATGTGGCGGTGAGGGATCTGTCGATTCAGCCGCGCGAGTCCGATTTGCTGGTGGCGACGCATGGCCGCGGGATTTATATCCTTGACGATTTGACGCCTATCCGTGCGCTCACGCCCGAGATCCTTGCCAAAGATTTCGTGATGCTGCCCTCGCGTCCGTCGTTGCTGACGCTGGCGGCGAGCGAGCAAAGATTCGATGGGGACTCGGAATTCGAGGGGCGCACTCTGCCCGAAGCGGCCGATATCGTCTATTACCAGAAGAAGCGCCACATCTTCGGTGACTTGAAGATCGACGTTTCCGACGAAAAAGGAAATCTGCTGACCTCCATCCAGGGAGATAAGCGAAAGGGGTTGAACCGCGTGGCTTGGCCGGAGCGCGCGAAGCCTCCGAAGATGCCTCCGGCGGCCGGGCTGGTGCAGAATGAGTTTGCGATGCTCGGGCCGCAGGTGCAGGAGGGAACTTACACCGTCAAAGTGACCAAGGGAAACGACAATTATTCCTCCGACATCAAGCTTGTGCCCGATGCGCGCAGCAAGAGCACAGCTGCGGACCGCGCGTTGCAGCACAAGACGGTCATGCAGCTCTATGACATGCTCGGGCAGTTGACGTTCATCGTGGATTCGACGAACGACCTGCGGGATCAGGCGCGGCAACGCGCGTCGGCCGCGACTGACAGTGCGTTGAAGGATCAGCTTATCGGTTTGGTCCAGAAGCTGGAGGATTTTCGCTCGACGCTCGTGTCCATAAAAGAGGGAGGGATGATTACGGGCGAGAAGAAGCTCCGCGAAAAGCTTGGGGAACTGTATGGCGGAGTGAACGGTTACTGCGGACGTCCCACCCAATCGCAGGTCGATAGCACGGAGTTTTTCCAGAAGAAGATGGACATTGCAGCGAGCCAGTTCCAGTCGATCACAGGCCCGGCATTGCAGCCGATCAACTCCGGTCTCCAGGGGAAGGGTCTGGAGCCGCTTAAGGCGATGTCGCGGGAGGAGTGGGAGAAGAAGCAGAAATAGTTAGCTATGAAATCCCGAATTTGCGGTGAGTGCGGCTTACCCTCAGGGGCTAAAGCCAGCGTGTTTCTTGGCTTCGACGGCGCGGCTGAAAGCCGCGCCCTTTCAAAGACCTAACTGGCAAGTTCTCACTGTCCGATGACGGTCACGACAACCGTGCGCTGGCGGCCGCGGACGTCGCACTCGAGATGAAAGATCTGTTGCCAAGTCCCGAGAACGAGCTTTCCATCGGCAATGGGCACGGTCAGCGAAGGTCCGAGCAGGGTGGCCTGCAGATGGGAATGGCCGTTGCCATCGTGCCACGCTTGCTCATGACCATAATTGCGGCTGGGCGGCATCAGCTTATCCAAGATGGCTGCCATGTCGGCGCGCAGTCCAGGTTCGAATTCAATCGTGCCGATCGCGTCCGTGCTTCCCACGTTAAACACGTTGACGATTCCGGTCGTCACACCGGACCCGCTTACGGCTGTCGCCACTTGATCGGTAATGTCATGCATGTCGCCATGGCCGTTGGTGGTGACTGAAATCTGCTGTTGCGTCGTTCCTAATGGTTTCGGCAAGGGTCCCTCCGGGGCCAGAATCAGGCGATGGTTTCTACCGCTCAGTCTAAGTGAAAAAGAAACCGGAGAGTCGGTTTGAGGGGCCGATATCATGCTGTACGAGTTTGTTCTCCTGAGTTGCAACACGCTGAAAAATAAGGTACGTTTAGCTATTTTCTCCTCCCCCTTGGGCAGACGGATCTGTCTGTCGCCGGTCCAATGGTTCCAGGATTTTGATTGGCCGGAAAGCGTCGAGAGTGAAAGGCCAGCAGCGGGCGTGATTTCCACCGAAAGGCGAGGGATGCGTCCGGCCGCGGTGGTCATAATTTATCGGGGGATGGGTGCAATGAAGGAGGGTGTGATGGGGTTCTCCAAAGGTTTACTCGTTCGTGGTGTGCGCGGGCGTGTGCTGTGGCTGGCGCTCGCCGGGATGCTGGTCAGCCCGAGTCTGATATCGGCCCAAGCGGGTCAGACAGTGACCGTGGACCAGGCGACCATGCAGGCGCTGCTGAAACGAATCGATCAACTGGAGACCAGAGTGCAGCAGCTGGAGGCGGCGCAGCATCCTGCCGTGACGCAGCCAGTGAATGTCGAGGCTCGGCAGCAGTCGTCAGCAGATGCTTCGACTCACGGACCATCTCAGGCGGTCGCGCAGGAGCACGAGCCGGAGCCATCTGAGCACGCCGAATCCGAGCGCATGGATGTGAGCAAGACGCTATTGCGCATCCGCGGATTTGGCGATGTGACTTTCCACGGCGATAACTATCATCCCGCCGGACTTCCTGGCAACAAGACAGCTTTTACCCTCGGTCAGCTCAACCTCTTTGTGACTTCAGACATTTCCGACAAGTTCAAATTCCTGAGTGAAATTGTCTTCGAAGCCGGGCCGGACAACATTTACGGAGTCACACAGGGTACCGAGAACACGTTCAGCGTGGACGTCGAGCGCTATCTTTTGACCTACTCGAGAAACGAGTATTTCAATCTCTCCGCCGGTCGCTATCACACCGCGATCGGGTATTACAACACGGCGTTTCACCACAGCACCTGGCTGCAGACAACGACAGGACGGCCGCTGCTGTTTGAATTCGAGGACCGAGGGGGCATCCTGCCGATTCATAATGTCGGCTTGGAAGCCTATGGGAGCGTTCCGTCCGGGTCGCTTGGACTTCACTACGTTGCCGAGGTAGGCAACGGCAGGGAATCGCGCGCTCCCTTCACTGAGGAACCGGTCCAGAACATAGTCGATGATTCGAATTCCAAAGCTCTCAACTTCGAGCTGTTTGCGCGGCCGCCGAAGATTCCTGGATTGCAGGTCGGATTTTCGGTGTATCGGGATAAGTTGTTCCCGAACACGCAGCCGGTTACGATTGGCGAAACGATCCTGGCCGCCCACGCTGTTTACACGACGCCTACTTTTGAGTGGCTGAACGAGGCTCTGGTAGTGCGGCACAGCCCCGAAGGCCGCCACACCTACGATACGCCCGGGTGGTACAGCCAGATTTCCCGTAGGTTCGGATCGTACCGGCCGTACTTCCGCTACCAGTACATTAATGCCAGCCCGAATGAACCGATATTCCCCGACATTGGATTGCGCGCAGGACCGTCGGTGGGGTTGCGCTATGATGCCAGCGAATCGGTGGCGCTGAAACTGCAGTATGACTATGAGTCCTTGCGCAACCAGAAAGCGGTGCAGGGACTTCAGGCTCAGGTGGGATTCACGTTCTAACGGCGACACGATGATCCGGTACCCTGCCATTATTCTGGTGATCCTGACCACGGCTGCGCTGGTCGAGCCGATGCCGCAGTCGCGGGTGCGCGCAGCGCGCGCGAAGGAGAGCCTTGCCATCATCGTGAACCGTGAAAATCCTATTGAAAGCATGTCGATGGCGGAGCTGCGCACCGTGTTTCTGGGCGAGCGCAGCCACTGGCCCAACGGGCGCAGAATCACGCTGGTCATGATGGAGCCCGGGCAGCCCGAGCGGGACACGCTGGTGCGCGATGTTTGCCGCATGAGCGAGTCGGACTTGCGTCGCCGATATCTGCAAGGACTGCTGACTGGGGAAGTGCTGGTCTCAACCAAGACGCTGGCGAGTCCCGTGGGCGTGCGGAAGTTTGTGTTCAACGTGCCGGGAGCCATCGGGTACTTGCGGCCCGAGGATGTGGACGACTCCGTCAAAGTCGTTCGCATTGACGGGCATCTTCCCAGCGATGCTGAGTATCCGTTGAAGATCGCGGAACGTTCGGATTAGGTAGCATGAGTGAACGCGCCCAACACGCGACCCATGAAAGCGCGGCGAGCTTTTCTCCGCGAGTGGGGAGGAGCCCTGCATTCCTGGCGCGCTACAGTTCCGCACTGTTCTTGGTGTTATTGATTGGACTGGAGGCGGGTGTGGTGCGCTTCGTGATTCGCGACGTCCGCTCGGCCAATAACGAAGTGCAGGGGATGTACGCCTCTTCGGTACTTGGGTTGCGCCGCATTGGCAACCTGCAATACGACGCACAGGAAACCCGACGCAGCACGCTGTATGCTCTCACCACCAACGACAGCAATCTGCAGGTCCTGTATGCCGATCAATCCCGTGAGGCGGATGCCCGGGTCACGGCGGGAATCGCCGAGTACCTGCAGCAGGCCCAACTGCCGCAAGAGGTCAAGTTGGGAAATCGATTGCAGCAAGATTGGAAAGCCTATCTGGCAGCTCGCAACGAAGTACTGGGATCGATTCTGGAAGGCAGCATCAAAGATGCCGTGGCTTACGACATGGCCCACGGCGTTCCGTTATTTGAAGGCGTGCGGCGGGATCTCGAGGAAACGCAGCGTCTTTATGATGACCAGGCTTCTCAGCGACTAGCGAATGTCGCAGCACTGGCCACCCGGACAGTTACGCGACTGGTGACCGTGCTTGTCGTAACCGTTCTGATCGCGGGCGTTTTCGTTTGGGTCCTGCAGAAGGACAAGATGGCCAGCACTATGCGGATGGCAAGGATGCAGATGGATTTCGCAGCCTCGGTCTCGCACGAACTGCGGACGCCGCTGGCGGTGTTGTGCTCGGCGGTCGACAATATTGCGGACGGAGTTGTGAGTGGCAAGGAGCAGTTAGCAAAATACGGATCGGTGATCCGCAACCAGTCGCGCCAGATCAATGGATTGGTCAACCAGGTCATCCTGTTTGTTTCGACCCAGGACCTGAAAGGGCGCTATGAACTGGAACCGCTAGCCGTCTCCGACGTGGTTGACGCCGCGGTGACGGGCACAGCGGAATTGATTCACAAAGCGGGGTTCACTCTGGAGCAGCACATCAGCCCGGACTTGCCGAAGATTATGGGTGATCTTTCGGCACTGTCGCAATGTCTGCAGAACCTGATCACCAACGCTCTGAAGTATGGCGACCAGGGGCGCTGGATCGCAATTCGCGCCAACGCAGACGGAGGACGGGACCATCCGGAGATTCGCATCAGCGTGCAGGACCGTGGGAAGGGCATTGAGCGCACGGAACTGCACCAGATTTTTGAGCCGTTTTATCGTGCCAAGGCAGCCCTTGCGGGCCAAATTCACGGAACTGGATTAGGACTGCCCATCGCAAAGAGTCTGGCCGAAGCTATGGGGGGCCGTATTTCCGTGACCAGCGAAATTGGAGTCGGAAGTATTTTTACCCTGCATTTGCCCGTCGCCGGACAACTCTCTGTACGCAGTCAAGCCATGGGAAGGACAATAGCGCAATCATGAATGAATGTATTCTGCTAGTTGAAGACGAAGAAGGACTGCGAATGACCCTAAGCGACCGGCTTCGCAGTGAAGGGTATGCGGTGGACTTCGCCGCCGACGGTAATGAGGGGCTGAATAAAGCGACCAGCCTGCCGTTTGACCTCATCATTCTCGACATCATGCTC
>Ga0210403_10000881_pt1 | contig 29768 bp, 28 predicted proteins | sample IncBWC19MmetaG_FD_150863 | JGI IMG/M metagenome (GOLD analysis project Ga0210403, IMG submission 150863) | Forest soil microbial communities from Barre Woods Harvard Forest LTER site, Petersham, Massachusetts, United States - Inc-BW-C-19-M | ecosystem: Environmental > Terrestrial > Soil >...
TGGGTTCAGCGGATTTCACGAAGGATTTGGAAAGAGAAACGATGCGGATCTTGATTCTTGGGCAGGGCAAGACGGGCAGCATGGTCGCCGAGGTGGCTCATGAGCGCGGCCATGGCGTGCACGTGTTGAACTCGAAGGAGAATGCTGGAGCGATGGCGCTGACGCCGCCGTTCGTCGCCGGCTTCGATGTGGTGATCGACTTCACGACGCCCGAGGCGGTGATCGCGAACATGCGGGCCTGCCTGGCGTTGGGCGCGAAGATGGTGGTCGGGACGACCGGATGGTACGACAAGCTCGAGGAGATGAAGAGCCTGGCGGAGCGCAAGGGCGCGGGGCTGTTATATGGCTCGAACTACTCGATCGGCGTGCAGGTGATGCTGCAGCTGGTGGAGCAGATGGGCAAATCGCTGGCGCACGCCAGCTATACGTTCTCGCTCGCCGAGACGCATCATGTGAGCAAGCTGGATGCACCGTCTGGGACGGCGATCACGATCAGCGAGGTGGTCAAGAAGGCGACGGGGCTCGAGGAGATTCCGATTACGGCGACGCGCGAGGGCGACGCCAAGGGGCTGCATGTGCTCGAGGCCCGCAGCGGCGCCGACCGGCTGGTGTTGACGCATGAGGCGTTCTCCCGGCGCGGCTTTGCCGAGGGCGCGGTGCGGGCGGCGGAGTGGATTGCGACGCGGACCGGTTGCTACGACTTCAAGGACGTCTTTCGACAGCTGCCCTAGGCTCTCGAACGTCGGCGATTGCCGATTGCGGGCCGGTTCGCGGCAATGTTGGGGCAAGAAGATCGGCTAACCTGCACCGAAGCTCGCCGGTCGGGTGTCCAATGAGAGAAGGAGTATTTCTATGAGCGTGCTCGAACAGGTGGATGTGCAGGCGGCGAGCGACTTCGCGGGACTGTCGTTTGAGGAGAAGCTGGACCGGTTTGCCGAGGTCGCAGTGCGGGTGGGTCTGAACCTGGCCAAGGGGCAGGAGCTGGTGATCTCGGCGCCGCTCGAGGCGGTGGCGCTGGTGCGGCGGATCACGGAGCACGCGTACAAGGCCGGCGCTCTGCTGGTGACGACGTTCTACAGCGACGATCCGTCGGTGCTGGCGCGGTACAAGTACGCCGACGATGCCAGCTTCGACCATGCACCGCAGTGGATGGCCGATGCGATCGCGAACGCGTTTCGCGGCGGTGCGGCGCGAATGGCGATTGCCGGCGTGAACCCCGCGCTCTTGGCCGAGCAGGATCCGGCGAAGGTCTCGCGGGCGAACATCGCGGCTTCGAAGGCGAATAAGCCGGCGATGGAGCTGATCACGAAGCACGCGATCAACTGGAACATCGTGGCTGCGGCGACCCCCGAGTGGGCGAAGCTGGTCTACCCCAATCTACCGGTGGACGAGGCGGTCGCGAAGCTTTGGGATGCGATCTTTCTGGCCTCGCGCGTGACCGGCGCCGATGCGATGGCGGACTGGAAGCGGCATAGCCAGTACTTGAAGCAGCGGGTCGACCTGCTGAATGCGAAGCGGTATCACACGCTGCACTTCAAGTCGCAGGACGGCAGCACGGATCTGAAGGTGGGGCTGGCGGACGATCATCTGTGGGCGGGCGGCGGCAGCCTCTCCGGCAACGGCATCTTCTGCAACCCGAATATTCCGACCGAGGAGTGCTTTACGACGCCGCACAAGGATCGCGTGGATGGCGTGGTGCGGGCCTCGAAGCCGCTGTCGCACCAGGGGACGCTGATCGAGAATATCTCGTGCCGGTTCGAGGGCGGAAAGATCGTCTCGGCGACGGCGACCGCGGGCGAAGAGGCGCTGAACCGGCTGATCTCGGCCGACGACGGCGCGCGACGGCTGGGCGAGGTGGCGCTGGTGCCGGCTTCGTCGCCGATTGCGGCGAGTGGGCTGCTGTTCTGGAACACGCTGTTCGATGAGAATGCGGCGAGCCATATTGCCCTGGGTCAGGCGTACTCGACCTGCCTTATCGAGGGCGAGAACATGAGCGCCGAGGAGCTCGCGGCGCGCGGCGCGAACTCCAGCCTGATCCACGTGGACTGGATGATCGGATCGGCGGCGATGGATGTGGATGGAGTGTATGCCGATGGACGCTCGGAGCCGCTCATGCGCGGCGGCGAGTGGGTGTAGCAAGACACGCTGTCGATCGAGTTCCCGTTTTGTGCCCGGCCTATTGGGCGGGCACAAAACGGCACAAGAAGGCCAGGGTTCTCGCGTCAGCGTCCTTGAGCGCGGCTGTATCGAAACCGTGAGCCTGTTCAGCGTACAGATGATTCTCACAGGTCAGCTTTCTAAGTTCGCCGGCAGCCATGAGCGGCAAAGTATCTCGCCTGCTCCTGGTATAAATCTGCCCCAGGCCCGCTGGCACCATGAAGAAGAATCAACGTAGGTTTCCCTGTCTGTGACCAAAAAATCTCATATGTCACCTTCGCCTTCTGGTTGGTTTCGAAGTGTTTCGAAGTTGACATGATCGGATTCTGGCCGGTTGAACAAGCGGGATGCAACAAAGACGCAGCCAGGGCAAGAAGATGAGAGACGATCTGCCGTGCGTCATCGAGTCGCCTTTCGTTGGTGGTTTTGTAGGCCGTTCTACGGTCGATTCCGGGATCGCATTCTGTTTAGGCGAAAATGATCTAGTGGGGCTGGATGTGCTCGGGTTGCAGACCCATGCCGATGAATCGACCGGCGAGCCGCTGCATGCCGGGAATGCTGGTCAGAATGCGTAGCGTCAGGGGTGGGGAGACCGGCCCGGGGTTGTGCAGGACCCGGTGGAGGACGCGGTGGGCGAAGAGCTGGATGCGCTGGGTGTTGCGGACGGCGCGTTCGCGATGGTGCTGGACCCGCTCGAGGTCGTGCGGCGTGAGCGCGCCAGAGCGGAGCGGCTCGGTGAGGATGTTGGCGGCGGCGACCGCATCCTGCAGGGCGATGTTGATGCCGATGCCACCGACCGGCGACATGGCGTGGGCGGCGTCGCCGATGCAGAGCAGGCCGGGCGAGGACCAGCGCTCCAGATGATTGACCTGGACGGTGAGCAGCTTGATCTTGTCCCAGGAGTCGATCTCGGCGGTTCGACCGGCGAGGAAGGGGACGATCCGCTCCAGGCTCTGGTGGAAGTTCGGGAGGCCCCGCTCCTGGATCCTGGCGAAGTCTCCCTTGGCGATGATGTAGCCGATCTGGAAGTACGTCCCCCGGTTGATGAGGACCACCACCCGGCCGTAGTTGATGTACCCCAGGGCGTTTTCGGGATCAGAGGGCTGGCGCGCAAGGCGAAACCAGAGCACGTCGATGGGCACGCCGTCATCCTGTAGCGGAAGATGGGCTGCCACGCGGGAGATGGCGTGGCGGCCGTCGCAGCCGACGGTCAGGTCGGCCGGGATCTCGACCGAGCCCTGCGGCGTCCGGGCGTGGACGCCGGTGATGATGCCGTTGCGGGTGCAGAGGCCGGTGGCCTCCCACCCCATGCGCAGGGTAAAGCCGGGGTAGCGCGATGCCTCCTCCGCCAGGAAGTTGAGCAGATCCCACTGCGGCATGAGGGCGATGAAGCGGGCGCGGGTGGGGAGGTGGGAGAGGTCCGACATGATGACGCTGCGGCCGCCGACGACGCCGGTGAGCCGGCTGACCTCGGAGTGCGGGAGTTGGAGAAATCGCTCGAACAGGCCGAGCTCGTGGAAGAGCTGCAGGGTGGAGGGATGGACGGTGTCGCCGCGGAAGTCGCGGAAGAAGTCGGTGTGCTTTTCGAGCACGGTGACGGGCAGGCCGGCGCGGGCGAGCAGAAGGCCGAGCATGACACCCGCAGGACCTCCGCCGATGATGCAGGTCGCCTGCATGGCATAGGACTGTAGCAAGTCACGCGGCCGCGGGCAATGCAAGTTTAGGCCGAACCGGTCGCAATTCCACACCGGGCCACAAATGCTTGCAGGAAAGCGATAAACTGCGACTATGAATTTGATGGGTTGTGGAACTGCGCTGGTAACTCCCTTCCGCGAGGATGGGAATGTGGACGAGCCGGCGCTGCATGCGTTGGTGAACTGGCAGATCGAGCAAGGGATTGGCTTTCTGGTTCCCTGCGGTACGACGGGCGAGGCTTCGACGCTGAACGAGCAGGAGTGGCTGCGGGTCGTCGAGGTGGTGATTGGAGCGGCCCAGGGCCGGGTTCCGGTCTTTGCCGGGTGCACGCACAATGCGACCCGCGAGGCGGTGGCGCGAGCGCAGAAGCTGGCTCGGGTGCATGGCCTGAGCGGAATTCTGACCGCCAACCCGTACTACAACCGGCCGGGGCAGGAGGGCCAGTACCAGCACTTCCGCGCGATCGCGCTGGCAGTGGAGCTACCCATTTTGCTGTACAACATTCCCTCGCGCAGCGGCACCAATCTGGAACCGGCGACGGTGCAGCGGCTGGCCGAGGAGAAGAACATCATCGGCATCAAGGAGTCGAGCGGCAACCTGGCGCAGATCACCGAGCTGCTGAATACGCTGCCGCGCTCGTTCAAGGTGTTTTCGGGCGACGACGGCATGGCGCTGGCGACGATTGCGCTGGGCGGCATTGGCCTGATCTCGGTGGCGTCGAACCAGATTCCGGCGCAGATGTCGGCGATGGTGCAGGCGGCGCTCGAGAACGACTGGGCGGCGGCGCGGCGGATCAACCGCCACTTCTCGCGGCTGATGGCGGCGAACTTCTCCGAGCCCAGCCCGGCGCCGGTGAAGGCGATTCTGGCCATGATGGGCAAGATTAACGAGACGGTGCGGCTGCCGATCGTCCCGGTGTCGGCGGGCACGCGACGCAGCCTGGAACGGCTGGCGGGCGAGCTGGGGCTGCTGGTCGATGCTCCGGCGACCGGCGCCGATCTCCGCATGTTCTAGCCGCTCTTCGCGTTGCGCTGGGCGATGAGCTGGCTAAGAGAACAAAATTCAACACAATTGGAAGTCAGGAAGAGAGAGTCATGTCTGAGGTAAGTGTGTCCCTTAAAACGAGGATTGAGGAGTACTTTGCCGCCGGTGCGGCGGTGGTGGGCGATAAGGATGCGCTGGCCGCGTTCGAGGAGCTGCGTGCGGGCTTGGAGGCGGGCAAGCTGCGCTCGGCCGAGCCGGATGCGTCGCTGCCGCTGGGCTGGCGCGTGAATGCGTGGGTGAAGCGCGGCATCCTGCTGGGCTTCCGGCTGGGCAAGATGACGTCGATGGGCGGTGGCGATCTCTCGTTTGTCGACAAGGACACCTACCCGGCTCGGCGCTTCGGCGTGGAGCAGGGCGTGCGCGTGGTGCCGGGCGGATCGAGCGTGCGCTCGGGAGCCTATGTGGCGCCGGGCGTGGTGTGCATGCCGCCGATGTACATCAACGTGGGGGCGTTTGTCGACGAGGGCACGATGGTGGACTCGCATGCCCTGGTGGGGAGCTGCGCGCAGATCGGCAAGCGCGTCCACCTGTCGGCCGCGGCGCAGATCGGCGGGGTTCTGGAGCCGGTGAATGCGTCGCCGGTGATCATCGAGGATGACGTTCTGGTCGGTGGCAATACCGGAGTCTACGAGGGCACCGTGGTGCGCAGGCGGGCGGTGCTGGCCGCGGGAACGATCCTGACACGCGGGACACCGGTGTACGACCTGGTGACGGGCGAGGTGCTGAAGGCGACGGCGGAGTCTCCGTTGGTGATTCCCGAGGGCGCCGTGGTGGTGCCGGGATCGCGTGCGGTGGCCAAGGGCAAGGGCGCGGAGTGGGGCCTGAGCGTGTATACGCCGGTGATCGTGAAGTATCGGGACGAGAAGACGGAGCTGTCGGCGGCGCTCGAAGATCTGCTGCGGTAGTTTGCTCCGGTAGCTACAATCAGCTCGCGCGATATTCGGCGTGCCTTGATGATGGACCCAGTTCCTTCGTTGAGGCGCGCCGATGTCGCTGATGTTCGCGAATCGCGCGAACTGTCCCTTCTGCTTCACCGATAAGAGGAGAGTGACGATGGAAAAACGAATCCTTCCTGATTTCAAGTCCAGGGCCGAAGAGGCGAAGTGATGGTTTGATCACCAGGACGAGCTGCTCGAGGACTTCGAGCAGGCGGAGGAGGAGGAGGGCAGGCTTGGCCGGGGCACGGCGGCGCGTCTGGCTGGAACTCCGACGACGGCTCCGGATCCCGCTCCGACGATAACCATCCGGCTCGATCCCGAAGACATCGCTCTGGCCCGGGAACAGGCCAGTCAGCGTGGACTGAAGTATCAGACCTATCTCAAGATGCTGCTGCACGAGGCACAGCTCAGGGCCAAGACTAGCCGAGCCCTGCCGAAGCTGTCGCCGCGGGATTTTCCAGTCCCCAGGTCCAGAGGAGCCTCCAAACTGACCTCGGAACTGGCCTTCGAACCAGGACAGGAACGGTCTAATTTATTGGCGATGCTAAACTTGAAAGACTGATGGCTCAAGATAAATTACGCATGATTCCCCTTGGGGGGCTGGGTGAGTTCGGGATGAACTGCATGGCCCTCCGCTGGCAGGACGATATTATCGTCATCGACGCCGGCCTGATGTTCCCTGAAGAAGAGCTGTTGGGCGTCGATATCGTGGTTCCCGACATCAGCTACCTGGTCGAGAACCGCTCCAAGGTTCGCGCCATTGTGTTGACCCATGGCCACGAGGACCACATCGGCGGACTGCCGTGGATCCTCTCGGAGCTGAACGTTCCGGTGTACGGGACCGAGTTCACGCTGGCCTACGTCGAGGGCAAGCTCGAAGAGCACCGGCTTCTGGACGACGCCGACCTGATCGAGATGATCCCCGGCAGCCGCTTCAGCCTTGGGCCGTTCTCGATCCTGCCCATCCGGGTGACGCACTCTCTGGTGGACTGCGTGGCGCTGGCGATTACGACGCCGGTGGGCGTGATCCTGCATACGGGCGACTTCAAGATCGATCTTTCTCCACCGGACGGAAAGCCGTTCGACCTGCATGCCTTTGCCGAGCTGGGCAAGCAGGGCGTGCTGGCGATGCTGCAGGACTCGACCAACGTCGATCGCACCGGCTATACGCCGAGCGAGCGGGCGGTGCGTCCGCGGCTGGACGAGATCTTTGCGCGGACCAAGAAGAAGCTGTTCTTCAGCTGCTTCTCGTCCTCGATCCACCGCATCCGGCTGGCGATGGAGCTGGCCCACCAGCACGGGCGCAAGGTGGCCATCATCGGGCGGTCGCTCGATAACTCGACCGAGATTGCGCAGGATCTGGGGTATCTCGATCTGCCTAAGGGGCTGATCGTCAATCCTGGACAGATCCGCGACATCGCGCCCGAGAAGATGTGCGTGATGATCAGCGGGACGCAGGGCGAACCGATGTCGGCGCTGAGCCGGGCGGCGGTGAACAACCACAAGTTCGCGCACATCGACGCGGGCGACACGGTGCTGCTGAGCTCGCGCGTGATTCCGGGCAACGAGAAATCGATCTATCGCATGATCGACCACCTCGAGCGGCGCGACGCGAAGGTGATCCACGACGACGGCACCCAGGGGCTGATTCACGTCAGCGGACACGCCAGCCAGGAGGAGCTTCGCCTGCTCATCAACCTGGTGCGGCCGAAGTTCTTCATCCCTGTCCACGGCGACTATCGCCACCTGAAGCGGCACGCCGAACTGGCGGCCGGACTCGGCGTGGTGGAGAAGGTGATGCTGCTCGAGGACGGCGACGTTCTTGAGTTCGACCGCAACTCGGCGGTGAAAACCGGCAAGGTGACGACGGGCCGTGTCTGCATCGACTCGGGTGGATCGATCGACGTGGTCGAGGATGTGGTGATCCGCGACCGCAAGCACCTGAGCGAGGACGGAATCGTGCTGCCGATCATCGCCATCAACAAGCGGACGGGCAAGGTCGAGAGCATCCCGGAGATCGTGATGCGCGGCTTCGCCATCCAGGAGGAGAGCCTGTTCGCCGAGTCGCGGCAGGTGGTCCAGCGGACACTCGAGTCCTCAAGCTTCGAGGAGAAGGTGGACTACGGCGTGATCAAGGAGAAGATCCGCAACGACCTGAAGCGCTATATCCAGAAGAGCACCAGCCGGCGGCCGTTGATCATGCCGGTGATTCTGGAGCTCTAAGGTACCATCCATTCTTGTAACTGTATGTGCACGGCGGCCTTAGGGTCGCCGTCTTCTTTTTGCGGTCGTCTAAGGCGAATGCGATACGTGCTGCGCGATCCGGTCGAAATATTGACCTTCCAGCTTCAGGTTGCTGGGCCGCGTGCCGGATCTCCATCCACAGGAACGACGACGAGGAACTCCGTTGCATACCAGCCGTAGTGAAAGAGCAGTTGGGCGCGACAGCCTTTGTCCGTGTCCGTCGCAGCCAAGCGTAGTTCTCCGCGAGTGGTGAGACCGGTGTGGACGTACCATGCTCCGGGGATGTCAGGACCTTCATGGAGGGTCATGTAGCGGTGCATCACGGTGCGCACGTTCGCAAGCGCATGGCCGTCGGCATCCTGCAGATGATCGGAGTGCAGGCGGTAACAGTCCGGGCAGGCTGGGTTGGGCGCGACCTTGAAGCCACGTTCGGTAGGGCGCCGGGCGGATTTGACGCGGGAGGCTGAAAGGCGGCGCTCCCGCTGCTTCACTTTTTTCGCTGCGGACCGGGGCAGGGCGGAGCAAAAGGAGGGCGGACGTAATAGGCTGGCACTATGAGCGAATTTGTGACGCGGGAAGAGTTTTTGTCGGCGCAGCAGAGGATCGCCGGAGTGGCGGCGCGCACCGGGCTGTACCGGATACCGGCGGAGCAGCTGGAGCGGGCGGGGTTGGCGGCGCCTGGGTTTGAGCTGTTTGTGAAGGCCGAGAGCGAGCAGCCGATCGGGAGCTTCAAACTGCGCGGGGCGTACAACAAGATCGCCGGCGTGGTGGAGCGCGATGCGAGCGCGGCCGGACGTGGGTTCATCACCTACTCGAGCGGCAACCACGCCCAGGGCGTGGCCTATGCGGCGCGGGCGGTGGGGGCGAAGGCGGTGATCGTGATGCCGGAGAACGCTCCAGTGGTCAAGCGCGAGGCGACGGCGGCCCTCGGCGCGGAGATCGTGCTGGTGGGCGCGGCGAGCTCCGATCGCAGGCTGAAGGCGGAGGAGCTCGAGGCCAGGCACGGTTACATTATGGTGCCGCCCTATGACGATCCGGCGATCATTGCCGGACAGGGGACGTGCGGGCTCGAGATATTGGAACAGATTCAGGAACAGACGGGAGAGGCTGCGGGCGAGGGGCTGCTGGTGCTGTCGCCGGTGTCGGGCGGCGGTCTGCTGAGCGGGGTTGCGACGGCGATCAAGGTTTCTTCGACGGGCGTGAAGGTGTGGGGCGCGGAGCCGGAGCTGGCGGGGGATACGAAGGAGTCGTTTGAGACGCGGACGCTGGTGGAGTGGCCGGCGGCGAAGACGACGCGGACGATCTGCGATGGACTGCGGACGCAGTCGCTGGGCAGGCTGAACTTCGAGCATGTGCTCGAGTATGTCGACGGCATCGTGACCGTGAAGGAGGAAGAGATCCTGGCGGCGATGCGGATCTTCCTGCGGACGACGGAGCTGGTGCCGGAGCCGAGCGGCGCGGCCACGCTGGCGGCGGCGCTGTTCCACGCGGGCGAGCTGCCGGCGGCGCGGCGCGTGGTGGTGGTGCTGAGCGGCGGCAATGTGGAGCCGACGCTCGAGGCGCGACTGCGCGAGGAGATTGCGGCGGGGACGGCGGGTTCAGCGGTGCGCTGAGCCCCTGCTGTACTCCCGTTGCCTCTGCACCTCTGCTGAGTTTTCACGGTAGTCATCTTCCGCTGCGGGGCGAACCGGCGTTTAATGGTTCGCATTATGCGAACTGATGGTTTGAGAACTTGCTTGGGAGCTGTCCTGCTCCTGCTGGCGCCGCTTGGTCTATTTGCCCAGAAGCAGGATAAGAGTGCGATGCCGGGGTACGACCGGGCGCCGAGGGCAACGGTGCTGCATCCGGCGGTGGTGTATGTGTCGGCGGATGCGGATGCGCAGCGCGTCTCGCTGGTGACGCCGGGGCATGAGGTGGCGGTGGTGGAGCGCAATGGCCCGTGGGTGCGGGTGTTCGCCAATACCGACCTGAAGGAGCGGACCAACGACAGCGAGGAGCCGATGATCGCGGAGGAGGACAACGTGGCTCCGGCATCGGGCTGGATTCGCAACAAGGGCGTGGTGGACCGGGAGACGGCGAACGGGGATGCGATCCTGTTCGGCGCGGCGGCAAACCTGGAGGACCAGGCCACGCAGCCGCACGCTCCCAAGGACGCGGCCAACGAGGCACATCTGCTGTATGAGCGGGTGGCCGAGTACTTCCCTGACTCGCCGCTGGCCGCGGAGGCGGCCTGGCGAGCGGCGGATGTGCGCTGGCAGATTGAGAAGCGGGACAACAGCACGCTGCCCTCGGCCAAGGAGCAGGAGGCGTATCTGCGGCCGCAGCTCTACGAGGGCAACATGAAGAAGATTTTGAAGCAGTATCCGGGGACCCGGTATGCGGCGCTGGCGGCCTACGACCTGATCGACAATAAGCTGTGCGGCGACTGGCAGGGGCTGCCGAAGTGTCCGGAGATGGAGTCGGGGCTATACGAGAAGTACGCCCGGCAGTTTCCCGATGAGCCGAAGTCGGCAGAGGCGCTCTATAACGCGGCGTATCGGCAGGCGGTGCTGGTGGAGATGTACCTGATCGAGGAGAACAAGAAGCGATCGGAGGCGGCGATCGCCAACACCAAGACCCTGGCCGAGGCGCTGCGCGCGCAGTATCCGAAGTCGGACTACGCGGCGCGGGCGGCGAGCATCGCCTTCAAGGTGCAGCAGGGGATACCGGTCTATGGGAATGACCGGGATTAGTGCAAGTCGCTTCAACTGTCGGCAGTCGGCGGCAGGTGGCGGCGCGAATGATTCATCGTATCCACACGATCCCGCAATAAGATAAAGACTATGCCTATTGTTCAAGTAATCATCCTTGCCATTGTGCAGGGTTTGGCGGAGCTACTGCCGGTATCGAGTTCGGCGCACGTTGTGGTGGCGGAGAAGCTGATGGGGCTTGATCCCTCGTCGCCGCAGATGACGCTGGTGCTGGTGATGCTGCATACCGGAACGATGTTCGCGGTGATTGCCTACTTCTGGAAGCAGTGGCGGAGGTCGTACTTTGCGTCGGCGGATGCGTTCAGCCGGATCGCGGTGCGAATCATCTGGGCGACGCTGCTGACCGGTGTGATCGGCGAGGCGCTCAACAAGATCATTGAAAAGACGGTCTTCAAGGGCGCTCCGAAGGCGCAGATCGAGGATCTGTTCGGTCGGCTGGACTTGATTGCGCCGGCGCTGGCCGCGGCGGGGATCGTGATCCTGATCGCCGGCGTGCTGGAGAAGCGGCGGATGGCGGCTTTTGTCGATCACAGCGCGGACTATCGCGACCTGACCACGGTGACCATGAAGCAGGCGGGCTGGATCGGCGCGGTGCAGGGGCTGTGCCTGCCCTTCCGCGGATTTTCGCGCTCGGGCGCGACCATCTCGACCGGAATGCTGACCGGCGCGACCAAGGAGCGGGCGGAGCGGTTCAGCTTCGCGCTGGCGGTGGTTCTGACCCCGCCGGTGGTGCTGCGCGAGGTGCTGCGGCTGCTGAAGGCGACCCACGCAGCGGCGGCGACGGGCGATCCCATCAACCTGCATGGAACGCTGGTGATCGCTCTGCTGGGTGCGGTGTTCGCGTTCATCGCCGGGCTGGTGGCGCTGCGCTGGCTAAGCAGCTGGCTGGAGAGCGGACGGTGGTATGTGTTCGGAATCTATTGCCTGGTGGCGTCGGGCGTGGTGTTCTACCTACACACGCTGGGCTACTAAGGTCCAGATTTTGGTTGGCGCGTCAACGAGAAGAGCCCCGGCGATTGCCGGGGCTTTTCTTTGGATTATGCGCCGGCCTAAGGAAGCGGGCGACGGAGAGAGATATATCTCCGTCGCCCGCTACTTGCCGGCAAAAAGGCTTCGCTTTCAAGCGGCTGGCGCGAGGGCGTCGCGGTGGCTGCGGACGAAGTCGTGGGCCATGAGGATGTGGGTCTGCTGGGTGGTCAGGAGCTGCTGGATGGGCGCCGGCAGGGGCTGTATAAGGGCATCGGCGTAGACCTTCTTGGCGGTGTCCTCGGACCTTTCGGCGATGACCAGAAGTTCGTGGTCGCCGGGAATCACCTTGGCCTTAAGGTCGCCCCAGAGGCGGTGGAGGGTGCCGGTGGCAGTGCCGGTCTCGTGGATGTCGTGGACGCCGGCGTGGTGGAGTTCGGTCTCGAGGTCGCCGTGGAAGCGCGCGCGCTTGAGGGACTCGGCCAGGAAGTAGCGCTTGAGGTTCTGATCCTGGAGCCGCTCCCCGATGTCGGCGAAGCCTTTCTGGCTGTCCTGCAACGAGTTGACGACCTCCTTGAGGACAGCAATCACTTCGTCGTTGTTGATCGATTCCGCCATAGCGCCGTTTGCCTTTTCGCGTACGGGTTCGATTGGACTGCCCGGGGGCAGGGTTCGCCGATTCGTTGGCCATTCTCTACAACCGGCGACAAGCGGGAGAAATGGCGAAAATCCCACTCCCCTGCCGACCGTTTGCGCGTACGACTAAGGACCGCCAGAGAGGCGGACATCCCTCTCGGGCGGCTACTGCTGCCTTAGTGGGATGCCTGAGATGGGATGTGGGTTTTCCGGGGGGGGTGGAGAGGGTTTTCCCATTTTGGGACATTCGAGACCCTTTGCGACTCCAGATACTAGGGACGCGATGCGGTGCTGGGCAAGTGGGTATGCAGTCAGATACCCCGCTGCGGATCGCGGGGGCGTTTGCGGGCTGGCTCTGGGATAATCGAGGAGCTTTATTTTGTCCGCAGGGTTTGCCGGGTCGGGACTCCGCTCGGGCCGGAGCTGCCCGCGCACAGCCGATAGGGGTACCTTGAAGACGCTACGATATGTCTCCGCACCGACGCGCAGCCGCCGTCTGAACGAGCTTCTGGGTCTGGTGGTGGTGGTCGCCGCCGTGTTGTTTCTGCTGGCGCTGGTGAGCTATACGCCCTCCGACCCGTCGTTCAACACGGTGGGGAGCTACGCGGCGGGACGGCCGGCGCACAACTGGACGGGCATGGTGGGGGCGTGGGTTTCCGACGCCCTGCTGCAGGTGATTGGCGTAGCGGTGTTTCTGCTGCCGCTGTTGCTGGGGCGGATCGGCGTGAGTTGGATGCGGTCGCAGCCGGCGGGCTCGGGCGCGGCCAAGGTGGTGGGGCTGGGGCTGTGGTTGAGCTTTGGGCCGGCGGCGATTGCGCTGCTGCCCGAATTTCTGCCCAGTCATCTGCTGTGGCGGCATGCGCTGCCGATCGAGGGTGTGGTCGGCCGGTTGGTGGCCGACGCCATGCTGCACTACCTGAATCTGCCCGGGACCTGCATCGTGGTGGCGCTGATGGTGGCGGTGTCGCTCTACCTGGCGACGACGTTCACCTTCAACACGGCGTGGCAGTGGGTGACGACGCGGTTTGGGTTTATCCAGGTGATGATGGACCGCTGGACCGACTGGCGCAACCGGCGGCGCTATGTGAAGGCCGATCCCTCGTTCGCCTATGAGAGCAAACGTGAGCGGGCGCTTCTGAAGGCGGGGCGCGGTGCCGCGCAGCGAGACACGGAGCAGAGGGCGAGCACCAGCCTGTTGAGCGGCCTGTTCGGCTGGTGGGGACGGCGGCGGTCGCGGCAGGATGCGGTGATGGCGGAGCCTGAGCCGATGGCTCCGGCGCAGAGCTCGATCTTCCAGAGAATGCCGCGGACGGATGTGGATGCCGCTCCGGTGACGCCGCTGGGGACAGCGGCGGCGGCGGCGGCTCCGTATGCCGAGGCGCTGGCGGCAGCGGCGGCTCCGCTGGGCCAGGACGAGGGCTTCGACCTCCCCGAAGATGTGCCGGCGCCGTATGCGCTGGAGGAGATGATCGGGGATCAGGCAGTGGAGCGGGCGAAGACCGTGGCGGAGCCGGTGCGGATCGTCGAGAGGCCAAGGACTGCTGCGGCGGCTGCGGCGGCTGCGCCCCTTGCGGCCGGGCCCGAGGCTCCGTATCTGCCGTTGACGCGGGCGGTTGCTCCTGCTCCTGCGGCGGCTGCGGCCGAGGTCGAAGCCGAGGACCAGATTGCCTTTGGCCGGCGGGCGGACGCGGACCTGAGGGCGGTGGCGATTACGCCCAAGTCGGTGCGCGGATATAAGCTGCCGCCGTCGTCGCTGCTCTACCAGAGCGAGGAGCATGCCAGTGTGCGCGAGGACGCGCTGCGCGATGAGGCGCGCGTTCTGGTCGAGAAGTGCGCCGAGTTTGGCGTGGATGGGCAGGTGACCCAGATCAATCCGGGGCCGGTGGTGACGACCTTCGAGTTCCGCCCGGATGCCGGGGTGAAGTATGCGCGCGTGACCGGGCTCGCGGACGACCTGTGCCTGGCCATGGCGGCCGAGTCGATCCTGATCGAGCGCATGGCGGGCAAGTCGACGGTGGGCATCCAAGTGCCCAATCACGATCGCGAGACCATCTGGCTGCGCGATGTGGTCGAGTGCGAGAGCTTCGCGCAGTCGAAGTCGAAGCTGGCCATCGCGCTGGGCAAGGACATCAACGGACGGATCGTGACGGCGGACCTGTCGGCGATGCCGCACGTTCTGATCGCGGGGTCGACTGGTTCGGGTAAATCAGTCGCGATCAACGCCATGATCATGAGCGTTCTGTTCAAGTCGACGCCCGAGCAGGTGCGCATGATCCTGGTCGACCCGAAGAGGGTGGAACTGGGAATGTACGAAGGCATTCCCCACCTGTTCACGCCGATCATCACCGAGGCCAAGCTGGCGGCCAATGCGCTGCGTAATGCGGTGCGCGAGATGGAGCGGCGGCTGAAGCTGCTTGCTGCCAACCATGTCCGAAACATCGACCAGTTCAACAAGCTGTTCGACCACGGCAGCGAGTATCTGTTCGAGGACGTGAACCAGGAGCCGCTGCCTTACATCATCATCATCATCGATGAGCTGGCGGACCTGATGATGCTGGACCGCTCGAATGTGGAGGAGTCGATCACCCGGCTGGCGCAGATGGCGCGGGCCGTCGGCATTCATCTGGTGCTGGCGACGCAGCGGCCGAGCGTGGACGTGATCACGGGGTTGATCAAGGCGAATGTGCCGACGCGTATGAGCTTCCGGCTGGCGACCAAGGTGGACTCGCGGACGATCATCGACTCCAATGGTGCCGAAAGCTTGTTGGGCAGAGGAGACATGCTGTATCTGCCGCCGGGAACCAGCCGTGTGCAGCGCGTGCACGCTCCGTTTGTCACCGAGAAGGAGATTGCCGCGGTGACGGCGTTCTGGAAGGCGCAGGGCGAGGCCGAGTACGTGCATGGCTTCCTCGAGGGTCCGAAGGAGGACAAGGAGAGCGGCGGCGATGGGGAGTCGAACGGGGACGAGAACGACCCGATGTTCGACGACGCGGTGCGGCTGGTCTTCGAGTTCGGCAAGGCGAGCACGTCGCTGCTGCAGCGGCGGCTGCGCATCGGCTACGGGCGCGCGGCGCACCTGATCGATCTGATGGAGCGCGACGGCCTGGTGGGGCCGGCGGATGGATCGAAGCCGCGGGAGATTTTGAAGTCGCCAAACTGGATCAGCGAGGTGGATGCGGCGATCCGGTAGAGCCTGCAGTGTCCCGGAAATCGTCCAGCAACTTGACATCTCTAAGACAGGTACCCCTCTCAGAGGGGGCCTGTGCGGGGAAGATTGCCTTCGGGCTGGCCGATACGGGGTATACCAGGGGTCTACTTAGGGCATACCTGAGTTTGGACTTATCCCGCCTGTTTGGAAGACTTTAGGACTCGCTGGGGGGGGAGTACCCCGTTTTCTGCCGTCTGGGACAGCCGAAGGGCGCTAACGCATGAGGTTGCGGACCGAGCGCAGGGCGACGGTCGCCAGGACGGAGATGACGCCAAGCAGGACAACCCAGAGCAGTTCGGGGTGGCGCTCGGTGAAGGGGCGGCCGTCGGGGCGCGGGTGGAATGTGGGGTTGAGGTGCTCGGACTCGAGCCGGGCCGGCTGGGGGGCGGCGGCGGGGCGAAAGAGCTTGGCGTAGTCGTAGACGGGAGCTTCGAGCGCGAGATCGGCCTGGTTGGGATCGGCGTGGCCGGGATCTACGTAGGCGGGATCTCCGTAGGCCAGGGTCAGCGCCTGGTTGACGGCGGCGGGGTCGAAGCAGATGCGGCGCTGGCGCATCTCCAGGCGCACGGCGGCGAGGGGCAGGGGCGGATCGTTGCCGTTGTCGACGGCGATCTGCAGGGTGGCCGGGAGCTGCATGTTGGACCCGATGGAGACGGGAATGCTGAGCTGCTCCCGGTCGACGGAGCGGCCGGCCTCGGTAGCGTGAACGCGGAGGATAGTGGCGGTGACCGTCTCGGGCTGCGGGTCGGGGGCGGCTTCGAATTGAGGATCGGAGCCGAGGCTGCGAGATTGCGCGGGGTCTTTGGATTGGATCGGCCGAGTGGGCTGGGCTCGGGCGGCGATCTCCACGGTGCGGCTGAAGTTGCCTTTGAAGCCGGGGGGCAGAGCGAAGGAGATGCGTTCGATGGGCACGCGGACCGGGAGCGTGAAGGCAGCGAGGGTCTGGCGGTTGCGCTGGGTGAAGGTGGAGCTCTGCGCGGCGGTGGTGTAGAGGGTCTGGGCCTCGCGGCTGGGCGGCACGGTCGCGCCTTTGACCATCTGGAGGATGGCTGCAGAGAGCGGGAGCGAGGGGGCGCCCGGGGCGGAGGTAACGGCCAGTTCGATGTGGAGGTACGGGAAGCTGGACTCCGTCAGCGGGAGGGTGGTGTTGCGGGAGAGGTGCTGGCTGGAGAGGTCGAAGAGGGTGAAGCTGCCGAGTTCGGTGGGTGTGGGGGCGTTTTTGGGGGGGCCGTTGGGGGCGGCCTCTCCGAAGACGCTAGCGGTGGCGAGGAAGTCGCGGCCCTTGAGGTTGAGCAGGACGTCGGTGTAGGGGCGGCGGGGCATCTCGAGGTCGAAGGCGATGCGGCCGTTGCGCAGGCCAAGGTTCAGGATGCGGGCGTCGTCGCTCTCCTGCTGGAGCGGTTGGCTGAGGGTGGTGGCGTAGGGGAGCTCGGCAGCGCCGTTGAAGAGGCGGAGGTCTTTGAGCGAGGGGGCGGCGTGGGCGAAGACCTGGGCGTCGAGGGTGGCGCAGGCCTGGGCAGCGCGGGCGGCAGGAAGCGAGATGGTTCGCTGGTAGCGGAGGTGCTCGAGGGGGGGCGCGGGATCGGGCGCGGCCGGGAGCTGCCAGAGAAGCAGGGCGGCGAGCAGGGCGGGTTTGAGCAGGACGGCGGGCATGGGCGCGGCTAGTCTTCGCTGGATTGGATGGTGGCGGAGGAGTTGGCGCGGAGGCTGAGCCAGTCCTTCTGGTAGGCGAAGCTGATGGCCATGAGCAGGGCTCCGAGGCCGAGGAAGCTGACGACACGGTAGCCCTGGCTGAGGTTGCGGACGTCGTAGAGGAAGGTCTTGGCGATGGCGAGCTGCAGGAGGATGAGCGCTTGCCAGCGGAGGAAGGCGCTGCGCCGAAGGAAGCCGACGGCGAGCAGGGCGGCTCCGTAGAGGGCGAAGAAGGCAGAGATGGAGAGCGCGGTCTGGAGCGGAGCGTCGGAGTAGGGAGCGTAGCCGGACGCGGGGTACCAGAAGGTCTCGATCTCGAGGACGCCGGCTTGGAGGGCGACCAGGTTGAGGGCGATGATGGAGGCGGCGGCGATCTGAAACCAGGCGGTGTGGGAGGCCGCGGGGCCGGAGGGCCGGTGGAGGGCCGCCCGGGCGATCGCGGCGGAGGCAGCAAAGGCAAGGATGCCGGCCAGTGCGGTGGCGAAGCGGCGGTTGAGGAACGCGGTGGTGGGTAAGGGACCGATCCAGAGGGGATGGAGGAGGAGGCCGAGGAAGCCCAGGATGAGGGCTCCGGTGGCGAGCAGGCGGAGGGCGCGCGGGAGCGGGTCGGCTTCCACACTGCTGGACGTGGCTGCTTCGAAGCGGCTTGCGGCCCAGAACAGGCTGACAGCTTCGGCCAGCCAGGCTAGCGGGATGGCGGCACCTGAGGCCTTGAGCGGAACCGTGATCGTGAGGAAGACGACGGCCAGCGAGAGATGGATGGCGCGCGCCGCGGCCCGCTGCGGCAGCCGGAGAACGGTGAGGTAGAGGGCCGCGAAGAGCAGGGAGAACCAGGGAAGGGCGGCGTGGTGGCCGGCGTCTTCGAGGATGGAGTAGAGGGCGAGCGAGGCGAAGGCGGCGTTGGCGAGGGGGAGGAGGATGTCGGAGATGGCTGCGAGCTGAGCGGGGACTGGGTGGTCGCTTCCCTGCCCTGCCCCGTCCTGCTGGGGGTCGGACGGGAGGCAGGTCACTGGGAGTTCGGGCGCGAGGGGGACGGTGAGGAAGGTGAAAAAGAAGAGTGCGAGGAAGATGCTGGTCGAGACGAGTTGGGCGGGAGAGTAGAAGTCGACGAACCAGGCAATGAAGTAGGCGATGGTGGAGAGCAGGGCGATGAGCAGGAGCCGCGGCCAGGGTTGCGATTGGCTCTGCCGGAGGCGGACCAGAAGGACGGTAGCGAGATCGATGGCGAGCAGGTAGCTGAAGAGGAAGGCTTGGTGGTTGATCCCGGTGGAGAGCAGGAGCGGGGTGGCGAAGGCTCCGGCGAGGGCGTAGACGGCGAGCAGCTCGGAGGCCTGGGAGGGGTCCCCTGGAGACAGCGCCATGAAGGCGTTCCAGGCGGTGACGACGAGCATGAGGAGGAAGGCGGCGGGCGCGGGCAGCAGCTGGTAGAGCTGGAAGGCCGCCCAGAGCGAGAGATAGAGAACGCCGGAGCCGATGGCCTTGAGCGAGTAAGAGAAGGCGATGACGTTCTGGCGGCGGAAGCGCTCCGACCAGAGCATGAGGGCGGCGCCGGCGAGCAGACCGACGAGGACGCGGCCGAGCGGGCCGATCCAGTGGTTGTCCATGGCGAGGCGGAGGAACCAGGTGGCGCCGAGCAACAGGGCGAGGATGCCGACACGATTGAAGATCTGGGAGCCGAGGCGCTCCTCGAACGAGTCCTTAGGCGGCGCGGCTTTGGAGCGGGCTGGCTGGATATGTGGTGGGCGGGGCGGTGGTGGGGTGGCGGCGCTCACCTGGGCGGGGAGTTGGGTGGCGAGGATCTGTTCGAGACGCTCGATGCGTGCCTCGAGGGCGGCGACCTTGGCGGCGATCTGGGCAGCGATCTGGGCGGCGGGATCGGGGCCTTGTCCGGGAACGGGGATGCCGGGATTGGGGATCGGGGCGTCTGGGTCTGGCATGGCGATCTGCTTTCTCTCACACTCTACCCGAGTTGCACTCGCTGGGGCGCGGTGAAGGGAGGGAAACTTGATAGTCTTTGTGCGAACGAGGTCACGCAGGGGGCGCGATGCGAATGCTGTTGGTCGAGGACGACGCGATGACCCGGGAGTTCTGCACGCTGTTGCTCGAGAGCGAGGGACACGCGGTGGAGGTGGCGGAGTCGGGCGAGCAGGCGCTGGAGCTGCTGCGGACGGCGGGGCGGCAGGAGATGGAGGCGCCTGACGTGGTGTTGGCCGATATCCAGATGCCGGGGATCGCGGGGGCGGAGTTGGCGTTGGCGCTGCGGGGCGCCTGCCGGCGAGGGGCTGAGGAGGGGGAACAGGATCGGACGCTGCTGCTGGCGATGAGTGCCAGCGAACCGCTACGGGCTACTCTCAACGGCTACGACGGGTTTGTGCTGAAGCCGTTCACGATGGAGGCGCTGGGGCTGGCGATCGCCAGGGCCGGGCTGAGGGGGGACGGGAATGCTGGCTCTGAGTCGGGCGACGAGGTCGAGGTGCCGGAACTGGATGAAGCGGTGTTTGCGAGGTTGGTCGCCACCATGCCCGTGGACAGACTGCGGGAGCTGTATGCGCTTGGCCTGGGCGATACGCGGGTGCGGATCGAACGGATGCGGGCAGCGGCTGGGGCGCGGGACGAGGAGATGTTCCGCCGCACGGCGCACCAGATCAAGGGAGCATGCGGGATGATCGGGGCGAGTGAGCTACGGGCGATGGCCGGGGGCCTCGAGAGGACCGGGCTTGGGGACGGAACCTTGGAGGTTACGCAGTGCCTGAATCGATTCGCCATGGCCTGCGAACGGCTTGAGGGTATGCTGAGGAGACGCTGGACCGCATCCTAGACAGAATGTTAGGACGTGAAAGAGCGCCGGCGGGAGACCGAGCTGCAATGAGGACAGCCGAGAAGAGTCCTGTTTTCAACCTTGTACCTGCACCGACGATCCGGATCGTAGTGGCTGACGACCATCCGGTGGTGCGCTTCGGCGTCAAAAACATGCTGCTGAGCGAGCCGGGCTTCAGGGTGGTAGGGGAGGCGGACGACGGCGACGAGGCGATCACGCAGACCCTGGGGCTGGAGCCGGACATTCTTCTGCTGGACGTGCAGATGCCACGGCTGCCGGGGCTGGAGGCGATGCGGGCGATTATGAGCCGGTCGCCGCGGGTGAAGATCATTCTGCTGACGAGCACGATCTCCACCCAGCAGATTATTGAGGCGCTGCAGATCGGGGCGCGCGGGATCGTACTGAAGGATGCGGTGGCGGAGGATCTTTCGGAGTCGCTGCGGGCGGTGCTGAGCGGGGACTACTGGATCGGCGGGGAGCGGGGGGTGAACCTGCTGAAGGCGCTGCACGACCTGATGCAGCAGGCAGCGGCGATCTCAGAGAAGAAGACCTATGGGCTGACGCCGCGGGAGATCGAGGTGGTGACCTGCATTGTGCAGGGCTGCAGCAATAAGGACATCGCCAAACAGTTCCTCATCTCGGAGGAGACGGTGAAGCGGCACCTGTCCAATATCTTCGATAAGACGGGGGTGTCGACGCGGCTGGAGCTGGCGCTGTTTGCGATTGGGCATAAGCTGGTGGATCCGAACCTTTGAGACAGAGAATCGGGAATAGGGATCAGCAGGCAAATGCAAATACATGGGTCTCTCCCTTCGCGATGGCTGGTTGGGTGGATCTGAGAGACTAGGAGGGAGAGAACCGAGTCTCTGGGAGGGTGTTGTGGCGAGGACCGAGTCGACGATGGTGAATCTGGGGACGGTGGCCCCGGCGTTCGAGTTGCTGGATGTGGTGAGCGGGCGGACGATGAGCCGGGACGATGTGTTCGGGGCTGGGCGGCAGGGGTTGCTGGTGATGTTCATCTGCGTGCATTGCCCATATGTGAAACATGTGGAGCAGGAGCTGGCGCGGATCGGCGTGGATTATGAGGGACGGATCGCGATCGCGGCGATCCAGAGCAACGATACCGTGGCCTATCCGGACGATGGGGCGGAGAGGATGCGGGCGCAGGCGGAGCGGCTGGGATTCCGCTTCCCTTACCTGCTGGATGCGACGCAGGAGGTGGCGCGGGCCTATGACGCGGCCTGCACGCCGGACTTTTTCCTGTTCGATGGGGAGATGCGGCTGGTGTATCGCGGACAGCTCGACGACAGCCGGCCGCGGCGCGGGGATGCGGGCAACGACGTGCCGGTGACCGGAAGAGATCTGCGAGCGGCGATGGATGCGGTGATCGCCGGCGAGGATCCGGATTCGAATCAGAGAACCAGTTTGGGATGCAATATCAAGTGGAAGGCGTAGGGGCCGGTGTGGGGGCGGGCGGTACTCTGTCCCATCCTTTCCGATGAGGCTGGAAAGGATGGGGCACCCGGCTTCCACGGGGTTCGGGAGAAAAGACAAATACAGCGGTCCCTCCACAACGCAGCGAACGATAGAGCCGTTCGCTGCTCCGGTCGGGATGACGTCTTCATGCTTGTACGGTCGGGCGCTGGTCGAGGTGACATCTTCCGCACGGCTCCGAATTCGCGCCCTCAAGGTCGTTTGCTTCCGCAAACGAAACGAAACGAAACGAAACCCCACCCTGCCACGATGAAACTGTGGCGAGGATGGGTCACCCGGTTCGCTGGCTAGCGGCGGGTGCCGTTGGATTCGTCGACGATCTCGCCGTCGCGCATGGTGAGGATGCGGTCGGCGATCTGGGCGGCCTCGGGGTTGTGGGTGATCATGAGGACGGTCTGGTTGAGCTCGCGGCTGGAGTCGCGGAGCATCTTGAGGACGGCGTCGGAGTTCTTGGTGTCGAGGTTGCCGGTGGGCTCGTCGGCGAGCACGATGGAGGGGTGGGTGATGAGGGCGCGGGCGATGGCGACGCGCTGCTGTTCGCCGCCGGAGAGCTCGTTGGGGCGGTGATGGAGGCGGCCGTTGATGCCGAGGATCTCGGAGAGATGTTCGAGGAGTTTGCGATCGAGGGGCTTCCTGCCGTCGAGGCCGAGATTGGCGATGTCGTGGGCGATCTCGATGTTGCCCAGCGCGGAGAGGGTAGGCAGCAGGTTGAAGCGCTGGAAGACGAAGCCGATGCGGGCGCGGCGCATCTTGGTGCGCTCGGCGTCGGAGAGCTTTGCGAAGTCGGTGCCTTCGATGGTGACGGAGCCGGAGGTGGCTCCGGTGAGACCGCCGAGGACGTAGAAAAGCGTCGATTTGCCGGAGCCCGAGGGTCCGACGATGGCGACGAACTCGCCCGGTTGCACGGAGAAGCTGACGTTGCGGAGGGCCTGTACTTCGAGCTTGCCGGAGCGATAGGTTTTTCCGACGTTCTGGGCGAGGATGATAGGAGTCATTAGGCTGCTACAAGTTTAGCGCAGGGAGACGCTGCGGAATCGGATCGCCGCAGAGGAAAGAGCGTATGTCTCAGAGACGAGAGATGGCGCACCCGCCTCTGGCGGTGGACCGGGGGAGTTCGGGTGGGACTCAGGCGATGCTGGAGCCGGTCATCAGCAGGGTATGCAGGGGCTGTTCCTGAAGGAAGGCGATCTCGAGGCGGATGGCGACCACCTGGCGGACCTCGGAGCTTCCCAGCAGATGTTTGCGGCAGGTGCAGAGGTCGGTGAGGGCAAGATGGTTGGAGCGGGTGAGTTCGAGGCCGGAGGCGATCGGGCCGGCGTAGAGATCGAGGATGGCGCGGAGCTCGATCTCGAGGGCTATCTCGAAGCTGCTGGCGGAGATGCTGCGGCGGTCGTGGACCCAGCCACCGCAGTTGATGAGGGTTCGGGAGAGCAGAGGGAGCAGAGCGTCACGTTGGTCGTAGCTGTAACTCTGGATGTCGAGTAGCTGCATGGCGTGAGCCTTCCCCCGGTCAGAGGCGTTCCTGCCAGTAGCCTGTTCATCGGAGGAAGGGAGGCGGAAGTACAGGGTGTGATGAGGTGCTCGGGCACGGCGGTCATGTGACGCGGGCGAATTTTCTCCCAAAATGTGCATTCGCCTGAAGCGAAACGGCTTGTGGGCGGACAGGTTAGGCTGTTTAAGGAAAGCCGGCGGGAACAGGTGGCGCAGGTTGGAGCAGGCTTGGAGGAAGCGATGGTGCTGGGGTTGGGATCGGACGTGATCGAGATTGCCCGGATCGAGGCGAGCATCGCGCGTTTTGGGGAGCGCTTTCTGGAGCGTGTATTCACTCCGGCGGAGATCGCCTACTGCCAGGGGAAGAAGCAGGCAGCGGAGAGCTTTGCGGCGCGCTTTGCAGCCAAGGAGGCGGCGGCGAAGGCGCTGGGCACGGGGATCAGCCAGGGCATCGTGTGGCAGGAGATTGAGGTGCGGCGGGAGGAGAGCGGACGGCCTGCGCTGCACTGGAGCGGTCGGGCGCTGGAACTGGCTCGGGCGCTGGGGGTAAGGCGGAGCTTGCTGAGTCTGACACATGGGCGGGAGATTGCGCTGGCAGTGGTGGTCGTAGAAGATTAGAGGCGGCCTCCCAGGTCGGTCGAGGCGCGGGGAGGATCTTGAAACCACCAGGGGCAAGCCTGCATCCATTGGAGATACGGGTCAGCTGCACCAATTTGAGCAACAGGGTATACATCGGTGTTGTATGCTCGCAGTCTACGCAGGAGCGGGAAAACGGGTCTTTAAAGGGGGGACATGCCCAGCCAGCAGGAAGTTCGATGGTCGCAATTAAAGGTTGGCGTGATCGTGCTGGTGGCGGTCGTAATCCTGACGACGCTGCTGTTTCTGATGACGAGTTCGTCGGGCTTAGGGGTGTTTTCCCGTAAGTTGACGGTACATACCTACTTCGAGAACTCGGCCGGGCTGAAGGTGGGGGCCCCGGTGAACCTGCAGGGCGTAACGATCGGCGCGGTGAAGCAGGTCACAGTGGTGACCGACCCCAAGCACAAGGCGACACCGGTCGACGTGGTGATGAAGATCGACGGCAGGTACCAGAAGGCGCTGCATAAGGACTCGAAGGCGGGGCTTTCGACGCAGGGCGTGCTGGGCGACACTCTGGTGGACATCAATAGCCAGTTCGCAACCGGGCCGGAGCTCGAGGACGGCGACGAGTTGAAGACGGTGGAGACGCCGAGCCTCAACGACGTGGTGAAGGCGGGCCAGGGGACGATCGAAAGCCTGAATGTGATCCTGGCGAAGATGAACACGGTGGTCGACAACCTGCAATCGGGCAAGGGATCGGTGGGCAAGCTGATCAACGATCCGGAGCTGTACAACAAGGCCAACGCGACGGTCAACGAACTGCACACGCTGGAGCTGAACCTGAATAACGGGCGCGGTTCGATTGGCAAGCTGATGACCGACGACACGCTCTACAACCGGCTGAATTCTACGGCGGGCAAGCTCGAGAGCGTGGCGAACTCGCTGGACAGCGGCAAGGGGACGGCGGGCAAGCTGCTGAAGGACGATTCGCTCTACAACAATCTGAACGCGACGCTGGTGCATGCGAATTCGATCATGTCGGATGCGGACGCGGGCAAGGGCGCCCTGGGGCTGATGCTGAAGGATCCCAAGTTCCGCAGCGAGTTGAGCGACACGCTGACCCAGGTGAATTCGCTGGTGGCGGGAGTGAGCAGCGGCAAGGGAACGCTGGGCAAGCTGGCGAACGATGACCAGGCCTACACCAATCTCAATCAGCTGCTGACCTCGAGCAACGATCTGGTGACGGCGATCCGCAAGGACCCGAAGCGGTACCTGACGATCCACATGAAGATCTTTTAGCGCCGTGCCAATAATTGATAGAAACTGCCATTCTCAAGAGTGCGGTTTAGAGGATGGGTTATGCAGACATTGAATATCTCACTCCCCGAATCCATGAAGCAGTATGTGGAGGAGCAGGTCGAGGCGGGAGAGTACGGGAGCGCGAGCGAGTATATTCGCGAACTCGTGCGCGCTGACCAGAAACGCCATGCCAAGGCTCAGCTGGAGCAGGTACTGCTCAGCGCCATCGGCTCGGGGGATGCTGGCGAGCTCACAGCTGAGGCGATTGAGGACGCCCGGCACAGGCTCCGTGCTCGCGCAGCACAACCAAAATCTGCAAGAGAGTAGCGCTTCTTCACCGGCAAAACAACGGCTTCTTCGGACCGCTGATTGCGCGCCGAAGAAGCCGTTGTCAGCCTTTAAGATGTATGCCCTAAGCGTGGTGTTGCTGGCTCGGGGTGGTGCGGTGGACGAAGTGGTAGGGCGGCCAGGGACCGGAGAGCTGCATGCTGCACTCCTTGAGCTGCTGGGTGGCCGAGGAGTACTTGTTCTGGTAGCGCTCGACGGTCTTGTGGTCGATCAGATGGGCGATATCGAGCAGCATCTTGCCGGACTCCATGCGCTTGCAGGTGATCTCTTCGGCGATGGGAAGGAACATGCGATGCATCTGGAGGGAGAGAGCGCGCGCCTTGGACTGGCGCTCGCGCTGTCGGCTCGCGCTCTCGCGCAGGCTGGTGAGGTACTGCTGGCCGACGGTCATGTCGCGGGCGGAGGTGCCCGGGCAGGTGTCGTCGACGAGAACCTTCAGGTGCATCTCGGCCTTGCCCCGCAGGCGCTCGATGTTGGCGAGAAAGTGACGTTGGTTGGAGCGGACGGAGCGACGCAGACAATCATCATCGGCGAAGGTGGTGTTGAAGCGGAAGGGGAGAACGGTGGAGTGTTTGAAGCAGTCCGCGATCACACGGGCGTGGTCCTTGGCGGCCTGCTGGTCGATCCTTGCCATGTCTTCGGGGTTGTGTTCGGAGACGATTACGGCCAACTCACTGGCCGGAAAGAGAAAGATTTGATTGCCGAATATGCCGGTCACCCCAGCCAGAGGGATGGGGCGCCGGTGCCGGCCAAGCTCCGGAAAGACCTGACGTTCTGCGATGCAGTAGGCATACCATGCCATGTTATCTCTCCAACGAACGTCGCTGCTGGGTGTGCACCCTCGCAGGAGTTATGTTTTGAACCGCTACTGTCGGGGATTCGGTCGTGTTTACGCAGCTGATTCCTGACGGTTTGCCCATGGGAATACCGCTTTGAACCGAAACGGATAGTAAGCCTACTGAATAACAGTTGGCAACATTTTCTTTTGGATTGGATGGGGTAAATAGTACCTTTGGGTGATTACCGGAGAGGGATAACCCTTCGCAGACGATGAGAAATCCAAAAGAAATATAGCAATTTCAATTGGATAGAGAGCATCGATCCGGCGTCCAAAACCGGAGTTCCGCGCGGATGAGCCGCGGCTCCATCAGGCGGATGGCTTCTTCGTGTCGGAGGAGTTCGGCTGGGGAGGCTGGGGGGATTGAGCTGGCTGCTCGGGGGTAGAACGCCAGGAGGGCGGACCGGAGGGGTCCTTCTCCCTGGCGGAGTTGGGCATGGTGTCCTCCGGACTCGAGATGCCGACCAGGCGCAGCAGCTTACCGAGGGCTCGAACGGCTGGATGCATGAAATCTCTCTCCCAATGATTGCTGCTAGCCTACACCGCTTGCGCGTGGACTGGGGTAGTGTAGGACGCATGTGCCTCTCTCCCACGCCGATGCGTGGCTCCAGACTGGTTCGACTGGTCGCCCTGTCGTCTCTCTGCCTCGCTCCCGCGGGCATGGTCGGCGTTACCGGCCTGGCCTGTGTGGCCGTGGCTCCGGCGTGTCTGGGGCAAGGGAAGAGCGCTGGGGAGGCGGCTCCCAAACCGGCGCCGGACGTGATCGTCTTCACCAACGGCGACCAACTGACGGGCAAGCTGGAGAAGGGCGAGGGCGACAGCATCACCTTCAATAGCGACATGGCCGGCGAGGTGACCATCCCGCTGACGAAGATCAAGGAGCTGCGGGCGAGCGGCAGCTTCGCCGTGCTGCGCAAGGGCACCAAGAACCCGATGACGAACGTGCAGGTGGGCAAGGTAGGGTACGAGGACGGCGACGTGGTGCTGACGGGTAAGAAGGGCAGGGAGACGGTGCCGGCGAAGGAGCTTGCCTTCGTGATCGACGAGGCGACGTACGACAAGCAGGTGCGGCCTCCGACGGGACCGCTGTGGGGGCTGCTAGCGGGATGGACGGGAGGTGTGACCGGGGGTGCGACGCTGGTTCGCTCGACGCAGAACAGTACGACCTATACGGCGGCGGCGAACCTGACGCGGGCGATCCCGGAGCTGACGTATCTGCCTCCGCGGAGCCGCAGCCTGTTTGCGCTGTCGGAGACATACGGCAAGCTGACGCAGCCGGCGGTTCCGCAGACGACTCCGCCTACTCCGGCCTCGGTCGCGATGACGAATATCTTTCATGCGGGATTCGAGCAGGATAAGTACTTCACGCGGACGGTGTTCGCGCTGGGCAGTGTGATGTTCGATCACAACTACGCGCAGGGGCTGAATCTGCAGCAGGTCTATGGAGGCGGCGTGGGGTGGACGGCGGTCAAGGACGAGAAGCAGGAGTTCGACCTGAAGGGGCAGCTGCAGTATGAGCGGCAGACGTTCCAGATTGCAGCGAACAACCAGAATCTGATCGGCGCGACGGTCGGGGAGAACTACCAGCGGAGTCTGCCGCGCAAGATCGTGTTTACGGAGAACGCGGACGTGCTGCCGGCGTTCAACAATGCCAAGGCCTACTCGGCGAATGCGACCGCAGGCTTGGCGATGCCGATGTGGAAGCAGTTCAACCTGTCGTTTACGGCGACGGATAATTTTCTGAACAATCCGCCGATTGGGTACAAGAAGAACAGCTTTCAGTTCGTGCTGGGGGTGACGTATAACCTGCCGTAGCTGGCAGCGCGAGTTCGCGAGTTTTCGCGAGCCAAACCCGGTCGAGCTGCGCTGCACCTTAGGCGCACGGTGAGGCTGTGCGCCGAAGATGGGGCACCCGGTCTGAAGATGGGGCACCCGGTCTATTGGGGGATGGTCAAGTTCGGGGTGGTGGCGCCGCCGAGGGCGGTGAGGGCTTCGCCGGTAACGCGCATGGTGCGCCAGTCGGATTGCATGAGGGCTCCCATTTTCTGGTAGAAGCCGATCGCGGGAGTGTTCCACTCGAGTACGTCCCATTGCAGGCGGGGGCAGCCCTCCTCAATGGCGATGGCGGCAACGCGGGTGATGAGGGCGCGGCCGATTCCCTTGCCGCGCAGCGCGGGGGTGACGTAGAGGTCTTCGAGGTGAATGCCGGCGTGGCCGAGCCAGGTGCTGTAGTTGTAGAAGTAGAGGGCGAAGCCGGCGGGGATGGTGGTGGCTTCGGAGCCGGGTTCCACAGCGGGTTCGGTCCAGTCGGCGATGAGGCAGGCGAAGACCTTGTTGGGGCCGAAGCCGTCGCGGAACAGATCATCCTCGGTGGCGAGGACGGCGTCGGGCTCGCGCTCGTAGAGGGCGAGTTCGCGAATGAAGGCAAGGATCTGGGGAACGTCCTGGGGGAGGGCGGGGCGGAGCTTCAGCATGCAGTTATTTTTTCTTTTCCGTGGTCTGAGTGGCCTGAGGGTGGGCGGCGAGCCATTTATTGAAGGGGATGGAGAAGGCGAAGAGGTTCTGTTTCGCGTCGAGCGAATGAACCATTTTAACGTAGAGCTCGGAGTCTTTGAGGGCGGGGTCGTCGAGGGCGCGGATGTCGTAGAAGAGATAGCCGGCGAGGGTGGAGTGAGCGTTGACGACGGTGCCCTGGAAGCCGAAGTCGTTGTCGTCGTCGAGGATCTTCTTGTCGACCGGCGGGTGATGAATGGTGATGGCGGGGATGGGCGCGGGCATGGGGATCTTGGTGCCACGGACGTTCCTCATGGAGAAGAGCCGGCGGTTGAGGTCGTCATCGGTGGCGGCGGGGATGACGTCGTTGTTGGCGGAGATGAACTGGATGCGGGCGTCGTCGAGCGAGACGGCGCGGTCGCCGTCGTTGGTGACGACGACGCGGATGGGGAGGAAGCCGTGCTGGATGTAGGGGAGGCGGAAGAAGGCGCAGTCGGCGGGCAGGGTGCAGGGGTCGGCGGCGATGGTGACGTGCTCGTTGGGGTGGGCGTCGAAGGCGGCGTAGTCGGCGGCGGGGCGGGCGGCGGGCGCAGCCTTTTTGTCGTTGGCGACGGCGTAGTCTGGGTGGAGACCGATACACAGAGCGATCAGGATCGCGAACAGGGCGGAACCGAACGGCGCGGTTTGAGTTCGTAGGAGCGGCATAGGGGTCGATTGATTATGATCTTCGCTGGCGCTCATGGTAAAGCACGGCTGGGAGTTGGACGGGTGAGAGGTTGAAGAGGACTACGGGTTTGGGTTGGTTCGGCTGGATGTATAGCTCGCTGCTGCTGGGGGTGCTGGTGCTGGGCTCGCCGTACTGGCTGGTGCGGATGGTGACCAGCGGGCGGTATCGCGCGGGGCTGTGGGGACGGCTGGGGCGGGTGCCGCGAGAGCTGCTGGCTTGGCTGGCCAGATCTTCGGAGCGAGAGACGCCCGTGGTTTGGGTGCATGCGGTCTCTGTGGGCGAGGTGCTTGTGGCGGCGCGGCTGATCGAGGAGTTTCAGCGGGTGCGGCCGGAGCTGCGCTTCGCGGTGTC